>Ga0182030_10008940_pt1 | contig 20608 bp, 22 predicted proteins | sample 812S3MmetaG_FD_121299 | JGI IMG/M metagenome (GOLD analysis project Ga0182030, IMG submission 121299) | Permafrost microbial communities from Stordalen Mire, Sweden - 812S3M metaG (Illumina Assembly) | ecosystem: Environmental > Terrestrial > Soil > Wetlands > Permafrost | place: Sweden... | reverse complement strand
TTGATTTCCTCAACAGCGTCCATATAGATAGTTTATAAACTTAGTTGTTGAAAGTAAAAGAAATCATTGTTTTATATGCTTTTATCTTTAGGTGATTTACTCTAGAATAATGCTTATGCCTCCAACACAAACTACCAGTAAACCATCCGATAAAGACTACGATTTTATTGTCAATAAAGAATCGAAGCCAAAAAAACAAAGTTTCATTAACTCTCAGACCTCTTTCAAGCAACGCCTTTTGGTTATTTTAGGCGGAGCTGTAATTTTAATTATTTTGATAATTATTATATCTTCGTTATTTAGCAGCAAGCCAAAAACAGCCGGCCTATTATCTGTCGCCCGCAGTCAAGGTACTTTATTCACCTTAGCGGGTGTAGCTTCTTTGAGCGCAAATCAACAAGTAACCAGAAACTTGGCTGCTAACATAACTCTGACTATGACATCGGGGCAGCTGGATGTAATAAATTACATAAAAGAAACGGGCACAAAAATCGTCCCCGCTTCCCTCCATGCTAGCAACACAGCCGCGTTATCCAGCGAGCTTTCCTCGACACCATCGAATAATTTTGATAGCCTCTACGTTCAACTCACCCAGAGTGCACTATCTAGCTATATAAGCACTATAAAGTTAGCGTACTCACCAAGTGATCCAGCAAGTCAAAAAATATTACTCGCTAACTTATATGCTTCTGCCACATTACTGGTAAATGAGGCAAATTCAACTGCTACGGCTCTATAGCTGATCGCCTGTAAGATTATAAGAAAGTCGGATAAACCCCTGTATTTCGGGCCAATCAATCTGCCCGGTAAGTACAATGGTATTCCAGTGTTTATTATTTAATTTTTGACCCGGCATAACTGTCTCATATTTTTCCCGGAGAAGGCTGGCAAGTTCTGGATCGCACCTTAAACTTATCTTAATTGGGTCAGTAAGTTCTAATAAAGCAAATAATTTATCGTTCCTTTTAAATAAAATAACGTTGTCACCTGTTATCGTTTCTTTCGTGACCTCACCTAAGCTAGTTAGATATTCTTCTATTGTGCGTAGATTCATGGACTCTTAATTTTGATTTTTCTTAAACCAGTCTAGGTAATACTGTAATTCTGCGATCGAGGCTTGAATATCATCAAACGCTCTGTGACTGTTTGTCTTTTCGTAATCAATACTATATTTACCCTGAAATAGTATTTTTAGCGTGCTGACATCGAGCATCCTATAGTGCAAGGCTAGATCAAGAGTTGGCCAGTACTTTTTAATAAACAAACGGTCATTATGAATAGAGTTGCCAGCTAAAATCGCTGGTTGAGCCGAAAAATGAGTCTTGAGTAAAGCCGAAAGTTCTTCTTCGACGACACCAAGAGTTTTACCGTCGTTCACTTTTGACAAAAAATCATCTCGGTTCTCAGGATAGTCCTGCCACCAGCTATTTTTTTGCATTCGTTCAGCTACACGTTCTTTGGGTTGTTTGATACGCGCCTCGTAACTAGCCAGGGTTTTAAAGTTAAAATCAGTTATTTCTGCGGCAATTTCTAAAATACAGTCCTCGTTGGGGTCCAAGCCGGTCATCTCAAGATCAACCCAAAAAAGTTTTTGTGGTAGTAAACTACTTCCAGACATAGTAAGTTTCATTAATAGTTAGTCGTCTGTACATTAGTGGCAATTATACTGCCCCTTTTATTGAAAATGAAACTTTAGTTTTTTGATCGAGCACTACTAAGCGCATCGCTATACCATTTTGTGTCGGCAAGCATGTTCTTAAGAGCAGTTTGAGGCCCGTAGGGGTTTGCTTTTAATTCTTCACTCAAATTACCTTGATCGTCAATTGCTTGAGCGACTTGTCCGATAAAATAAGTTGCCGAGGGAACGGTAATGGCATGAAGCCCAGGTAAAACACCCCTTAGGTGACTAACAGCTTGTGCCCCGCCGGTTGATCCATGTGCCAATAGCGCTACGGGTTTTTGCTTAAACTGAAAATCGATATAATCCAAAGCGTTTTTTAAGGCTGCAGAATATGATCGGTTATATTCTGGTGTAATCAAAATATAGGCATCAGCCTTACTTATTGTATCTAGAAATTTTTGGGCAGCAGGGTTAGGTTTGCGCTCAGGGTTGTACTGCGGAGAAATTGGCTCATCTAAAAATGGTAAGTCATAATCTAATAAATCGACTATTTCTACTTCGGTGTCGGCAAGATTCTTAGCTTCGTTAGCAGCCCATGGTGCCAGTAAATGACTAACTCGTTCCGGTCGTGTACTTCCAATAATAATCTGTAATTTCATATTTACCTTCCTATGATATACTTTATATAGTATAACTATTGTATAGCCAATACTATACTTTGTAAAGTATTAACTTTTTAATTAATTATGAAACCCCTCGAACCCAAAACCGGCTGCATAGCCTCAGCCTCTAAGATTATCGGCAATAAGTGGACTGCTTTAATTCTTAGAGATCTATCCACTGGCCCGAAACGTTTCTGTGAACTCGAGGACTCCGTTAAACACATTAATCCTCGTACTCTTAGTCAGCGGCTGGACGATCTTGAGGAGTATGCTGTCATTACCAAGAAGAGCTTTTCTGAAGTACCACCTCGGGTCGAATACACCTTAACGCCAAAAGGCAGTGACTTACTACCAATTCTTAGACAAATGGCCAATTGGGGTGATAGATACCCTGACCAAATCACTTAAATATGCCTATTTTTTCTTCTCAAAATTCAAACAAGTCGAGTTAATGCAGTAGTGTTTGCCGCCGGGAGCATCGGCATCGTCAAAAAGATGCCCTAAGTGACTACCACAGTTCTTGCACAAAACTTCTACTCTGTGCATGCCCAATTTATTATCATCACGTACTTCGATTGCATCACTATCCATCACCTCGGAGAAGCTTGGCCAACCAATAAGCCCTGGTGTGTGGGAATCATATTTAGTTTTACTGCTAAATAATTTGGCACCACAAACCATACAGACATAAGTCCCATCCTCCTTGTGATCAAGGTACTTACCGGTAAAAGGTACTTCGGTACCACCTTCTCTCATTATCTTATACTGTTCAGGTGTCAGCTTTTTCTTAAGCTCATCTTCTGACACATTCATTTTTTATCTTCTTTCTCTTTATCGAGTTTCTCAAGGCGTAAGCCTTTTATAACAAAGTAAACGACTACAAGAATAAGTAAAAATGAAATAAAATCACTTACTACCTGACCGTAATTTAGGGTATCCCGACAAACACCTAGCTTGCTACTTAAACAGACTGTCTTATTAGCTAGATTAGTCCCACCCATAACTACCCCGATTATTGGATTTAGCAGATTGGTTACAACAGATTTAATCAAAACTGCCGCCGAGCTACCAATTACAAACCCAACCCCAATGCCAACGACGCCCTGTTCTCTTACAAAATTAACAAAGCCCTGTAGGGCTCTAGGGACTTTTAGAGTCGGAATATTCGAGTTACGACTACTTACAGTTGGTCGTGCAACAGTTCGATTAACTCGAACTTCTCCTGTATTAACTCGTGGTTTTCTTCTTGTCGCCATATTCGACTTTTAGTATACCTAATTATAAGAAAACAAAGAATTGCTTGTGGTTATATATTTTCTGGAGCCGGTATTCCAAGCAAATCTAGTCCTTGTTTGAGGATTTGTGAGTATTTTTTGACAAGCATAACCCGGAGGTCTTGACGTTCGTCATCAATTACCCGGTTTTGCTCATAAAACCGATTAAATATTTGGGCAAGTTCGTAAAGATAAGTAGAGACTTGGTGCGGCATAAATTCTAGACTAGCTTTGTCTACAACTTCTATAAATTCACCCATTTTTCTCAGTAGTGAACGTTCGCTGGGATTTAAAACGGTCTCATCGCTACTGTAATTGGTATTCCCTTCAACTTTTTTTAATATACTTATAGCTCTTGCATAAGCGTACTGGAGATACGGCCCACTGTTACCTTCTATGCTAACCGACTCTTTCGGATCATAGATAATGTCACCCCCCATTCGAGTTTTTAATAGTGAGTATTTTACCGCCCCTAAAACAGAATCCTGATTATCTTTGCCGGTTAATTGTTTATTGGCTTCTGAAGCGCTATTTAGTACATCAACTGCCCGAAGAAAGTTACCAAGGCGGCTGCTCATTTTTACCCCACCAACAAGTTTTACTAACCCATGAGTTAAATGAGTCGTAGCCCGGACTAATTCTGGGTTAAACTGTTCGATACTTTTCTGCACAACGGCCATGTATTGTTCTTGTTCATTAGCTGTGATAATTATTGACTTATTAAAATGGTAGTCTTCAAATTTACGGATAATTAGCCCAACATCCTTAGCCTCATATGTCGGTAAACCGTCAGAATTTATAAAGACCCTTGTATGAAGCCCGAATTTTTCGCCCCTAAATACAATCGCGCCTTCACTTTCTTCGTACACACCTTTAGTTAACTGTTCTCGGACAGTTGATAGCCCTAGCTCTTCAACTTCGCTCTCAGCGTAAAATTTTTCAAATTTGGTTCCTATTAAAGCGTAGAATTTCCGGAAATATTCGTAGCTCCATTCACGGGTCATCCAGTAAAGCTGGGCTAGGTGGGAATCATGATCTTTAGTTTCTTGGATTTCATAAACTTTCTTATTAATTATAGCTATTTCGGCTTTAGCCTCTGGGTTAGTTTCAAATTGCTGGCTACCATCGACGTATCTCTCGGCCATCCATTCTGTCCGTTCATCAATCGATAAACCAGCATATTTATCTGGCAACGAACCTTGAAGCTCTTTCTCCATAGACCAGAGTGTTTTTGCAACATGCATACCAACGTCTCCACCGTAATTAACCCGGTGGACTGTTGCTCCATCCCATTCCAGCAAGTTTGCTATGGAGTCACCAACTACAGACGTATAAAGATGACCGGCGTGTAAAACTTTGAACGGATTTGGATCGGAATATTCAACTACTACTACTTGCCCCGATAGAGATTTTGGAGATTGTGCGTCCAGGGCCTGGAATAAAGCTGCATCATTTAAAGTAAAATTAATAAAGCCTGGTTTTATGGCCGAAACTTCAGCTACCTCTTTTAAATCAGTCTGTAATTTTTTAACCAGATCTTCGGCTACCTGGAGTGGGGGCTTGCCTAGCCTGCCAGCCAACTGCATAGCTACATTTGTTGAAAAATCACCAAATTGTTCTTCTGGTCTTCCAAGCTCAACGGGCATATCGATATTAAAAAGAGCCTGAATAGAGTTCTTAGTTGCCAGAGATATTTGTTGTTCCATTACTACTTTTAAGTATATCAGCTAGCTGATGCTCTTTAGTATTTCGGGTTTGCTATTTGACTATGCTTTGAGGGACGTAAATTATTCACAATACTGCAGATTACCAAATAAAAGGTTCCTAAAAACACAAAAAACATGAGTGTCGTCGTGAAAGCCTGAAGATGGTGCCGTGGATCAATAATCTGATTTGAAATATCAAATAATATGCCCTGAGGGTTTATGATTAAATCCCAACTGCTCCACCGTAAATCACGGCCTAGGTAAATAGCGAAACTACAAACAAGTAAAGATAAACTAATCAGGCTATTGGTTGATGTGATGTTGTTAAGCCGCTTTTTTAGTTCCCGGTGTACCTGATATAAGCTGATATAGCCAAGTATTAGGCCGTTTAACATGAATGAAACCATCATGACCGTGTCATAAAGAATGTCGGTCGTAGAAACATTTTGAAGGTGCAATAAGTCACTAACAATATAAAAACTATTGGGCAAAAATGCTAACCATAAGACCGTCCATATCATCGGGCGCAAAGTTAACCATGGGTGATATTCGAGAGAGCGTCTTAAGAAAACTATAAACAAAAGTGGTAGCCAAGCTAATAATAAATTCCAACCCAAATACCAATACATAAAGCTGTGTGTTGATACTATATGAACTAGTAAGATCCCTAGGCTAACGCAGCTTGATAATACCAACGCCGCCAGCGTAGGATTACGCCTGAAATACTCTACAGGGTGCATATCTTTAGTATAGCAACAATGCTTGTTTAATTTTTTGAGGCTGGGAGACTAATAACAAATTGGGCCCCTCCCCCTGGGTAATTACGAACGGTAATACTCGCCTTATTCGCCTTAGCTATTTCTTTAGCGAGTGATAGCCCAAGGCCATAACCAGCTACTTTGGCGCTTCTTGATTTATCGCCCCTGTAAAGTCTATTAAATATAAGTGGCAGATCTTCTTCACTGATACCCGGGCCTTCATCTCGAATACTAAGGTGATAGTCGTCAGCATCTTTAACGGCTTGAATGTAAATGGTAGTGCGAGCGGGGCTATATTTAATAGCATTATCAATAATAATCGTGGTTAGTTGTACTAGACTTTTGTCATCCCCCGATACTTTCGCGCTAGAGGCAATATCTACTGACAAAGTTATGTGCTTATTTTTGGCAAATTTCGCAGTATTTTCACTAGCCTGATCAACAATTTGCAATAACTTTACTGCCCTTAGGCTTAGGCGCACATTATTATACTGAGTTAAAGCGAGCAGACTATCGGCGAGATTTTCAAGCCGCTGGGCTTCTTCAAGATTACTTTTTATAAGTTCTTTTGTTTCAGATAGAGTTGCGTCTTTTTGGTGTAGAAATACTTCATTCTCGAGTCGTAGGGCAGCTAAAGGTGTCCTTAGCTCATGACTGGCATCAGAAGCAAATCTAGCTTGAGAGTTGTGTGCCTCCTCAATTGGCTTTAAGGCCTTCCCTGCGTACCAATAACTAATTAAACCACCAATAACTAAAGCGAAGAGATTAATTACTATAACGTCCTCAATCAGTTCATGGTGAACGCTCCCAGATTGCCTGGTCTGGTAATTATTAAAGAAATTGGGTTGTATAGGAGCTGAATAATAATTATTGATAAGCTGCCTAACAATTCCACGATCTCCTTGATTGGCATGGTCGAAATTGTATCTTGCAAGGCCCATGAAAGTAAGTGTCAACACAAGACTTAACACAACTAAAACTAGTAAATAATACCCTGTTAGCTTTAGTCTCGCGGAGTGAAATATGCCTGTCGACCAACGAGATGATTCCTGAGTATCTTGATCGGCAGTGGTCCGAAAAATCGAATTAAAGTAACCGCCTAGTTTTTCTCTAAATTTATTCATATTTAGCCAACCTTGTAGCCGTAGCCTCGGACGGTTTTAATAACAGCTTCCCCGGGTCCAATTTTTTTACGTAAATTTGCTACAAATGTCTCGACCGTATTATGTTGAACACGAGCTTCATCCGCCCAAACATGATCAAGAAGTTGTTCTTTGCTTAGAACTTCGCCTTTATGTCGTAGTAAATACTCTAGCAATTGAAATTCTTTGGCCGTTAAGTTAACAATTTCTTTATGGTATATAACTTCTTTAGATATTGTATTTAGTTCCAGGTAATTAGTTCCGAGAATATTGCCACTGTGGGCCTTGGGACGACGCAACAAAGCTCTTATTCTAGCCAAAAGCTCATCATAACTAAACGGCTTAATCAAATAATCGTCAGCACCGACGTCAAGACCCAGTACTTTGTCGCCAATAGTAGTCCTTGCCGTCAACATCATGATTGGCACCTGCTCGCCACGCTCTCTCCAAATACTAATCAATGCTGGCCCATCGTAGTCACCAGGTATCATCCAATCTAGAATAACCAAGTCATAATTCCCATCCTTAACAAGCCTCTCTGCGGCATCACCGTCATCTGCAACATCAACGATATAACCCTCAGCCGTTAAGCCTTTTTCTAGACTACGAGCAATTTTTTGCTCATCCTCAACTACTAGTATCTTCATAATCTAAGTGCCTTGGTATTATAAATTAATAGTCTCACGTTGACCTGCGAATAACCTGTGGGGATGGATAATCCTTTGTTAAGCCAATTCCTGCTTAAATTTTTCAATCATATCAACTGGTGTCGGGTTTAAACCATTTAGTAATGCGGTGTAGATACTTACAAAGTCACCTAGAGAAATACTCCAAAGAAGCTGTTCAATTAGATTGTCCCCAACAGCCTCAACAACAATAGGATCAGGTCTTAAGCCCGATAACAGTTTAGCGGTTACTGAAAATCGTTTCTGGGTTCTAGGATTCTCTAGGCTGCTCCTAATATCTATAACCGTGTATGGTTTATTGGTAGGTTGCTTGGTCCAACCGAGGAACTCATTATGATTAAACTCCGGTAATTGATTGCACCAAGCTATTTGTTTGGCATTTTCGTTAAAACTAATTTTCCATTTATAGGCAGCTGGAAAGAGTTTTGGTCCTGCGTAAACCACTATCGATTTCCCGACACATTCCTGAGCAATCTGCTTGGCCAAATTTTGAGTTGTTGGGGTAGTAGATAACCAGCTTTTTGTAACGTCTGTTAAGAATTGATAATAGCTACTTAACTCTTCAGCCTTGCCGTCAGTGATCTTTAATTCATCAGTTACAGTCAAAAGTGCTTTCAGATTGTAGAAAACCGCATAACGGGGCTGTAGGCCAGAAGGCAGGAGTAATAATGGGTAGTTATTTTGCCTTGCTAGCTCCGTTAGCTTGCCACCGCTTGATATAACCACAATAATCGCATTTTTATTTTTAGCCTGTGTAATAGCGCTTAATGTCTCTTCGGTATTCCCAGAATAACTCGATGCAATAAATAATGTTTCATCGGAAACATAACTTGGGATATCATAATTTCGAACTGACTCGAACGGCATCGCGAAACCCGGCCATGACTGAGCTATTGATCCTGCCAGAGCCGAACCACCCATACCGGCAAGTACTATATTTTTAAACTGTTTAACTGGCCAAGTCGTAGAACTATCTACAAAATTATAACTGAGTTGCTCGGGTTCCTTTTGTGCCACACCAAGTGCGTCCTGGGAGTCTCTTTCGTGAATTAACTTCAAATCATCAAGCATGGTCTATTAACTCCCTTCGTAAAGCTACTGCTTATATCCAAACTTTGTTATGATATCTATTGTAAAGCGTTAATCGCTTAATGTTAATACTAGAGTCTTTGGTAATTTAAATGGGGGGGCAAAAAACATGTACGATGATAATGGCGCGGTAAATACCGCTCAAGGTCAAACGAACCTACCAGACGATGATGCTGCGACAGCTCCGGTCAATTCACCAGCTTTGACCCCATACGATAATGACACTAAGAGTCATTTCCCCGAGAAAAACCCTAATTTGAATCAGAATGATTTGCCGGCAAGCAATCCACCGGCTCAGCCAGCCCAAGCAGCCGATAATAGTGTCCCTCTAGTAGGAGACGGCGAACTCCAAGAGATTAAACGGAATGCCCTGCAAAACTTATTACCGATAGTTGGCAAATTAGATCAATCCCCCGAAGAAAAATTTCAGATACTTCTTATGGTAATCCAAGCCTCTGATAATCGTGGGCTTATAAATGAAGCCTATGAGACAGCCGCAAAAATTCCAGACGAAGGCAAACGAGCTCAAGCCCTACTAGCTATAATCAATGAGATTAATTTCTTTACCCAGCAGCCACCCAAGAATTAATTACCTTGAACTTTTAGAAGAGACACTCCCTCTACATCATCCCCATGCCACCCATATCAGGTGCAGATGAACTATTTGATGCCGGCTCGGGCACATCAACAACTAAGGCACCCATCGTCATGGTTGTCCCGGCGATAGACACGGCGTTTAGGATTGCTTCTTTAGTCACTCTCGTTGGATCAACAATACCGGCAAGTTTTAAATCAACTAATTTGTCAGCTTTATTAACGTCAACTCCTAGGCCAGGTTTTGCTTTCTTAACTTGAGGTAACCATTCATCGGGGTTAAGGCCTGAATTTTCCAACAAAATTCTAAAAGGCTGTTCCAAAGATTTTAACAATATAGTTTTCCCGGCTGAAATGGACTGATCACTGTTTTCGGTTTTGACACCGGCAGCTAGGTTTATTAAGGTAACTCCCCCACCAGGTACAATACCTTCACCAAGAGCGGCTTTAACCGCGGCAACTGCATCGTCGACTCTAAATTTCTTTTCTTCAATTTCCGTTTCCGTAGCTCCACCGACTTTTATAACTGCAACTTTGCCTTCAAGAGCGGCGCGGCGTTTTTCTAGATTTTCTTTATCGTATTCACTGGTCGCACTTTTAACCTGGTCTGTAATCTGTTTGATCCGCGCCTGAACTTCTGCGCTTGAACCTTCACCCTCAATAATCGTTGTTTCATCCTTGGTAACAATAACTTTTCGAGCTGTCCCAACTACATCAATTCCAACGTTATCAAATGTCATGCCTCGCTCGTCACTAATTACCTGAGAACCAGTTAATATGGCTATATCGTTTAAGATATCACTTCGACGATCACCAAAAGCCGGGGCCTTTATTGCAACCGTATTGAAAACACCCTTCAAACGGTTAAGTATTAACGTACCGAGTGCCTCTCCTTCGACATCCTCAGCAATCAACACTAGATCCTTTTTACCGGCCTGAGCCAATTTTTCCAAAAGCGGTAAAAATTCCTGAATGCTTGATATTTTCTTATCTGTTATGACGATAGCTGGTTTGTTATAGACTGCTTCCATTCTTGAGGTATCGGTTACCATGTAAGCACTCACAAACCCTCGGTCAAACGTAAAGCCTTCGACAACTTCACTTTCAAGTGCCAGCCCCTGCCCTTCCTCGACTGTTACTATACCGTCCTTGCCAACTTTATCTATTACATCAGCTATAAGATTACCGATTGTGGCATCGCCAGCCGAGATCGTAGCGACTTCGGCTACGCGATTTTTCTTTCCTAGAATATCTTCACTCATGCCAGAAAGTTTGCTTATGACATCTTGGGCTGCGGACTCAAGCCCTTTGCGAAGAAGCATAGGGTCGTGGCCAGCAGCAATGAGTTTATTTGCTTCATTTAGAATGTGGTAAGTTAAAACCGTGACAGTAGTGGTACCGTCACCAGCAACATCGTTCATTTTGCCAGCAGCTTGTTTAATTAACTCAGCGCCAACTTTATAACCTAGCGTTTCATCGTCAACATCAGCTAACTCAACCCCTTTGGCAACCGTAACTCCGTCATGAGTAACCGTTGGTGAACCATACGATTTACTAATAATAACGTTACGGCCTTTTGGTCCCATGGTTGTCTTGACGGCATTATATAAAACCTCAGCACCAGCTAAGACGCGCCTTCTAGCATCATCATTATAGAAAACTTTTTTTGCCATGAAATTACACTCCTCCTAGTTATTTAACGGTAGCTAAGATATCTTCTTCTTTAACCAAAATATACTCTTCGTTGCCAACCTTCACGTCTGTCGTACTATAGGTCTTATATAAAATCTTATCACCAACCTTAATCTGCTTAACATCTTTACCGATCGCCAAAACTTTGGCGATTTTTGGCTTCTCTTGTGCATTATCTGGTAGATAAAGCCCGCTTGCTGTTTTAGCTTGCGCTGCTTCGGCCTGAGAGACAACGTAGTCAGCTAGGGGTTGAATTGGTACGCTCATCTCAAAGATCTCCGTTTATAATTACTATATTAGCACTAACGGGCGGCGAGTGCCAACTCTTTTTGTGATAAGTATAGATTACCACTCATCTATATTTTCAGAAATAAACTCGCCAAAGGTCAATAGTAAGCCCGAGCTCTTGGCATAATTTATCGTAGTTGAGCCAATAGTAGTTTTTACGTCAGCATTTAAGAAAGTTGGAGGTGCTGCATCTAAATCTATATCTCCATTGGCGACCTGTCGGATTAAGTCATTATCGAAAATATCGCGGCTAAGTTGTCTCGGTCTAAAAAGTTGAGCGTAGTTAGATTCAACAAATAGAGTGTGTTTACCTTTTTGTAACTTATTACCATCCATCTGGTCAATACTCATGAGCACAAATGGTAATGCACCACGCAACTCCGTAAAGACAATACCGTCAAGTGATGGCACATATACACTTAAGACCTTCCGCCTTAATTTATCATCTATGCCTGCCCTAATGACACTTAACTCAGTAACGTCTTCACTATCAGGGTCTACCTCACTACGCTCTGATGGATGTATATTTCTAACGTCATTCCCACGTGGATTTGGTCTTAGGAGGATTCTTCTCAGATCAAAATCCAAATTATTTTGAAGTGTCGGCTTTACATATCTCATTGCAGACTTGCCAAAACTTCGCAGATCAAGCTGCTGCGCACTTAGATATCTGTCCTTAGCATCAATTAAAATATTGCTAGTAACTTCGTTAAAATTCTCTGGAGTAGATTGATCGATCTCGTAATTAGTCATTTATATATATTTTAACATTTTTTAGTGATTTATACAACTATCTCATTGACAATTCTTAGCATTAGTGTAATATAACCCTATCCCAAACGAGGATAGTACATTGATATAGAGAAAGTGGTGACGAATTGTCTCGGAATACTGATGTAGATGAGCAATACGATTTTGCAGTGAAAGTCAGACAAATAAAGACGGTGCGAATTCCAACACTAGGTGCTTTTGGCAGTTTTTTGGCTATCCGGCCGACAAGCTACAAGGAGCTACCTATATTCAACCAGAGTGCTGAAGAGTACTTTCGCGGAATATCCGAAGGCGTACCCGGTCGACTTGTTGACCAAGTTTTAGTGAAGTTTGGCGGCTTCGTGAAAGGTGGTCTGATCGATGAAGGCAGAGCAAATCTCCTTCTGGTATGGACTACTCGCAAGCATGCCAGCGGCACAAATGAAAAGTTCAGGGGTTCTCCTCATGTTCGACGAATCTGCAATGAATTTACATTGCAAATCGGCGAAATGCTGAGAACAGGGCCTGAACTCTGGCTGAAAATGACTAAAGACGTGGCTCTTGAAGTTACCGAACAATATTTCAGGGAATCAACCCGCAGGCCTCTTGGCAATTAATTAGCGATCTATCAAGATCACTTCTAAAATACCTGAGTGGTCTGCGCTTTCTTGTATTAAAGGTCATTTCTGACCTCACTCGCGGGGGTTCCTAGACAGTTGCGTGAGCTCCAAAATTTAGCCCTAAAAAGCTTAAAATTTTGTGAATGCACGTTCTGTCTAGGATTTCCCGGGAATAGATTATGCTGATTAGCATTGTACGTTGAAGGCATTCGCCTCCGCACAAAACACAATCAACAACACATAATCTATTCCCGCTTTCCTAATTTATAATTGTTCATTTTTTATCTAATCTATATACTTTATTCGATGCCCAACAAGATAAACACAAAAGTTTTAATGTCCGGTGCCGATTATTTTGCCGATACCTTCGCTATTAACCCCTACATGGACTCCTCTATTGCAGTTAATCTAGCTCTAGCGGAAAGTGAACACGCCGACATAAAAGGACATCTTGAACAGGCCGGTGTTGAAGTTAATGTCGTCGGAGCTCCGGAGGGCTGTCAGGATGGCGTTTATATAGCTAACTGGGGGTTATGCCGAAATAACGTGATGGTGCTGTCTTCCCTGCCCAATAAACGTCAGGCTGAGGAATCATACGCCAAAAAGATCTTCGAAGATTTGGGGATGGAAATTATTACCCCGCCTTATCATTTTAGTGGTCAAGGTGATGCCCTGCCCTGTGGCAATTTACTCTTTTGTGGTAGTCATTACCGTACCGATCCAAGAATGCACGAATTTTTAGCACAAAACCTAGGTTATGAAGTAATCGGCTTGCAAACTATCCCAAGATTAGATGCTAACGGTCAAGAAGTTATGAATAGTGTAACTGGATGGCCGGATAGTTTTTTTTATGATATTGATCTTGCCATAGGCATATTAAGTCCGGATCTTATTGCTTGGTGCCCTGAGGCTTTTACCCCTGAGAGTAGAGAAAAAATTCAATCCTTAAATATCGATAAAATTGAGGTATCCTTTGCTGAGGCAAGCGAAGGTTTTGCGTGCAATCTGGTATCAACTGGAGAGAGCGTAGTAATGAGCGCTCTAGCTCCCAAGCTTAAAGCAGATATCCAGGCTCACGGATTAAAAACCTTTACTCCTAATGTTAGTGAGTTAGGAAAAGGTGGCGGCTTTATTCGTTGCACTACCCTAACTATTGATAATAAATAATCTTATTTTTTAAATCTTTTATTTAAAGCCACTTTAGCTGCGTTAGTATCGTTATACGATCGTCGCACGGTATCAGTGCCTTCATTATAGTTATGGCCAGCTTGTAGTTTAAAGCCGGGTTTATTGGTGATAATAACCGTCTCTTCGCCCTTACCGAGCAATAAAACCATATCGTTTGGCTCAGCTAAATAAATGGCCATCTGCACAGCTGCTTCCCGATGATGCTCAAAAAACATATTTTTGCCAAGCACCTTACCTGACTTCTGGGCACCAGCAGCAATTTCATTGATGATTTTCATGCCGTCTTGGTCGCGATCGTCTTCTTCGGTCAGAATTATAATATCTGAGTTACGGCCAGCTATTTCTCCCTGAATTGGTCGTTTCAGCTCATCACGTCGTCCCGGTGAACCAAAAACAGTGATAATTCGACCCTTGACGGTAGGTTTTACGGTTTCAAAAAGCTTAGTAAAGCCATCTGGTGTACAAGCATAGTCAACAATAACTCCGAAGTTTTGACCTTCATCAATAATGTTCATACGTCCATTTACGCTCTTTAGGCTAGCAATACTCTGTTCAATTTGGGTCTTAGAGAGCCCGACAGCCCTAGCTACGCCAATCGCTGCTAAACAGTTATAAACATTAAACTTACCAGGCAGATGAGAGTATATATCGTAACTCTCCTTCCCAATCGTAGCTTTAAAGTGACTATCGGTGGGACTGAGCTTCATATCTTCAGCCTTTAATTCTCCATCTGTGATGCCGTAACTCATAGGGTGAGCGATGGCGCGCATGAAGTAGTTCCCATTTGGGTCATCAATATTAAAAATACCCACTCGCTCTCCATGACGGTTACGATTACACTGCTCAAAGAGCATCAATTTAGCCGCTCGATAGCGTTCAAACGTCCCATGATAATCGACATTGTCGTGACTTAAATTAGTGTAGGCCACAATACTATACGGAACGCCCCACACCCGGTGTTGAGCAAGAGCATGACTGGTAGTTTCGAGTACTAACCATTCTACACCGGCAGCTTTGATCTGTTTTACGGTCTTGAGCAGTTTAAGCGAACCGAGTGAAGTCATTCTAGTGGAATTAGGTTGAGCCCCCTTCCCGTCCCCATAATCAATAGCTATGGTAGTTATCATGGCAACCTTATAGCCACTTTCCCGGAGCATGTGGGTTATTAGAGTACAGGTACTAGTCTTGCCAGCGGTGCCAGTTACGCCAATAACTTTGAGACCACGAGTTGGGAAACCATAAACGACGTTCTCGATTACCGCTTCGACCCAGTGACCATACGGCTCAATTGCTGGAAAAACACCTCTTGGAATGACCTTCTTGATCGTTGAGCGAAAACTCATATCCTCTAGTATACTGTAGACTAGTGAAAATATTAGGTATTGAATCAAGTTGCGACGAAACAGCTGTAGCTGTAATTGAGGACGGAACAACAATGTTAAGTAATGTTGTAGCCAGCAGTATGGAGCTTCACGCGAAATACGGAGGAGTTATCCCTGAAATAGCTGCCCGAAGTCACATTGAAGCTATCATCCCTGCTATAAATACCGCTCTATCAACCGCTCATATCACTTGGGCGGATATTGATGGCATCGCTGTCACTTATGGTGCTGGTCTGTCTGGTTCCCTGTTGATAGGCGTGTTAACAGCGCGAACACTCTCGATAATCAAGAAGAAACCACTCTACTCTATTAATCACGTTGAAGCCCATGTTTATGCCAATTTTTTAACCTCAACACCTCTCAACAGATACGTTTTACGTGAAAAATCACCCCTGTTCCCACTCCTTGGGCTAATAGTCAGCGGTGGACACACTCAGTTAGTACTCTTTAAAAATCATGGTAATCATAAAATACTTGGTAGAACTCAGGATGATGCGATAGGGGAGGCTTTCGACAAGGTTGCCAAAATTATTGGCCTAGCTTATCCGGGAGGACCGAGTATAGCTAATCTAGCAAAGTCTGGTAACCCTAAGGCTTATGTTTTTCCTAAGGCTAATATGACCAATTCCTATGATTTTAGCTTTAGCGGCTTAAAAACAGCTGTTCTACGATTAGCACAAGAACAAATCGGGGAAGACTTCAACTTTCCATCAAAAAACATAGCAGACAGGCTCTCTGGGCCTCAGAAGGCCAATATAGCAGCTAGCTTTCAACGAATCGCCATAGAAACTGTCGTTGACAAGACAGTTCTTGCTTACCAAGAGTTTCAGCCAGCTTCAGTAGTTATCGCTGGTGGCGTAGCTGCTAATCTCGAACTCCGGGAGCAACTTACCAAAAGGCTACCGACAGAGATAGAATATACCGATCCAAAACTTTGTACGGATAACGGGGCCATGGTCGGCTGTTTAGGGTGCTTTGAAGCAATCGACAACCGAGGTCAGGCTGATGCCTATAGTTTGCGTGTCGAACCAAGTTTGTCCATGTAAGAAGTTGAAGTCTCGGTAGGCACCGCCCAAATCATAGTAAATACCCACCGACAGTGGTATGCTGTAACAGATGAAATTATCGAAAATATATGAACCGGAGCTATACGAGGAAGATATCTATGCACTTTGGGAAAAGTCCCGTAGTTTTGCTCCGAAAGGGGAGGGAAAGCCTTACTCGGTTATTATGCCCCCACCTAACGCTAACGCTTCTTTACACGCTGGTCATTCCTTAACCTATGTTCTCCAAGACATTGCTGTCCGTTATCACCGTTTAGTAGGTGACCGAACTCTCTATGTGCCCGGGGCAGACCATGCCGGTTTCGAAACTCAAGTTGTCTACGAGAAACAACTGGAGAAAGCAGGCAAGAGCAGATTTGATTTCACCAGAGAAGAACTATATGCCCAAATATGGGATTTCGTTCAAAATAACAAGAGTGGTTTCGAGCAGCAACTACGAGAATTGGGTATAAGCTGCGACTGGGATCACTTTCGTTTTACGCTAGATAAACCAGTTATAGAAACAACCTATTCGACATTCAAAAAAATGTGGGACGATAAGCTTATATACAGAGGTGAGAGACTCATTAATTATTGCACCTTCCACGGAACCGGTTTCGCAGATATCGAAGTTGTACATAAAGAAGAGCAGGGGGCTTTGTACTACATTCGCTACCCACTTACTAATGGCGGCGGAGAGTTGGTAATCGCTACAACTCGACCCGAGACCATGCTAGGCGATAGTGGTGTTGCTGTTCATCCGAATGATAGCCGATACAAGAAATATGTTGGGAAAACTGTTAAATTGCCGATTACCGGTAGGGAAGTCCCAATAATTTCCGATTCGTTTGTAGATAAAGCCTTCGGTACTGGAGCTGTAAAGTTAACGCCGGCACACGATCCTACTGATTACGAAATCGGAGAAAAGCATAGTTTACCAAAAATCACGGTCATAAATTTTGAAGGCAAAATGTCTGACAATACACCCGAGAATTACCGCGGGTTAACTGTTAAAGATGCCAGAGCAAAGATTATTAAAGAGCTCGAGAAAGAGGGATTTTTAGTTAAAGTTGAAGAGTTACTTCACAGTGTTGGTCACTGTTATAAGTGTGGCACAATTATTGAGCCCCTATTAAAAGATCAATGGTTTATAGATATGCAGCCTCTGGCTAAAGTTGCGATTTCGGCTTTAGAAGAAAATAAGATCGTCTTTCTCCCCGCGAATAAGAAGGATCAATTAATTTTATATCTTAAGAACCTTAAGGATTGGAATATAAGTCGGCAGATTGCGTGGGGGATTCCGATCCCAGCCTTTCAAAATGTCGATAATCCTGATGATTGGGTCTATAGCACCGCTGTTCAAAACGAGATATTAACGATTGATAATAAAACCTATAGGCGAGATCCTGATGTTTTTGACACTTGGTTTAGCTCAGGACAGTGGCCGTTTGTAACTTTAGGCTATCCTAACGGCCCTGACTTTCACGAGTTCTATCCAACAAGCCTGATGGAAACGGGAGTGGATATCTTGTACCAGTGGGTAGCGAGGATGATCTGCCTCGGACTTTATGTTACAAAGGAGGTTCCTTTTAAAACTGTCTATCTACACGGCATGGTGCGCAGCGCAGATGGTCGAAAGATGAGCAAGAGTCTTGGAAATGTTATCCCCCTAGAGGACACAATCAAAGAATATGGTACCGATGCTTTAAGGCTTGGTATTATTGCCGGGCGTAGCCCCGGGGACAGCTCGGCTTATGCGCCAACTAAAATTCTAGCTGGTCGAAATTTCTGTAATAAACTCTGGAATATTGCTCGTTTCATTGAAAATAAAATTGATGGGGCGCAGGCCGGAAGTGATAATGCCAAGCCAAAGACCCCAGCCGATCATTGGATATTAATTAAGCTACACCGAACATCCGATAGTGTATCTGGCCATTTGTTAAATTATAACTTCGCCGAGGGCTACGAAGAACTCTACCACTTCGTGTGGGATGATCTGGCAGATTGGTATATTGAAGCTTCTAAGTATCAAGAGAATAACGCTGTATTACTCCAAGTTTTTGAAGCAACCCTAATTATCTTGCACTCCTTTGCCCCTTATGTAACAGAGATAATATGGCAAACCCTTTTTGCCAATAAGAATACGCTTCTTATAAATCAAGCCTGGCCAACTACTGTTCCCGGAGACAAGAAAGCAGCAGCCGAATTTGAAGAAATTAAGTCTATTGTTAGTGAAGCTCGATTTATTGTTAGTACACTTAAAATAACAGATACAAAACTCCATATATCAAAAAATGATTTCGGGGATAATGCCGATTTAATTGCCAAACTCAGTCGTATAACAACGGTTACTGAGGTGACAGAACGGTCTAGTGGGTATAGGTTATCCCAGACAACTAAGCTCGCTTGGCTCGAGATTGATGATAGAACTATAACTACTTACCAAAAAGCTCTTAAAGATAGGGAAGTGTCTCAAAAAAATATAATCTCTGGCCTCGAGAAAAGACTTAAAAACTCTGATTATGTTGATAAAGCCCCTAAAGAAATTATTGAACAGACTAAGCAACAGCTTGAAGCTGCCAAATCAGCACTAAAAACTATCGAGGAAGAGTCTCGAAAATTCTCGGCAGAGAACTAGAGCTCAAATCACTTATAGATATGTTCTGTTCTTGTGGCTGAAGCATTTCACGAATCCGCACAATTGACTCCTCTGGACGATAGTCGTCAAACCAAAAAACTTTCCAGCCGAATGCATCAGCTGCCATAAGATTAGTCCTGTCATCATCGATTAGAAGTATCTCACTCTTGTCACACTTAGCTCGCTCGGTGGCGGCTTCAAAGATTTTGGCTTCTGGCTTAATGGCGTGAACTTCTGAGGAATCAACTATAGTATCATAGGCAATTGTCGGAATAGATTTTTGCTGGAGCATTGATTTAATCAGCCCGGGCATGATGTTAGATAGTAAGCCAATACCGTATAGAGAAGCCACCCAGGAGACTAGTTTATCCATGCCCGGCATCGACTCAACATTTTTAAGATAATAATCCTGCCAACGTAGGCCCGGAAATTTCAATTTATCAGCAAAGGCTTTATTAAACTCTTCTAAGCTAATCAATCCTTTACAGACTTGATCATCATAATGCCAGAGTATTGATTCAACGACATCCATCGGCTGACCACTATCGCGAGCGATCTCTGTGACTGCCCGATGATAAAAACGTACTAAGCAACCATTGATGTCAAAATAAACAAAACTGACACCGCTTTTAGAGAGGTGACGTGCCTTCGATAACTTCGTCGTGTTATCAGAACCAATAAGCTGATCAAGAGACACCCCTAGGGCGTCAGCGATTTTCTCAATAGTAAAAATTGAGGGCGCTTTAATGGCTCCTCTTTCGATTTTTGCTAGCGTCGAATAGCTCAAACCAGACTTCTGGCATAAACCCTGTTGCGTCAATCCTGCAGAGCGTCTTGCATCTTGCAGACGCTTTCCCAGCCCCTTTTCATCCATAGCCTTATAATACTGTCTATAAGTAAAATTTCAAAGAGGTATTGGTACGAAATGGCTAGATGTGAAGGATATACTTTAGAAATGTTATGAAGACAATGAAAGCGATAACGCCAACGAAGCCCGCAGAGATATAGCTCGTCGTCAGCATGTTACTTCTGCGTGAAATTTTTACATAAACCCATGTTGCTACCCCAATCGCAAACATACCGGCTATTACCCAATCAGCCATACTAATAACCTCTCTGTACTGATCTCGCGATATTAAGTATTTGTTTGTGATATTTCATATTAAGTATAGTACGTATTTCTCTTCTATTCGTAAAGCCTACTTAGAACCTAGCACGGCTGTGGTGTTAGCACCGCTAGGCAATAGTTTGTTACAATAACAGAGAAGGGGAGAGGTGACCGAGTGGTTGAAGGTGCTGCTCTCGAAAAGCAGTGTACGGGAAACTGTACCGAGGGTTCGAATCCCTCCCTCTCCGCCAGATGAATTGTGGAACTTTTTTATAATGCCAAAAATCATAACAGAGGTGTGCAGGGCCTGACAGAAGCCCTTATTTTGTTTCAAACGCTACTTTTTAGCCGATAACACCTGGGTCTG
>Ga0182030_10008939_pt1 | contig 20609 bp, 16 predicted proteins | sample 812S3MmetaG_FD_121299 | JGI IMG/M metagenome (GOLD analysis project Ga0182030, IMG submission 121299) | Permafrost microbial communities from Stordalen Mire, Sweden - 812S3M metaG (Illumina Assembly) | ecosystem: Environmental > Terrestrial > Soil > Wetlands > Permafrost | place: Sweden... | reverse complement strand
TGAATTAATGACGATCTCGTATGCCAGGTTGCGCAAGCCATGCCAGTACATCATCTCGTCGCGGGCAAAATGCTTGCCGAACGACCAGTGCTTATACATCAGCGGCATGCCGATCGAGGAATAGGCGTCGAGCATCTGCTCGAAGGTGATGACCTCGATCTGGTTGGGATAGATGTCGAGCTTCAGTTCGCCCAGCGCGATATCGCTGATCGCGTCATAGGCACGGCGCAACCCGTCGAAATCCCAATCCGGCTCGATTTTCCGGGGTGCGGCGGCGTCTTGCAGGCTGCTAGGTTTCATAGGCGGCCTTCTGGGTTTGGCCCTGTTCGCGGGAAAACAAGTCGCGGAAAACCGGGAAAATCTGGTTGCGCTCGCTGACCTTGCGCATGGCGATCTGCGAGCCCGACTTCACCAGATGGTCATAGGTGCGCCACAGGTCGGTATTCAGATCTCGCCCGCCCTCGTCATTGACCTCCAGATAGGCGAAATACTGGCAGATCGGCAGAATATTCTGCTTCAGCAGATTGGCGACCTTGCCGTTATCCATCGACACATTGTCGCCGTCGGAAGCCTGTGCCGCATAGATGTTCCACTGCTCGCGGGGGAAACGAGCAGCGACGACTTGCAGCATCTCCTCAAACGCCGTCGACACGACAGTGCCCCCGGTTTCGGTGCTGCTGAAAAAGGTTTCCTCGTCGACCTCTTTGGCGAGGTGGGTGTGGCGGATGAAGACAACCTCCACATTCTTGTAACGCCGGCCGAGGAAGAGATAGAGCAGTTTGTAGAAGCGCTTGGCCAGGTCCTTCATATGTTCGGTCATCGAACCGGACACATCCATCAGGCAGAACATGACCGCGCTGGTCACCGGTTGCGGCACCAGCTCGAAGCGGTTGTAGCGGACATCGACAGGGTCGATGAAGGGGATGCGCTTGCTGCGGCGGCGATGGTCTTGCAGCTTAACCACCAACTCATCGCGCCGGGCGATTTCGTCGGGCGTTTCGGCCTCGGCCAGACCGGCGATCTCGGCTTCGAAGGCCTCCAGATCGGCCGGACGCGGGCGTTTGAGCGCTATCCGCCGTGACAGGCTGTTCTTCATTGTGCGTTTGAGATTGAGGTTCGAGACCGATCCGCTGACCGAATGGCCGGCGCGCACCGGCGTAAAGCTGTCGGACGCCTTCATCTGCTTGCGCAGCATGTCGGGCAGTTCCAGATCGTCGAAGAAAATGTCCAGGAATTCCTCCTGAGACAAAGCGAACTGAAATGCGTCCTGGCCGTCGCCGTCTTCGGCCCCTTGGGAACCGCGGCCGCCCGCGCCGCCGCCGTCCGGTCGCTTGATCCGGTCGCCTTCCTCGAACTGCTTGTTGCCGGGCAGGACATGATCTCGCGCACCCTGGTGTCCCGAATGGCGGATCTGTGGTTCGCGCAGCCGATCGGCCTTAACCCAGACCTTATCCTCGCCGCCCATGTCGGTAACGCTGCGCTCGCCGGTCGCTTTGCGGACCGCTTCGGTCAGCTCCTTTCGTGCGCGGTTGATGAACCGCCGGCGGTTGGAGAGGCTTTTGCCGCGAGGATTGAGACGTCTGTCGACAATGTTCATGGGTCTCTCGCTCTCGGTCACCCGGCCTGTTTGACGCGCATGTACCATTCGACCAGACGACGAACCTGCCGCTCGGTATAGCCGCGAGCGGTCATGCGCTCGAGGAACTCTGCATGCTTGCGCTCGGTCTCGACCTCTTTCTTGCTGCCGAAACTGATGATCGGCAGCAGGTCTTCGACCTGGCTGAACATACGCCGTTCGATGACCTCTCGGATTTTCTCATAAGAGGTCCATGACGGGTTCTTGCCGTCGCGCGATGCCCGGGCGCGTAACGCGAACTTGACGACCTCGTTGCGGAAGTCCTTGGGGTTGGCGATCCCGGCGGGCTTTTCGATCTTGGTCAGTTCCTGGTTCAGCAGTTCGCGGTCCAGCATCTGGCCAGTATCGGGGTCCTTGAAGTCCTGATTCTCGATCCAGGCATCGGCATAATCAACATAGCGGTCGAATAGATTCTGGCCGTAGTCGTTATAGGATTCGAGATAGGCCTTCTGGATTTCATTGCCGATGAATTCGGCATAGCGGGGGGCCAGCGTGCCTTTGATGAAGTCGAGATATTGCTTTTCGATTTCTTCGCCGAATTGTTCGCGCCGGATCGCCTGTTCCAAAACCCACATCAGATGAACTGGGTCGGCGCCCACCTCAACCGTGTCGTAATTGAAGGTGGCCGACAGAACCTTGAAGGCAAAGCGGGTCGAGATTCCGTCCATACCCTCATCGACGCCGGCGCTGTCGCGATATTCCTGCATCGACTTGGCGTTGGGTTCGGTCTCTTTCAGGTTTTCGCCGTCATAGACCCTGAGCTTTGAATAAAGGTTCGAGTTGGGGTGCGGCCGAAGGCGCGACAGAACCGCAAAGCGGGCCAGCATCTCCAAGGTCGCCGGGGCGCAAGGCGCTGTCGCCAGTTCGCTCGAGCGGATCAGCTTTTCATAGATTTTCTGCTCTTCGGTCACCCGCAGGCAGTAGGGGACCTTGACCACGCAGATTCGGTCGATGAAGGCTTCGTTATTCTTGTTATGCTTAAATGATTGCCATTCCGCCTCGTTCGAGTGCGCAAGAATGATGCCGTTGAATGGTATGGCGCCGATGTTTTCGGTGCCCGCATAGTTGCTTTCTTGGGTTGCAGTCAGCAGCGGATGCAGGATCTTGATCGGCGCTTTGAACATTTCGACGAACTCAAGCAACCCCTGCGTTGCCCGGTTGAGGCCGCCCGAATAGCTGTAAGCGTCGGTATCGTTCTGGCTGTAAAGCTCCAGCATCCGGATATCGACCTTACCAACCAGGGTCGAGATATCCTGGTTGTTTTCGTCGCCCGGTTCGGTTTTGGCGACGCCGATCTGGCGCAGCCGGGACGGGAAGAGCTTAACGACGGTGAACTTGGAAATGTCACCGTGAAACTCGTCCAGCCGCTTGATCGCCCAGGGTGACATCAGGCCGGTCAACCGGCGTTGCGGGATATTGAACTGTTCCTCGATCTCGGGGCCCATATGATCCGGATCGAAGAGGCCCAGCGGGCTTTCGAAGACCGGGCTCATCTGGTTTCCGGCCTTCAGAACATAGATGGGCTGCCGTTCCATGAGCAGCTTCAGCCGCTCGGCGATGGAGGATTTGCCGCCGCCGACTGGGCCTAAGAGATAAAGTATCTGTTTGCGCTCTTCCAATCCTTGTGCGGAATAACGAAAGAAATTGACGATGCGCTCAACCGTATCTTCCATGCCGAAAAATTCAGCAAAAGCCGGATAAACTTTAATCGTTCTGTTCATGAAGATCCGGCCGAGACGGGCGTCTTTGGCGGTATCGATGATCTGGGGTTCGCCGATCGCGGCGACCATCCGCTCTGCCGCTGAGGCATAGGCCATCGGATCTGTTCGGCATAACTCGAGATACTCGAGCAGGGGCATTTCTTGCTGTCGCTGGCTCTCGTATGACTGCATCGAACGAGAAAAAAGCTGATCGATCACGCCCATCTGCTCCTCCTATCTCACCGTGTTCAGTCCTCTTGGCATCGCATCTTGTCTTAGACGGCCGGATAGACGGGCCGCTTGTTGGTCGGTCTCCCTGTGGAATTAAGCAAGGTTCGTGCCAATCGTTCATGGATCAATGAATTGATCGCATGGGCGCGTGTCCCCGGTTCGGCCGGGACGTTCAATCGAGCCTTGTCTCGACGCCTTAAACAACGTGGGAGTCATGTAGATCGCCCCGCTAGTCTAAGAAAATGGCACCTGTGAGTCGTCACCACGACTCGCATACTTGATATATAGTATAGGTGAGGCCGAATGATGGCCAAATTGCGAAATATATTCGGCTAAAAATAGCGAATTAGACGCTGCGGTCACATGCCGCGCGACCTGCTTATGCTTGTTAAGGCGCTAGGCTTGTCTAGCGCGACTCTCGCGCTATCTTGTTCGTCCAATTCATCAAATTACTTGATTCAGCATTTATCTGAAGAGGGCGGAAATCGAGTTCCGGGTCGTGTCGTTGCGTCTTAGTCGACGGACAGAAGTCCGTTAGCCTTTAGATCGCGTTCGATCTCGCCCAACACGGCAGGGTCTTCGATCGTGGCCGGCATGCCATAGGGCTCTCCGGTCAGGATTTTGACGATCGTGCCGCGAAGGATTTTGCCCGAGCGTGTCTTGGGCAGGCGCGAGACGACGATCGCGGCCTTGAAGGCGACGACAGCGCCCATCGTGTCGCGTACCCGCTTCACGATCTCGGCGACGATTTCGGCCGGCGGGCGGTTAATACCGGCCTTCAGCACCAGGAAACCCAAAGGTGCCTGACCTTTCAGACTGTCGGGCATACCGACGACCGCGCATTCGGCGATGTCGGGATGTCCGGCGATGACCTCCTCGATCGCACCTGTCGAAAGGCGATGGCCGGCGACGTTAATGACGTCGTCGGTGCGGGTCATAATATGGAGATAGCCGTCTTCATCGATGAAGCCTGCATCGCCGGTGCTGTAATAGCCGGGGAAGGCGTCGAGATAGGCCTTATGATAGCGCTCCGGCGCGTTCCACAGCGTACTGGCCGCGCCGGGCGGCAGCGGCAGCTTGCAGACGATGGCGCCGGTCTGTCCGGGCTCGACCGGCAGCCCTGTCGGGTCCAGCGCCTGAACATGCCAGCCGGGGATCGGCTTGGTCGCAGAGCCGTATTTAACTGGGAAACTTTCTATGCCCAGCGGGTTGGCGGCGATCGGCCAGCCGGTTTCGGTCTGCCACCAATTATCGACGATCGGCCGCTTCAGCGTGTCCTCGCACCAGGCGAGCGTTGCCGGGTCGCAGCGTTCACCCGCCAGAAACAGCGCCCGCAGCGAGGAGATGTCGCGCTGCGCCAGATGCTTGGCCTCGGAATCTTCGCGCCGGATCGCGCGGATCGCCGTAGGGGCGGTGAACATGGTCGTGACCTTATGGTCTTCGATCACCCGCCAGAAGGCGCCGGCGTCGGGCGTGCCGACCGGCTTGCCCTCATACAGAATAGTGGTGCAGCCGGCGATCAGCGGGCCATAGACGATATAGGAATGGCCGACGACCCAGCCGATGTCGGACGCCGCCCAGAAGGTTTCGCCGGCATGGGTATCGAAGATATGGCGCATCGACCAGGCCATGGCGACCAAGTGCCCGCCGGAGGGGCGGACAATGCCTTTTGGCTGACCAGTCGTGCCGGAGGTGTAGAGAATATAGAGCGGGTCTGTTGCGGCGACAGGCACGCAATCCGCCGGCTTTGCGGTCGCCATGACGTCGTTCCAGTCATGGTCGCGCCCGGGCTTGAGCTCTGCCTTGCAGGCTTCGCGCTGAACGACGATGCAGGTCTTCGGCACACCGCCGGCGATCTCGATCGCGGCTTCAACAACCGGCATATAGGGGATGATGCGTCCCGGCTCGATCCCGCATGAGGCGGCGACGATCAGCTTTGGGCTGGCGTCGATGATGCGGGTGGCGATTTCGCGCGCGGCAAAGCCGCCGAACACGACTGAATGGACCGCGCCGATGCGCGCACAGGCCAGCATGGCGACGATAGCCTCAGGGATCACCGGCATATAGATCAGGACGCGGTCGCCCTTTTCGACGCCTTGTTCGCGTAGCGCCCCGGCGAAGCGCGCGACCTGATCCAGCATTTCGCGGTAGGTCAGTTTCCGCAGGCTGCTCGTCAGCGGGCTGTCATAGATGAGGGCAAGCTGGTCACCGCGCCCGTCGCGCACATGGCGGTCAAGCGCGTTCCAGCAGGTATTGGCCTCGGCGCCCGCGAACCATTCCCAGCGGCCATGCTCGTCGGCCGACAGAACCGAATCCCAGCCGCGACTCCATTCCACGGCCTGCGCCGCTTCAGCCCAAAAAGTCTCCGGTTCGGACAAGGATTGCCGGTGCAGCGTATCGTATGGGCCTGTCACAAAATTCCTCCCGTTGCCCCGATGCTTGAGGGCAATTCAAGTGCTGATTTTGGCGGCAAGGCTTTACACTGACAAGGACCTTGGCCGCTTCGGCGCTTCCACCTAATGTCGCGGCATGAAAGTCAGCGACGCTATTGCACAGCGCGTTTCGGTACGCGCCTTCAAGCCCGACCCGGTTCCCGGATCGACTGTCCGCGAGATATTGGAGGCGGCCAGCCATTCGCCCTCGGGCGGCAATCTGCAGCCCTGGAAGGTTTATGCCCTGGCAGGCCAGCCGCTGGCGGAGTTCAAGGCGATCATCGCCGCGAAACTGGCCGCGGGCGAGAGCGAGACGCCGGAATATGACGTCTATCCACACAGCCTATGGGAGCCGTTCAAGAAGCGACGCTTCGAAACCGGGGCGCAACGCTATGCGGCGCTGGGAGTATACAACAAGGACAAGGCCGCGCTGAAGGAATTGGGGGAGCGCAATTATCGCTTTTTCGGCGCGCCGGTCGGGCTGTTTTTCTGCCTGGACCGCAGGCTGGGTCCGCCGCAATGGTCCGACATGGGCATGTATCTTCTGTCGGTCATGCTGCTGGCGGTTGAGCGCGGACTGGACACCTGCCCGCAGGAGAGCTGGTCGAATTGGCCGGTCAGCGTCCGCGCCTTTTTGAACCTGCCGGACGACATCATGCTGTTCGCCGGCATGTCGCTGGGCTATCGCGATCCGGATCATCCGCTGAATGCGATTCGCACCGTACGCGAGCCGTTCGATGCATTCGCGCAAATGCGGGGATTCTGAGTAGACGCAATAAGGCCGTCGGGCCAAAAGGGGAGGGATCATGCGGGACCGGCCGCTGACGCGACAGGGTAATATCTGGGAAATCCGCGAAGCGGCGCGACGCCGCCTACCGTCGCCGCTGTTCGATTTCATGGAGGGCGGGGCGGAAGACGAATGGACGTTGAAACGCAATGTTTCGGCCTATGACCGTTGGAACCTGCTGCCGCGCACGCTGGTCGATGTCGCAAAGATAGACACGACGACCAGCTTTCTGGGCCACAAGATCGATTGGCCGGTGATGCTGGGGCCGACAGGCATGTCGCGGGTGTTCCACAATGACGGCGAGTTGGCGATCGCGCGGGCGGCGGCCAAGGCCGGCACGATCTATACGCTGTCGACCATGTCGTCCTTCAGCATGGAGGAGGTGGCGGCGGCGACGCCGGCGCCCAAGTGGTTCCAGGTCTATTGTTTTCGCGATCGGGAATTGACGCGCGAATTCCTGAGCCGGGCCAAGGCGGCGGGCTATACCGGCCTTGTCGTCACGGTCGATGTGCCGGTCCCGGCCAATCGCGAGCGCGACCGTCGTTCCGGCATGACGATACCGCCTAAGCTGACGCTGAGCAGCATGACCAAGTTCGCTCAGCGGCCAGGATGGGTGATCGATTATCTGACCAGCAAACCGCCGATCCTGGCGAATGTCGTCCATAAGACGACAACAGGTTCGGTCGGCGCGACCTCACTCACCAACTATATCCACAATCAGTTCGATCCCAGCGTGACCTGGAAGGAAGTCGAATGGATGGTGGGGGAATGGAAAGGGCCGCTGATCATCAAGGGCATTCTGCATCCGGACGATGCCAGGAACGCCCATGCCATCGGCGCCAAGTCCGTCATCATCTCCAACCACGGCGGCCGGCAGCTGGATGCCGCGTCCAGCAGTCTGGACGCGCTGCCTCGGATAGCCGATGCGGTCGGCAACGACATCGAGCTGCTGCTTGACGGGGGCATTCGCCGCGGCACCCATGTGCTGAAAGCGTTGGCTCTGGGCGCCAAAGCCTGCCTGATCGGACGGGCCTATCTCTATGGCCTATGCGCGGGCGGTGAGGCCGGTGTCGGTCGGTCGCTGGCCGTTCTGCGGCAGGAGATTGCGCGCGACATGGCGTTGATCGGGGCGCAGACGATCGACGGCATAACGAAGGATAAGGTCGGCCGGGTCGATTAGGGACTAATCCCGCCGCGGCGTTTATTGATCGTTAATAAGGCTACATTCCACCGAGGACCGGTTGGGAACCACCAGCTTGGGTACCAATACGTAAACCGTTCACTTAATTCCTAGGCTCGCGCCTAAGCGAATTGCACGCTGACTTTGTCAGCAAATGACTCAGTTTTGGTGGGTAAACCACAAACAGACCGCCCGTCAGGAGATTGAGGGCCAATATCTTTGGTCTCCCAAGACCAACAGCAATGGCGCGCGCAACGAGTTCTATAACAATATGCGCCGCGCAAACCCTGGCGACATCGTTTTTTCCTATGCCGACGGAAAGATCAGCAATATCGGTCGCGTGATCGAGTTCGCTTTCACCGCGCCCAAACCTGAGGAATTCGGAGAGACGGGAGCCTATTGGAACAAGGAAGGCTGGTTGTTGCCGGTATTCTGGACGCCACTCGCCGTCCCGGTATGGCCTAAGGACATGATAGGGCGTTTGGGTCCGCTACTGCCGAAGAGCTATTCCCCGATTCGACCGTTCCGGCCGCTTTCCGGGAATTTCAACAAACTTTCAACCCTTTCCCGGATACGTTCGTCCACCGAAATTGCGGCTTGCGGATTATGGGTTTCGATATAGTCAAAAATCTGCTCGCGGTCCGACCGCGCGGAGATTGACCACTCGAGCCTCATTCAGAGCTTGCTTCGATCTTCCGGAGTGTCCCTGCACGCTTCCTGGCAAAGTGAGCTTCGACATCGGCGTGGGGAATCGCCGGGCGCGGATCGTCCAGCGCTTCCTGCACTTTAGTGCGGAACCACAAATCATGTGCCGCCGGATCGCCTGTCAGGGTGAATGGTAAAGCACCTTCGTTCGCTGTGCGGGTTAGTAATATGCGCACCGCATCCGAGAGAGTGAGGCCCATTTTTTCCAGAACGGCGGAAGCGCGATCCTTTACAGCTGAGTCGATGCGAGTCTGCACCAAAGCGTTTGAGGCCATTGCTTGTCTCCCTACTAATGCCGCTAGATGTAATGCATTCGAATGACAATTTCTACGACGACATTATCGAACCCTCTTGTATCTTGGCGTATACCCAGGTAACCGTACGGTTAGCAAACTGAAAGCCGGGAAACGTTCAATGGATGTGTTCGTGATCGGGCAGGCGGTGCACAAACCGGCCGCGCGCATCGGGGATAAGAGGCTGGAGGAGTTGGTGTTCGACACCACCCATGCCGCACTCGCCGATGCTGGGGTCAAGCGTGCGCAGATAGACCATGTGACCATCGCCGGCTGCGATGAGCTGGACGGGCGCAGCATCTCCTCGATGCTGCTGGCGGCGCCGGCGGGCGCGCAGTTGCGCGACGAAATGAAATGCACCGATAGCGGCCTGACGGGCCTGTGCCTGGAGGCGATGCGCCTGGAGGCGGAGATTTTCGATCTCGGTCTTCTGGTCAGCTGGAGCAAACCCTCGACCGCGCCGCTGGAAGATGTCATGCGGATGCGCTGCGAGCCTTTCTATACGCGTCCAGTCGGCCTCAATATGGCGATCACCGACGGGCTGTTCGCCCAGGCCGCGGGCGCAAAATACGGTTTCGACGAATTCGACGCGGATGAGGCCGTGCTCGACAGCTATCGCCGAGCCGGGCGCAACCCGCGCGGCATGGGCCATGCCGTGCCGCATGTCGAGGCAATCGCGACCTCCCCCTATGTCGCCACGCCGCTGCGCCAGGCGCACCAGGCCCCAATCACCGACGGAGCGGTCGCGATGGTCGTGGCCTCGGCGCGCTGGCTAAAAAGCAATCCGCGGGCAAAGCCGCTCGCCCGTGTATCTGGGATCGGCTGGCGCAATGAGGAATATGATCTGGGCGCCGACCGGCTGGCTGGGCTGAGCGGATTTCGCGCCACTCTGGACGATGCGCTGAAGATGGCGGGCGTCAAAAGCACGGCCGATCTGGACCTGCTGGAGCTGGACAGCCAGACCGGCTTTCACGAGCTGGCCTATCGCGCGGTTCTGAACGGACATGCGCCCAAGGCGATCTCGACCTCGGGCGGGGCTTTTGCCCAGAACCCGTATTTCTGCACCGGGCTGATCAATGCCGCCGAGGCGATATTGCAGCTGTCGGATCAGGCAGGGCCGATCCAGATACCGGGGGCAAAGCGGGCGGTCGCCCATGGCAGCCACGGTTTCGCCCAGCAGGGCAATGTCGCCGTCGTGTTGGAGCGAGTCTGATGGCAAAGGATATCGTTGCGGTCATAGGCGCGGCCCAGACCAAATTCAAAACTCATTATGCCGACAAGACCTATATCGAGCTGGCACAGGACGCCGCCAAGCTGGCGATGGACGAAGCCGGGGTGACGCCGGACGAGATCGATGCGGTCGTCTTTTCGATGGCGCCCACCCAGTTCATGGGGGTCAATGATTGCGATCGCTGGGCGACCAGCCATGTCTGGGGCGCAGGCAAGCCCTATATGCGCATCCATGCCGGGGGCGCCACCGGCGGCTCGGCGCTGCAGGCGGGCTATGTCCATATCGCCTCGGGCGTCTATCGCACGGTACTGGTGGTGGGCGCCGACCGGGTCGCGGAAACGCCGGACGCGCAACATATTTTGAACCTGATCTGGGACCGGTTCTATGAGCATGATTTTGCTCTGAACACGGTCACCATGACCGCGCTGGCGGCGCAGCGTTACATGGCCCGCTATGGCGCGACAGAGGAACAGTTCGCCCGGGTCGTGGTGCGCGGCCGCAAGAATGCGATGGGCAACCCTTACGCCCATTTGAAGGGCGCAATCACCGTCGACGACGTGATGAACTCGCCGCGCGTCGCCTATCCCTATAAGCGGTTCGATATCTGCCCGCGATCCTCCGGCGCGGCGGCGGTGGTGCTCTCCAATCTCGACGTCGCCAAGCAGAAATGCGCCCGGCCGGCCTTCGTCAACGGGGTCAGCGCCATTACCCATTCGGTCTTCATGGGCGACCGCATGGGCGTCTATTCCGAGACCGAGTTCGCCGACCATGACGGCGAGCATATCGCGGCCTATGAGGCCTATCGCCAGGCGGGTATCACCGACCCGGCGAGCCAGATCCAGGTTGCCGAGCTTTACGACCCGTTCAGCACTTTCCAGTTCCCGATTGTCGAGGGCTTGGGGTTTTGCGGCCGGGGACGTGCCGCGGCGATCAGCGACGAGGGCGGCTGGGACATGGTGGGCGGACAGGTGGCGGTCAATCCGTCGGGTGGCACGCTCTGCACAAACCCGATCGGGGTTACCGGCCTGGTCCGCATCGTCGATGCTGCCAACCAGATCATGGGAAAGGCCGGGCAAAACCAGCTGCCGGGCGTCCATAACGCGGTTGCCACTGCTGCCGGCGGATCGACCCAATTCTTCACTGTCACAATGCTGGGCGACGATCATGTCGCCCCCAGGACGAATGTCTAAATGGGAAATGTCCAATGAGCGCAGCTGCAGCAATCGACGATGTCATCCACGGCGAATGGCATGTTCGCTATAACTATTCCGTCGGCAAGGTCGCCGGCCATTTTTTCGAGGGATTGAAGCAGAAGAAGATATTGGCGAGCTTTGCCCCCAGTTCCGGTATCGCCTATCTGCCGCCGCGCGCCTATTGCGAGCGTTCGTTCGAGCCCTGCGACGGCTGGGTGGAGGCCGGGCATCAGGGGATTATCGAGGCGGCGACCATCGTGACCGCAGCCTTCGAGAATCTGCCGCCGCCGCCCTATGCCATCGCCTATGTGCGGCTGGACAATGTCTCGACCGCCCTGGTCAATTTCGTGCGCGGGTTGGATCTTTCCGACGTTCCGGCCGCCGCGTCCAAGCTGAAGCCAGGAACCAAGGTCAAGGTCGTGTTCAAGGACACACCGGAAGGCCGGATCACCGATTTTCATTACGAACTGGCAGAATAGGGCCGTTTCATGAATTTCCTGCTCGACGACGATCAGAAAAAGCTCCAGTCCACGGTCGAGGAGTTTGCGCGCGAGCGGATCGCCCCGGTTGCCGAGAAACTGGACCGCGACGGCGTGTTTCCGACCAGCCTGTTCCATGAGCTGGCCGATATCGGCGTCACCTCCATCCCCTTCAGTGAGGAATGGGGCGGCATGGGGCTGGGCACCTTCGAGATGGTGCTGGCGCTGGAGCAGATCGCCCGCGTCGATCAGTCTTTGGCGGTTTCGACCATGGTCAGCGTCGCCACCGGCCTGACGCTGGGCCGGTTCGGCAGCGACGCGCAGAAGCAGAAATATCTGCCCGACATCGTCGCCGGAAAGAAGATCTGCGCCATAGCCGGGACCGAACCCAATGCCGGGTCTGATACGGCGGGTTTTACCACCCGCGGCCGGCTGGTCGACGGCATATGGCGGATCAACGGCGAAAAAGCCTATATCACCAATGCCGGGACGGATATTTCGTCATTTGCGCTGGTTCTGGTGGTCACCAGCCCGCCCGAGGCGCCCAAGAAGAGCTTCAGCCTGTTCCTGGTCCCCAACGGGACCCGCGGCTACAAGCCGGGCGAGAAATACCGCAAGATGGGCTGGCGCTCTTCCGACACGCGGCCGCTCTATTTCGACGATTGCGAACTTGGCCCCGACAATGTGGTGGGCGAGGTCGATAAGGGCCGGTTGCTGTTGCACAAGGGCTATCAGCAGGCGCGGGTGTTCCTCTCGACCTGCTCGCTGGGCCTGGCCCAGGGCAGTCTCGACCTGGCAGTGTCCTATGCGAAGGAGCGCAGGGCCTTCGGCGGTTCGATCGGCAAGCTGCAACTGATCCAGAAGATGATCGCCGACATGGCGGTCAAGGTCGAGACGGCGCGGATGGTGGTCTATAAGGCAGCCTGGCTGTCGGACCAGGGGCTGGCGACCGGCAAGGACTTGGCCATCGCCAAGTACTATGCCACCGAAATCGGCAGCGAATGCGCCAATCTAGCGATTCAGGTGCATGGCGGCTGGGGCTTCATGGACGACTGCCCGGCATCGCGTTATCTGCGCGACAACCGGGTTTGCACCATCGGCGACGGATCAAGCCAGATCCAGACCCTACTGATCGCCCGCGAACTGGGCCTGGACGTGTCCTTTGCCTGAGGTCTTCCAGGGCGACGCGGTCACGCTGAGCTGGCCGATGGCGGGAATCGCTCTGGCGACCATGACCCGCGCCAAGGCGATGAACACACTGACGCTGGAGCTGATCGGCGAGATGGGGCGCGTGCTGGACATTTGCATGGCGGAAAAGGCCCGCGCTTTGGTCATCACCGGCAGTGGCCGCGCCTTTTGCTGCGGCGCGCATCTGGTCTATTTCACCGACCCCAATTCCCCGATCGGCAAATCGAACTTCGACCTGCGTGATAACTATCTGGCGCATATCGCTGCTTTATATGATAAATTCGAGACAATGGCCTTTCCGATCATCGCAGCGATCAACGGCTTTGCGCTGGGCGGTGGCTGCGAGATGGCGATCTCGGCCGATTTCCGGGTGATGTCGAACACGGCTAAGATCGGCGTGCCGGAGGTAAAGCTGGGCGCCATGCCGGGCGCCGGCGGCGTGCAGAAGCTGGGCCGCCATATCGGGCGCAGCCGGGCGATCGAATGGGTTCTGACCGGCAAGCATTACACGGCCGAAGAGGCGGAGCGCGCCGGGCTGATCTATGAAATCGCCCAGCCGGGCGACCTGCTGCCCGCGGCCTATGACTTGGCATTGAAGCTGAGGGCGATGAGCCCGCTGGCGATCGCCCAGGGCAAGGCCTCGGTCTATGTCAGTGAGGATGTCGATGTGGCGACCGCGCGGCGTTACGGGCTGGAATCGCTGTCGATGCTGATCAATTCGCCCGACTGGGTCGAAGGGATGGCTGCTTTCAAGGAGAAGCGCGATCCGAAGTTCTGACCGATGACCGCCTGGAGCGCCGTTGTTCCCAGCCGGGATGAGTTGCATGAGGCCAAGCGGGTGGCGCTGCTGCGCGAGGCGGCGAGCGCCTTTACGCGCAAGGGGTTCCATGCGGCATCGCTGGACGATATCGCGCAGAAGCTGGGCGTCACCAAGGCCGCGCTCTATCACTATTTTCCGAGCAAGCATGCGCTGCTGCGCGAATGTTTCGCTCGGGCGCTGGAGGTCGGCTTTCAAGGGTTGGCGCGGGCCAGGGCGCAAGGCGGCAGCGGGCGGGAAAAGCTCAACAACACGTTGCGGTTCTATCTGCATGAGATGATCGACGAGCTGTCGTGCTGCGTCGTACTGACAGAAGAAAATGCTTTGTTACCAGATGATTATGTGGACCTTCTTAAAGTCCGTGACAGGTTCGAGCGGGCTTTGCGCGACCTGATCCGCGAGGGGATCGCCGACGGCAGCATCGTGCCGTGCGACCCGAAGCTTGCGGTCTTTACGATTCTGGGCGCAATTCATTGGGTGTCGAAATGGTTTAACCAATCCGGCGCCTGGTCGGCCGACGCGGTCAGCACCGCATTGACCGACCTGCTGGACCGCATGGTCAGCGCCACGCCGGTGGCCGCGCTACCGACCGATATCAGGACCGCCACATGAGCGGGGCGGCCGTCGCCATCCCGCGCATCCGCGAGATTGTCGGCGAGCGGATCACTCAGTCGATGGCGGTGCGCCAGCATCATGGCGTCGATACCAGCTGGCACCCGCCGCACCCGCCCGAGGCCGTGATCTTCGCCCATTCGACTGAGGAGGTCTCCCGCATCGTCCGCATCTGCGACGAGACCGAGACGCCGGTCATCGCCTATGGCGCGGGCAGCTCGGTCGAGGGCCATGTGGGCGCGCTGAACGGCGGAATCTGCATCGATATTAGCGAGATGAACCGGATCGTCGCCGTCCATGCCGAGGATATGGATGTGACGGTCGAGCCTGGCGTCACCCGCAAGCAGCTCAACACCTACCTGCGCGACACCGGCCTGTTCTTCCCGATCGACCCCGGCGCCGATGCCTCGATCGGCGGGATGGCGGCGACGCGGGCGTCGGGCACCAACGCCGTGCGCTATGGCACGATGCGGGAGAATGTGCTGGCTCTGACGGTGGTGTTGCCCAATGGCGACGTCATTCATACAGGAGGACGGGCGCGCAAATCCTCCGCCGGATACGACCTGACCCGGCTGTTCGTCGGCTCGGCCGGCACGCTCGGCATCTTCACCGAGGTGACGGTCCGCCTGCACGGCATCCCTGAGGCGGTGTCGTCCGCTACCTGCGCCTTCGCCACGGTCGAGGGCGCGGTCGATACGGTGATCCAGACCATTCAGTCCGGCATCCCGATCGCCCGGATCGAGTTCTTGGACGATGTCCAGATGGATGCGCTGAACCGCTATTCCAAATTCAACTATCCGCTGCTGCCGACTTTGTTCCTGGAGTTCCACGGCACCAAGGCCGGCGTCGCCGAGCAGGCGGAGATGGTGCAGGCCATCGCCGGCGAGAATGGCGGCGAGAATTTCGCCTGGGCGACCGAGGCGGAGGAACGGACGCGTCTGTGGCAGGCGCGGCACGACGCGCTTTGGGCCGACCTGGCGCTGCGCCCCGGCTCCCAGGCCTTTCCCACCGATGTCTGCGTCCCGATCTCCCGACTGGCCGAATGTATCCGCGAGACGCGCAAGGACCTGTCGGCCAGTTCGCTGATTGCGCCCATGGTCGGCCATGTCGGCGACGGGAATTTCCACGTCGTCATGCTGGTCGACCGCGACCGGCCGGAGGAGATCGAGGAGGCGCGGCGGCTCAACGACAGGATGGTGATGCGGGCGCTGGCCATGGGCGGCACCTGCACCGGGGAGACCGGCGTCGGCATCGGCAAGAAGAAATTCATCCGCGCCGAACATGGCGCCGCGGTCGACACCATGTGGCTGATCAAGCGGGCGATCGACCCGAAGAACCTTATGAATCCCGGCAAGGTGCTCCCGGAATGAACGGTAAAGGCGCGACAGCTTTGCTGTCCTATATCACTCTGGCGGTAAAGGCGCTATAAAATGCATCATACACAAGAAGATTGCGGGCGAGCCGCAATATGGGCCAGCAGAATGAGCCGCCGAACGGGAGAAGATTGACTGTGGGTCCGAAATCGATCTCGCTGGACGACAAATATACGGCGCTGACCGGGCGGGTTTACCTGACCGGAATTCAGGCGCTGGTGCGGCTGCCAATCAGCCAGCATTTGCGCGACCAGGCGGCCGGGCTGAACACGGCGGGATATGTCTCCGGCTATCGCGGGTCGCCGCTGTCCGGTTACGACACGGAGCTGTTCAAGGCGAAGAAGATCCTGGAGCCCAACAACATCTTCTTCGACCCGGGCCTGAATGAGGAGCTGGGGGCGACGGCGGTTTGGGGCTCGCAGCAGGCGGGTATGTTCGGCAAGCCCAAGTTCGACGGCGTGCACAGCATTTGGTACGGCAAGAACCCGGGGCTCGACCGCAGCGGCGACGCTCTGAAGCACGGAAATTTCAACGGCACGGCCAAGCACGGCGGTGTGCTGTGCGTGGTCGGTGACGACCATGCCGCCAAATCCGCGACCATGCCCAACCAGGGCGAATTCGCCTTCATGTCGGCGCTGATGCCGGTTCTGTACCCCAGCAATGTGCAGGAAGTGATCGATTTCGGCCTCTATGGCTGGGCGATGTCGCGCTTTTCCGGTTGCTGGATCGGCTTCAAGGTTCTGCCGCAGTTGATGGATGCCTCGGCATCGGTTTCGATCGACCTGGAGCGCGTGCCGCTGGTTGTGCCAGACTTCGCCTTTCCGCCGGGCGGCGTGCATATCCGCTGGCCAGACGACCGGTTCAGCCCTGAGGCGCGGCTGCTGGATTTCAAGCTGCCCGCGGCACAGGCCTTTGCCCGCGCCAACAAGATTGACCGGGTCACCTTCGGCCAGGGCAAGCGGTTCGGTATCGTGACCGCCGGCAAATCGTTCCACGATGTGGGGCAGGCGCTGGAAGAACTGGGCATCGACGAGCGCCGGGCCAATCAGCTGGGCATTTCGGTTCTGAAGCTGGGGCTGACCTGGCCGATCGACCCGGTGGGGGCCAGGGAATTCTGCGACGGCCGCGAGGAAATTCTGGTCGTCGAGGAAAAGCAGCCGATCATCCAGGATCAGCTGCGCACGCTGCTGTATCACATGCCCGAATCCCGCCGCCCGCGCGTCGTCGGCCAGACCGACGAGCAGGGCCGGCCGGTCTTGAGCTCAAAGATGGATCTCGACCCGCTGGAGGTGGCGCAGGCCATCGCGCGGAGGCTGCTGAATCTTGCGCCCGATACGGAGCTCGCCAACAGGCTGGCGGCGCTGGACGCACAGGCGGCCCAGCCCGGCTGGACCAAGACCAAGATGCAGCGGGTTCCCTATTTCTGCTCCGGCTGCCCGCACAGCTCATCCATCCCCCGCCCGATGGACAGCCGCGAGATGGCCGGCATCGGCTGTCACTGGATGGCGATGTACCATGACGAGTTCGACCTTGAGCCTTCGACCCAGATGGGCGGCGAGGGGGCGAACTGGGTGGGCCAGGCGCATTTCACCGAGACGGAGCATGTCTTCCAGAATTTGGGCGACGGCACCTATTACCATTCCGGCTATCTGGCGATCCGCTGGGCGATCGCCTCCAATGTCTCGATCACCTACAAGATTCTTTACAACGACGCCTCGGCGATGACAGGCGGCCAGCCGGTCGAGGGCCACCCGACCGTGCCGATGATCACCAACCAGCTGCATGGCGAGGGCGTGCGCCGGATCGCGGTCGTCTCAGACGAGCCGGAGAAATATCCGTCCGACATCGGCTTCGCGCCGGGCACCACCGTGCATCACCGCGACGAGATGGAGGCACTGCAGATAGAGCTTCGCGGCTATAAGGGCGTGTCTGTCCTGATCTATGACCAGACCTGCGCCGCGGAGAAGCGCCGCCGCCGCAAGCGCGGCAAGTTGCCGGACCCGCCGACGCGGCTGTTCATCAACGACCTGGTCTGCGAAGGCTGCGGCGATTGCAGCGTGCAGTCGAACTGCATCTCGGTTGAGCCGTTGGAGACCGATTTCGGCCGCAAGCGCCATATCAACCAATCCAGCTGCAACAAGGATTATTCCTGTAAATCGGGTTTCTGCCCCAGCTTTGTGACCGTCGAGGGCGCGAAGCTGAAAAAGCATAAGGCGCAGCAAAGCCCGGACGAGCTGGTGCGCGCACTGCCCGTTCCACAAGTTGCGCCCTTGGACAGGCCCTATAATCTGGTCGTCACCGGCATCGGCGGCACGGGCGTGATCACCATCGGCGCGCTGCTGGGCATGGCGGCCCATATCGAGGGCAAGGGCGCATCGGTGCTGGATTCGATCGGTCTGGCGCAGAAGAACGGGTCGGTTCTGTCCTATGTCCGCGTCGCCAAGACGCCGGAGGATTTGCACACCGCGCGCATTCCGCTGGGCAGCACCGATTGCCTGATCGCCTGCGACCTGGTGGTGGCCGCCGGGCCGGAAAGCATGGTGGCGCTAGCCAAGGGGCGCACCCGCGGCGTGGTCAACGGCAATGTGACGCCGACCGCGGCCTTCGTTCTGAACCCCGATGTCGACACCGACACCAGCGAGCTGTCGAACCGCCTGAACCGCACATTGGGCAAGGAGGCCTTGAGCTTTATCGACGCGCAGGAGCTTTCGACCCGCCTGCTGGGCGACGGCATCGGTCAGAATGTGATGCTGTTGGGCGCGGCCTATCAGATGGGCCTGCTGCCGGTGGGGCTGGAGGCTCTTATCCAAGCGATCGAAATCAACGGCGTGTCGATCCGCATGAACCGCGAGGCCTTCGCCTGGGGCCGTCTGGCGGCGCATGACCTGGCGATGGTGGAAAAGATCGCGGGCCTTCGCCCCGACCGCGCCGTGCCGGTCGCCGAAACGCTGGATGCGATGGTGACGCGCCGCGTCGCCTTCCTGAGCGATTACCAGAATGCGGCCTATGCCGAGCGTTACCGCGCCCTGGTGCGCGATGCCGAGACGGCGGAGGAGGAACGGGCGCCTGGCGTGGGCACTCTGTCCAAGGCGGTTGCGCGCTATGGCTTTAAGCTGATGGCCTATAAGGACGAATATGAGGTGGCGCGCCTGCACACCGACCCGGCCTTCATCGAAAAGCTGAAGGCCGAATTCGAGGAGGGCTTCACGCTCGCCTTTAACCTGGCCCCACCGATCATGGCGCGGCCCGACCCGGTGTCGGGTGAGCCGACGAAGCGCCGCTTCGGCCCCTGGATGATCCCGGTGTTCAAGTTGCTGCGCGCAATGCGAAAGCTGCGCGGCACGCCGTTCGACGTCTTCGGATATTTCCCCGAACGCAAGCTGGAGCGCGGCTTAATCGTCGAGTACGAGGCCCGCATGCGGGACATTTTCGCCCGCTTGGACCACAGCAACTACGACATAGCCGTCGAAATCGCCTCAATACCAGAGCATATCCGAGGATACGGCTACATCAAGCGCCGGCACATCGCCGAGGTGAAGCCGAAGGAGACGGAGCTGCTGGCGGCGTTCGAGACGGCTAGGCCGGAGGTTGTGGCGGCGGAGTAGCAACTGTCTTTAAGCGATGGCTCGATTTTCCCATTTGCCGTTGTTTTTGATGAGAGTGTTGAGGATTGCGATCATTTTCCGCATGACGGCGACGATGGCGACCTTTGGTTTTTTTCCGGCTGCGCGCAGGCGTTCCTTGAAGATTTTGAGAGCGGGGTTGTAGAGGCCGGCAACCATGGCGGCCATGTAGAGGGGGCCTCGGATGGCCGGTCTGCCACCCTGGATGTAGCGCAGGCCCTGTCGTTTGCCGCTCTGGTCTTCGATGGGAGCGACGCCGACGAGGGCGGCGATCTGCTTGCGAGTGAGGACTCCGAGTTCTGGCAGGAGCGCGATCAGCGTATGGGCCAGTATCGGGCCGACGCCTTTCATGGAGCGCAGGATATCGTTCTTTGCCTTGAGTTCGGGGTCGGCGGCGATGAGTTCGGCGACCTGCATGTCGATGGCCGCGATGTCGGCCAGCAGCCTCTTGGCCCGTCGGGTGTCCAGTCGCTTGAGCAGCTTGTCCTCGCGCCGGCGGGCCTGGTTGTCGTTGGCGGTGACCTGGTCGCGAAGCTGAGTGCGGGCATTGACCAGTTTGGCCAATCTTTCGAGATGCTTGTGGCGCTCCAACGGCCGTGTCGCGACCGTCGCCACGAACTGGGCGATGATCGCGGCGTCGATCCTGTCGTTCTTGGCCAGCTTTCCCAGCGCCTTGGCGAACTGGCGGACCCGGTAGGGATCGACCATGCGCACTGCGTATCCGCGCGCCATCAGGAAGCGGGCGACATCGCGTTCGCAGCCTCCGCTCGATTCGACGGCGACGATTTCGGCCTGGACCGCGGCAAGACGGTGGTCCAGCTCGCTCCAGCCTTCCGGGTCATTGGCGACCGAGAAAGCGGTATCGAGCGGGTAGATATGGACGTCGAGCCGGGCGTCGCTGCAATCGACGCCGACTTTGGGAGAAATTTGTGCCATCCTCATATCCCTTCCTTGCAAGTTCGGGGTTCGCCCCCGGGCAACTGTTCGGGCTTGGAAGAAACGGACGCGGCGCCAGACTACTCCACGGTCTGCAATCCTAGGGGGCTACGGGCTCGCGACCGTGATTGGGGGCGGGTCATGACCCGCCCCCAATCACAACCACTTTGCTCTATTTCAAAGACACAAGGGG
>Ga0182030_10008938_pt1 | contig 20610 bp, 19 predicted proteins | sample 812S3MmetaG_FD_121299 | JGI IMG/M metagenome (GOLD analysis project Ga0182030, IMG submission 121299) | Permafrost microbial communities from Stordalen Mire, Sweden - 812S3M metaG (Illumina Assembly) | ecosystem: Environmental > Terrestrial > Soil > Wetlands > Permafrost | place: Sweden... | reverse complement strand
TGGTTTTCGTTTACTGGCTGGCGTTCACTTTGTTTTTCGTCGGCATCGGGTTCGGCCAGATGGCGATGTGACCCGCATTGTTGAAATATCCATCCTAAAACCTTCCAAAAAATGCCAAGTCCAAAAAAGCGGAAAAAGATTTTAATCCTTGCCGCCATTGCCGTCGTGCTGGTGGCACTGACGCTGGTGGCGGTTTTCAAAAAGCGCGCGCCGGTCATCACCGTGCAGACGGAAAAAGTCACGCGTCGCAACCTCACCGAGGTTGTCGTGGCCAACGGCAAAATCCAGCCCGTGCTCCAGGTCACGATCAGCCCCGAGGTGAGCGGTGAAATCACCGAACTGGCGGTTCACGAAGGCCAGTTCGTCCACAAGGGCGACCTGCTGCTGAAGATCAATCCCGACGTTTATGTGGCTGGGCTGAACCAGGCCAAGGCCGGTTATGAGCAGTCCGTCGCCGGCAAGACCACCGCCGCCGCGAACCTCGAAAAGGCCGAGGCGGATTTCAAGCGGAACAAGGAATTGTTCAACCGCAAACTGCTTTCGGAATCGGATTACATCGGCTTCAAAGTTGCCCGCGACGTGGCCGAGGCGCAGTTGGAGAGCGCCAATGACCAGGTCAACGTCGCCAAGGCGGCGGTGGACAATGCGCAGGATTTGCTCAACAAGACCACCATCAGCGCGCCGCTCGACGGCACCATCACCACGCTGAATTCCGAGCTTGGTGAGCGCGTCCTCGGCACGGTGCAAAATGCCGGCACGATCATCGGGATCATTTCAGACTTGAGCCGGATGGAGGCGCGGGTGGACATCGGGGAAATGGACGTGGTGCTGATTCAGCCGAACCAAAAGGTGCGGCTGGAGGTGGACGCTTTCAAAGATAAAAAATTCGCCGGCACAGTCACGCAAATCGCCAATTCGTCCAAAGGTTCCGGTCAGGCCGCCAGCGCCTATAGCAGCAGCCAGTCGCAGGAGGCCACGAAATTTGAAGTGCGCATCCGCATCAACGAAAAAGAAGATTTCCGGCCCGGCATGTCGGTGACGGCGGAGATTGAAACCCGCGACCGCACGAACGCATTGACCGTGCCGCTCGCCAGTGTCACGACGCGGCCGCCGAAGCCGCCGGAGAAAAAACTGGGTTCCGCCACCAACAGCGTCAGCGCTTCCACCAATAAAATTGCCGCCGCCACGAATAATATCAGTGCTTTAACCAACGGTGTCAGCGCGCCAACCAATTTCCTCTCGTCCACCAATGCTGATGTCACTGACAAGAGGTCCAAGGATAATTTGCCCAAATTGAGCGAGGTGGTTTTTGTCATCGAAGGCGACCATGTGAAAATGGTGCCGGTGAAGATCGGCATCTGCGACGACAATTATTGGGAGATCACCGACGGCCTCACCAACGAGCAGGAGATTGTCACCGGCGGTTATCGCGCCATCAGCCGCGATTTGGCTGACGGCAAAAAAGTGGTCAAAGGCCCGGCGGTCGCCGAGGCAACCCCTTAAAACTTGTGGCGCTGATCCGGCTGCAAAATATTTCGCGGCGTTACCAGATGGGCACGGAAACCGTCCACGCGCTGCGCGACGTCTCGCTGGAAATCCAGCGCGGCGAATACGTCGCCATCATGGGGCCGTCCGGCTCCGGCAAATCCACCTTGATGAACCTGCTCGGCTGCCTCGACACGGCGACTTCCGGCAGCTATGAACTCAACGGCACCAACGTCAGCGAAATGGGCGACAACCAGCTCGCTGAAGTCCGCAACCGCGAAATTGGTTTTGTTTTCCAGACGTTCAACCTGCTCGCGCGCTCGAACGCGCTGCACAACGTGGAATTGCCGCTCATTTACGCCGGCGTGTCGTCGGAGGAGCGGCGGAAAATCGCGCTGGAATCCTTGAAGCATGTCGGCCTGGCCGACCGCATTCATCACAAGCCCACGGAACTTTCCGGCGGCCAGCGCCAGCGTGTGGCCGTCGCGCGCGCGCTGGTCAACAAACCGTCCATCTTGCTGGCGGACGAGCCGACGGGAAATCTCGATTCCAAAACCGGCACGGAAATCATGGCGTTGTTCGAAGAGCTTTCGCGGAAAGGCAACACCATCATCGTCGTCACGCACGAGGAAGAAGTGGCCCGGCTGTCCCGCCGCATTATTCGCATTCGCGATGGCCTCATTGCCAGCGATGAAAAAGTCGAACACCGGGAATCCGGTTCGCCATGAATTTGTTCTCTGAACTGCGCGAAGGCTTCGGCATTTCATGGGACGCCATCCGCGCGCACAAGCTGCGTTCATCGCTCACCACCCTGGGCATCGTCATCGGCATCGTCACCGTCACGCTGATGGCGGCGGCCATCGAGGGCCTGGACAACGCGTTTCTGCAAAGCATTTCCTCGCTCGGCGCGGATGTTTTTTATGTGCAGCGCAACAGTTGGATGAATGAAAACACCGAGGACACCTGGCTGAAGGCGCAGAAACGCCGGCCCATTCGGCTGGTCGAAGCCGAGGCGCTGGCGGAACAGCTCCCGCTCGCCGCCGTCGCGCCGGTGGCGACGGACAACGGCGACTCGGTGAAATACAAGGATCGCAGCGCCAACACCGCCGACATCATCGGCACGACCGCCACCTATCTCGACACCAGCGGCGTGAGCGTGGCGCAGGGCCGGTTCCTGACCGCTGCCGACGCCGAAGGCGGCCGGCCGATCTGCGTCATCGGCAGCGAAGTGGCGAGCAACCTCTTTCGCGGCGAATCGCCGCTCGGCGCGAAAATTAAAATTGAAAACCAGTCATTTGAAGTGGTCGGCATTTTGGAAAAGCAGGGAACCATGCTCGGCTGGAGCCTCGACAACCGCATCATCGTTCCGTTGCGGCAGTTCCTCGCGGAAATCTGGAGCCGGCCGCCGATTGAAATCCAGGTGAAGGTCAAAGGTCTGGTGAAGCTCGACGAGGCGCGCGAGGAATTGCACCAGACGATGCGCCACATCCGCCGGATCGCGCCCAACCAGGGCGACGATTTCGCCATCAACCAGCAGGACCAGATCGTCCAGATGTTTCACCGCCTGACGGGACGGATCGCGCTCATCGGCCTCTGCGTCACCAGCCTGTCGCTGTTCGTCGGCGGCATCGGCATCATGAACATCATGTTCGTCTCGGTGGCCGAGCGGACGCGCGAAATCGGCATCCGCAAGGCCATCGGGGCTAAGCGCCGGACCATCCTGCTGCAATTTCTCATCGAGGCCGCGTGCATCTGTTTGATCGGCGGCGGCATCGGCGTCGGCATCGCGTGGCTCGCGACGCTGGCGGCCCAGTATTTTTTGCCGGCCTATCTGTCTTTGAACATCGTGGTCATGGCGCTGCTCGTGTCGTTGCTGACCGGACTGGTTTCCGGTTTCCTGCCAGCCTGGCGCGCGGCGCGGATGAACCCCGTGGATGCCTTGCGAAACGAATGAAACTTCACCAGCCAACTTTTTTGCTGGCCGAGGCCAAGGAAAGTTTCACCATGGCCATGAACGCGCTGGCGGCGCACAAGCTGCGCTCGGCGCTCACGCTGCTCGGCGTGTTGATCGGTGTTTTTTCCATCATCGTCGTGATGACCGCGATGCGCGTGCTCAAGCAAAACATCGAGTCCGAGATCAGCCGGTTGGGCAGCCAGACCTTTGCCATCCAGCGCTGGCCGCAGATCCAGTTTGGCAACGGCTCCGACTGGGAAAAATACTGGCGGCGAAAATCCATTTCGCTCGCGCAGGGACGGCGCGTTGAGGAAAAGGCCACGCTTGCGGCCAGCGTCGGCGTCGAAGGAACTTTCTGGCGCGGCCAGGTCCAGACGCGTTTCAAAAAAACGCCGCCCAACGTCTCCATCTTTGGCGAAACCCCCGGCAGTTTCCCCGCGAAAAACTGGCTCATCGCCGAAGGCCGCAGCTTGATGGAATCCGACGTGGACAGCGCGCGCAATGTCTGCGTGATCGGCGACAGCCTGGCCAAAACCGTTTTTCCGCTCGGTCTGCCCATCGGCGAGCAACTCAAGCTCAATGGCATCAACTATACGGTGATCGGCGTGATCGCGCCCAAGGGCGGCGCGCAAAGCGGCGACCAGGATAATTTCGCCGTCATCCCCATCACCACCGCGCTCAACCGCTACGGCCGCTGGTGGGAGGACCTCACGATCCTGGTGCAGGCGCGCGACTCGGCCAGCTACGACGATTGCACGGAGCAGGTGCGCGGCATCCTCCGCAGCGCGCGCAAGGTTCCGCCCGGCGACGAGGATGATTTTGAACTGTTCTCCAACGACTCGCTCATCGAGCAGTTCAATACTTTCACCCGCGCCGTCCGCATTGGCGTGGCCGTGATCAGTTCCATCGCGCTCATCGCGGCTGGCATCGGCATCATGAACATCATGCTCGTGTCCGTGACGGAACGGACACGCGAAATCGGCATCCGCCGCGCCATCGGCGCAAAGAAGCGGAACATCATGACGCAATTCATAATGGAGGCGGTGGTGCTCTGCGAAGTCGGCGGCGTCATCGGCGTGGCACTCGGGATTCTGGGCGGCAACAGCGTCGCCTGGCTGATGAAAGTCCCGCCGGTGATTCCGTTCGACTGGATCGCGCTCGGGCTGGGCATCTGCTCCGTTGTTGGCGTGGTCTTCGGCACTTACCCGGCGTGGAAGGCGGCGAACCTGGACCCGATTGAGTCGCTCAGGTATGAATGACGGGAAAGTGGGCGAAATTAGGTTTTGAAGTGGTCAACATTTTACCGGCAAAAGTATCCGATGCGATGTGACTGAATCAGATCGGAACCGGCATTCAGTCCAGCCTCCCCAGCAACCGCAGCAGGCCGTCTAAAATTGTCAGCGGATGCGGTGGGCAGCCGGGGACAAACAGATCCACCGGCACGACAGAGGCGGCACCGTTCAAAACCTGCGAATGGCCGACGAACGGTCCACCGGCAATCGCGCACGCGCCGACGGCGATGACAATTTTCGGCGACGGCACGGCGGCATAAGTTTTCTTGAGCGCCAATTCCATATTGCGGCTCACGCAGCCGGTGATGAGCAAACCGTCCGCGTGACGCGGCGACGCGACGAACTGAATTCCGAATCTACTCAAGTCCCAGCCGATGGTGCCGAGGACGTTCACGTCGGCTTCGCAGGCGTTGCAGCCGCCGGCGCTCACCTGCCGCAGCCGCAGTGAACGGCCAAATAGTTTTTTCAGTTTTTCATCCAGCGCGGCAGCGAGGCGCAATTCCTCTTCGCCGGGTTTGCCGAGCAGCAAATCTTCACGCCGCCGCACGGCCATCGGATAATTGTCGGTCTGCGTGATGGCTTTCGTCGGACACGCCTCGACGCACGCGGCGCAGAAAATACATTTGCCCAGATCCAGCGCGACCGGCGTTCCCGGCGTCCGCGTAATCGCCTGCGTCGGACAAACCGGCACGCAGGCGGCGCAGCCTTCGGCGCATTTCGTCGCCTCCACGCGCAGCGCACCGCCGTGCCGATCAGGCAGCGCGGGCGGCGGGGCAGCGGGAAACGCCATGGTCTGGCAGCCGTGTTGCAGCCGATGTAAAATGGTTTGGTGGGCGGACATGGTTAAAGATCAAAGCCGCAATACGACAGGTTGAAACTTTTGTTGCAGATCGGAAAATCCGAAATCGCCTGGCCGCGCATTGCCAGTTCCAGGCCGATCCAGTTGTGAAACGACGCGTCCACGATTTTGTAGCGGCGGAATTTTCCGGCGCTATCCGTGAGCGCAACGTGACAAATTTCACCACGCCAGCCTTCGACCAGCGCCACGGCCAGCGTGTCGCCAGCGGGCAAACCGGTGTCGGCGAAAATTTCTTCTTCCGCCGGTGCGGCGAGCTGTTCCTCAATGAATTTGGCGGAACGCTCAATTTCCAGCCAGCGCACCCGCGCGCGCGCCAGCACATCGCCCTCCGGCCAGACGACCACCGGCACCGGCGCGAAGCGATGCCAGCCCGCTGGATGATCGAACCGCACGTCGCGCACCAAGCCGGAAGCCCGCGCGGCCACCCCAACCAGACCGATTTCGGCGGCCTGTTTGGCGGACACCGTGCCGGTAAACTCAAATCGGGCGCGCACGGAATTCGATTCCCAAAGGCATTCAGCCGCTTCGTCCACTTCGGTGAGCGCGACGCGGAGTTTCGCGAGCAACTGCGCCGCGCGCTCCGTTTCCAAGTCGTGTTTGCAGCCGCCGGGACGAACAAGGCCGCGCCCAAAACGGTTGCCGCAAAGCAGCGCGGTGAGGTTCAGAAAATCGCCGCGAATTTTTCCGCACGCGGAAGCTGTTGGTAAAAATGCCACGTCGTTCGCGAGCGCGCCGAGGTCGCCGGTGTGGTTGGCGAGCCGTTCGAGTTCGAGCGCGATGGCGCGCAGCCATTGCGCTCGCAGCGGTGCTTCCGAGCCGGCGAGTGATTCAAGAATCGTCGCGTAAGCCGTCGCGTGGCCGATGGTCGTGTCGCCGGCGACGGTTTCCATCTGGCTCATCGTCGCGCGGTGCGGGCCGCCCGCCAGCGCCTCCTCGACGCCGCGATGCTGGTAGCCAAGCGCAATTTCCAGATGCAATACGTCCTCGCCATTACATTGAAAACGGAAATGCCCCGGCTCGATGATGCCCGCGTGAACCGGCCCGACGGCGACTTCGTGAATCTCGCCGCCTTCGACTTTGAAAAATTCTCCAACCGCCGGGTAGCCACCGTTTTGTCGTCGCACCGGTTTCAACCACGGATGGCCTTCGGGCACGAGGCCATGCTGTTCCCAAACTTCGCGCTCGAACAGGTGCGCCTGCGGATGCAGCGACGTGAGCGATGGATAGCCTTTCGCCACCGGCAAGCTGCGACCGACAGCGAGCGTGTTTTCGGAATCAAACGCAATCACGGCCACGAGGCGCGTGCCAGAATTTTCCGGCACGCCAAACCACGCGCAGAGCCGGCCGCCGCGTTCGAGCTCGGCGGCGGTCGCGGCCACGAATTCAACCACCGGCCATTCCGGCACGTCGGCCCACGGCACGCTGGTGCCGTTGCTCAACAGAAGAAATTCGCGCGGTGCGTTCATGGCGTTGGAAATAAAACTTTGGCGGCGGCGGTCCACGCGTCACGCAGCAACGACGGCGTGGCGAGGCCGAGCCACAGCGAAAGCGCGAGGAACAGCAGCGGCGGCACGATAACGCCGGGCGTTTCGCGGAACTGTTTGCCGGTCTCCCGCGCGGCGGCGCGCGGTCGTCCGTCCACGATGGCGAATACGAGCCTAGCCATTCCGAAAAAGGCGAAGAGCAGACAGCCAAGGAAAATGGTGGTGGCAAAGGCGTTGTTGGTTTGGAAACCGGCGAGAATAATTTTCAATTCGCTAAAAAACACGCCGAAGGGCGGACACGCCGTCACTGCAAGAATTCCCACGACAAAAATTCGCGCTGACGCCGGCGCACGCCAAGCCATGCCGGCGACTTTGTCCTCGGTCTGCGCACCGGCGGCGCGACGAATGTTGCCGGCGCTCAAGAACAGCGCGCCTTTCGTCAGGCCATTGGTCCAGACGTGAAACAGCGCCGCCGCGATGCCCGCACCGCCGAGCGCCGCGCCGATGGCGAGAATGCCCATGTGCTCGACGCTCGAATAGGCAAGCATCCGCTTGAAGTCCGGCGTGCTAAGCAAAAACAGCGCGGCCACGAGCATGGAAAATAATCCGAACGCGAGCAGCGTGCGCTCGGTCATCGCGCCTCCGCCGGCGGCGTCCACGACTTGTTTCACGCGCAGAATGGCGACGAATGCCATCGTCGTCGTGCCGCCCGCGAGCAGCGCGCCGACGATTCCCGGCGCTTCACCGTAGGCATCGGGCTTCCAAGTATGCATTGGCGCGAGACCCATTTTTGTGCCGTAACCGGCGAGCAGCAGCACCCACGCGGTGATAAGCCACGGACGCGTGAGCGACGCGCCTTGGGCGACGAGCGCGGAGAAAGTGAGGTCGCCATTGCCGCCGCCGTGCAGTGACGCATAGCCGAGGCAAAACGAGCCAAGCAACGACAGCGCAATGCCCGTGCCGCCGACGAGCAGGTATTTCCACGACGCCTCGAACGCGCGTGCCGTGCCGGTGAAATGCAGCAACGGCACGGTCACCAGCGTGGTCGCCTCCGCCGCGACCCAGAGCAGGCCGAGATTTTGCGCCTGCAACGCGAGGCTTAACAAACCGAGCATCACGAGCAGCGCGATGACGAAAATCCGGTTTTTCCGTTCGGCGCGAATTTGCAAATACGCCACGGCGTAAATCGAGCAGACGAGAAACAGCAGCGACACCATCGGCAACACCGCGCGCGCCAGCGGGTCGAAACCGAACCAAACATTTGCCGCGAGCACCGGCGGATTCACCAGCAGCCACAGCGCGAGCATGGCGTGCAATCCGCCGGCGACCGGCAACAGCCGTGGCCGCGTCCGGTCGTTCGGCCACGCGAAGGCGACAGAGGCGAAAACCAGCGGCACGGTGATGAGAAAAATTTCTTTCATTCGCGCAACGAGGTCAGTTTCCGCGTGTCCAGCGTGTCGAATTCGCGCTGAATCCGGTCCACGATGATGCCGATGACAAACACGGCCACGGTGAGGTCGAGCAAAATGCCGGCCTCGACCAACAGCGGCGTCGAGTTGATGAGCAGCAGGCCGAACAGGTAAATGCCGTTTTCCAAAATCAAATAGCCGCAGACCTGCGAGATGGCCTTGGTGCGCGCCATGAGCAAAATAAATCCGCACACGACGGTGGCGAACGAGCCAGGCACGAGCAGCGATTTGGCGTGTTCCGGCCGCAACGGCAGTTCGTTGCCGAGCGCCGCCGCGCCGATGATCGCCGCCGCGCCGAGCAGCAGCGACGGCACAAAACCGAGCAGCGGCTCGACTTCGCGGTCAATGTTCGCCGCGCGCAACGCCCGCCGCAGCAGGTTGGGAATGATGAAACCTTTCACCGTGATCGTGCCGATGGCGACGGCGACGACGAGCCAGTGAAATTTTTCTTCGAGCAGCAGCGGCAGCAATCCCAGAATCATGCCTTGAAACGCCGCCGCGCGGATCACCGATGGCAGTCGGCTACTCGCCAGCGCGACAAGGCTGAAACCCATCGCCAAGCCAATGAGCAAATTCATCGTGCCGCTCATGGCGTGCCTCCTTTCCACGCGACCAGCAGCGCGAACAGGCACAGCAAAAACGCCGTCGTCAGCAGCAACGGCACACGGCGGAAGGCGAGCCGCGCCAGCAAAGATTCAACCAGGCCGATGGCAATTGCCACAACGAACACCGAAACGACCAGCGCGCCGATGGCTTGGAGCAAAGATAATTTGCCGAGCGGCAACGCGGCTTCGGCCAGCAGCACGGCGAAGAGCAGCAGTTTTAATGACGCGCCATGAAGAATGGCCGCAAGCGGCGGGCCGCTGTGGTCGAGCACCATGACTTCGTGAATCATCGTGAGTTCGAGATGCGTGTTCGGGTCGTCAAACGGCACACGGCAGTTTTCCGCGAGCAGCACGCCGAACAATCCCGCCGCGAGCAGCGCCGCGCCCGCGCCCGCCGACGGCGCGAGCATCGTGGCCAGCGACACACTGCCGCTTTGCACGCAAAGCGTCAGCAGCGCGGTGATGATTGCGGCTTCGGAGAGGACGGCGTAGCTGACTTCGCGCGCCACGCCCATGCCTTCGAAGGCCGAGCCGGTGTCGAGCGCCGCCAGCGCGATGCAGAACCGCGCGAACGCGAGCAGATAAACGAACAGCAGCGCGTCGCCGTGAAAGGAAAGCGACGCGCCTGCCGGGCCGACCGGCAGCAACAACGCCGCGCCGAGAATCGCGATCCACGCCATCGCCGGGCCGATGACGTGCATTGGCGAAACGGCGGTGCTCAAGACGACGCCTTTGCGCCAGAGCTTGGCGAGGTCAAAATATAGTTGCAACACCGGCGGCCCACGCCGGCCCGCGACCCACGCCTTGACCTTGTTGATGATGCCGGGCAGCAGCGGCGCAAGCAGCAGCCACGCCGCCAGCCGCAGAAAAATGTCGAGTGCGGCGGTCATTTCGCGCCTCCCATCACGGCGAGAATCGCCAGCGCGGCCAGACCGAGCAACAGATAAAAAATGTAAGATTGCACCCGGCCATGTTGCAACTGGCGCACGGCCAGCGAGACACGCATGATGAGTGAACCAGCGGGTTCGACGATGTTTTCCAAAACCGTTTCCGGCGTGTGTTCCGTAAAATCGGCGTGTGCGGGAAAAATTTCATCAGGCAAATGCGCGTGGCGTTGCGGGCGCAGAATCCAACCAAACCAACCGGTGATGATGCCGGCGAAGGAACCGGCGGTGTATTGCATCCGCGACGTTGGTGCAGCGTATCCGCAGTCCCACGTTCCGGCGCGGCTCACGCCGTTGTGCTGCACACGCCGCCACAGAAAAATCGCGGCCAAAATCACGAGCGCGGCCAGCGCGAGATGAAACGCGCCAAGCGTGACGAGCGGTGCGGATGACAAAGCATTTGCGTTGGTCAGCGATGGCTGCCACGCCGCCGAAGCCGTGGCCAGCGCCGGCCAAAATAAAATGGGCGCGAGGCCGATGGTCACGCAGGCCGCGCCGAGCGCGAGCATCGGCAGGCGCATCCGCCAGCCGCATTCGTGGACGTGTTCCGCAATTTTCGTGCGCGGCAGGCCGAGGAAAACCACGCCACAAACTTTCACAAAGCACGCCAGCGCCAGCGCGCCGGTCATGCCCAGCGCAATGGCGGCGAGAATCGCGGCGAACGCGGCGTGGCCGTGTGCGGAGACGGCGTCGAACAGGCCGAGATAAACGAGCCATTCGCTGACGAATCCGTTCAGCGGCGGCAGCCCGGCGATGGCGGTGGCACCGAGCGCGAAAAGGCTGGCGGTCCAGGGCATCGCGCGCCAGAGTCCGCCGAGCCGGCTCATTTCGCGCGTGCCAGTGGCGTGCAAAACTGAACCCGCGCCGAGGAACAGCAACGCTTTGAACAGCCCGTGATTCCAGACGTGCAGCAACGCGCCGGCCAGCGCGAGTTGTCCCCACGCGGCATTGCCGTGCGACACGGCAATCATCGCGAAGCCGAGACCGATGAGAATGATGCCGATGTTTTCCACGCTGTGATAGGCAAGCAGACGTTTCAAATCATGTTGTCCCAACGCAAACGCCACGCCGAGCACCGCGCTGATGACGCCGAGCGCGGCCACGACCCAGCCGGCGGAGTCAGGCGTTGGCAGCCAGCCGGTGAAACGCACAAGTCCGTAAATGCCCATCTTGATCGCCATGCCCGACATGATCGCGGAGACGTGGCTCGGCGCGTTGGCGTGCGCGGACGGCAGCCAGATGTGCAGCGGGAAAATACCGGCCTTGATGCCGAAGCCGACGAGCGCGAGCCAGAACAACGGCGCGAGTTCAGGATGGTCGCGCATCGGGCCGAGTTCCCAGCTTCCGGTGCGTGCCGCGAGCAGCGCGAAGAAGGCGAACAGAAAAATCATCGCCACATGGGATGCGGCGAGGTAAAGCCAGCCGGCCGCGCGGGCTTCGCGACGCTGACGTTCGAGCGAAATTAGGAAATAAGCGCAGACGGTGAAAATCTCCCAGACGATGAGGAAGTGCAGGCCGTTGGCGCAGAGCAACACCAAGCCCATGTTGAGGAGCAGCCCGTTCCACCACGCGCGGCCCGGCGGCGCGGAAGCCGGATGGTTTTTGTCGGTCCAGTATTCACTGGAATACAGAGTTCCCGCGCCACCCAAAACGGAGAGCAGAATCAAAAAGAACGCGCTGATGCCGTCGAGTTGGAGGTGCAATGGCTCGCCGCCAAGGAAGAAACCTGGTTGCCAATTCCAAACCACTCCGGTTGCCAGCATCCACACTGCGGCAGAAAAACTCGCGGTTGCGCCGGCAAGCGTCGCCACAAGCCAGACGCGCGGCGATTTGAAGGCGCTGAGAATTCCGGCGACGAGTCCGACGCCGGCAATTAGCAGCAGCCAGCCCGGCGTCATGCGTCGCCTTCTTTCTTGTTGGAATTTTCCGCAGCGGCGACGGCGGCGAAAAGTTCGTCGTCCGGCGCGCCGTCGTTGATGAGCTTTCCCAAATTGCCGCGCAACAGGGCCGAGCTTAATTGGGAAAGCAATTCGAGGTGTGCGCGAGGTGAGGGCGCAACGAAGAACAGCAGCCGGGTGACGGCCTGTTCGTCCGGCGCGGGTTCGCTGACGGCGAGCGCGTCGCGGAGTAGCACGATGGAGAAAATTCCGGCGTCGCGGCCGAGCGCGATGGGCGTGCGCAAATGCGGCAGCGCGAGGCCGCCGCCGACCAGCGCCCAGGAAATGCCGTTGGGCGTGCGCAGCCGTTGTTGCAGCATCTGGCGGACGGGCGGCGTTGCGCCGGGAAGTTTGGCGACGATTTCAGCGAAGAGATTAAGGACGTTGGCGGCGGGAATGTCGCGCCAGATGCCGCCGGCGCGCAGCATGGTTTCGAGTTTTTTTCCGCCCTGCATCCGGGATTTTTCCGGGGCAAGGAACCCGACCTTCGCGGCCAATCCGTGCGACTCCGCCCAAGCGACAACTTGGGTCCGGTCAAAAAGCAGCCGTCCCCGGTCAGTCACATGCGGCAGTCCGTCTTTGCGAATCCAGCCCTCGATTTCGCTCTCTTCCACACCGAGCGACTGGGCCAGTTCAATGATGTTGAGAAACATCGGCATCGTTGGCGGAAGAAATCATTGATCGCCAGCCATGGCAAACGAACCGCAACTTTCCTTCCAGCTCATCCCAAGCAAAACAAAAATGCACCGGTTGTGCAATGCTGTTTCTGCTGGGCATCCGGTTCGGCCGGGGATTGTTTCCCCAAATTTTTTTCCGGCTTAATGCCGTTCAAGCCGCGACAAGGTTTCCAGACAGTTTTTTGCTTCGCGCGCAGCAGTCGTTGCCGGATCACGCTGGTTTGGGCGGAAGCGCACCATCAGAGCTCACGAATCAATGGCTGTGGGCGAATTCACGCATCGCCGGAACGGCGGTTCTGGCGGACACCACCAACATCGAAATCAACGCCGTGCCGTCGTCGCCTTGATTCTTTTGGATGAGCGAAGGTTCCAGGCGGCCTGGAATTTTCGCCGGGCAACCGGTTCGCAATGATTTTCCCTCAAGTTTTTTCGGACTAAACCGATGAAGGAACGGCTGGGTTCATGGTCGGAGACATTTGTTTCCGGCGTTTTTTGGCCGCCAATGATGATTTCATTACATGACAGCAAACGACTTCAACGTCAAACAGCGGTGGTTCGCCGGTCGCTGCTCCAACGTGGCGCGTTATGATTCCCATTGGAAAATGGACCATTCCGGCGCCGCGCAAATCCCTGGTCGTGGGCGTGGCCGACATGGCCGTCAGCAACGACCCGGTCGCAGAGCTGGTGACGTATTCCCTCGGCTCCTGCCTGGGCATCACGATTTACGATCCGGTCAAAAAAATTGGCGGCCTGTTCCATGTCATGCTGCCCGATTCCAAAATCGATTCGATCAAGGCTGTCGGCTCGCCATTCATGTTCATGGACACCGGCCTGCCGCGCCTGTTCCACGCTGCCTACAACCTGGGTGCCGACCGCAGCCGTCTCGTGGTCAAAGTCGCGGGCGGGGCGCAGTTGCTGGACGAAGGCGGCGTGTTCAACATTGGCGGCCGCAATTTTCAGGCCCTGACCGATTTGATCGCGCGCAACGGCCTTGTGATTCACGCGCGGGATGTCGGCGGCATGGTGTCGCGCACGGTGCGTTTCGATCTCGCCAACGGGAATTTCTCGATCAAATCTCCCGGCACTGACGCCTATTTATTATGATGACCGCCCAGGAACTCGTCGCCAAAGTCAAGAATCTGCCGCCCGTCCCGCACGCGGCGCTCAAGCTAGTCAGCCTGCTGGATCAGCCCTCCGTCAGCAACACCGAGGTGGTGCAGGCGTTGCGGAGCGACAACGTGCTCACGGCAAAACTGCTCCGGGCCTGCAACTCGCCCTTCTTCGGGCTGACGGAACCGGTCGCCTCCGTGGATCAGGCGGTGTTCCTCCTCGGCCACCAGCAAATCCTGCACATTGTGCTCACCATCGCCTTTGGCAGCGCGATGGTCGTGCCGCTGCCCGGTTATGCCGTCGAGGCCAGTGAACTCTGGCGGCATTCACTCGTCACCGCCACCGCCAGCGAAATGATCGCCAATGAATTTCCCGATTTGAACGCCGAACCCCCCGTCGCCTTCACCGTCGGCCTGCTGCACGACATCGGCAAACTGGTTTTGGGCCAGACGCTGACGGCGGATTTGCAGACGGAAATCCGCCAGCAAATCGAACACGGCAAGCTCGACCGCGCCGAGGCCGAGAAAGCTGTGCTGGGCACCGACCATGCCGAAGTCGGCGCGCTGCTGCTGCAACGCTGGCATTTGCCTGATGATCTGGTGGAGGCCGTGGCCAACCATCATCAGCCCGTCTTGAAGCCGCGGCCGCGGCTTTCCGTGGTCACGCATCTGGCCAATTGTGTCGCGCACCTGACCGGTTCCGCGCCCGGCTGGGACGGCTATGCCGTGCGCATCAGCGAGGCGGTGGTCACGAGTCTGGCCATCACCCCGGAACAGATTGAACAACTGGTTTTCAGCGTCCGCGAATCGTCCGACCGCGTGGAACAATTTATGAACCTGGCATGAACCCGACCAAAAAAATTCGCGTGCTGGTGGTGGACGATTCGGCCGTCGTGCGCCGGATGATTTCGGACGCACTCAGCGCCGATCCCGGCATCGAGGTTGTCGGCACCGCGTGCGATCCGTATGTGGCGCGTGACAAGATTCTGGAATTAAACCCCGACGTGCTCACGCTCGACATCGAGATGCCGCGCATGGATGGCCTGACTTTTTTAAAGATCCTGCAGCAGCACCGGCCGATGCCCGTGGTGGTCGTCAGTTCGCTCACGGTGGCCGGCTCGCGGTCGGCGATGGAGGCGATGGAACTCGGCGCGGTGGACGTGCTGGCCAAGCCGCAGTCCGCCTGGAACCTCGGCGATTTGCGCGAGCAGTTGGCCGTCCGCGTCAAGGGTGCGGCCGGCGCGCGTCTGAAAAATGTTGCCACGGCCGGCCAGACGGCGCGTGCCGCCGTGACGGCGTCCGCCTCCGCGCATTTCTCGCCCCGCCAGATCGTGCTCATTGGCGCGTCCACCGGAGGAACCGAGGCGATCAAAAATGTTCTTACGCGCCTGCCCGCCGGGCTGCCGGGCATCTGCATCGTGCAGCACATTCCGCCGGTTTTTTCCAAGACCTTCGCCGAACGGCTCAACGAATGTTGCGCGTTTGAAGTTCGCGAGGCCGCCCACGGCGATGAATTGAAACCCGGTCTCGCGCTTGTCGCGCCGGGCGACCATCACTTGTCACTGGCCTGGACCGGCACGAGTTACCGCGTCGCGCTCCAGCAGGGGCCGATGCTTCATCATGTGCGGCCGGCCGTGGACGTGATGTTTGAATCCGCCGTCGGCGCCGGGAAAAACGCGGTCGTCGTGCTGCTCACCGGCATGGGCCGCGACGGCGCGGACGGGATGAAAAAACTGAAGGCCGCCGGCGCCACCACCATCGCGCAGAACGAGGATTCGTGCGTCGTTTACGGGATGCCGCGCGCCGCCGTGGAGCTTGGCGTGGTGGACCGGGTGCTGCCGCTGGATTTGATTCCGCACGCCATCCTGCACGCGTTGCAGGCCGGGGCCGAAACTTTACGTCCGCAAAAATGTCCGAGTCCAAACTGAATAAATGATCAAACCAAAATGTTATGAGCCAAACCATCCAACTCCCGAATGTCTGTGAATTCATGACCCGCCACCTGGTGGATGTCTTCGACACCATGCTGGCGATGCCCGCCGCGCTCGTGCCCCAGGCCGCCCTACCGCATTTCGAGGAGCGCATCACCGGCTCGGTGGGATTCGCGGGCGACAACGTGACCGGCGCGGTTTATCTGCACCTGGCCACGCCGTTCGCCAACCGCGTGGCCGCCGCCATGCTCGGCCTCCCGCCGGAGGAAGTCATCGGCGAAAACGACGTGAACGACGTGGTGGGCGAGGCCACGAACATGTTGACCGGCGGCTTGAAATCATGGTTGTGCGACGCCGGCGCCGAGTGCGCAGTGAGCACGCCCGCCATCATCCGCGGCGCTTTCAGCGTGGAGGCAATGCCGGACGTGGCGCGCGAGTTTCTGGTTTTTGAAAGCGGGGCCGAGCATGTGATCGTTGAAATCCACATCAAATTGAACTGACCACCAAACCAAATTTTTTATGGCGACAAAAATATTAAGCGTTGATGACAGCCGCACGATCCGGATGATCGTGGGCCGCACCTTTAAACCCTACGACTGCCAGATCGTCGAGGCCGGCAACGGCGAGGAAGGCCTGGTCGCCGCCGCGCGCGAGAAGCCGGACCTGATCATCCTCGACGTCACCATGCCCGTCATGGACGGCGTGACGATGCTGAGCAAATTAAAGGAAGACCCGGCGTTGAAAACCATCCCGGTGATCATGCTCACCGCCGAGTCCGGCCGGGAAAATGTGCTGCAGATCGCCAAGCTCGGCGTGCGCGATTATCTCGTCAAGCCGTTCAAAGAAGAACAGCTCATCGAAAAGGCTGGACGCATTGTCACATTGCAAAAACGCCCGGCGGCGTGATATGGTTGAGGAAGAATGAATGACGGAGCCAGTTATCAAGAATTGTCGCGGCGCTACGGATTTGCCCCCAAACCCGAAAGCGCGTCGCGTTTGACCCAGTTGGTTTCCCGCCAGGACGCCGATCTGGACGAGATCGCCAAGGTCATCAACAAGGATCCGTCCCTGCGCGCCCGTCTGCTGCGCGTCGCCAATCCCGAGGCCGAGAACGAAGCCGAATACGCCGTCGAGACCGTCGAGGACGCCCTCATGCGCAACGGCGTTGGCTGCGTGCTGGTGCTGGCCATGAGCACCCCGCTCGCGGCGGCGCTCGTCAAAACTTTTCAGACCATGCTCTCGCTCAAGATCGAAAGCATTGATCCCCGCACCGCCCCGCCGCTCACCGGCGAACATCTGCTGTGCAACATTGATTTCTCCGGCAAGGTGGTTGGCCACGTTCTGTTGCGCATGAGCCATGACGCCGGACGCCTCATCGCCGCCGGGATTCTCGGTGGCCGGCCCGAGGAATTGACCGACCTCAACGAAGTCCGGGATGTCGCCGGCGAAGTGCTCAACATCATGACCGGCAATTTCAAATCCAACCTCTGCGACGCCGGGCTGGAATGCAAGCTGTCGCCGCCCGATGTCCGCAGCACGAGCGATTTTTCGCCGCCCTTCGCGCGGGCTGGCAGCATCGAGCACATGGCTTTTCACACCGGCAACATCCAGATCTTCGTGGATGTCACCGCCAATCCGTGGAGCGACGATTAAATTTTGCGAATGCGGGCGCGGGGAGGCCGTCACCCAAAGCCTTGTTTTTCAATTAGAGCCGGTCTGAAAATTCTGCGACGACCGCATTCTCCTCGTCGTCGCAGTTCAAGACGTTCCTCGCGGGCCAACGCCCAGGCCATTTTCCAACCGCTGCAAGACTATTGAAAACACGCCCTAGTTATTTATCGCGGATGACGGGAGACCGGCCGTGGCCGGCTGATGCTCCAAGTGCACCAGCGCATTCACATCGAGGATCAAACCAACCCGGCCATCGCCGAGGATGGTTGCGCCGGCGAGCGAACGGTTTTTGTGCACCATCATGTCGTTGAGATTTTTGATGACCACTTCCTGCTTGTGCAGCAGCGCATCCACGAACAGGCAGCGTGACTGGGTGCCGGACTGCACCACCACCACGATGCCTTCGTCCCCGCCGGCGAGCTTCGACGGGACGCCGAACAGCTCGTGCAACCGCAGGAGCGGCACATGTCGGCCGCGGACATTCACGATTTCCGCGCGGTTCTGCACCCGCGAAATCATCCCGGGCTGCAATCGGAGCGACTCGCGCACGGACAAGGTCGGGATGATGTATCGCTCCTCGCCGACCTTGACGATCAGCCCGTCAATAATGGCGAGCGTGAGCGGCAGGGCGAGGGTGAACCGCGTGCCCTTGCCCGGTTCCGAAGCAATGGAAACGTGGCCGCGCAGCCGTTCCAGGTTGCGGCGCACCACGTCGAGGCCGACGCCGCGACCGGAGACTTCCGTGATTTTTTCAGCGGTGGAAAAGCCGGCGGCAAAAATGAAATTGAAAACCTCCTCGTCCGTGGGCGTGGCGTCGGCGGAGATTAACCCGCGCTCGACGGCCTTTTTCAAAATCCGTTCGCGGTTCAGTCCCGCGCCGTCGTCCGAAATCTCCACGATGATGTTGCCGCCCTGGTGATAGGCGCGCAGTTGCAGCGTGCCCACGGGCGGCTTGCCGGCGGCGACGCGCTTCTCTGGCGTTTCGATGCCGTGATCTGCCGAGTTGCGGATCATGTGCAGCAGCGGGTCGTTCAATTCCTCGACCACGCCGCGGTCCAGCTCCGTGTCCTCGCCGCTGGTGACGAACTGGATTTTTTTCTGCTGCTTGGCGCTGAGGTCGCGGGTGACGCGCGCCATTTTCTGGAACACGCCGCGAATGGGCACCATGCGCATGGCCATGCTGACGCGCTGCAGTTCCTTGGTGATGCGCGCGAGCTGCGCCATGTTGCGGCCGAACTGCGGATTGAGGCCGGTGACCTGGCCGAGATCTTGGCCGACGAGCGACTGGGCTATGACCATTTCGCCGACCAGATCCAGCAGGCCGTCGAGTTTGGTCGTGTCCACCTTGACCATAGTGCTTTGACCGTCGCGCGCGCCGGCGGCTGCTGTTGATGACGCGGCCGGGGCGGCGGAACTGTTTTCGGCGACGGCATTTTGCGGCGCGGCAACCGGAGCCGTTTCCACCGGAGCCGGGGCGGCCGGCTCGGCGGCGGCCTTGGCGGTGACGGCGGGCTGGGGCAACCCCACATTGTTAATAGCCTCCTGCACTTCCGCCTTGAGCGCGGCGGTGGGGATCAAAATCGTCGCGACCGGGTGCTTGCCGGTGAGTTGTCCTTCAATGGCGTCCAGAAATTGCTTGAGGACATCGCGTCCACGCAAAATCAGTTCGATGACCGGGGCGTCAATCGTCAATTTTCCCTGCCGCGCGAGGTCGAGCAGCGATTCGAGCACATGCGCGAGGCGGTTGATGGGAATCAGATTGAGAAAACCCGCGCCGCCCTTGAACGTGTGGAACGCGCGAAAAACGGTGTTCAACGTCTCGGTGTCCGCCGGCTGGTTTTCCAGCACCAGCACGCCGTGTTCGATGTTGTCGAGATGCTCGCGCGATTCGGTGATGAATTCGCGAAGCAGCTCGGTGTCGTCCGCCAGATTCAGATTGAGCGGCAATTCTTCATTCGTTTCCGCAACCGCATTGGTGACGGTCGCCACCGGCGGTGGCAGGGGAAAAGGATCCGGGGCCGGGGCCGCGCCGGAGGAATGGGCGGGACCAGCCAGCGCCTGGATTTGCGCGGTCAATTCCTTGAGCCATGCGATGTCGCCGGCCGCAAACGGCTGGCCGGATTCGACGATGCCGACCATGCGTTCCCACGCCGTGGCGCAAAGGGTGTGCAGCGCGGCCAGGTCGGGTTTGCTTGCGGCCTCGTCGCGCAGGTTGCCGAGCAGGTCGAGCAGGGGAAACTGCCCCTGCGTCGTGCCGGCCTGCGCGGAATCCGCTTCAAAATTTAAGCTGCCAGTTAATTTGGAAAGCCGGTCTTGATTGTCCATAGCCAGGATAGTTTTTATTTGGCGCCTGCTTATTTCCAGCGGCGACATTACTGCACTACGGCTATATCGGCGCAAACCGCCGACGGCTGAAGGAGGTTTCTGCTAAAATTGTTGGTGACGCCTTCTGCGGAAATTGACGTGCGGGGTTGTCGGCGACAGGTGTTTTCGGCGGCAAGATTGGGTCGTTGGTTTTTTTGCCGCCGGCGCACCGGCCCGCGACGGGCGGTTGGCGGGAATTAAATAAACAGGGCCGGACTCGCGTCCGGCCCTGGTGGTGATGAGGTTTATACGCCTTCACCCAGGCGCTCAGAAGTGCAACGCGGCAACCCTATGTCGCTGTCCGAACCGCGCTGCCAGCAAAACCTCTCTGCCAACCCTAAAACGGACAGCGAAATTAAATTCTTCCTCAACTTACCCCGGCGGCACCAATTGCAATAGTCGTGTCTTGGCAAAAACCAGCACTAAATTGTCCACTGACTTGGAACCATTGCTCCAGATTCACTGGCCTGGTTAAAAATCCTTAAAATCGCCGTCCAAGGGGATTTCGCTGCGGCCATTGGCCTTCGCCGGCTCCGCGTGGGCATGACCGTTCCCATTATTCGGGGCGGGCCGTTTTACCGTGGGCGCAGCGCTGCGGTATTCTTTGGCGTGTGCAGGAGCGGCGGTGGTCTGGGTAAAAGTGTTCTGCCCATTGCCGCCGACGAGTTGGAGCAATTCGGCAACGGAATCCTTCATGGTGACGGCCTGGGCGTTGAGTTCCTGGGCGGCGGCGGCGCTTTCTTCGGCGCTGGCGGCGTTGGACTGGGTGACCTTGTCCATTTGGCCGACGGCGGTGTTGAGTTGGGTGATACCTTGAGTCTGTTCGCGC
>Ga0182030_10008935_pt1 | contig 20613 bp, 16 predicted proteins | sample 812S3MmetaG_FD_121299 | JGI IMG/M metagenome (GOLD analysis project Ga0182030, IMG submission 121299) | Permafrost microbial communities from Stordalen Mire, Sweden - 812S3M metaG (Illumina Assembly) | ecosystem: Environmental > Terrestrial > Soil > Wetlands > Permafrost | place: Sweden... | reverse complement strand
CTGATCTTTGAAAGCGACCACGAAGCCTTGTGTCCATGCCCGGAAACTACTTGATCGGCGACACGATCTGCTTCGCGTTCGTACGTATCACCAGAGCTGTTCACGCGCAGGACACTTGGGCTGGCACCAGTCTTCGATCCTTCGACGGATTTGGGCAGGAGAGTCATCGCTGATGTACTCATTGCTTCATCTCCCTTCCAATCGCGCGCGCCACGCCTGTTCCCAGCTTTCGTGCTCCGGCCTGCCCCGGCTCCATTTGCAATTTACCCAGTCGCATCACTGGTGTCCTGCGCGACTTGGTGATTGCTGCACGCAGTTGAGGATCGGCCAACACACGGGCCAACTCACACTTCATTCCACTCGCAAACGCCTGTCGATCAGTCGGATCAATGCCACGCAAGACCAGACGATCAATATGCAGAGTGAGTCGAGGTCCACTCATACCCACCCCCTGATCTCGACTTCAGAGATTGGTCGCTCTGTCTTTGCTGCTTCCAGCCGTGCAGCTTGCAACACATGAGTCATCGTTACCGGACTGTGCGATTCAGCCGCTAGAAATGCTGCGTTCACCGCGATATTGCGAATATTGCCGCCAGCCATATTCAGATTCGCCAAACGTGTTGGCTCCAAATCCTGTGTAGGCATCTGCGCAGGAAACACGTGCGACCAAATCGCCAGGCGCTGCGTTGTGTCAGGATAGGGAAAGTCGATAATGAAGCGCAGTCGGCGTTGAAATGCCTTGTCCAAAGACGATTTTGCATTCGTGGTAAGAATCGCAAGCCCTTGAAAACTCTCCATGCGTTGCAGCAGATAACCCACTTCGATGTTTGCGTAACGATCATGACTGTCTTTCACCTCGGCGCGCTTGCCAAAAATCGCATCGGCTTCATCAAACAAAAGCACAACACCGCCAGTCTCCGCAACATCAAAAACCTGCTTTAGATTTTTCTCGGTCTCGCCGATGTATTTGCTTACAACAGCAGAAAGGTCAATGCGGTATAAGTCGAGGTGCAGGTCAGCAGCAATGACCTCGGCAGCGAGCGTTTTGCCCGTGCCGCTTGGCCCCGAGAAAAGCGCGCTCAATCCGAGGCCGCGACGGCCATGCTCTGCAAATCCCCAGTGTTCATAGACCTTCATGCGATTGCGTGCCTGTGCTGCCAACTGATGTAGAGTCTGCATCTGCAGATCCGGCAGAATCAAATCGTTCCAACTCGACGCAGGCACAATGCGATCAGCCAACGATTCCAAGCGCGGGCGCGCCACACTTCGACTTGCATTCCAGAGGTGCTCAGCAGCTCGTGTCTTATCGTTTTCGTCCAGTACTACAATCGGTTTTGCAAGAGCGATAATCGTCTCCGCGCTCAGCCGGAACTGCTCTGCCAACTGATCCACGACCTCGCTCAACGGCTCCGCTGCTGGACCGAGAGCAACCTCCCACAACAGCTTTTGTCCAGCCGGAGCGGCCTTGTTTACTTCGTACTGCTCCACCACGCGGTGCAAACGCTCCGGCTCTCGACTGGAAATCATCAGCGGCGCTGCAAGTCTCTCGCCTAGTAGCCGTGCTGACGCTGTGACAACTTCGCTCTCCCACTGAAGCAGCAGATACGCTGGCAGCAATAGCGCCTCTCGCGTCCACAACGTAATGAACTGATCAAGCTCGGCACCCGCAGCAGGCGTATCTTCGATACGCAATACATACAACTCGCGTCCTGCACGATGCGCAATCAATGCGGCTACACATTCTTGCCCAGCGGGATCATCACCATAAAAATACAAAACTGTCTCGCCAGGAGTTTCACCTGCTACTGCGGCAATCGTTTCGGTAGCAAGATGCCAGTGCTCTTCAGCAAGCCAGTCTGGCCCTTGCTTCACGCGGAGCACACCTTCCAGCCGCCGATCCATGAAGTTGACTCCGGCCAGATAATGCAGAATTCGCTCATCAATGTGCAGAGGCGCAGATGTAAAACCATGGGCGCCTTCCATCTCGATCAGTCGATAACCGCGCAAAGGGGAGGTCGGAGCCAACGCACTCCAGTGTGGATCGCTCAGCACACCCATCGCGAGCGAAAATGTAATCAGACCACGCTGCGACGTTCCTCCAATCTCTTTGCATCGCTCTGCGATCATCGGTTCCATCTCAACGCCTGCACAGAGCAATAGCAATTCACGTTCAAAAGTACTTAGCCCGAAGATCGCCGTCAGTGCATCAATTGCCGAAGGCCGCTCCATCTCAACTTTGTATGGCTCATCAACTATCAACTTCGATTCTTCCTCATCGTGTGCAACGCCGAGCCTGTATTGCAGCGCAGCAAACTCCCGAACCAGCGCTGCCTGGTTCTGTTGCGCCCACTTGTTGGAACTCTCGGTTCTCATACCGTCACCATCGGGCCAGTGAATACCGGCGGGAAGATACTCCAGTTCACGTCAACCGGACTACTGACTCCATCCACAACCAGCACACCAAGCAAAGGTCCAGTTGGCAGCGAGGAATCAAACTGAAAACTGAGCGATGAAACATTGCCTGTGAACGCAATCGCCGACGCAGAGACGCTGGTGTATGGCGCAGTCTGCAAACTCAACCCAAGAGAGATGTCTTGCCCCTCCCAGGCCTGCGGTGAAAAGCTGTTGATCGTCACCAAGGTGCCGCTGGCGTTGGTCGTTGTTATTGCAACCTGCGTGGGCAGAACGGGCGCAACAGCAATTGGCAAGCTATTCGTTGATTGCTGCACAATGGTCAGCGTTGAATCCAGAAACTGAACCGTCAATGTGTAAACCCCAGCCGGATATTGCGAGGTGTCGGGTGGCAATACAAATGTAAGTGCAGGTCCAGTTACCGTCGCAACGTTAATCGGCAACTGCACGCCAAAGCGTGGATTGCTCAACACCACCTGCGTTGCGCCCATTAAAAATTCGCCGGCCACCGTCACCGTATCGGTCGGCTTGGCCGCGCTCTGGTGCGGTGGCGGCTGCACTGCAAGAATCTGCGCCGGTTGCACTGGTATCGCAGTAACGCCGCGATACAACACAGGCAACGCAAAGCTGACCTGCTGCACCGGTTGCATCAACACAACTGAAACTTGAAATGGATACGATGGCCGGTAGTCTGCCTTCAACGCAGTCCACAACCACGCCATCTCTTCACGACCCAACGTTTCCGGCGTAATCTTGATCATTTCAATCTGGTCAGCCAGCCCCGATGTTCCAATAAACTTCGTCAACGGATTCGCCGGATACGGCACAGGAATAGGAAATGGTGGATTCGTCAGCATCGTCAATGCGTTGGCAATATCGTTGCGCGTCAGTACCGGAGCCTCATGCAGCATCAGCAACGCATAGCCCAGTAGTGCCTCGGCCTGCCAAAATTGAGATCCATACGCAGTAAGCAGATAGTGCAGATTCAACGCCAGCGGCGGGCTTGTCAGCCGTTTGGTTCCATCTGAACTCATCAAAGCCAAATCCACGTTGCGCCATGCTGCGTTGTGCGTCACCTGATGCAGAAAGAGATTGACCTGATTCTCCGTATCGTTCGTCGCGCTTACAATGCTGTTCTGCACTTGATCCGGCGCTAGACAGGAGACTGTCACTTGCGATGGAAACTCCGCAGCTACGCTCACGTACAGATTGTTGAGGTAGTACTGCAGAATCGCGGTCACTGCCGAAATCGCAAGCGCATTGCTCATCGCGCACGTCCGTCCCGCCGCTGCAAGTATTCATCCAGACTCATTGCCTTGCGCGTCGGCGCTGCTGTGCGCTGCGTTGGCGACTGTACGGCAATCACCTCGATGCGGCCTATATGAATCTGAATATCTTCGTTGATATCCGCTCCTGCGCGACGTTGAACGACTTCCTGTTTTGCTGTTTGCGCTGAAATTGGACTCCGCCGCACGAGTGACATTTGATCAGAAACTCGTTCTCCGTCACTCTCCTCTTGCTGCTTGATTGCTTCACGAACCAGCAACGGCTCATACAATATTGGTCCAGTCTCTGTGCGCATTGCTGATCTTGCAGTCTCGAGCGAAGGATCATTCAAGTCGGCATTTGTATCTGCAACTGACTGCGCTTCGCCTGCATATTTTGACAATGATTCCGTCGGTTGCTGATGTTGTGATGCTTTAGCCTCAGTATCAATTTGGCTACGCGAAATCAGTTGCTCATGCTGACTCGGTGTATGCGGCTGAAACTGCTGCTTGCTCTCAGTCACAACGTGCGGCATCAGATTGCTGTGCGCCTTCAACGGCGTTCGAATTGTTTCAATGTGGAGCGATTCTTCAGCAATCGCCTCTCGCTCTGCACCCTGAAACAACGTACCAACAAACGGATGAACTCGCTGCTTCTTGTGCGCTGCGCTTGTTGCAATGCGTTCGAGATAGTTCTTCATGCGTGCACCATTTCCAGATAGAATTCTCTCCGCGCCGGAGTGAGCGAAAGAATTTCCGTCTCGCTCCATCCATACGCTGAGGCCAGCAAATGAACATCCATCAGAGTTCGCTTTGCACGTGCCTCCAACTCAGCCCATAGAAAAGATGCCAGGTCGAAGCCGTCCTCGAATTGCACGCCACAGCCAGGACAATCAAAGCTCAGTTGAATTTCGGCCAATGGATCGGCAGCGGCCATGCTCTCCCCAATTGCCGCGATCTGCTCCTCGTTCCACTCGCGCTCAACCGCATCGCCACCCACAAAGCATTGCCGCAACAATTGCTCTGCCGCGGCACTCGCATCATGCTCATGTACAAGTTCCGCAATATCCCTACTCGTTGGTAGCCGGTAGCGTTGTCCATCCACAACAACTTGAGCGTCACATTCCGGCACAGCGCTTTCAGCCAACGTGCGACCGTCAAGATCGAATTCCAACTGCTCGCCGCAACCCTGGCACTTGGTCCATCCGCGAAGCCGACTACCAAACGATGCGCATCGCAACTCTGCCAACGCTCGATTGCGCCGCCCCAGCGGCCAGTCGGCAACACTCTCCTGCGAAGTAGAAAACGCAGCCTGCACGGCCATCAACCCTTTATCGAGCGGATGAAGCGAACGACCAGTCTCCCACAGCGCCAGACAATCGGCTTGAGTCAGAACGTTCATAATTTGTCATTCGTCCTACGTGGCAACGGCGCTGAGAGCTGGTTCGGTCGGCTCAGTCACACTGGTATCCCGCTCCCAGCCTTCGCACTCCAATTTGATATGCTCAATCGCGATTGCATTTGCATTGGCATCCAGATCAGGCATCGCCTGATACTCCGAAACCCAGCAGCGAAAAATTTTGTATGCCATGACTAACTGGCCGGCCTCGTTGTAGAACTCCAGATAAATATCCTTGCGAAAGTTTGCCAATGAAACCTCTGAGCCGAGTCCTGAACCATAGTTCCACACCAGTCCGGCCCAATCATGGAAGGCCTTGTCTTGGGTTAATCCGCGATCAAGCGAAATAGGCTCATACTTCTGTCGACCAGGCGACAAATGTGACGTAGATGGATCGCCGCCACTGCGATGCGTAATCACTTCAGTCGTGCGCTTCAGGCTGCTCATCTTGCTGATGCCCGCCACATATTGCCCGTCCCACTTCACGCGGTATTTGAAGTTCGAGTAGGGGTCAAGCCGGGTTGGATTCGCCGGAAATATAGCCATTGCTTTTCTCCTTGTTATCGAGTAGGGACTGCTGTTGGCTGTTAACTCTGGTTGATCAACTGCTGAATCTGAATCACGACAAACTCCGCTGGATACAGTGGCGCAAAGCCCACCAGGATATTCAGAACGCCGAGTGCCACGCTGGAGCCAGGATTATTTTCTCCATCGCACTTCACAAAGTAGGCTTGAGCTGGTGTGGTTCCAACGAAGGCTCCTTGCAGAAACAGTCCCTGCATAAACGAGCCGATACTGAGCCGTACCTGGCTCCACAGTGGCTCTGCGTTTGGTTCAAAGACTGCCCACTGCGTGCCGACGTAGAGGCTTGATTCAAGAAAGAGCGCCAGCCGCCGAATCGGAACATACTTCCACTGCGAGCCAATGGCATCAGCGCCGTCGATGGTGCGAGCGCCCCACACCACATTGCCGTATGTCGGAAACTGACGCAGGCAATTGATGCCTAGCGGATTGAGCAGGCCCGTCTGTTGATCGGTCAGGTTGTATTGCAGACCGAGCGCGCCTGTCAGGCCGGAGTTCACGCCTGCTGGTGCCTTCCAAACTCCTCTATCCGCATCGGTCGAGGCATAGATCCCTGCCACAAATCCGCAAGGCGGAAACAACGCTGGCCTGAATCCCACTTGCGGATCTGGCGCAAGAACCCATGGAAAATAAAACGCGGAGTTGTTTGCGTATTGATCGACAAGAGAAGCACCCGTGCTATCGGCCGGCCCGGTCTTGCTCAGACCTGTCGAGCCGGTTCCAACCACGGCCGTTTGCGCAGAGTCCACAATCAGAAACGCACGGTACTGCGAGCAAAACTCTTGCAGATTTCCAATCACGGTCGCACCGGTCTCGCCGGGTACGCAGAGCAAGTTGAAGATGGGCACGCTGCTCAAAGCCTGATAGCCGAGTAACCCCGTGTACCCGGCAACTCCAGTCAGCGCTTGCTCGAAGTTTCCGTCACCCGGATTCAACGGTGTTCCATCGTTTCCCGTGGTAGTGCTTGTTCCGCCATTCAGGGTCACAGCAGTTGCAGTTGCAGTTGGCAGAGTAATGGATGTAGGTGTAACGCCTGAAGGCGAGGTGAATGTGATGTAACTAGAGTCGCTGTTGATTACTGTTACAGCATACTGCGCGCTAGTCGCTACGATCGACAGGTTTGTGTAACTCTCCAGAACCTGCACCTGCGTCCCATTCATCTTGACCACTTGCAAGTTGAAAGTCTTCGCAGTCGAGTTCACATTTGAGATGAGCACGCCAAGGCTGTTTGCCCACTGCCCAGGACTGTTGGCATACAGTTGAAGGCCGCCAATCGAGTTTGAAGCAGCTACTGCATCACTCCAAGCCAGTCGGACGATATACGCCTGCGAGCCGCCATTCAAAAAGAACTGATAGACGGAATAACCGAGGTACACACCGGGAATCATTCCACCAAATGTCGCCTGATACTGTGACCAACTTTCGACCATCACGGCTTCGCCCACTGGACCCTGATTTGCCCAGCCAATGAATGCCGCAATCGAGGTTGCCACACCGGTGATGGTGTGTTGTCCGCTGGAGAGTTCTTCAATGTAAACGCCTGGATAACTCAGCGTAGTGCCCATAACTTCGTCCTCCGTCCTTCGGTTCCGGGCGCACCCGGTCCTCAATGGCCACAACTTCGCATCGCCTCAAAGGGAGCAAGCCCCGTGAGCCTGTGCGCAGTGCGGTACAGACCTGTGCCGTTGATCGAGCGTTACGGCCTGACACTGATTTTTTGAATCGTGGCCTGAAGCTATGGGAAGAGGGGAATGGCCACTCGAAAAGTTGTACCCGTAGTTTCGTTTAATGTCAAATAAATTTTTCGGCGGCTCGGGTTCTTACTCGAATAGTCTGAAATTTCTTGTACTTGCAGGTTTGTTTGCATAGCAGTAAACAAGGTGAAAGATGTAGTAAAGTAGGCAAATGAAAATCGCTTACTTTCGCGTTGTTTCGATGGCTTGGTTGCGTGTAATTGCTTTTTTTGCTCTCCTTCTCATTGCGCCGTTGCTTTCAGCGCAACAACGCGCAACGCCACAGAAGGTTGACTCCGTTCTGATTCTCAAAAAGGATCACCTTCTTGAGTTGCTCTCTGGCGGCAAGGTGATTCGTACTTATAAGGTGGCACTGGGACGCGGCGGACTTACGCCCAAGGAACGAGAGGGGGATGGGCGCACGCCGGAGGGTCACTACATCATTGACGCGCGCAACGCAGACAGTCATTACCACCGGGCATTGCATGTCTCTTATCCCAATGCCGAGGATCGTCAGCGAGCCGCAAAGTTGGGCGTTGCTCCCGGCGGTGCCATCATGATTCACGGACTGCCCAATGGCGAAGGTATGATCGGATCGGCACATCGGCTCTACGATTGGACGTTGGGCTGCATTGCCGTTACTGACCCGGAGATAGAAGAAATTTGGACTCTTGTCCCTGTCGGTACGCCGGTAGAGATTCGCCCATAGCTCAGTGCGAGAATAGAAGATAATGCTTACACTGCAAAATGCCGGCAAGCGGTTTGGACCGCGAATTCTGTTCTTGGAAGCCAATTGGCTGATTCGATCACGCGAAAAGACTGCGTTGGTTGGTGCCAACGGCACAGGGAAATCCACTTTGATGAAGGTGCTTGCGGGCATTGAGTCGCTCGACTACGGCGCTGTGCAGCAAACGCGTGGAATGAGTATCGGCTACTTGCCGCAAGAGGGGTTGCTGCTCACTGGGCGCAGCGTCTTTGAAGAGTGCCTCACAGTCTTCGACGGCCTTCGCGAAATGGAACGCGAGATCGAGCGGCTCGGTGGCCAACTCTCCGAACTGGATCATGCCGGTTCGGAATATGAAGCCACAGCGGAACGCTACTCGATGCTACAGGATCGTTTTCATGCGCTCGATGGCTATGCGCTTGATGCACAAGTGGGTGGCGTGCTCACCGGACTTGGCTTTGGCAAAGAAGACTGGGCGCGACAGACCGATGAGTTCAGTGGTGGCTGGCAAATGCGCATCGCACTGGCAAAACTGCTGCTGGCCAAGCCTAACTTGTTGTTACTGGACGAACCGACCAACCACCTTGATCTTGAAACTCGTAACTGGCTTGAAGGTTATCTGCGAACTTATCCTTTTGGCTACATACTTATCTCCCATGACCGTTACTTTCTCGATGTTACAATCGACCGCACCGTTGAGATATGGAACAAACGCCTGAGTATCTACCAGGGTAACTACACAAAATATCTCAGCCAAAAAGACGAGCGACGCACCCAGTTGGAGTCTGCTTATCGCAATCAACGCATACAAATCGAGCATCTTGAGGCCTTTATCAACCGCTTTCGCGCTCAGGCAACCAAGGCAAAGCAGGTGCAAAGTCGCATCAAAGAGTTAGAGAAAATTGAGCGCATTGAGATACCCGAAGAAGAACCAGGTATCCATTTCAAATTCCCCCAACCTCCGCCGTCTGGACGCACAGTTGTGGAGGCAGAAGGACTTACGAAGAGTTATGGAACGAAGTTAGTTCTGAATAAAGTAAAGTTCGGCATCGAACGTGGCGACCGGGTAGCATTAGTGGGCGTGAACGGCGCAGGCAAGTCTACGCTGATTCGACTGCTGACCGGTGCGGAAACGCCAACCTCCGGCACCGTTCGCATGGGCCACAACGTGGTGAGTGAGTATTTTGCCCAGGATCAATACAAGGTGCTCGACGGTGAGTCAAGGATGCTGGACGATATAAGTCGCGCGGCGCTCAAAGTTCCTGAAGGCGAATTGCGCTCGCTGTTGGGCTGCTTTCTCTTTCGCGGCGACGATGTCTTCAAGCCGCTCGGCGTGCTCTCTGGCGGCGAACGCAACCGTTATGCATTGGCGAGGATTCTGGTTTCGCCATCCAATTTTCTCTTGCTCGACGAGCCAACCAACCACCTCGATATGCGCGCCAAGGATGTGTTGCTTGAGGCCATTGCGGCCTTCAGCGGCACAGTCGTCTTTGTCTCGCACGACCGCTATTTTATTGATCGTCTGGCTACGCGGGTGCTCGAAGTCGAAGGCGGCACCGTCACCAGCCACGAAGGCAACTACGAGGACTATCAGCGCCGTAAAGAGGCACAGGGGCTTGCATCCAGCAGTTACACTGAGGATGCTGCTGCAAAGGTTAGACAGACCGAATCGGTTCCAGTCACACAGGATGCATCTGTCGCCGAGACTGGCGATAACAGCAAAGATCGCCCTCGCCGTCTGAATCCTATCAAGCAGAAACAGATGGAAGAGCGGTGCGCATTTTTGGAAGAAGAGACCCCGCGCATCGAAGCGGCCATTGCGCATACCGAGGAGCAGTTGGCCGTTTACGTCTCAGCCGCTGAGACGCAGCGACTCACCACTCTGGCTGAGGATTTGCGTAACCAACTGGCCGCGCACACCGCCGAATGGGAAGACCTGATGATGCAGTTGGACGGTTAATCACTCAGTCTTGACGCAATTCTTATATCCATCGTGGATAATCAAAACACGATGGCACTATTATGGAATCCTGAGAGTTGGTCGCACCGGCTTGCAGAGTTGGAAGCGCAAACTGGCGAATTGAAAGAAGCTCCACTGCGACGGGATGTGCGTTCTCTAGGCACTCTGTTGGGCGAAGTGTTACGCGAGCAGGCTGGCGAAGAATTGTTTGCCCATGTTGAAGCACTGCGGCAGGGCACAATTCGTCGCCGCGATGCGGAGTCGCGCGGACTGGCCGATGAGGCCGCGCGCCATGCTGCGGCATCGCTTGAACTGGTGCACACACTTCCTGTTGAGCGCGCGATTCTGCTGACCCGCGCCTTTGCATTTTATTTCGAGCTTATCAATCTGGCTGAAACGAATCATCGCAAGCGGCGGCGCATTGCTTTGCAACTCAGCGGAGCAACCGGTCGCCAGCGCGGCTCGCTAGCAGGCACACTCTGCGAGATGCGCCGCGTGGGCATCAGCGCCGATGAAGCTCTGGACTGGCTGAAACGCGTGCTGATTGTGCCCGTGTTTACAGCACACCCAACCGAGGTGGCGCGTCGCTCGGTGATGACCAAGCGACGCCGCATCGGCGAGTCGCTGGCCAAGCTCAATCACATTCCTGTGCCCCAACAAGATATGGCTCGCCTGGAAGAATCCATCCGTGCAGAGATAACCAGTTTGTGGCAAACCGATGAAGTCCGCTCGCGTAGGCCCACCGTTTATGACGAAGTCAAGATGGGACTGGATTACTACGATGTCTCCATCTTTGCCACGTTGCCCAGCCTCTATCGCGAGATCACCGAAGCTCTGCACGTTTCATATGGCCTTGAGATTGAGACGCTCGATCTACCGCAAGTACTTAGCTTCGGATCGTGGATCGGCGGCGACCGCGACGGCAATCCATTTGTAACTCCCGATGTAACTCGCGACGCAATTCAGTTAGCGCGCGGCCACCTGCTGCTTTACTATCAACGCCAACTGGACGAGATCACGGACTTACTCACTACCAGTGCTCAACAAATCGGCATCAGTGATGCTCTGCTCGCACGGCTCAATGCCTACGTGGAACAGGTACACACGCCAGAATCTCAGGTCTTTGGCGAGCAATACGAGTTCGAATATTATCGTCGCTTTGCCATCTGCCTCAAGGCTCGCGTGCAGCGAACGCTCGAGGTGATGGAGCAGACAGGTCATGCCGACGGCGCCCTGCCGGTGATGCCTTATACGTTGAAGCAGGGGCAAGATAAACTCGCGCAGGCATTGCCAGCATATTGCTCGGTTGAAGAATTTATCAACGATCTCGAGACACTACGCGCCTCGCTCGCCAATCATCGTGGACTTCGCATTGCACGGACGCTGATTGATCCTTTGATTCTGCAAGTGCGCACCTTTGGCCTGCATCTGCATACACTTGATATTCGCCAGCACGCACGCATTCACGCAATCGCATTGAAGGAAGCGATTGCTGATACAGCATCCACGTCGCTTCCCGGCGCGCTCTCTGCCGAGACATCGGACGTGCTGGAAACCTTTCGCGTGGTTGCCGGAATCAAGAACGGCTGTTCGCCCGAGGCCATCCGCCAATATGTCATCAGCGGCGCTGCCACAGTTGACGATGTACTTGCTGTGGTGCGGTTGGCAAGGCTTGGCGGCGTGCGCGTTGAAGGTTCAGGCCGCGATCCGGGACTTATGCCAGTGCCGCTCTTTGAATCCATTGATGACCTGCGCACTGCCCCTGCCGTTTGTCGCGAGTTATGGAGCCGACCAGATTATCGCAAGCTGATGGCTACCTGGGATAACTGGCAGGAAGTTATGCTGGGTTACTCCGATTCCAACAAAGACGGTGGAATGTTGACCAGTACCTGGGAGATATTCCGCGCTCATCGCGACTTACACACTGTTGCCCGTGAGGCCGGTGTAAAGCTGCGCCTCTTTCATGGTCGCGGCGGCACAGTTGGACGCGGTGGCGGACCCACACATCGTGCGATCTTTGCGCAGCCAATGGATTCATTCGATGGTCAATTCCGCATCACAGAACAGGGCGAGGTACTCAACTTCAAATACTCTGACGAGGTGCTGGCCGAGCGCAATCTTGAACTGATGATTGCAGCCTCACTCGATGCGCTGGCAAGACCCAACGTGCGCGACCCGGAAGGCCACTTCACCGGCATCCTGAAGCCAGAGTGGGAATCGGCACTCGACGAGTTATCGGCCACTGCCTTCGGCTTCTATCGCGAGCGCATCCTTGATGACCCCGGCGTACTCACTTATTTTGAGCAGTCCACGCCAATGGCTGAGTTGGAGCACGCCAAGATCGGATCGCGGCCTTCGCGGCGCAGTTCATCGCCAAAACTTACTGATCTGCGCGCCATTCCGTGGGTCTTCGGATGGACGCAATCGCGTTTGTTGATCCCTGCATGGTTCGGCGTTGGGTTTGCATTGCAAGAATTCCTATTAAAGCCCGGCTCGCTTGAACTCTTGCAGACAATGGCCAAGGAGTTTCCGCTCTTCATTGACTTACTCCGCAACGTCGAATTGGCGCTGGGCAAAGTGGATCTGGCTACAGCACGACTGTATTCGTCTTTGGTTCCTGATGCGGCGCTGCGTGAGCGCATCTTTGATGGATTCGAGGCTGAGTTCCATCGCACCGTGCGTGCCTTGCTGGCCATTACTCGACAGACTGAAGTGCTGGCCACAAATCATGTGCTGGCCCATTCCATCAAGTTGCGCAACCCCTACGTTGATCCCATGCATTTGATCCAGGTCGATATGCTCCGTCGCAAGCGATCCGGTGAAGATACACCCGAAGTCAATCGGGCCATTTCAGCGACAATCAGTGGTATTTCGGCTGGACTGCGAAATACCGGTTGAGTCATTTTTGCAGGAAGATTCAGCGAATCTGTGCCGTCCACTCCCGAGCTACTTGCATAATTCTGCTTAGACACTGCCTTCTGCTCGACTGAATTAATCTGCAAGGATTTTGGCTAAAAATAAATATGGTAGGGGGGGGGAGGGGGAGGTGGCTGCTTTGGACGGAAGCACTGGCGGTGAAAGATGGTCTGAATTCAGGTTAGCAGGATGCGCGAAATAATCTGCAAGACCACCTACAGTCGGCAGACTGTGCCTCCAGAGTGACACAAAATCTGAAGTTGAGCGGGAATTTTGCAAGAGGCTCTCTTGGCAGTCCTTTTGTAGGACCAATAAATTTGTGCCCCCCCCCCACTTGCCATACCCAACTCTCCGGGTTTAGGCTTTTCCCATGCGTCGATGTCGCTAACACCGTCCTGGTGACAGCTCCGATGCGAACTTGCGCCTTTTCAGCGCCCGTTCTTACCCAGCCTGACGGCACGACCTTCACCCCAAAAAATTGAATGAAAGACCTGGGCCAATCGCCCTTGGAAAAAAGGAGATCATCATGGCGCATATTGCCTCGAACATCACTGAAGTCATTGGCCGCACTCCGTTGGTTCGGCTCAATCGCATGGCTGCTGGATTACCCGCCACCGTTCTTGTCAAGCTGGAGAGCCAGAATCCCTTGGCCAGCGTCAAGGACCGCATCGGTCTGGCCTTGATTGAATCTGCCGAAAAAGAAGGCAAGATCACGCCAGGAAAGACGATCCTCATTGAGCCAACCAGCGGTAACACCGGCATCGCGTTGGCCTTTATCGCCGCCGTCAAGGGTTACAAGCTGATCCTTACCCTGCCTGAGACCATGAGCCTTGAGCGCCGCGTGCTTCTGTTGGCCTTTGGCGCAGAAATTGTGCTCACCCCTGGTCCCAACGGCATGAAGGGGGCCATTGCCAAGGCCAATGAAATTCTGGCCAAGACTCCCAACGGACACATCCTGCAACAGTTCGACAATCCCGCCAACCCTGCTGTTCACTACGCCACCACCGGCCCTGAGATTTGGAACGACACCGACGGCAAAGCCGATATTCTCATCAGCGGCGTCGGCACCGGCGGCACACTTACCGGCATCGCAAAATACATCAAGGAGCGCAAGCCGGAGTTCAAGGCAATTGCCGTTGAGCCGACAGACAGCCCCGTTCTCTCTGGCGGCAAGCCCGGACCACACAAAATCCAGGGCATCGGCGCGGGCTTTGTGCCCGGAGTGCTCGATACCAAACTGATTGACGAAGTCATTCAGGTGACTAACGACGAGTCCATCGCCACGGCGCGTCGCCTGCCCCTTGAAGAAGGCCTTTTCGTAGGCATCAGTTCGGGTGCAGCCGTAGCCGCCGCACTCAAAGTTGCAGCACGCCCTGAGAATGCAGGCAAGATCATCGTCGCCATCCTGCCCAGCTTTGGCGAGCGCTACCTCTCCAGTATCCTTTTCGAGTCGCTGCGCCAGCAGGCGTTGGCTCTGCCCACTGAAGCAATCGCCGTCTAGTGCTTGCCGCACGGGCGGGATTGGGCTTGAGACAAGGAAAAATTCAAGCTCAAACCGTCTCAACTTTTGGGTGCCCCAGGTCTCGATTTTTGAGACCTGGGAAACCTATAAACATAGCTTGAGTCTGTTCCATTTATTCAGAAAGTTCAGCTTCATGACCCTGCTAGCCCGCATCCGCGAAGACATCAACTCCGTATTGGAGCGCGACCCCGCAGCCCGCTCCCGGCTTGAGGTCTTTCTCTGCTATCCGGGCCTCTGGGCAGTCTGGATTCAACGCGTCTCACACGTCTTGTGGAAAGCGCGTCTCCGCCTGTTAGCGCGCCTTCTCTCCCAGGTTGCCCGCTTCTTTACAGGCGTGGACATCCATCCCGGCGCGGTGTTAGGCCGCAGATTTTTCATCGACCACGCAACTGGAGTTGTGATCGGAGAGACCGCCATTGTTGGTAACGACGTGACAATATATCAAGGCGTGACTCTAGGCGGCACCGGTAAGGGTCACGGCAAGCGCCATCCCACCATTTGCGACGGCGTCTTTATCGGCAACAACGCCAACGTTCTCGGCAACGTAACCGTCGGCGAAAACTCCCGCGTCGGTGCTGGCTCTGTTGTCCTCTCCGATGTTCCGCCCAACTCCACCGTCGTCGGCGTTCCCGCGCACATTGTTTATCGCAACGGCCTGCGTGTGCTGATTACCGATCCGCACGATGTAAAAGACCCGCTCTCCGACGCGCTCATCGCCCTCTCCGCCCGCGTTGAAGAACTGGAAGAACGCCTTGGAGGCAAACCGCACCTCGACGGCAAGTCCGAACCCTTTACCGCCGAAGCCGCCGAACGCGAAGCCTATCGCGCAGAGTTGGAACGCCTGCGCCAATACGTCTCTATGGGCGAAGGCATCTGAATCGGCTCCTGAACGCGGAATCCGGCGATTGGATCAGAGATTTCAGCCTCGGAACCAGCCGCACCTCAGTTTCGTATCTACTTGCGAAACGATTTCCATCGACTTTGTCGCCGGACGCGGCCTGAGAGTGCTGTCGTGCGTCCATAGATAAAGTGGGGATATTTCCGCAAGGGAAGCAGGACCATGCTCTTCAGTGAGGCGTTCAAACTCGCATTGCAGTCGCTGTGGACCAACAAGCTGCGCACCATACTTACGCTGCTCGGCGTTGTGATGGGCGTGGCCTCGGTCATCATGGTTGTTACGCTTGTGCAAGGGGCTAACAAATATGTGAGCACCAAGCTGGTTAGCCACGGTGCCGATGTGTTGACAGTTACACGAATGGCTGGGGTTATCTTTTCCGCTGACGACTATTTTCGTTATCAGAAGCGTAAGATGCTTCGCTTTGACGATTACGAAGCTATTCGCGATGGTTGTTCAGCATGCGGAGAGGTTGGTACAAGACTGGACCGCTCCACAAATGTTACCTACAGTGGACACTCAAGTACGGGGACTGACCTGCGTGGGATTACATGGACCATGTTGACGCTCAACAACATGGACATTGTGCAGGGTCGCGGACTTACCTCTACTGACGACGACAAAGCCACTCACAACGTTGTCGTGGGCTATGATATCGTAGACAACACACTGGGCGGTGGCGATCCGATTGGCAAAGAAATTCGTGTTGACGGCATTCCATTTACTATAGTCGGCGTTGGGGATCGTCAGGGAAAAACTATGGGCCAATCGCAGGATAACTGGGTGGCCGTGCCTATCACTACATATCAGCAGACATACGGATTTAACGACTCAATCGACATTTATGCTCGCAGCAATGGTGATGCTGCTTCCATGGAACAGGCCAAGGATGAGGTGCGCGTTCTGATGCGTGCTCGCCGCCACGACGCTCCTGGCGTAGCGGATGACTTTGAAATTGAAACCAACGATACATTCCTGGATTTGTACAAACAGTTTACCGCAATCTTTTTTTCAGTGGTTGTGGGCATCTCCTCCATATCTCTGGTGGTGGGTGGCATTGTCATTATGAACATTATGCTGGTAAGCGTAACTGAGAGAACACGTGAAATTGGAATCCGAAAGGCTCTTGGTGCCCGTCAGCGAGATGTACTTTTGCAGTTCTTGATTGAAAGCGGAACAATGGCTCTGGCAGGCGGGGCGATTGGCGTCCTTTGCGGTGTGCTGATTGCCAAGCTGATTACGATCATCATTGGATTTCCTACCAGCGTGCAGTTGTGGAGTGTCCTGATGGGCTTGTTCATGGCTACAGGAACAGGCGTTTTTTTTGGAGTGTACCCCGCAAGCAAGGCCGCAAAGTTGGACCCGGTGGTAGCGCTTCGTGCTGAAATGTAAGCAAAGTTAGGTGCATATGGCGCAAGGACAAACACGCGAATCCGTCAAGATGGCCCTCGATACGTTGAGGACTAATAAACTGCGCTCTGGGCTTACTATTCTGGGCGTTGTCATCGGTGTTACAACGGTCATCACAATTTCATCAGTTATTAACGGTGTGAATAATCGCGTTTCTGACTTTGCTGATTCTTTGGGATCGAATGTATTTTGGGTCTTCCATCTTCCCTTTGGACTAGGACGTCCAACTACCGAGCAGTTGTCGCGTAAGAAGTTGACAGAAGCGGATGCACTTGCACTTCGTACTCTTCCTCATGTCGTTGCTACAGATGCAGGCCACCAACACGTAAAGCCGATGTTTCGAACCGGTGATGTTGCGGTGAAGTACAACGGGAAAAAAGTTGCTGGCACCATGCTCCAGGGGGCTTCTAGTCAACTGGGAGAGGTTACCAATCTGACCTTCCTGGAAGGCCGTTTATTTACCGATGCAGAAGATCAACAGTCAGCTCATGTGTGTGTGCTTGGCCACGATACTTGGGAAGAACTCTTCGGGAATGAACCGGCCGTTGGCAAAGATGTCAACATCGAGAGCGGTTTGTACACCGTGATTGGCGTGGTTGACAAAGTGAAGTCGCCATTTGGGAGCGGAAAGAATCAAGAAGATAACAAGGTCTATTTTCCATTGGGGACATATCACAATCTACATCCTGAAGATCTGGACACGTGGATAACAGTAAAATATGACGATCCTAAAAACAAGTCTCTTGTCGAAGAAGAAATTCGGGAACTCATGCGCGTACGCCGCAAGGTCAAAATCGAGGCGGATGATAATTTTGAGATATTTGGCCCGGATTCGCTGACAAAGTTATGGGGGGATGTATCCCAATACTTGGTGATTTTTATGATTGCCATCTCAAGCGTGGGATTGATGGTGGGCGGTGTAGGTGTGATGAACATCATGCTGGTTTCAGTTACGGAGCGAACCCGCGAGATCGGTGTGCGCAAGGCCATCGGCGCAACCAAGATGAATCTGCTTACTCAATTCACCGTCGAGGCTGTCACGCTCTGCGCTGTCGGCGGCATCATCGGCATCCTTGTGGGCGCTGTGCTTACTTATATTGTTCGCTTGCTGCCCATCGGCTTACCAGCCAGCCTTTCCACGCTTTGGGTCTTGATCGGCTTCGGCGTCTCCTGCGGCATCGGCTTGGTCTTCGGCATTTATCCGGCATGGAAAGCCGCCAATCTTGATCCGATTGAAGCCCTGAGGTACGAGTAGTACAGGGAATAGGGAATTGAAATTCGAGGCAGTTCATTAACCTTTGTCCCTATTCCGTGCCTTTCCGTTACACTAACCCCTGTATGCCGCACGTTCTTGCTCTCTCCATCGAGATTTTCACCACGGTTCTGACCGTTGCCGGAATGGGATACTTTGTTGCTGCGATGGTCGCGGCGCGAGCATTCATCGCGGTGCGCCGCAAGCCCCTGGCAGCTTGTACGCCCACAGTGAGCATTCTCAAATCGCTCAAAGGGCTTGACCCTGGAATGCTCGATGCCTTTCGCTCGCATTGCCGACAAGATTATGCGGGCCAATATGAATTGCTCTTTGGAGTTGCCTCGCTCTCTGACCCGGCTGTCGAGGCTGTCAGGCAACTAATCGCCGAGTTTCCCGCTCTCTCCATTCAACTGGTCGAGTGCCCACAGCGGCTGGGCACTAACGGTAAAGTCAGCACGCTGGCGCAGCTTGCCCCGCACGCCAAACATGACTTCTTGCTTATCAATGATTCCGACATTACCGTCTCGCCAACATATCTTGAGCGGGTCATGGCTTGCTTCGCCGCTTCCGCATCCAAGGAAGTCGGCATGGTTACTGCGCTCTACCGTGGCCGTGCGCATCAGACGCTGGCTTCACGGTTTGAGGCGCTAGGAATTGCGACGGACTTTCAGGCCGGAGTCTTGCTCTCGAAGATGATCGAAGGCGGCTTGCATTATGGCCTCGGCTCCACGCTCGCCGTCCGTCGCTCCGCTCTCGACAAGATCGGCGGCCTTGCTACACTCGTCGATCACTTGGCAGATGACTACGAGCTAGGCGCACGCATTGATGCCGCCGGTTATCGCGTCGTCCTGAGTGCTGAAGTGGTCGAAACCAGCATTCCAGCCTACGGCTGGCTGGGCTTTGTCGATCATCAGTTGCGTTGGGCACGGACCGTACGCGATGCACGCCCCGGCGGCTATATCGGCCTGATTTTTACGCATGGGCTGGCCTGGGCCGTGCTCAACGTGATGGCAAGCGGAGTGAGCCTGATAAGCCTATGGCTGCTGGGATTGAGTTTCTTTTTGCGACTGACACAGGCGATGATGGTTGGCGCAGAAGTGCTCGGCGACCATCAGGTGCTGCCGAATCTCTGGCTGCTGCCGCTGCGCGATCTGGTTGCAATGGGCATTTGGGTTTCCGGCTTTGCAGGCAATACCATTGTGTGGCGTGGCGAGCGATTTGTGCTCAAAAACGGAAAGCTGGAAAAAGCAAGTTAAGACGACCGAAGACAGGTCTGTCTGTTGGATGAAAAGCTAATCTGTCGGCGGAGCGCCGGGTTTGGTTGGAGGCGTCAACACAAAACCTTTACGCACCAACGCAAAGCCGTTCTGCGGCAACTCGGCTTGAAGAAGTTGATTTTCCGGGCCACTGAACAGGTCTGTGGATTCTGCTGCAATCGTGACCACCAAGTGATGCACGACTATCGGCTTGTCGTCGAGGCTGCCCTGCTGATCGGCGTAAGTAGCCAACTGAATCGGCTCAACCGAGCCAGCCTGCTTGGGAATGACAGCCCATAGGTCGCGGTTATTCTGCACTGCGGCCAGCGTCAGTAGAGTCTGTAATGCGCCGGGATCGAAGTCAGCCAGAAACACGGTACCAGGATGTTGTGTGAGGCGAGTTGTCGTGCTGTACCCATTCGCAGATATATTCAGCAGCATCTGCGCCTCGTCCGGCTTTGCCGTTACCGTCACAGCCGAGCCGTTGACAGCGGCGCTCAATTGGACGTTCTGCAGATGATTTGCAGACGAAAGCCGCTCGGTCTTCGAGAGAGAATAATTCAACCCCTGCATCGCGATGCGCACGATGGATGTGGAGTCGTAGCCGTCTGCATTCGCCGCAAAGTTGTAGCTTGCAGTGCCCACAGCGTGCCCATGCTGGCTAATGATGAAGTTACCAACCTGCGCCGACGCCGGAATCAGCGAGAGCAGCACGAGTATAGAGATTGCAGCGATTTTACGCACAGGCATTTGCATTTCCTGTGAAGTTAGACACGCAATGCGTGAAAGAGTTGTGGCTTGGTGATCAGTGGCTAGTCAAAAACGCGTGACTAACCACTGATCACTGTTCTTACCCTTTCGCAATGGCAAACCGCTTGTTCACTTCGGCCCAATTGACCACACTCCACCATGCGGCCAGATAGTCGGGGCGGCGGTTCTGATACTTCAGATAGTAAGCGTGCTCCCAAACGTCGTTGAGCAGGATCGGATAATGGCCCTGCGTCAGCGGCGAATCCTGATTGGCAGTACTCGTCACCTTCAGTTTGCCGTCGGCAAAGAGGAGCCAGCCCCAGCCGGAACCGAACTGCTTGGCTGCCGTCTCGTTGAAGGTCTTTTTGAAGGCCTCAAAGTCGCCAAAATCCTTGGTGATCTGGTCGGCAACTGCGCCAGTGGGCGCGCCGCCAATGCCTGCCGAACCCACCGGACCCATCAGCTTCCAAAAAGCTGTGTGGTTGGCGTGGCCGCCGGCGTTGTTGCGCACTCCGGTGCGAATCTCCTCGGGCACCT
>Ga0182030_10008934_pt1 | contig 20615 bp, 20 predicted proteins | sample 812S3MmetaG_FD_121299 | JGI IMG/M metagenome (GOLD analysis project Ga0182030, IMG submission 121299) | Permafrost microbial communities from Stordalen Mire, Sweden - 812S3M metaG (Illumina Assembly) | ecosystem: Environmental > Terrestrial > Soil > Wetlands > Permafrost | place: Sweden... | reverse complement strand
AGCCCGCCCTCCTGCCAACGATGTGAGACCTGCGGCGGGCGGACTGAAGTCCGCCGCAGGCTGAAGCCTGGCCCCACCCCCCGGCTCAACCCAATTCCACGACCTCAGGAGGTCTGAGACTCATCTCGACCCTCTTCGCGAGCGGCATCCACCGTCCTGGAGCGCCGAGAAGAGTCTCGGCGCCGCAGACACGAGTGTCTGCGCCACGTCATGGCTCAGGTCAATTTCCCCAACTATCCGAAATCCCCGGCCGACATCAGGAGTTCTGAACTTACGAGCAGTTTCTGGAAAGAGCAGTAGCCAAAAGCCAAGAGCCAAAAGCTCGCTTTACGCCTCCGCTGCGAACGCGGGCACAGTCTCGGCTAACGGGCAAATCGTCAGCGAATCGGTCTGCACCTTGTCCCATTCGCGGAGCGCGAACCCATGGGCCTCAAAGAACTCCCTGATGCGCGCCGGGTTCCAGCCCATGATGCTCTCCATCACCGGCACCAGCACGCTGAGGGCATCGTCGCTGAGCACTGTCCGGCGGGCAATCTGATTGATGTACTTGTTCTCGGAGACCGCGATGGTCAGCCCGCCCAGCCGATTGACGTGCAACATTACGTGGACGTCGGAACTGCCGTCGCCAACGTAAGTGATGCGATTGTGGCTGATGGGCAGGGCGGCGCGCAACCCCTCCACCACGGCGACTTTGCCGTAGCCCGCCGGAACCCTCGCGATGGACTCGATCTCGCCGGTGCCGGGCGCGTAACGGAATTCCGTGCCGATGATGTGGTCGGCCGGAATGATGCCTTCGAGCGCCGACTGAATGACCTCCTGGGGCGCCGCCGAGACCACGTAAAACGAGAAGTGGTGGCCGTCCAGATCGCCCAGCAATTCCAACAGAAGCGCGATGTTGCCCTTCAGACGAATGCGCCTGCCGACCTCGCGCAGGTGCTCCCGGCGGACGCAACGGTACTCGGGATCGTGCAACAACAGGTAGGCCAGTTCGCCACCCTGCTGCACCAGGTGGATGTCCGCCAGTCCGCGGATTCTCTCCATGAAGCCGTTCGCTCCGATCAGTTCACTAAGGACCAGTCCGGAGTCGTTAAAACTCAGGGTCTGGTCAAAATCGCTGACGAATAGATGTTCCTTGGCCCGGGTTTCGAACGTAGGCATAGAAGTCCTCCAGATCTCTTGGATGTGCCGCCCTCGGGATTAGTTGCTATAGGCAGGCTTAAAGCTGTAATATCAGGCATGAACCGCCGTAGAATCAAGGTTTTGCCAAACGTCCCCAAATACCGCCAGGTGTTCGAAAAGCTATCGCACGAGATCCTTTCGGGGAAATACGCGCCGGGCCAGAAATTCCCCTCCGAGGCCGCCCTGGTGCAGCAATTCGGAACGTCGCGGATTACCGTGGGGCGCGCCATGCGGGAGTTGAGCCAGCGCGGACTGGTGGAGCGCGTGGCGGGGTCGGGCACCTATGTGGGCCGCGGACATGTCTCCGCCGACAGCCTTTTGTTCGGCCTGCTGATACCCGACCTGGGCACGAGCGAAATCTTCGAGCCCATTTGCCAGGGACTCTCGGCCGCTCCCACCGCCAGCCGCCACGGATTGTTGTGGGGACATGTGGCTGCCGGCGAGCAGGCGCCGGAAGAGCAGGCGCTGGGATTATGCGATCAATTCATCGCCAGTAATGTGGCGGGCGTTTTTTTCGCGCCCCTGGAAAGAGGCGCGGCGGCGCGGGAAACCAATTCGATCGTGGTTTCGCGGCTGGAGGAAGCGCGCATTCCGATGGTGTTGCTGGATCGCCCGGTGGCGCCATATCCCCACCGCTCGCGGCACGATCTGGTGGGCATCGACAATCGGCGCGCCGCGTACCTGGCCGCGGAATACCTGGCCCAACAGGGAGCCGGGCAGATTTCGTTCCTGGCCTATTCCGGCGGAGCGTCCACCATCGACGCGCGCATCGCGGGATTCCGGGAATGCTGGCAGCGCGGCGAAGTGTACCGCGTGGATGAGATTACCGCTGCCAGCGTAGGCCCGTTGCTCCAGGATTTCCGGCCGGGCGATGGGTTTGTCTGCGCCAACGACCGGACGGCCGGCGAGTTCATGAAAGTGGTGCTGGCGCTGGGATATCGCGTGCCGGCGCATCTGCGGATCGTGGGGATCGACGATGTGGAGTATGCCAGCCTGTTGCCTGTGCCCCTGACCACCGTCAGGCAGCCATGCCGGGAGATCGGCGAGGCGGCCATGGAAACCATGCTCAGCCGGATCGCGAACCCGAATCGCGCGGCCCGCGACGTCCTGGTGGAATGCCGCTTAGTGGTGCGGGAATCGGCCTGAGGGGCTATTTCGGGGACAGGCTACATAACCTCGAAATTCGAACCGGTGAGCAGCGCGGAGTTTCGAGGTTATGTAGCCTGTCCCCGAAATAGCAGAAATAGCAATTCTGATCTCTCTTCGTGTATGCTAGTCCCATGCGTTTTCTAGTTACGATGCTGATCGTCCTCCTGCCGCTCGCCGCGCAGGATCCTGCCCAGAAGAAGGGCGGTGGTGGTGGGGCCCCGAAGAACCTCAAGGTGCTCAAACCCGAAGAAGTCCGTCAAGTGATGGGCCAATATGTCGCAGCCCTGGGCGTTGCTCAATCCGGTGGATGCAATTTTTGCCACGTGCAAGGTGATCGTGCGAGCGACGAAAAACCTGAAAAGGTTACCGCCCGTATGATGATCGTGATGGTGAATGACATCAATTCCAAGATGTCCGGTGCGAGCCTGAAGACGGTGGTCACCTGTTACACCTGCCATCGCGGAAAGACCATGCCGGAAACCGCGCCTGCCGCCGGCCTGCCACTACCGTAAACCAACCGTCAGGATCGAGGGCAGGCGAGCGCTGCCTGCCCCGCCTCCGGGCTTGACCACTAATTCCGCGAGATCATCGCCCGCCCATCCCCACCAGGAAAACGCCCACTAATATCAAGCTCACGCCCGCGACTTTGTACCGCGTGAGGGGCTCATTAAAAAACAACTTCGACCAGAGCAGGGTAAAGACATATCCCAGCGAGACGATGGGGTACAGAACCGAGAGCTGCCCGCCGCGCAGGCCCAAGGCATAGATGAGCGACGATCCCAAATAAAGCGCCACTCCTAAGATGAGCCGCGAATTCACGAAGGTCCACACGCTCTTGCCGATCTTCATCGCTCCCAGCTTCAGGAAGACCGCCCCGAAGGAGCCCACCACCGATGCAAAGAAGACCAACAGCATCGACCGCAGCAGTAACGGACTCACTTGCGTTCTCCCCCTTGCCCCAGAATCGCCACGCCGAGCACGATCGTCGCAATGCCCGCGTTTTTGTACAAATTCGGCGTATCTTTCAGCAGCCAGTAGGAGAGCAGCGTCACCCACACGTAAGTCAGGGCGATAATCGGGAACAGCTTCGACAGTTCGCCCTCGCGGAGGGCCATCACCATGGCCACGGTCATCAATCCATAAAAGGAATAGCCGGCGACCAGCGGAATATCGGCGACCAGCGCCAGCACCAGGGGAATCAGGCCATGCACCGCGGGATCCAGATGGGCCGGGCTCATCCCTACCTTAATCAGGATCTGCGCGGCCGCACCGAGAATCGTGCAAGACGCCACGATAATGGCGGAGCGCCGCTGCGCAGAGGCAGAATGCGGTTGCGATACGGGGTTAACAGGATTGGTACTCACGTGTGCCGGGCCTTGGTGGTCTCAAAACAGAATAGCAGGCTTTCCGCTAAAATGAGTATCAGTGGATCAGGACAACGCAATCGAGGCTGAGGGCACGCCCGAGCAACAGGAAGAGGCGCCGCCGCAGCCTCAAATCCAGGAGCAGCCAACCGCCGGACCGCCGCAGCGCAGCTTTATCGCCGAGTGGACCGTCACTGTCATTCTGCTGATCTTCGGCACTACGTCGCTCATTCAGGCATACGTCATCCCCACGGGCTCCATGGAGGATACTCTTCTGGTGGGCGACCATCTGCTGGTCGACAAGCTGGCGTACGCGCCGCCCGGCGGGGCCATCGGCAGCCACTTGCTGCCGTACACCGAACCGCGCCGCGGCGACATCATCGTGTTTCGATACCCCGTGGACATTAGCCAGACGTTCGTCAAACGCTGCATCGGAGTTCCCGGCGACCGTATCCACCTGATGGATAAAGACCTGATCCTCAATGGGAAGGCCGTCAGCGAGCCGTACGTAGTTCACAAGGCAGAGTACTTCGATCCGTACCGCGACGATTTCCCGCTGCCCAATGTCCACATCCCTTCGCCGGCCTCGGACATGCTGCGCAACCACGTGGTGAACGGCGAAGTAGTGGTGCCGCCAAACTATTATTTCGCCATGGGGGACAATCGGGATCTGTCGTCCGACAGCCGCTACTGGGGCTTTGTGCCGCGCGCTAACATCATCGGCAAGCCGCTGATCGTTTACTGGTCGTACGATGCGCCCACCGACGACCTCACCAATTCCGCCATCAGTCCCAAACACATTCTGGATCTGTTGGAACATTTCCCCACCAAGACGCGCTGGAAGCGGACCTTCCGGCTGATACACCCGTACCCCCTCAACTAGATGAACCGCCATCACTATGGTCTGATCCTGGCCGGAGGCCGCGGGACGCGATTCTGGCCGCTGAGCCGCCAGCGCTCCGCCAAACAGGTGCTGAAGGTGATGGGCGAGCGCTCGCTCATCCAGGGCACGGTGGACCGGTTAGCCGCGGTGATACCGCCCGAGCGCACGTGGATCCTCACCAACCACCATCTGCGCGACGAGATCGTGCGACAGCTTCCGCAGATTCCCCGCCGGCAGGTGCTGGCCGAACCGGTCCAGCGCAACACCGCACCGGCGATCGGGCTGGCGGCGCAGATTTTGCAATCGCAGGACCCCGACGCGGTGATGGGCGTTTTCCCGGCCGATCACGTGGTGGGCAACCAGGGCGCGTACCGAGCCGTGGTGCGCGCCGCCCTGAAGGCCGCAGCCGCCGGAAACCTGATGTTGGTGGGGATTGAGCCGCGTTGGCCTGAAACCGGTTATGGCTATGTGGAATTCCCGCGCGGAACCAAACCCGGCAGCGATCCGCTGGAGGTGCTGCACTTCCACGAGAAGCCCCTGGCGGCGAAGGCCAAACGGTATGTGGCGGCGGGCAATTTCTACTGGAATTCGGGCATGTTCTTCTGGCGTACGGACGTGCTGCTGGAAGCGCTACGCCGCCACTTGCCCAAGACCGCGACCATTCTGGCCGCGTTGCCGCCATTCCGCTCGCGTCTGTTTGCCAGCCGCCTGGCGAAGGCCTTTCCGCTGTGCGACAACATCTCCATCGACTTTGCAGTGCTGGAGAAGGCCGGCAAGGTTTCGGGGATTGCGGCCGGCGATTTCGGATGGAACGACGTGGGGAGTTGGAACGCCGTCTACGAGCTGATGGGCCGCGATAGCTGTGGCAATGTGGTGGCTAACGGCTCAGTCTGCATGGAGGCACACGACAATTTCGTGGATGCGCGGGGCAAGGTTGTGGCGCTGCTGGGCGTCAAAGACCTGATTGTGGTGGACACGCCGGATGCGTTGCTGGTAGCCACCCGCGACCGGGCGCAGCAGGTTGGTGACATCGTGAAGGCGCTCGAAAAGGCAAATCGGCATGATTTGCTGTGAAGAGGTTTCACGCGTCTTGTGACCCTGGCGCGGTATGCGACCTCATTCCGAGCCGCGACCGTGAGGGACCGTGAGGGAGCGATCTTAAGCTAGCTCTTAGCTGGCGCGGAAACCGACTCCGTCTTGCTTTCAGTTTTGGTTTCGGCCTTGGATTCGCTCTTGCTCTCGCTCTTCGAATCCGAATGGCCGTTCGACCCGGACGTCAGAACTCCTGATGTCGTGGAATTTGCAGTGGGCCCGCAGGCCAGACTGAAATTGCGGGGCGACATCAGGAGCTGGGCCCGGCTCAGTTTGCGACCTCATTCCGAGCCGCGACCGTGAGGGAGCGATCTTGAGCTAGCTCTTAGCTGGCGCGGAAACCGACTCCGTCTTGCTTTCCGTCTTGGTCTCGGCCTTGGATTCGCTTTTGCTCTCGCTCTTCGAATCCGAATGGCCGTTCGACCCGGACGTCGACGGAGATTGGCCGCTTTTGGCGTAATCGGTGACGTACCATCCCGTGCCCTTAAAATGCAGTGAGGGCGCCGAAATCAGCCGCTCCGCCTCGCCTCCGCACTCTGCATGAACTTTCAAAGGTTCGTCAGCGAATTTCTGCCGGACCTCGAACCTCTGACCACAACCGTGGCAACTATATTCGTAAATCGGCATAACTTATCGGGAAAAAATCGACAACTTCACTCCCTATATTGTATCAGCATCTGACGCGGGCTGGCGCTTCAAACGCAAGTGATTGCAATACTTGGAGATAGACAAAATATGAAGGCGCGCTAACCAAGGCGCCCCGGAGATCGTCTTAGAGGTAGGGATGAAACGGAAGCCTTATATCATCGGGATCCTGGCGGCGGGGCTGGCGCTCACGGCCGCCGTGGATACCTCGGGGTATTCCAGGATCGTAACGTCCGCGCGGAGTTTTCGGCACTACTTCCACGCCATGCAATCCACCGTCGGCTCACTCGGTCCCGTGGAGCGCTTCGTCTACAGCGTGGTACTGGCAAGTAGCCAGTCGGAGCAGAGCCCCAAGCAGCTCGCCCCTCACCTACCCCGCACGTGATCGCTCCAGCCACGTCCCCGTATGGGGGCGAGCCGTGTCAGCCCGCACCCCATACGGTCAATGGTAGCTATTTCTTCTTGGCCGCCGGAGGAGCAGCCTTCCTGGCCGGAGTCGGCGTGCAGGGAGTGATGGTCAAGCCATCGATCTTAGCCTTCTCCGTGTCCATGGTCAGCATGAACGGATCCTTGGTGAACGCCGACGGAACGCCATTAAACTGAATGTCCCCACCGGTCTCTACTTTGCCGGTCAACGGTGCATCCAGCTTGAGCGTGATCTCTACCACCGGTGTGCCCGTCGCGTTGGGCAAGGGGATGGCCACCAGCAGTTCTTTGGGCCGGCAGGCCGGCTTGGCTTCCATCAGGGTCCCTTTCAGCAATTTGGCTCCGTTCTGGCCTGACATATCGCTGTCCTTCAACTGGCTGTCGAAATACTGCTGTCCGTTGGTGTCGGAAAGCTGGCCCTTGACGCCCATCCAGGTTGCAAGCTGCGGATTCTTGGTCTTGAATTCTTCTTCCGCTTCAGTGGCAATCTCGCGGGATGTCTTGACCTTGAAATCGGCCGGTGGGTTCGGAGACTTGGCTGCCAGTTCCTTGAGCTGGACGAGACCTTCATCGCTGCCATGGTAGACCGTGTAGATTCTCTTCAGGTAGTCGTCGAGGCTCTTCTGGTTGGCCGGTTCCAGACTGCCAACGCCGCCTGTCGGGACCGATACGGCGCGCGCATAATAGTAGAGCGCCTGCTGGGCCTTGGCCGGCGTGGCGCTCTGCTGTTTGAGGCTGACCGCGGCCAATTGAGCCGCCAACGCACCGGAGTCGGGATACTGCTCCATGGCTTTCCGGAACCCCGCTTCGGCAGTAGCGTTGGCCGCCGGATCGTTGGGATTGGCCTTCAGCGCGGAAACGCCGGGATACAACGCAATTTGGAACTGCGTTCCCTGGGCTTGGTCCTCAATCTGTTTCAGACCGGCCGCCCATTGGTCCGCCGACATCTGCGCCGGCTTTTTCTCCGGCGTGAAGTAGGCTTTCCCGAAGTCCGCCAGCAACTGCGCCGCTTTCGTGCCGGTGGCAAGCTCATCCGGGGTCGGATTGCCGGTGGCGGCCAACGCCGCCGAGGCACGCGAGGTCAGGAATAGCAGGTTGAGGATAGAGCCGTCATTGTCCAGGCCTTCCTTGAGACCGTCGATTCCCTTGTCGACCAGCGGCTTTGCTGCATCAATGGCCTTGCCTGCTTCGTTGTTGGCGGCATATGCCTGGACGTAATACATCATTCGGACATCCTTGAAGTCCGTTTCCGCGTATTTCTGGGTCCAGGTATCGAGGTCGGTCAGGAACTTCTTGGCAGCGTTTGGCTGGGTGGAGTCCTTGATGACCTCGTTGTAAATATCGTATTCGCCAGTGTCCTTGACCGCCTTCGCCTTTTTGCCGGCAGGCGCTTGGGCTGCCGCCGCTTGCGCGCGGGCATAGTGCGCCGTGGTGGTCATGACGACCAGACCCAGCGCTGCGACTGCCGCCATTCCGATGATAGTTTTCATGTATTTGTGCACCTTCGAGCCTCCTGCCTATCCGCCTTCCAGCCGTTTTTTTCGCGTTCGCAACCCTCGCCGTCCCACCGACACCTGCGTCCGGTGGATCACTGCGGAGTATAGCCGAACCACTATAGTGGCGCAACTTCAATTGACTCCGTTATCGGCAAAGAAGTTCCGAATCACAAATCATAACAGATCAACGCTATGCTGGAAGACGCCGAAATCCAAAAAATGCGCTACTTCGATCTGGCAATCATCCTCGCATATCTGGCCGGCATCACCTGGTTCGGGGCGCGCTTCCGCCACGGCCAGAAAAGTCTCCGCGACTACTTCCTGGGCGGCCGCACAGCCCCGTGGTGGGCCATCAGCCTCTCCATCGTCTCCGCCGAGACCAGCACCCTGACTATCGTCGGCACGCCGGCTCTGGCGTTCGGCGGCAACCTGGGATTCCTGCAGATCGTACTGGGGTACCTGTTGGCCCGCATCGCCATTTCAGTACTGCTGCTGCCCCAGTACTTTCGCGGCGAGATGTTCACCGCGTACGAGCTGATGCGGCGCAGGTTTGGAGAGCGCATTCGGAAATTGACCGCCTCCATTTTTCTTGTGACGCGCACGCTGGCGGAAGGCGTCCGGGTGGCCGGAGTCGCCCTGGTGATTTCGGTAGTGCTGAAAACCGGCGTGACCGTGTCCATTGTGCTCATCGTGCTGCTGACGCTTTTCTACACCTTCGAAGGCGGCATGACGGCAGTGATCTGGACCGACGTTGTTCAAATGAGCCTTTACGTGGTGGGCGCGGTGGTCAGCTTTATCGTCATTCTGGGGCAGATTCACGGCGGATGGAGCCATGTGGTAGCGGTGGCGGCAGTCACCCATAAGATGGCGATTTTCGATTTCCGCTTCGCCCCCACCATGGAATTTTTCGCCCGCAAGTACAGTTTCTGGGCCGGCCTGGCCGGCGGCTGCTTCATGACCACCGCCAGCCATGGAACCGATCAGCTCATGGTGCAGCGCCTGCTAAGCGCGCGCGACGAGCGCCAGAGCCGCGCTGCCCTGCTCTCCAGTTGGCTGGTGATCGCCGTGCAGTTCACGCTCTTCCTTCTGATCGGCTTGCTGCTCTTCGTCTATTACGGCGATAACCACCTGACCCCGCCCGAACGCATGGATCGCATCTATCCCATGTTCATTTGGGACAGCCTGCCCGTGGGGGTGGCCGGCCTGGTGATCGCGGCGATCCTGGCCGCTGCCATGGCCAACCTGAGCGCGGCGTTGAATTCCCTGGCATCCACCACGGTGGTAGATTTTATTCGCGCGCGCGCCCGCAACCTCAGCGAGGCGCGATCGCTCCAACTGGCGCGTCTGGCAACCGTGGCTTGGGGCGCCGTTCTGCTGCCCATCGCCATACGCGCCAGCCAGTCGCGCTCGGTATTGGAGGCCGGACTTTCCATCGCCTCCATTCCTTCGGGCGTTCTGCTGGGGGTATTTCTGCTGGGAGTGCTGACCAAAAAACCGCGAGAGGGCGCTGCCATGGCAGGTGTGGTGGTGGGGTTGGCGGCGATCCTTTATGTGTGGCTGGGCACGCCCATCGCGTTTACCTGGTATGTACTGATTGGAACCACGGCGACGTTCACCGCCGGGCTGGCGGCGTCGCTGTTTGAAAAACGGATTTGAACCCTATGGAAAATGCTGCTTCCCGCACGGAACTAAGACGCGATCTGGGAACATGGCAGGCTATGTCGATCGTGGTGGGCACGGTGATCGGCAGCGGAATTTTCCTGGTGCCGAAGACCATGATCCAGCGGGTGGGCTCGGTGGAGTGGGTCTTCGCGGTCTGGGTGGTGGGAGGCTTGCTCTCGCTCGCCGGCGCGTTGAGTTATGCGGAACTGGCGGCGGCGCTGCCGGAAGCCGGCGGGGAATACGCGTTCCTGCGCGAAGCCTACGGACCGCTGTGGGGATTCATCTATAGCTGGACCCAAATGTGGGTGGCCAAGAGCGGATCGATTGCCACGCTGGCGACGGCGTTCTTTGTGTATCTGTCGAACTTTTTTGCCCCGCTCGACACGGTGTTTTACACCATTCCGCTGCCGCTCGGGCCACACGGCGGTCCGCTGGAATTTCGCTGGGGCCAATTGCTGGCCATCGCGCTGATCGCGCTGCTCGGCTGGCTGAATTATTTCGGTGTGAAACTGGGCGGCAACGTACAAGTGACTGTGACGGCCGTGAAGGTGGCTCTGATCGGCGTAGTGATTGTCGCCGGGTTGGGCTTCGGCCATCCGCACGCGGCCCCGGCGGCGGCCATCGGGCCGGTGACGTTTACGGGCTTCATCGCCGCGCTGGTGGCGGCGCTGTGGGCCTACGACGGCTGGAATAACGTGAGCATGGTTTCCTCAGAGGTGCGCAATCCACAGAAGAACCTGCCGCTGGCGCTGATCGGCGGCACCCTGGCGGTGATTGCCATCTATATCCTGGCGAATGCGGCGTATTTTCGAGTCATGACGCCGCATGAAGTGGCCGGCGCGGACCGGGTGGCGGCCGATATGATGCGCAAGATCTGGCACGCTCCGGGCGCCAATGCGGTCTCTATCGCGGCCATGATCAGTATTTTTGCGGCTTTGAATGGCTCTATTCTTACGGGGTCCCGGGTGCCTTATGCGGCCGCGCGGGAAGGATTGTTCTTTTCGGTTATTGGATATGTAAATCCGAAATATCGCACGCCGGGAGTATCGATCGCGGCATTGAGCGCCTGGGCCTCCGTGCTGGTGCTGACCGGCAAATACGACGATCTTTTCAACCTGGTGATTTTCGCCAGTTGGATTCTATATGGAATGACCGCCGCGGCAGTGATTGTTTTACGCATCCGGCGTCCCGATCTGGTGCGCCCGTATCGCACGCTGGGATATCCGGTGGTGCCGGTATTGTTCGTGGCCGGAGCGTTAGTTTTATTACTTTCTACGGCGATCGACCGCCCGCGCGAGTCGATGATGGGGGTCGGTCTGATTCTGCTGGGGTTGCCATTTTATTTGTATTGGAGGAAAACGGCGCAAAAGAGAAGCGCCGGGTCTGGACGTACTAGCTAATACCGGCAGTACAATCGGTTTAAATACGGTGCGGAATTTACGTCTAGAGTATTGATAATTCGAGGCCAATGGGAGCAAAATCAAAGAGTATACTGGAATGTAAGCACGGATTACTTAAGATTTCGGCCGCGGGCTCAATTGGGACTGCGGCTGGCCGGGAGGGACTCCATGATCGATGTAGCCAGAATCCTTGAGGAATTGAAGCAGGAAAAGGAACAGCTCGAACAAGCGATAGTCACCTTGGAGCGTCTGGCCGTGGGCCGCGGTCCGCGCCGCGGAAGGCCGCCCGCATGGATGACGGAAGGGGCGCCAGCCCCGAAACGCCGCGGACGCCCGCCGGGCAGCAAGAATAAAGTCGCGGTCGAGACCGAAGCCACGCCCAAAGATACGGCAGTGGCATAGCAGCCCGTGGCGGAAGTGGCAGGCCTGCTAATTCCCGGGACAGGCGACGAAATCCCCCCGCGCCTCCGTTTTCAGCCCAAAGATGCGCACCCGGCTTGGTGGGCGGACCCCAATAGGCGTTAGTTTCAGAACTCCTGAGGTCGCCCCGCAATTTCTGCCTGGCGGGGAAAATGTGCTGAGCCTTTCCTTTTTGATGGCGAGAGCTTCGCAGGTGGGGCAGGCGGTGCTCGCTGGCATGAAACTGCCTTCAAGTGGCAAGAACCGCTTGCTTGCGCGCGCGGCTCGGAAAACGCCGCGATGATTCCACGGGACTTGTTACCGAGCCGCGACCGCCAGGGAGCGGTGCTGCTCTGCCGCATGGCAGTTTCGCGACAGAAAGTAGTTAGGCTCGCTGCTCGAATAGGATCGAGCGAAGGCGAGCACCGCCTGCCCCACCTGCGAAGCTCACTGCAAATTCCACGACATCAGGAGTTCTGAATTTAAGGTCCGCAGGACCGCTGAATGCATCCACTCGTTGTAGCGACGGAAGCCGGGTTGCCGCGATCCGCTGCGAGACTCCGACGCCTGATGTCGTGGGATTTGGGATGAGCTCTTCGGCGCCCCAGACAAGGAGTTCGGAGACTCGATGAGAATTGCGGGTTCAGTTAACGCCTGGTGTGGGCAGACCCTCCGGTCTGCATTAATTTCGAGGTTATGTAGCCTGTCCCCGAAATAGCCCCACCCTTACTAAATTACTTGTGCGGCCTCGGCGAGATGGACTTTCACCGTCTGGCTCTTACCATTGCGGATCACGGTCAACTCCAGCATGTCGCCGCCACGCTTGTGAGAGAGCGCTCGTTGGAGAGTCTCATTTCCCGTTACAGTCTGGCCTTCGATTGCGGTGATGAAATCGCCGCCGGTATTGACCCAGTACCTCCCGCCGACGAGCACTCTCTCGGTGGGACCGCGCAGTCCGGCCTCCTCGGCCGCCGAACCATCCTCCACGCTTTGGACCAACAACCCGCCGCTTGAGGGCAGGTGCAATGCGTCCGCCAAATCGCCAGCCACATACATGGTTCGCACGCCGAGGGGCGCCGGCAGCGAAATCTTGCCGTTCTTTTGAAATTCATCCAGCATCGTTTTGGCGCGGTTGATGGGCATGGCGAATCCGATCCCGATATTGCCCTGTCCATAAATCGCGGTATTGATGCCGATGACGTTGCCATGCGAATCGAGCAGCGGTCCGCCGCTATTGCCCGGGTTGATGGCCGCGTCGGTCTGGATCATGCCCTCCAATGGCACCTGGCTGTCTTCGGTCTGAATGCTGCGATCAAGGGAACTGACGATGCCGGTGGTGAGGGTGCCCTGAAATCCGAACGGATTGCCGATGGCGAGCACTTTCTGCCCAACCACGAGGTTGTCGGATTCGCCCAGATGAAGCGCCGGCAACTTGCGGGGGGCTTCGATCTTGATGAGCGCCAGGTCGCTGCGAGGGTCCCGGCCCAGAACTTTGGCCTTGTATTCTTTCTGGTCGGCCAGCTTCACGGTAAGTTGCGTAGCGCCCTGTACTACGTGATTGTTAGTGAGAATCTGCCCATCCGGGTTGATGACGAAGCCGGAGCCGGTGCCTTTCTGGGGGAACACCTGCATAAACCAGTCCTGCACATAGGTCGTCGACGTGATATTTACGGTGGCGTCGCGGGCGGACTTATAGATGTCGATATTATTCTGCTCGTCCGGCGAAAATGCGGAGGCGGCGGCGGCCGGCTCGCTCCACAGACGGCCCATGGAGCGGACCCGCGCGAAATCCCAATGAGTGACCGAAGTGACATACACAAATCCGGCCACCAGCATCATGGCCCAGGCTAAGGGGCGCAGAACTTTCATGATTCGATTCTCCGTAATTCCTGGAAAACGGCGCTGGTCTGGCGCACCGTGTCCTCTTTTTCCCCGGATGTATCTATGACGAAATGGGCATACTTTCGTTTCTCTTCCAGGGCCATCTGGCGGCTCAGGCGGGCGTTCACATCGCTCTCCGAAGCGCCGTCCCGCCGTAGCGCGCGTTCCACCTGTTGATCTTCCCTACAGGTGACCAACACAATCCGATCGTAACGGCGCCAGGCACCAGTTTCGATCAGGATGGCGGCCTCCACCACGGCAATTCCGCGCGGCTCCCGGGCCGCAAATTCAGCCATCAACCGATCCTCCCGGCGAAACACCGGCGGATGGACCAGACGGTTGAGGGTAGCCAACCGGGCAGGGGCGCCGAAGACCTGAGCGGCCAGCAGCCGCCGGTCGATCTGGCCGCCGGCGTCGAGGATCTCGCTCCCGAATTCGCGCACAACTTCATCATAAGCTTCTCCGCCCGGCGCCAGCACGGCATGGCCCAGTTCGTCGGCTTGGATCACCAGGCATCCATAGCCCCGCAAGACCTCGCCCACGAACGACTTTCCGCAGGCCAATCCGCCCGTAAGTCCTACTTTCAACATATACCGGCGCGGCGCTCGGCGGAAGCCACGGTATTGACCATCAGCATGGCGATGGTCAGCGGCCCTACACCTCCGGGCACGGGGGTATAAGCTGAAGCTTTTTCCAACACGTCCAGCGGGTGGACATCGCCCACCAGGACACTTCCCCTCTTATCGAAAGATGCCAGTTTTTCCGCCGAGTTGCGGAAAATGCGCGCTACCTCCTCGCGGCTATCGAGGCGGTTGGTGCCGACATCGATGACGGTTGCTCCCTGCCGTATATAATCGCCGGTAATCATTGCCGCTCGTCCCATGGCCGCTACCAGAATATCGGCTTCCCGGCACACTGCCGATAGGTCGGCCGTTCTGGAATGGCAGATGGTGACGGTGGCGTGCTCATGGAGCAGCAGCATGGCGACCGGCTTACCGACGATGTCGCTGCGGCCCACCACTACGGCCCGCTTGCCGGCGATGGGGATCCGGTAGCGCTTCAGCAGTTCCAGAATGCCCGCCGGAGTGCAGGCCCGCGGCCCGGGCAGCCCGGCCACCAGGTTGCCCACATTCGAGGGGTGGAACCCATCGACATCCTTGGCGGGCGCTACCGCCAGCAGGATGCGCTTGGTATCCACTTGAGGCGGCAGGGGAAGCTGCACCAGGATGCCGTCGATATCCGGCCGCGCATTGAGATCGCCGACAATGGCCAATAATTCGGCAGTTGAAATAGTGCCGGGCGGGGTAATACTTTCCGAATAGATACCCAGATCGTGGCAGGCCTTGATCTTATTGCGGACATAGATTTCCGAGGCGGGATTATTTCCCACCAGCACCACCGCGAGTCCCGGTGGCGCGCCGTGGCCGGCGAGGGCTTCGATGCGGGGTTTCAATTCATTCTTAATGTCGTCGCGAACGCGATTTCCGTCGAGAATCTGAGGCATGTTGGTTTGGATGCGGCGGTACGGTCCTGGCTAGAAATATAGCAGGAGTGCGGGGTGGGGCGCATCGTCGCAGCGTTTTCCGAGCCGCGCGCGTTAGCAAGCGTTCCTTGCCGTTTGAACTGAGTTTCGCGGCAGAAGCAGGCTGGAGCGGTGGGGCAGCCGATCCTCGCTGCCCCGCCACAAATGCGGAATGCCGGCCGCGGGAAGAGTAAGGCGTGTCTGACTTAGACCGGAACTTCAGAGACAGTCCGCACTATGAAGTGCCGCGTGGTCGAGTTACCGGACTTCGCTACTTCTTCTTGTTGGCCGCGTTAGCCGCCTGCGCTGCCGCCTTCAGCTCGGAGTTGGCCTGGTTCAGCAGATCCTTGGCCTTGGCCGCATGCCCCTGCATGTCGAACTCGTTGGCCCCCTGCGCGGCGACGGTCTTATCATAGGCCTGCTGGCAGAACCGCTGAGCGGCCGCCAGGTTGGGATGCCTGGCGCCGGAAACGGTCTGTTTCGGTTGTTGAGCGGGGGCCAGGGCAGCGGTCAATTGCGCCAATCCGAGCACCTGCAGTGGAAAATGTCTTCTAAGCGATTTCATTCCGAATCTCCTCCAACATTGCCCGACTTATTTGCGATTCGCCGTCTCCGCGGCAATCTTCAGTTCTTTATTGACCTGGTCGAGCAGGTCCTTGGCCTTCTGCGCGTGGCCGTTCATGTCAAACTCATTGGCCTTCTGAGCTTCCACAATCTTCTCCCACGCCTGTGTGCAGAGGCGTTGGGCGGCCGCGATATTGGGGTGCCGGCCGGCGGAGACATTATCTTTCGGTTTCTGAGCCGGCGCCACGGCTCCCGTCACAAGCAGCAATCCAAGCAACTGTAACGGTAGATATTTCCTCGTTTTGAACGATTTCATGGCAAGTTTTCTCCTGCGAACCGCGGCCCGCGGATTCGCTCCACGAATTGTAACAACAGCCGCGCCCCGTTTGCAGCGGATTTATTCGACCAGCCTCTGGCGCAGCGCCTTGGCCACCGCTTCCGCCTTGGCATTCAGTTCTTGCGCCGCCGTAAAGCCCTGAAACTCGCGGCCGTCCACAGGGCGAGCCCATCGGAAGTGCCTGCCCACGGCTTTCCGTCCGGCGATTCCAGCAGGGATTCCACCCGCGGACCGGGAAGGCCGTCCTTCACGCCGTACACGCGCGCCGGCGCCGGCGGGTGTTGTGGGGTGCGCCGGCGGGAATGTCCGGAACCGTTCCAGGTGCTGGACCAGTTGCGGGTATTTCTCGCGGAGTCCATCCATCTCGGCGTGCAGGCTCTCGATCTGGGCCTTCCATTTGGCCACGCGCGACGCGGAATCGACTACCGTCAGAACTCCTGATATCGCCCCGCAATTTCTGCCTGGCGGGGAAAATGGGCTGAGCCATTCCTTTCGATGCGAGAGCTTCGCAGGTGGGGCAGGCGGTGCCGCCTGCCCGCCCGCGCTGAATTTGGGGTCGCTGCTCGAATAGGACCGAGCGAAGGCGAGCACCGCCTGCCCCACCTGCGGGCTCACTGCAAATTCCACGACATCAGGAGTTCTGACCGTGCTGGCTTCGTTGGTCAGCAGGCCGGCGCTGGACCCACAGAAAGCGGCCTTCCGCTTGCGGATCGACGTCAAACGTGGGACGTTCGGCGCGCATAGTGGAGGCGAATACGCCGGCCAGATTGCATTGCCTGCGCGTTCCAAACGAAGACCCTCCAGGCCCGCAAGCTTTACCAGTTCTTGCAGATTGTGCGTGTAGCTCGCGTCAACCCGCTTCTTGTCGGGAAACTCGTACCGCTCGGTTCCCTTTGCGATGCACGCTTTGAGAGCGCATTCGACCGGGCCCCTGCCATCCACGAGACTTCATCATAGCCCGTGCCCGGCCTTGCAGACGACGCTGCGTCTCACCAAATGCAGTCCCATGCCCAGGACCCCTGGGAATATCATTGAGCTATGGCGCGTTACTTCGTGCGGTCCGTGATGGCGTTGACCCTTTCGACAATCGCGACGCCTGGACAGCAACAACCCGGTCCCGGCGAGGTGAGGCTCAGCAGCATATCCTATCGGCCACCGGCACTGTACAAATTGACGGCAGACGCGAAATTGGTAGAGGTCGGGGTGGTGGTGCGCGACCCGCGAGGCCATGCCGTGGCCGGCCTCACTAAAGACGATTTCGAAGTCGCCGACGAAGGGAAGAAGCGCCCGGTCAGCGCATTCTCAGCGGAGACATCCGCCCCGATGCCCGCCACGGCGGTGGGCACAGTGACGCCGCCGGCGGTCGCCAGTTCCGCGCCCGCCACCGTTTCACAACGCTATGTGGCGCTGCTCTTCGACGATTGGAGCATGACGCACGCCGAACTGCTCCCGGCGCAGGCGGCGGCCCGCCGCTTCGTCAAAGACGGCCTGCGGGGCGGGGATCATGCTGCCCTGTTCACCATGTCCGGGGCGCAGAACGTTGCGTTCACTACGGACATTTCGAAATTGTCCGACGCCATCGGGAACCTTCGTCTCAATTCCCGGGGCAACGGCCACGTCGAGTGCCCCAGCATGACGCCGTACGAGGCGTACCTGATCGCCAACCACGTTTCTTTGGAGACTTTCAACGTAAAGATCAAGGAGGCGGCCCGATGCCAGAACAAGCCCCCCGTTGCCGATCTGACCGATTGGTCGGCAGCGGCTCCGGCGACGGCTCGGGGAAGGGGCGCCGTAGCGGGCAATCCCCTGGAGGTGGCCCCGGGGGTGATGTCGCAGGCCAGCGCGATTTGGGAACAGGCGCGCGTGGGGTACCGAACCAACCTCATGACTATTGGAGAAGTAGTGGATCTCCTGGGGAGAATGCCGGGGAGCCGCACCCTGCTGTTCGCGTCCTCGGGTTTCCTGTCGAGCACGCTGGAGCAGGAAATGGATGAGATCGTTCGGCGCGCGCTCCGCGCCGGTGTAGTCATCGATTCGATCGATGCCAAGGGACTCTTCACCACCTCGCTCTCGGCGGAGGCAGGCGCGGGCGGTCGCATGGATGCCCGGTCCGTGAGAAACATGCAGTCGACCGCCCTCCCCTCGAAGGAGGCGGCCAACGACGCCGCGGCCGCTCTGGCGTACAACACCGGCGGTCTGTTTTTTCATAATCGAAACGATCTCGATACCGGCTTTGAGTTGGGAATCCGGCCGGAGGTCAGCTACCTTCTGGCCTTCACGCCGGAGGAAGCGCCGAATGGGCAATACCACCATCTGAAGGTTCGATTGAAGACTCCAGGCCATAATACGGTGCAAGCGCGCCTGGGTTACATGGCGCTGAAGCACTCGGCATCCAAGCCGCGCGCGGAACGGCGGATCGACTTATCGGCCGAGGCTTCCACGGTCATGGAAGAGTTGCCGGGCGATTTCGCCACACAACTGATGCATTCGGCAGCCGTGGAACACGGCGTGGTGACGATATTTCACGTGGACATCGGGCAACTGCGCTTCACCGAGAAGTCGGGTGTCCGCCAGCAGAAGCTTTCGCTGATCGCGATGTTATCGGATGCCGCCGGCAACTTCGTCACGGGCAAGGAAGGCACGGTGACATTGGCGCTGGAAGAGCCGACTTTCCAGGCGCACGCCCCGGAGGGCATGAACTTTACACTTACGCTGCCGGCGCCGCCGGGCTCCTACCAGTTGCGCGCCGTGATGGGGGAAGGCAGCGATGGCAGGATCAGCGCCCGGACGGTGCCGGTAGAGATTCAGTAGGAGCGCTATTTCGGGGACAGGCTACATAACCTCGAAATACAAATCGGTGAGTGGAGCGGAGTTTCGAGGTTATGTAGCCTGTCCCCGAAATAGCCTGGAATATGCCGGAAACCGACGCCGTAGAATCGCGCTTGCGCCTCTCCGCTCCGGTGATTACCGATGACCGGCGGGATTCGACGCGCATAAAAAACAGGCCGGCTTCGTGGTCTTGCGGTCGGGCGGATCTCCGCCAATTCTAATTGCAAGTTGTTGATTCTGCACGCGGCTACATGACTACTGTAGTCATGTGCGGCGCACAAAAGAAAGGACTTACGATATGAATTGGCGAAGATCCGTCGGGACAATCGATCAGCAGGACGGCCGACAGCCGAAATGATTTTTTCATAAATTCACGTGCCGAACTAAAGGGAACTTCCACGAAGACAGAAGGCCGCCGGAAAGTCAAGGGGTTGCGCGGCCGCCAGAACTCCAGCGTTGGAACTCCTTATGTCGTGGAATTTGCAGTGAGCCCGCGGGTGGGGCAGGCGGTGCTCGCCTTCGCTCGATCCGATTCGAGCAGCGGGCCTAATTCAGCGCGGGCGGACAGGCGGCACCGCCTGCCCCACCTGCGAAGCTCTCGCCATCGAAAGGAATGGCTCAGCCAATTTTCCCCGCCAGGCATAAATTGCGGGGCGACATCAGGAGTTCTGATCTTTGGAACGCGGCGCGTTTCACTCTGAAACAGGGGTTCACATCGGAACGGGCCTTATCGGCGGCAATACAAGAAAACAATACCTTTATATCTTTTTTTGTTTGGCACTAAGGCTGCATTCCCTAAGGTCGTCGGGGAAACAACCCGAGTTCCTAAAGAAAAACAGAAAAAAGGACGAAAAGCGATGCGAGCCAAGAATTTGTCGATACAACGGAAACCGAAAATCTCTCAGGAAATGCGCGACCGGATTGTCCTCGAACACCTGCCATTGGTGAAAGCTATCGCGATTCGTGTACACGAGAACCTGCCCGTGCATGTGGATCTGGACGATCTCACCCACGCCGGTGTCCTGGGGCTGTTCGATGCCGTCACCAAGTACGACGCGCACAAGAATGTGGTCTTCCACGCTTATGCCAAACATCGTATCAAGGGCGCCATTCTGGATAGCCTGCGTCAGCTCGATTGGGCTTCGCGCGATCTGCGCAAACGGCAGAAGCAGGTGGATTCCGTATCCAATACATTGGCCACGAAGCTCGGCCGCACTCCCCAGGAAAGCGAAATTGCCGACGAAATGGGCCTCAGCCCGGACCGCTGGCACCGCATCCAGTTGGAACTTCGTACTGTCGGCACGGTGTCGGCGACCGCTCACCCCGACCCGGATTTCGACCGCGCCATGGAATTCCCCGCCACTTCGGAATTGCAGCCCGACCATATGTGCGGGCAACGGCAATTGCGGGTCACCCTGGCGCGCGCCATCGACAAGCTGCCCAAGCGTTACCAGAAAGTGGTCTTCCTCTACTACACCAACGAGATGACCATGAAAGAGATCGGCGAGATTATGGGCGTAAACGAAAGCCGCGTTTCCCAGATCCACAAAATCGCGCTCAAGAAGATGGCCACGGTACTGCAGTCGGAGGGTATCCACTCGGCCGAGGCATTCTGAGAAGCTACTGGCTGCCGCCAGTCTCCGGCAGCGCGAAGAGATAAGCGATCAGGTTCTCCATGTCCTTCGGCGAGAGTTTATAAGGCGGCATGATGGTTCCCGGGGAAAGCTCCTCCGGCTTGGCAAAATGCTCTTCCACCCAACTGTGGCTGCGCCGTTCAGCCAACCCGT
>Ga0182030_10008933_pt1 | contig 20616 bp, 16 predicted proteins | sample 812S3MmetaG_FD_121299 | JGI IMG/M metagenome (GOLD analysis project Ga0182030, IMG submission 121299) | Permafrost microbial communities from Stordalen Mire, Sweden - 812S3M metaG (Illumina Assembly) | ecosystem: Environmental > Terrestrial > Soil > Wetlands > Permafrost | place: Sweden... | reverse complement strand
TGCCTGCTGGGTCGAGACTCATCTCGACCCTCTTCGCGAGCGGTATCCACCGTCCCGGAGCGCCGAGATGAGTCTCGGCGCCGCAGACACGAGTGTCTGCGCCACGTCATGGCTCAGGTCATTTCCCCAACTATCAAAATCCCCGCCGACATCAGGAGTTCTGAAACTTTACGCGCTGACGAAAACGGCGCCATCTTCGACGCTCAGTTCCACACCCGCGGCCTTGGCAGCCTCCTGCAGGGCGGCATCCAGCATCACCACCGGGTCGGGGCCGATATCCAGGCGGCGCATCAGTCCTTCGCCCTTCTTTGCGCCCACCGTCAAGGTGATCTTCAACCCGCGCCGTTTGCACTTCACCGCGGTTCCGTCGGCCAGCTTGGTGTTCATCGGTTTCAGGAAGGCATCTATATAATGGACGCCGATTCCCGACTTGTCTTCGGCGAGCGGTGGAAGGCGCGTGGCAGCCGCCGGGTTTACGTCACACAGCTTGGTTTTCATGAATCGTTTCCTTTTTTCCGGGCAAATATTGGTCCATCGCCTGGCGGAACGCGCGAATATGCGCTGGCCTGCTGCCGCAGCATGCGCCCACGATGTTCGCTCCGGCCTCCAGCAGCGGCACGACGCCGGTCACCATCTGTTCCGGAGTTTCGTCGTAGACCACCTTCATGTTCACCAGCTTGGGCTGTCCGGCATTGGGCTGCACCATTACCGGCAGGCTGGTGACTTTGCGGTAGCGCTCCACGGCCGTGCGGGCGCGCGCCATATCCATGCCGGTGCCGCAGTTCAGCGCCACGATGTCCGCGCCGTTTTTCTGCATGAAAGCCGCGGCCCGCTCGGGGTCGATCCCCATCATGGTGCGGAAGGTCGAGCCGTCCAGAGTCACATCGTAGGCCATGGAGCCGATCACGCACGGCGCGCCGGCTTCCCTGGCCGCTTCGATCCCCAGCAGCAGTTCTTCGAGCGAGGTCTGCGTCTCCACGATGATGGCGTCGGCGCCGGCATCCACCAGCGCGCCGGCCTGCTCCTCGAAAGCCTCGCGCACCTGCTGTTCGGTGAAATCGCCGTAGGGCTCCATCAGCCCGCCGAATGGGCCGATATCGCCAATCACGAAGCCCGGCCGTTGGCCGAAAGCTTCCCGCGCGATGCGGACCGCCGCCTGGTTGATCTCCACCACGTGGCTGGCGTGGGAATGGCGGTGGAGCATGATGCGCGAGCCGCCGAAGGTGTTGGTGAGGATGCAATCGGAGCCGGCCTCGGCATAGCGCCGCTGAATCGCCAGCACTTTTTCGGGATGGGTGAGGTTCCATGCCTCGCCGCAGTTGCCCTGTTCCAGGCCGGCAATCATCAATTGCGTGCCCATGGCGCCGTCGCCCAGCAGAGAGCCGTTCGCGAGCGCGTCGAGCAGTCGGATTTTACCGTTCTTGTCCATGTTCTTCCTGATGGTTTTGTAGAAGGTTGTGCAGCGCGTAATGAATGGTTTCGAGCACCAGGCCCCACTTGTGTTCGCGGCTGGCCGCATCGCAATAGCAGCCCGCGGGGCTCGCCTGCCGCCGCCACGCGAGTACACTCGCGAGCGGCTGTCCCAGCAGAGGCTTTTCGCGCTCAATGGCGGCCATCAACGGTCCGGCGTTGGCCAGATATTGGCACATGGCGGCATGGCCGGTATCGCCGGGGACGGGCGCGCAATGCTGCTCGCGGATCTGATACCCTTCCTGCGGCGGCCCCAGGGTCACGTCGTATTGGAACGCCAACGGGCGGCCCAGGTTGGAGCAGGTGGTCCCATCGTAGCGGAAACGGGCTTCCACGGCGCCATCGGCCAGGGTCCGGAGCGATAGCCGGTCGGCGGCCCAGCGGGCCAGCGCCTTGGAGTTGACGGAATAGCTGGCGGCCACCGGCGCCCGCAGGTAGGGAGCGCGCCGGAACTGGCAGGGGGCGAAGGAGCAGCTCTGGCACGGTACCAGATCGGTCAACCGCCGCACGCGGTCGACGTGCCGCGTCAGGCCGAATACCGCCAGTTGCGAGTTTTTGGGCCGCAGCGCTCCCGAATCCAGCGTTTCGAGTTCCCCGGGCAGCGCGGTCCCCGATTGCATGAGGCGCAGCAATTGGCTTTGTTCCGCGATATCCCACAGCGAATAACCGGGGCTGTAATGCGGCAGCACGGCCATGGTTTGGCCATCGGCCCAGGCGCAGAGGCGCGCGCCCGCCGCGGTAATCAGGTATTCCACCACAGCCGCGCCGTAAGTCTCCAGGAAGAAGTACTCGTCGGGCTTCTCTTCGAGCCACAGCTTGTGGGCCTCGACTTCGGCCTCCGGTCCCGCGCCCACGGCCACCAGGAACGCGCTGTGCGCCTCGGCCTGCCGCAGCGTGGCCGCCAGCTTCTGGCTGGTGAACCCGACGCCATCGAGGCAGATGCGGTCACTCTCAATGTCGAGGCGCTCCACCTGGCGGGCGTAGAACCACGGCCGGCCATTCTGCCGGTACCACAGGCGGGCGGCGTCGGCCAGTTCCTGGGCGCGCTCGCTCATGGCGTGGTCGCGCGGATACCCCAGCAGGCGCCGATATTCGGCGGGGTTCACCTGCACGTCCGGAGAGGAGTCGACGATTTCAATCATCGGGCCACCCGGGGCTGCTGCGCCGTGGTCTTCTCGAGTCCGGGCAAAGACATTATTGGCCACGGATAAACACGGATGAACACAGATAAAACCAAAAAAGAAGGGCCTTTCTTATCTGTGTTCATCTGTGTTCATCCGTGGCTAAATTTGTTTGTGCGGAGCGGTGGCTCAGTCTGATTCCCCGGCAGTTCCTGATCGGGATGAGTCTCCGAACTTCTGATGCCGCTCGACAATTTCGGTTGGTCCGGGAAAATGCGCCGACCCATTTCTTGCCCGGTGGGGCAGGCGGTGCTCGCCTGCCCTCTATCCTGTTTAGGCAGCGGGCTTGTTCAGCGAGGACGGGCGGGCAGGCGAGCACCGCCTGCCCCACCTCCGGAGATCTACGCAAATTCGTCATCGGGCCACCTTCAGTCTGGCTTCGATAGGATGAAACTGGCAGCCGTCCACGAAGAAATCGAAGAATTGGGGGTGCGTTTCCAACCGGCAGTGTTCCACCCGGCGGACCAGCCGTTCCAACTCCGCACGCTTGGCTCGCGAGAGCAGCGCGATACTGGCGCCTTCAATCGCCGCGTTGCCAATCTGCACCATGCGGTCCGCGGGGATGGCCGGAATCAGCCCGATGCGCGTGGCGGCGTCGAGATTCAAATGCCGCCCGAAACCGCCCGCCAGATAGAACAGGCCAGCCTGGTCGAAATCGATCCCGAACTGGCTGAATACCACCTGCAGACCCGCGACATTGGCGCCTTTGGCCTGCGCCAGTTCGTTGACGTCGCTTTCCAGAAAGTAGATGCCATTCCCGGCGTCGAGCGTGATTCGATGGCCGTCCTCTTCGAACCGCCCGCGTTGGTTCATCCGCCCGGTGCGCAGCAGTTCGCTCATCAGCGCCACCAGGCCGGAGCCGCAAATGCCCTGGGGCGCCGTGCCGCCGACCACTTCCAGGTGGAACCCGCCATCTTCTCCGATGCGCACGTCTTCGATGGCGCCATCGAGAGCCGGCATGCCGCAGGCGATGGCTCCGCCCTCGAAGGCCGGACCGGCCGGGCACGAGGCCGCCAGTATGCGGTCGCGATTGCCCAGGATCAGCTCCGTATTGGTGCCGATGTCCATGATGGCGACGATGCGCGATTCGTGAGCCAGGTCGGCGGCCAACATGCAAGCCGCGGCGTCGGCCCCCACATGGCCGCTGATGATGGGAGCGCCGTAAACGCGCGCCCTTGGATGAATCGGCAGCAGGCAGCGCCGGCCGGTCTCCACCAGGCTGGTAGTGGTCCGCTTGCCGGCCGCCAAATCGAGCTCGGTAATCGACTGGTAGGGGCTCTGGCCGATGGAGTAGACGCTCTGCCGGAAGAACAGATCGCGCATGGTGGAGTTGCCCACCACCACCACCTCATAGATGGATTTCGGATCTACCGGCAGTTCCTCGATAGCGTGGCTCAGGTAGCCCGCCAGCGTGCGCCGCAACAGCTTTCCCGGATGAAGCGTGTCGTACAGGATGCGGGCCATGATGTCGGACCCGCCGAAGCGCTGCGGATTCTCGAACGAGGCGTCGGCCGCCAATTCGCCCGTTTCCAGGTTGATGAGACGCAGCACCACGGTAGTGGTCCCCAGGTCCATGGCGATACCGTAGATCGGCCCGCCGGAACGGTCCACTTCCTCGCCATCGATGAGGATGCGGTCTCCCTGGCGCGTGACGGCGGGGTCCAGTTCCATGGGACGGCCACTGCCGGGCAGCCCCAGCGCGTGCCGCTCGATGCGCATGTGACCGCGCCGCATGGTGTGGCATCGTACGTGGCCTGCGGCGCCCGCTACGGACGCCTGGCAAGACAGGCGGAAGTTACCGGTGAGGTGATTCTCGTAGGGAGTCGGCGGGGAGAGACACTCCATGCCCTCGGCCACCTCCACCACGCACTCTTTGCACTTGCCGTTCTTCAGGCAGGAAGTGGGCACACGAACGCCCATCCGCTCGGCGCAATCGAAGAGAGTGGCGCCGGGTGGGGCATTGGCGGTGTGTCCGTTGATGGTCAGCGTTACCAATCGGCTCCGGCCTCGAGTTCCGCCACCACCGCCGCGGCGACTTCCCGTGCCGGGCCGTCGCGTTCTTCCTCGTCGCTCCAGTGCCATTGCGCCAGGAAATCGTCGGAGCCCTGCAGCCCGCGCTGCATGGCCATCCGATCCACCCGCTGCATAAAGCGCGCGGGCATGGGGAGGTTGATTTCGTCCTGGTCGTCTTCGGCTCTCACTTGAGACGGAACTTCTTGCCAGTATAGGATCTTGTAGGTCGCCATGGTACTCCTGCCGGGCGATGGGCGCTCAGACGTTTTCGGGAAGCACGCCTCTGAACAACCGCTCCCTCGCGGTCGCGGCTCTGTAAGCACTTACAGACGTTGAGACGCCGTTCTGAGCCGCGCGCGCCAGCAAGCGGTTCTTAGCCAAAATCCCAAAACCGTTTAAGCACCCCCTGACGATCATCTAGCGCACCCCTTGTCCGGCCAGTCGGACCGCGTTGAATTCCTGCAGCGCCTCCAGCATGGCCATAATATTCTGGCGCGGCATGCCGGGGCTCATTCCACCGCCCACGGAAAGAATGATGCCCTCTCCTTCGGCGCCTTCCAGCACGTCGAGCGTAGCTGCGCGGACTTCCGCGGGAGTGCCGCGGACGGCGATTTCCAGCGGGTTCACGTTGCCCATCAGGCACATGCGGTCGCCCACCCGCTGTTTGACCTCGCGAATGTCCTTCTGCTTGCCCCAATTCAATACGTTGAAGCCGGCATCGGGCAGATGGTCCAGGCAGGCGTCCACTTCCGCGTCGTTGTGGTAGAGCTTGACCCAGTCCGCGGGGAAAGCGTCGCAGATTCGCTTCAGATAGGGGTGCGCGAACTCCAGGTAGTGCTCTTCGTTGATAAAGCCGACGATGTCGTCGAGAATGAAAATGCTCTCGCAGGTGGGGCCCATCGTCTTGATCTGCGCCTTCAGCCAATCGATGATCACGCGCGTGCAAAGGTCGATGAGCTTGTGGGCGCCCTCGGGATTCTCCACCAGGTCGATCATGAAGTGGGTGGTGCCGCGCACGAAACCGGCAGTGCAGAGCGGACCGCGAGAGGTGGCCATCGGCAAGATGTAGCCGAGGTCCAGGATGCGCTGCTTGTGCATGCCGATGCGGTGCAGCGTCAGAGCGGCGAAAGCATCGGCCTCTACCTCATACTCGGGGAATTGATCGATGTCCTCCAGGTGATAGAGGGTGTGATATTCGCTGGGGGTATTGTCCTGCCAGAACTTGATCTTGGCCCCGAGCACCGAGGGCTCGGCCGCCATGCCGTATTCCATCCACCAGGAGGGAACGAAGATGATGTCGGGGAACTCCCGCATAATCTTCAAGTTGGCTTCAAACCAGACTTCCGGATTCAGGAAATAGTCGAGGTGTTTGATCCCCAGGTAGCCCGGTATCCAGGGGCTGTCGATAATTAAGGCCATCGGGATCTTATCGAGCTTCTCGCGGCGCGCGGCCCGCTTAAATGTGTCCCACTGATGTGGCAGCATCGCGTGATCGTTTCAAATATGGCCCCGTCCATGCAACGCGGCAGCCGGGCCTCATATTTGGTTTCATCATACAACAATTTCGGCTAGAGCTCTGCGGTCTGCTGGAAAATAGGGTTAAGTGCCGGGTATAGAGCCCGATACGCGCCGTGGCTGCTTCGAGTTCGTTCGAGCCGCGATTGATGGCCCAGTCTGAACTAGCGGTCGATGGCGGGGCTGGGAATATTGAGACGAACGTGCCAGCTCGGCCTTGCGGACGCAGGGAGTCAGGAAAGCGTTATACAGTTGGCGGACTGCAAGCCAGGTAACCGGATCGTGCGATGCTCTCGGCCGCGGAGCTTACTTGGAGCAGATGCCGGCGGCGATGGCGGTGACTGGTCCCCAGCCTTTCAATGAGAGCTTTTCCCTCTTGGCTGGCAGGCTTTTGGAAAGACGAGGGGTGCGCGACTTGAAAGTGATGCCGATTCGGGCAGACCTCAACCTCAAGACTCCAGTTCCGGGCGCGTAAAGCCCCCGTCTGCGACGCGGGCCGTAAGGCGCGTGCTTGTTTTGGGCAGCAGTGGTAATAATACTGTGAGGTCTGAATATATGGAAAATGTGCTCAATGGTTGGCGCCCTAACAGGACGGGGCTTCGGCGCCAGTGGCAGGCGTGCGGCTTCCTTCTCGCGCTTTCCGCCTCGCATTGTCTGGCTCAGGACTACACTGCAATCAACCTCGGCGGCCTTGGCGGGACGCCTGCTTATGGCACTACCTATGGGATGGGCATCAATAACAAAGGGCAGGTAGTGGGTTCCTCGTGGACCGCCAGCGGAAGCCAAGAGGCCTTCCTTTACAGCGGCGGGCACATAATCGATTTGGGAATTCCTGGTTACGCCAACTCAATCAGCAACAACGGCCAGGTTGTAGGCGCGCTCAACACCAGCGGAAACGCCTTCCTGTACAGCAGCGGTAGCGTGATCGATTTGGGAATCCCTGGTTGGGCCAGCTCAATCAACAACAGCGGCCAAGTTGTGGGCACGGGCGTAGGGAGTGGATTGTGGGGCCAGGAGCTCGGCTTCCTGTACAGCGGGACAGACTTTGTCGGCCTAAACGTCTCCTCGGACCCTTACTGTGACCAAACTCAGCCGCAGTTCTGCCCCGGCGAGGACTCCACCCAAGCTCAAGCCATCAATGACAGTGGACAGGTCGTTGGGGAGGCGAGCCTCTTCGAGCAGTCTCACAATTATGCCTTCCTGTACACGAACGGCAACATGATGTACTTGCCCCCGTTGAGCGGCTGGCAGGTCGCAGACATCGCTCCTAACTTCGCCAACGGCATAAACGACAGTGGGCAGGTAGTGGGCTTGTCGACGACTGCCGGCGGAGCCGAACACGCCTTTCTCTATACTGGCGGCGGCACAATCGACCTGGGCACTCTATATGGATCGTTTAGCGACGCCACGGCAATCAACAACCGCGGGCAGATCGTCGGAGAATCGGATGGCAGTGCTTTCCTATATAACTACAGCGACGGCGGGCCCATGATCGACCTCAATACGGTCGTTAACCTCCCCGTGCGGCTTTATGTAGCCACGGCAATAAACGACGCCGGGCAGATTGTGGCCAATGGGACCGACGGTAGCGCCTACTTGCTGTCGCCCGGCGGTTCGTTTTTGTCGGTCCTGAATCCCTACGCGAACTACCCTGGTCTCGGGCTGGCCCCTCCGGTGCTGACCGTTCCCGGGAGTGTGCCGGCGGTGTTAAGTTCGGCCACGGCGAACAGCTTGGCTGCGGACGGGCAGTCAGCCGTCGTGCTGGCCTACCAATCCAGTTCTTCGCTGCCGGTAACGTTCGCCGTCTCGGCGAGCGGAACCTGGCTGTTGCCCGGCGCCGCCGTTGGATCGCTGGGGAGGTTTGATCCGAACTATCTGGCGCATCCAAGCCCGCCAACCGGCAACGCCCAAACCTACCCGGTCGCGACCGCGGCCTCCGGCCCGGATCGCGATGGCAATTTCACATTTCTCGCCTTATTATGGGCGCCGGGCTCCTTGCCGGCGCCGGACGTTTCTTCGGCATTTCTGAACGTGACGGCTACGCAATTCGGAGCTCCAACCCAGCAAGCCTCCATCGCGCTTGAGCCTCCTCCCTTGCTGCTGGTTCACGGGATCTGGTCGAACGCGAAGGACGAAGGGTTCATCCCCGGCTCGGGCGGACTTTATGACGCGATCGCCAGCCAGTATCCACACAACCTGATATTCGCGGTCGATTACGGGAAGAAGCCCAAGCCGGATCTGGGTTCCCAAGCCTTCAACGATCCCCGGACACAAAGCATACTACTGACGGCGATGACGGACGCGCTTTCGCGGGCCGCCGCGATTGGAATGGCCGCCCGCACCGTGGACGTGTTCGCACACAGTATGGGAGGGCTGGTGACCCGCTACTTTCTTAGCACGGCAGGCTACTCCCCCAATCCTTCGTTGCTCCCCAACCCTGTCCACAAGTTGATCACGATCGGGACACCGCACCTGGGCTCGCAGCTTGCGACGACCCTGGTGCTCAACCAGACCCAGTCAATAGTATCGACCAATCCTTTCGTGAACTTGTTGTGCCTGGTTCCCTTTTGCGAGCTCGGCAATGCACTGGGGGTGCTGGGTAAGCCGGTGGGTGCGGGCGGCGTGCAGTCGCTGGAGCCCGGCTCGACGCCGCTGCGGGCACTAACGCCGTCGAGCGCATTCAGCGCCCTCGTTGGACAGGCACCCACGAACCCGGCATCAACCACCGAAAATCTGCTGAACCTTCTGATCAAAGCGTTTATCCCGGGATGGAGCGTTGCCAGGATTTTGGGCGAGCCCAACGATACGATCGTGCCGGCGTCCAGCCAGCAGCCGGGGGGCTCGGTGGCCGGGCAGACGGACGCCGCGACGGGTCAGACGGACACGGTGACGATAAGCGGGGTCGTGCATGCCAGCCTCTGCGACGACGTGATTTCCGCGTTGACCAATTGCTCGGACACGGGAGAAACGCAGAGCGCGGCCGTTTGGGCACAGGCATACTACTGGCTCACTGGGGGGACGGGGGCAGTATCTACGACAAGCAACGTTGTATCGAGTGCCCTACGCCCGGCCGGAAAGGCATCGACGCCGGCGTCGACTGCCCCACCGCCCGTGCTCGACTTGACCGGATATGTGCAGGTGCCAGCATCGAATGTGACGATCACGCCCGCGACAGGCTCGACCCTGACGATCAACGGCGCCACCAACATCAGCGCCGTTTCCTCCACCAAGACTATCGCCGAAGTGCTCCTGCTGCAAACGGTGACCGACCCCACCGATACGCCCTTGCTCTATGCGACGCAGTCTCCGTTTACCATCTCCTTCACGCCCACGCGCCTGGGGTCGACAAGCTTCGGCGCCATCGCAGCCTTTAGCGACAACACCTACGCCACGACCACGCTGAATTACACTTTTCAGCCCAGCGGCGCTCCTTACGCCCTGAATCTGGTGAACGCGCCGGCGGCGAGCATGACCGTGGGAGGCTCGCGGGTCATCGAGGCGGACGAGCTCTTCCCCAGCGGCCAGATCGACGTGACTCAGGTGGCCACGTACACCGCGCGCAGCGGGTCCACGAGCGTGTTCAGCGTGAGCGCTGGCGGCGTCATTACGGCCAATGGCAACGGCATGGATTTGCTGGACGTTTCCTATGGCGGAGTAAGGGCCACGGCCCAGATCCCGGTCGGCGCGTGTACCTATGCTCTGAACCCGGCGAATCAGATTGTGCCTTATACGGGGGCACGGTCACGATACAAGTTGCCACCCAATCCGGATGCGCCTGGACGGCCTCGGGTGGCGCCGCGTGGCTGCCGTTCGCCCAAGCCAGCGGCACGGGAAGCGGCGCCATCACACTCAGCGCGGCGGCCAATAGCAGCGGCGGCACGCAGGCCGCCATGGTCACCCTGGCCGGTCTTCAGGCGTTCGTCACGCAGCCCGCGACGGCGTGCGGCTACAGTCTGTCGCAGCAGCAGATCGACGCGCCCGCGGCGGGAGCGAGCGGAACCATCACCGCGACCACCTCTTGCCCTGTGATCGCGTCCAGCGATCAAAGCTGGGTGACAGCCACGCCGCTGGGGACATCCGTGCAGTACACCGTCGCACCGAACTACGGTGCTGGATTGCGGAGCGCCACGTTGACGGTCGGGACCGTGATCGTTCCGATAACGCAAGCCGCCTTTAGCCCATGCGACCTCCAACAGAATGGGAACATCAATGTTACCGATGTACAGATGGTGCTAAACGAAGCGCTAGGAACGGCCGCGGCCGTCAACGATTGGAACGGAGACGGCGTCGTCAACGTCATTGACGTGCAAATTGGGATTAATGCAGCGCTCGGTCTGGGTTGCGGCGCTCTGTAGGTTTCTCCTGATTCTCCGCCGCTGCTATCCGGGCGGCAGAAGCCCGCCTGACGGGAAGAGGCCCACGAAGCGCTTAACGGGACGTGGTGGGCCCGGGAGGACTCGAATCTTCGACCACCTGGAGCCTGCCTGGCGAGTTGGTACAGCCCCGGGCCAGAAGTCGTGCTCGGCTTGTGCAGACCGGGTGCTTCCCCTCCCGCCGAATCGGCGGTTGATGTCCAAATCCTCATCGGAACCGTACAGTTCCCGCCACCACATCCGAAAACCTCCTCCTGACTGTCCCATGGAGAAGTAGGCATTGCAGACCACCCGGTCGACACAATCATAACCTCCCTCCAGGAACTCGCTGTATAGGGCGCTCAGTTGATCCGGCATGATCTTTGGAGCGTACCCGTGATTCCCCCATCCACGCAACCGGCCGGTATTCTTCTTGGCGGTCGTTCTTGGCGGCTTGGCGAGAGATCTAAACTGGAGACTGGCATAGATCAATCCGTCAGTCAAGGATATTTCGGTCTGTTTTACGGCTTCCCCAAAGAACACAGCGGATCGCCCAGCACCACGCCCTGCCAGCTCAAATACGGAAGGCCCAGGTAATAGCTCTCGGCCAGGTTGCGGCCTTCGAAATAGGCCGGCAGTACATAATCCGGCCGGGCGCATGCCTGCAGGTAAGGCTCATACACGTTGCCCGATGCGCCCGTGGCCCCTTCGTGGATGAGGTCCGCACTCAATCCCTGCGGGGAGTCGGCCCACAGATGCTCGTGGTCTTGCCAGGTACCGTAGGTCCAGGTGTCCGGAGGCCGCTTCAAGGTGCGCATGTTGGTGGAAACGAACTCCGTGGCGATAGCCCCCGGCAGCCACTGAAAGCCCAGCCAACGCCGCTTGCGATTCGCATCGTTCGACCCCCAGGACGCGTAGCCGATCACATCCTTCTGGTCGTAAAGCGTTTTGATGGTCTCTTCGAGTTTGACGCGCGCGGTGGGCAGCAGAATGGCGGCATTGCGCAGCCAGTCATTTCCCGATTGGTCGTCGGCGGACTTGAGATCGATGACGAACGTGCCGCGATTGCGGGCGGCCTGGGCCCGATCGATCATGCCCTTCACATCCGTCCAATCGTAGGCCGCCAGCCGGGTCACCAGATAGATGGGAAACTGCGGATGACGAAACGGCGCGTCGCGCTTGCCGTAAAACGGGTTGACCAGGGCGCCGGCGCGCGGGAATTTCGAACCCTTCAGTTTCCCGTAGAGCAGGGTCAGTTCCGAATCCACCGAACCGTGCTCGGCTTCCGTCAGCGATCCCCCCGATCCCTGAATCTTGAGCGGGACTCCGGCGGTGATCACGATGTAGAGCACCTTCTCCTGCAGGCCGGATTTAGTCAGGTAGTCGCCCAACGGCCGCTCAATCTGGGACTGATAGGTGGTCCAATCGATTTCTTCGGCGGTAGTGGTGTCGAGGTAGCATACATTGCCCACCGGCACGGACCGCAGCGGCCGGTAATAGTCCGCAATCTGGCGTGAAAGGGCGTCTTTTCGATTGACCACCAGCAGCACATTACCGCCGGTCTGCGCGCATAGGGGAAGAACGGCCAGCAACAGTAGTAATGTGGCGCAGGCGGTGCTCGCCTGCCCCACCGTCCTCGCTGAACAAGCCCGCTGCCAAAACAGGATAGAGGGCAGGCGAGCACCGCCTGCCCCACCTCCGGGCAAAGAGCGCCGGGGATGCCCCGCAGGGTTCAGTGTTACCCGGATCATTGACCCGATGTGATCACTGCCCCTTTTTATAGTCCCCTCCGCTGAAGTATTTCTCCATCCAGCAGTACAAGGCGATAAACAGGTATCGGCTGCCCATCTCGCGGATCTTCAGCTTGGAAATGCCCGAGCGCCGGTTTCGCCAGGTGATGGGCATTACCGTCCACGAATACCCGCGCACAATAGTCTTTAGGGGAAGTTCCACGGTCAGATTGAAATGCGGCGAGAGGAACGGGCGGCAACCGTCCAGCGCTTTGCGGCGGTACGCTTTGAAGGCGTTGGTGAAATCGTTGAGCGGAACGTGGAACAGCAGCCGCAGAAACAGGTTGGCCATCCGATTGATCAGCAGCTTGTGGGCGGGGTAGTCGATCACTCCGCCGCCGCGCATGAAGCGCGATCCGAAAACGGCATCGTAACCCTCCCCCAGCAGCTCCCAATAGCGCACCACATCGCGGCAATCGTCCGATTCATCGGCCATCATGATCACTACGGCGTCGCCCTGGCTGTGATCGATGCCGCAGATAATCGCCCTGCCGAAACCATGGCCGCCGGCATTTTGCACCGGGCGAATGGTAGGAACCCGTGACGCCAGTTCCTGCATCACAGCCCAGGTGGAATCGGTGCTGCCGTCGTCCACCGTGACAATCTCGTGCTCCACGCCGTGCAACCGCAACTCCACGTACAGATGTTCCACCGAATGTGCGATGGCCCCTTCTTCGTTGCGGCAGGGGATCACGATGGAGAGAAGCCGGAGAGGTTCCTTACTGCCCGGCGGCGGTCCGGCCTTCACAGCCCGCTCCGCTCCAGCCAGTCGGGGTTGGCCTCGGCGTGGCCCGCGATTTCTTCCAGCAGCGCTGCTATCGGCGTGTCCGGCTGCCATCCGAAGTGGCGTTCGCAATCGGTGTTGTCCATCACCACCCAGGGGATGTCGTACGGCCGCTCGTTCAGATCGGCGGCCACCGGGTGGGGACGGAACCGGGCATCGCACCACGCCGTCAATTGCGCCAGTGACAGGGCATTGTCCGGACCGCCGCCGGCAGTGTAAATCCGCTGCCCGCCCTTGCGTTCCTGGCGCATCTGCAGGTCGAGCAGCGACGCCAGGTCCCGCGGATGGAACGCATCCCGCACCTGCTTGCCGGCGCCGTCGAAGCCAATGTAGCGCAGAGGCCGCTGGTGCAGGTGGGCGTTGATCCAATAGGCCACAATCCCCTGCTCGGGCGTGCCGAACTGTCCCGGCCCGGCCAGCACGCCGCAGCGGTCGATCCATACCGGGAAACCGAACGCTTCGCCATACTCCAGGGCGATCGACTCACAGGCGAGTTTCGTGCCGCCGTAGAGGGACACAGGCGCGCGAGTGGAGAAATCGACCCCGATGCCGCGCGCCGAAACGCCCCTCGGCAGGTCGGCATTGCGGTCCAGGTAGAAAGCGTCTTTGCCATGCTTGAGCGGCAGGGCTTTGAGCGCCGCGATGGAGTACACGCGGCTGCTGGATAGCAGCAGCAGGCCCGCGCGGTGCGCCTTCGAGTACTCCAGCACGTTCACGATGCTGGCCAGATTGTGTTCGAACAACTGCCGGCTGCTGACGTTGCCCGGCAGGCCGGCCAGCACGCTGGGGTTGGCCGCCGCGTCGATCACCCAGTCGGCCGCGGGCAACGGTTCGAAGTCGCTGGCCAGGCGAATGTCGCCGTGGATGAACTTCACTCCGCGTTTCCGCAGCCGCACCCGGTTGATTTCCGAGCCCGGCCGGTGGAGGTTGTCGATGCCGCAGATGGAGAGACCCTCCCGGCGTTCCAGCAGCGATTCGGCAATCGCCGTCCCGGCAAACCCGCAGATTCCGGTGATCAGGATTTTCATAGCGCCGCCTTTGGCGACAGTCGTTCCATCCAACTGCCCGCGATTTCCCGAAAAATCACTTCCAGCGGCTTACTGATATTCCATGCCGGGTAATGGGTGCGCATCTTGGTCAGGTCGCTGTAATAACAGATATGGTCGCCAATGCGATTCTCTTCCAGATAGCGCCACTCGGAAGGCCGTCCGGTGACGTTCTCCGCCATGCGGAAGGCTTCCAGAATGGAGCAGGAATTCCCTTTTCCGCCGCCCAAATTGTACACCTCGGCCACGCGCGGCGCTTTCCAGAACTCAAACATGAACCGCGCCACGTCCTCGGAGTGGATATTATCGCGGACTTGCTTCCCCTTATATCCGTACACCCGGTACTCGCGTCCCTCGACATTGCACTTGATCAGGTAACTCAGAAAACCGTGCAACTCCACTCCGGAATGGTTCGGCCCGGTCAGACATCCACCGCGCAGGCAGCAGGTGGGCATGTTGAAATAGCGCCCATACTCCTGCACCATCACGTCGCCGGCAACCTTGGAAGCGCCGAACAGGGAGTGTTTGGACTGGTCGATGGAAAAGTCCTCCGGGATGCCGTTCTCGAAGGCCGGATCGGCGTAATCCCAGCGGGTCTCCAGTTCCCGCAGGGGAATGGTATTGGGCCGGTCGCCGTAGACCTTATTGGTGGACATGTGGATGAATGGCGATTCCGGGCAAAACTGCCGCGCGGCCTCCAGCAGATGGAGCGTGCCCAGCGCATTCACTTCGAAATCGAGGAACGGAATGGCCGCCGCCTTATCGTGCGAGGGCTGCGCGGCGGTATGAATAATCAGGTTGGGCCGCAATTCCTGAAGCAACGCGAGGACGCCTTCGCGGTCGCGGATATCGAGCGGCCGATGGCGGTATCCGGGGATCTCGCGGCGCAGACGTTCGAGCACCCAACTGGTATCGCCTTCGGGGCCGAAGAAGACCCTGCGATGGTTGCTGTCGATTCCAGTGACTTGGAATCCCTGGCGGGAGAAGAAGACGGACACCTCGGAGCCAATCAGGCCACACGAGCCGGTCACTAAGACGGAAGGGGCGGGCATCAGTCCCGATTATAGCCCCATGCTTACTTGCGAAATTGCCACGGTCCCGGTGTGAACTTCTAATCCGCTTCCAGCCCGACTCGTCCCGCGAAATTCGCGCTCAGGAAATCGCGATTCATGCGCGCGATCACTTCCAGCTTGATGCCCTTGGGGCAAACCGCCTCGCACTCGCCCATGTTGGTGCAGCTTCCAAAGACCTCCTGGTTGGCCTGCGCCACCATGGCCGTCACCCGCTGCTCGCGCTCCGGCTGCCCCTGCGGCAGCAGCCCGAGATGCGCAATCTTCGCCGCCATGAACAACGACGCCGACGCATTGGGACACATCGCCACGCAAGCCCCGCAACCGATGCAGGCGGCGGCATCCATGGCGCGCTCGGCATTGTCCCGCGGCACCAGCACCGCGTTGCCGTCCGGCGCGCTGCCGGTGGCGACCGAGATGTATCCGCCGGCCGCGATGATGCGGTCGAAGGCGCTGCGGTCCACCACCAGGTCCTTGATCACCGGGAAGGCTTTGGCGCGCCACGGCTCCAGATACAGCTCGTCGCCGTCTTTGAAATGGCGCATATGAAGCTGGCACAGCGTAGTCTCGCGCTCGGGACCGTGCGCCACGCCGTTCACCATGCAGCCGCACATGCCGCAAATGCCTTCGCGGCAATCGTGATCGAACGCCACCGGCTCTTCACCCTTGGCCAGCAGATCCTCGTTCAGTACGTCGAGCATTTCCAGAAACGACATGTGCTCGCTGACGTTGGGCGCTTCGTACCGCGCCATGCGGCCCTTGTCGCCGGCGTTCTTCTGCCGCCACACGTGGAGAATAATTTTCATTTGTAACTCCGTTGCGCCGGGTGCACGAATTCGAAAGTCAGGGGCTCTTTATGCAGTACGGGCGGCTGGCCCACGCCTCGGAACTCCCAGGCCGCGGCATACGAATAGTGCTCGTCGTCGCGCTGGGCTTCGCCCTCGGGGGTCTGGTACTCCTCGCGGAAATGGCCGCCGCAGGATTCGTTGCGGTCCAGCGCGTCCAGGCACATCAGCTCCGCCAGTTCGAAGAAATCGGCCACGCGGCCGGCCCTTTCGAGCGACTGGTTCAACTCGTCGGCGCCGCCCAGAATCTTGACGTCGCGCCAGAATTGCTCGCGCAAGGGCGGAATCTTCGCCAGCGCCTGCTTCAATCCAGCCGCGTTACGCGCCATTCCGCAGTCTTCCCACAGGATCTTGCCCAGTTCGCGATGGAACGAATCCACCGAGCGGGTCCCCTTGGCCTCCAGCAGCTTGCGCGTAATCTGCGTCACTTGCGATTCCGCCTCGCGCACCGCGGCGTGCGATGTTTCCACCTTCTCGAACTTATTGGACGCCAGATAATCGCCGATGGTGTTGGGCAGGACGAAGTAGCCGTCCGCCAGCCCCTGCATCAACGCGCTGGCGCCCAGGCGGTTGGCGCCATGATCCGAGAAATTGGCCTCGCCAATCACGTACAGGCCGGGAACATTCGACATCAGGTTGTAGTCCACCCACAAGCCGCCCATGGTGTAGTGCATGGCGGGGTAGATGCGCATCGGCTCCCGGTAAGGATCTTCGCCGGTGATGCGCTGGTACATATCGAACAGGTTGCCGTAGCGTTCTTTGATGACGTTCTTGCCCAGGCGCTGGATGGCGTCGCGGAAATCGAGGAAAACCGCGAGGCCCGTCTCACCCACGCCGCGGCCCTCGTCGCACACCTGCTTGGCGTTGCGGGATGCCACGTCGCGCGGCACCAGGTTGCCGAAACTGGGGTATTTCCGTTCCAGGAAGTAATCGCGCTCCGCCTCGGGAATCTGGCTCGCGGCCCGCTTGTCGCCCTTCTTCAGCGGCACCCACACGCGCCCGTCGTTGCGCAGCGATTCGCTCATCAGCGTCAGTTTCGACTGGTACTCGCCGGAGACCGGAATGCACGTGGGGTGGATCTGCGTGAAGCAGGGGTTGGCGAACAGCGCGCCGCGCTTGTGCGCCCGCCAGATGGCCGTGGTGTTGCAGCCCTTGGCGTTGGTGGAAAGATAAAAAACGTTGCCGTACCCGCCGGTGCCCAGCACCACAGCGTCCCCGATGTGCGTCTCCATCTTGCCGGTGATCAGGTTGCGGGTCACGATGCCGCGCGCCTTGCCATCCACTACCACAAGGTCCAGCATCTCGGTGCGCGGGAACATCTCCACCTGGCCTGCGCCGATCTGCCGTTCCAGCGCCTGGTAGGCGCCCAGCAGCAGTTGCTGGCCCGTCTGCCCGCGCGCGTAGAAGGTGCGCGACACCTGCGCGCCGCCGAAAGAGCGGTTGTCCAGATAGCCGGAATACTCGCGCGCGAAGGGCACGCCCTGCGCCACGCACTGGTCGATGATGTTGAGACTGATGGCCGCGAGGCGATAGACGTTGGATTCGCGCGCGCGGAAATCGCCGCCCTTCACGGTGTCGTAAAACAGGCGGTAGACGCTATCGCCATCGTTGTGATAATTCTTGGCGGCGTTGATGCCGCCCTGCGCGGCGATGCTATGCGCGCGGCGCGGGGAATCCTGGAAGCAGAAGCACTTCACGTTGTACCCCAACTCCGCCAGGGTAGCCGCGGCGGATCCGCCTGCCAGGCCGGAACCCACCACCAGAATGGTGTACTTGCGCTTGTTGGCCGGATTCACCAGCTTGAGATGGAAGCGATGATCTTCCCATCGTTTCTCGATTGGGCCCGTAGGAGATTTCGAATCTAGTTGCATGCTGGCGTCCTCAGTTAGTCAGTAGTCCGGTCATCACCGCGATGGGAATGGAGCAGTTGCCGATGGCGATCAAGATCGCCAGAATTGCCGACCCCGTCTTCAGCTTGCGGGTGTACCGCGGGTGGCTGATCCCGAGCGACTGGCACATGCTCCACACGCCGTGGTACAGGTGCATGCACAGCAGGATCATGGCAAAGATGTAGAACGCCGAGATGACGGGGTTCTGAAATCCGGCGATCACGTTATAGCGCACGTCCGGCTGATTGGCGGCGATTTCGTGGGCCGCCGGCCCCACCGCGCCCACCGTCAGGTGCAGCACGTGAAAGATCACGAAGGCGGCCACAATGGGCCCGCTCCAGACCATGGTGCGGGCGGCGTACGACGAGGGCACATCGTCCTTCTTCACGTAGGCCACCGGCCGCGCGGCGCGATTCTGGAAAAACAACTGCACCGCCGCCGTGATATGCAGGATCACCGCCAACAGCAGCACGGCGCGCGCCGCCCACAGCGCCACGGCGGTGTCCGGATTATGCAGAAACGCCGCGTAACCGTTGATCTGCGCGGGATTCGAGGAATAAATCTGGAGGTTCCCCAACAGGTGGGCCACCACATAGCCCACCAGCATGACCCCCGTAACGGCCATGACGGCCTTCTTGCCAATGGGCGCGGTATAAAAGCGCGCGGCCCGGTCGATGGGATTCACGGCAATAGCACTCATTCGGAATTCCTAATTGCGGCGGACAGACGTTCGCCTGAGTTATTCGGTGACAGCACCCACTCATTAGAATGCAACAACGGATCTGAAACTATCAAGGCCGCATCCTTTCCGAGGCGCATCACTGCTGCGCACCCGCGGCCGCCGAAAAATGCGAGTGAATCACTTTCCAACCGCCTTTCCTTCGTTGGTAAACCTCGGTGGCGTTCCAGGTTCGCGTGGCATCGCCAGTGTGGGTGATCAACTGGTAGCTCAGAATGGCCATCTCCCCGCCGACCTGGACCTTGGGATGGTCTATTTGGTAGCTGTCGAACAGCGGCCGCCCATTGTAGGCGGCATACAGTTCCTTGACCCCCGCAATTCCCTCCACACGCCGCTCGGTCATCACGTGAAACATCGTGATATCGGGGTCCGCCGCGGCCAGCATCGGTCCCGCATCTCCCTTGAGCCAGCCATCCATGGAAGCTCGTTCCATGGCCACCACTTCCCGCTCGGTCTGAGCGGTGGAGTCCTGATACCCGGACAAACTGCCCATCGCGGCAGCGACGGCGCAGGCCAATATCGCCCTTTTCACGTGCTCACCTCCTGAGTGGGAAACGCTAATCTAGCGCCATTGCAGGGCCGGGGACAAGTGGGGATCGCTCCCTAACGGTTGTGGCTCTGTAACTACAGAATTCCTGACGTCGTGGAATTTGGGATGAGCCCGTTTTCGTGGCGCAGGCACTCCTGCCTGCTGGGTCGAGACTCTGGACTCCTGATCTCATGGAATTAGGCTGAGCCGGGGGTGGGGCAGGCTTCAGCCTGCGGCGGACTTCAGTCCGCCCGCCGCAGGTCTCACATTGTTGGCAGGAGGGCGGGCTGAAGCCCGCCGCAGACTGAAGTCTGCCCCACCTTCGAAACGCTCGCCAGTGAGTGGCGGCCCGAAGTGGCTCACCTCATTTCCCCGGGCCAGCCGAAATTGCGGGCGACATCGGGAGTCCAGAGACCCATCTCGACCCTCTTCGCGAGCGGCATCCAACGTCCCGGAGCGCCGAGATGAGTCTCGGCGCTATCCAGACACGAGTGCCTGCGCCACGTCATGGCTCAGGTCAATTTCCCCAACTATCCGAAATCCCCGGCCGACATCAGGAGTTCTGAACTAGCTGCAAAGACGCGGGCTCGTGCCGGATCCGGCCTTTCCCTCACGTCTGCAACTGCTTCAGCTTCTCCGCCAGATACTTCAGAATTTCGCCCGCGCCGGTCTGCCCGTCGAGCGGCAGCAGCAATACCCCCGCCGGCGTGAATTGCGCGCCTCGCGTCTTGCTGACAATCTGCATCAGCCGCTGCGGGTCCACGCGCGTGGCCGTGTGGAACTTGATGCTCACCAGACTGTGACGCCGGTCGATGGCCTCCACGCCGATCTTCTCGGCCATGTACTTGAGCGCCGCGTATGCCAGCAGATTGCGCACCGCCTCCGGCACCGGACCGTAGCGATCGGCCAGTTCTTTTTCGGCGCGGTCGCGGGCCGCTTCATCCGAAGCGTTGGCGATCTGCCGGTAGGCGCGCAGCCGCTGATTTTCGTCGGCCACGTAATCGGTGGGGATGCGGATGTCGAGCCCGAGGTTCAGCGCCGAATGAATCTCGGGCACAATCTCTTCGCCCTTCAACTCGCGCACGGTTTCTTCCAGCAGGCTCACGTACGTATCGAAGCCCACTGAATTGATGTGCCCATGCTGCTCGCCGCCCAGCAGATTGCCGGCGCCGCGCAGTTCCAGATCGAGCGCGGCGATCTTGAAACCGGCGCCCAGATCGCTGAACTCCTTGAGCGCCGCCAGACGCTTGCGGGCGATCTCGGTCAACTCCGTGTCGGGCGGGACCAGCAGGTAGGCGTATGCTCTTCGATTGGAACGGCCCACCCGCCCGCGAAGCTGGTACAACTCCGATAAGCCGTAGCGCTCGGCGTTTTCCACAAACATGGTGTTCGC
>Ga0182030_10008932_pt1 | contig 20616 bp, 20 predicted proteins | sample 812S3MmetaG_FD_121299 | JGI IMG/M metagenome (GOLD analysis project Ga0182030, IMG submission 121299) | Permafrost microbial communities from Stordalen Mire, Sweden - 812S3M metaG (Illumina Assembly) | ecosystem: Environmental > Terrestrial > Soil > Wetlands > Permafrost | place: Sweden... | reverse complement strand
GGAGTCCTCACCATGGCGGCTACCATATATGTCTGTCTTCGCGGCTTCGCAGTCACTAGCCGGACGCAGATCCCCGAGCGAGGATAATCGCTCTTTGAAACCGACTTTTTCCGCAGCCTGCTATGGCGCAGTGGTTTCCAGCAGGGGATCGGACTGTGGGGAAGTAAGGTCGGCTAACTCAAGCTGAAGATTGCCGGGATTGGTGGCGTAGGCGAGCCCAGTGTCGAGATCGAGGACACCTTCGCGGATCAGTCTCTCGATTTCGCCATCGAAGTGCAGCATGCCGTCCTGGCCGCCGACGCGCATGGCGTCCAGCAAAGTCTTGCCGTCGCCTTCGCCTTTTTCGACGTACTCGCGAGTGCGCAGAGTGGACCGCAAGATTTCAAAGGCAGCCACGCGTCCAGTGCCATCCTTACGAGGAATGAGTCTCTGAGAAATGATGTAGCGAAAACTCTTGGCCAGGCGGTTGCGAAGGGTGTGCTGTTCGGCCATGGGGAAAGCTCCCACGATTCTCTCCACCGTCTTCGAGGCGTCGATGGTGTGCAGTGTGGAGAGCACCAAGTGACCGGTTTCGGCCGCTTCCATTGCGATCTCGATGGTTTCCCGGTCCCGCATCTCTCCTACAAGAATTACTTTCGGAGCCTGGCGCAGGGCAGCCCTTAAGGCGAGCGCGAAGCTGGGAGTATCGCTGTGCAATTCCCGTTGATGCACGATGCAATTTTTGTGAGGGTGCAGGAACTCGATGGGATCCTCGATGGTGAGGACGTGATAGAACTGCTCCTGGTTAATTTTGTCGATGATCGCCGCGAGGGTGGACGACTTGCCGGAGCCGGTGGGGCCGGTCACGAGTACGATTCCATTGCGCAGGTTCACTATCTTCCCCAGTTCGGAAGGCAAGTTCAGCGATTCGAAGTTCGGGACCTTGCCCGGAATCACCCGCATGACGACGGCGCAGGTGCCGCGCTGCATAAAGATGTTGACTCGAAAGCGATTGGCGCCGGGCAAACTGTAGGACACATCGCAGGACCCGAGTTTCCTTAAGTTATCAATGGCATCTGCGTTGTCGCCGATGAGGTCCGATCCAATGCGCCGAGTATCCTCGGGCGTAAGGGGCCGGGTCGATCCGGCCGGGGTGAGTTTCCCGTTGATTTCCACGAGCGGCGGCTTCCCCGGCGAAAAGAAAAGATCGCTGATCTTCGACGAAGTTCTTAGCATCGCCGTCAGCAGATCAGGCGTCGAGATGGGGGCAGCAGCGGGGGCTGCGGCGGTAGCCGTCCTTGAAGGAGAAAAGACTGGATTCGGGACACTCGTAGGAGAAGACATAAAGGCTGTGCTGCTCTGGCAATTCCCGGCACTTCTTGGCACGACCCACAAACCCGGTGAGAGTAGGGAATACGGAGGAAAACGCCAGCTTGCATCCTACCTGCCGCAGCATGGTGTGACTGTTCAAAAGTGCTCGCTTTCTCTTTCTCTGACTCTTAGAGCCTCTCTCGTCCACGCTTCGACGATCGGCCACTCGAAGATCTTCGGCTGCGCTAGATCGGGCATTCTCTGTCAGTGAGAGGCGAGAATTGCGTCGGTCACGCGGGCTGCCTCTAGGGCTGCCTTTACGTCGTGCGTTCTCAGGATGTGCGCGCCCTCTAGAATCAAAATGGTGTGGGCGGCGAGATTTCCGTAGAGACGGTCGGAAACGGGGGCATCGTTTCCATTCTTCGCGAGCATACGGCCGATGAATGATTTTCTCGACGTTCCTGCCAATAGAGGAAAGCCCAGGGCTTGCAGCTCGTGAAAGCGAGCGAGTAGGGGATAGTTCTGGTCAAAGTTTTTTCCGAAGCCAAAGCCCGGATCGAGCGCGATGCGTTCGCGGCGCACGCCGGCACGAACGGCTGTTTCCAGCCACTCTCTGAGTTCGCGCTTGACCAGCAAAACTATATCGCCGGGCGGAGGCAAGGTGCGCCATTCTTCGGGCCGGCCGCGCATGTGCATCAGAACGGCTCCGCATTTCATTTCGGCGATCGTCCGGGCCATCTGCGGATCCCAGCGAAAGCCGCTGACATCGTTGACGATCTCGGCTCCGGCCGCCGCGGCAGAGCGCGCTACGCTGGCCTTGTAGGTGTCGATGGAGATCACCGCATCCGGGCGGAGCTTCTTGAGTGCAGTGATCACGGGCAACACGCGCTGCAGTTCCTCTTCCGCGTTTACGGCGAGCTTTGGGGGTGCAGAACTGCCTGAAGGCTTTGTTGCGAGGTTCCGTTGCAGCTCTTTTTTCTCATCCGCTTCTGCTTGTTCATTTGTTTCTGCCGGCGGAGATGCGGCGACGACGCTGGCGCCGGGCCGGGTGGATTCTCCGCCAACGTCAATGATGTCAGCGCCTTCGTCGAGCAGTTGGAGCGCGTGATCGACAGCTTTGCCGGAGTCGAGGTAGAGGCCGCCATCAGAAAAAGAGTCGGGGGTCACGTTGACGATCCCCATGATGAGCGTGCGCTTGCCCAACTCCAGAGTGCGCGTACCGAGGCTCCACTGAAAGACAGCTCTCATGCGGCAGATTCTAAAGGAAGCGAGCCAAATGCGCGATTATTGGGTCGCAAGGGCGAGCTCGCGCGGAGCGACAAACCTCGGCTAGCGGCGCCGGACAGCCGCTTCCCGCATACGCATAGTGCGAAGTGCGCCGGGGCCTGTGCCGGTCGGCGGTTTGCGCATTCCGTCCAGCAAGTCCTTGAGCACGACGGCGTTGTTGCGCTGCTGGTTCTTTGAGGCATACAAGAGCGTGACCCGCTTCCTCTTATGTGCCAGGGCATAGAGGTTCCGTAAATCTTTTTCGGCTTCGGGACTGGCCAACTCTTTCAGGTAACGCTTGCGAAATGTCAGCCAGTGATCCGGCTGCGCGTGAAACCACTTGCGCAGTTCGTTTGAGGGAGCAAGTTCGCGAAACCACTCCTGCAGAGCGACGTCAGATTTTCGAAGACCGCGCGGCCACAGGCGGTCGACGAGAACGCGCGCTCCATCGGAGCGCGATACCGATTCGTAAACCCGCTTCACGGCAACTGGCATGGCTTTTGCTCTATCATTGTAAGTCAGTGGCATTGCGGCGGCTGTGGGAAACTGCTTATAAATAGTGCGGTGGGCGAGCGAGAGCTAAAAGGATGCGAGTGATCGAGAGAAGGATGAGAGTGATCCGGCATGACCGGGGACTCGCAATTGGCCAACGGCGTTGGATTGGAGCGATCATGGCTGCGGGCCTTGCGCTGGCTGCACTCACGGGTTGCGACGTGGAGCGTCGCAAATCAGATGCGGAACTCGGACTTAACCCCCAGCAGGCAACCGGCCGCAAGATTTACGACAACTACTGCGACCGCTGTCACCGGCCCGATTCCACCCGGGGGAAAAAAGGGCCGGGATTGAAGGGCATGTTCCAGCATCAATACCTTCCTCACACCGGACTGCCCGCGAATGACGACCGCGTGGGCGACATTATTCGCAATGGCCGCCCCGATATGACGGGCTACGGGCAAGTGCTGAGCTCGCAAGACATGCAGGATTTACTGGCCTACCTGCACACGCTGTAGCGACTGGCGGGTTTGAATCAGCCGTGCGTGGTCCATTGCCATTCGTGGGATAATCTTCGGGTGAAAACCGGCGCGCTACCGGAGCTTTTTCGCAGACTTCCTTCTGTGGACGATGTGATGCGCGACCCTGCGGTTCGCGCGTTGACGGAGAGCGACGGTCACGATTCCGTGGTGGATGCGGCGCGCGTCGTGCTGCGCCGGCTGCGGCAAGAAATTACATCGGGGCTGCTGGATGAGAAAGCGCTGGAACTCGCACTCTTGGATCTGGCGGGCGCGGTGGAGAACCAACTTCGGCAGGCGCTCGGTTACTCTCTGCGGTCGGCAATCAACGCCACTGGAGTGATCCTGCATACTAATCTTGGCCGCGCTCCGCTGAGCGATGCGGCCATCGAGCACATCCGCGAGACTGCCGCGAGTTATTCCAATCTGGAGTTTGACCTCGGTGCAGGGACTCGCGGCAAGCGCGATGTGCACGTGGACCGGCTGTTTCGCAAGCTGCTGAGTAACGATGGGCTGGGGACCGGATCTTCAACAGATGCCGGTGGGCTTCGCCCGGGCGGGACAGCCGAGGCGGCTGTCTCCGCACAGGCAGGAATAGCGCGAGCAGGAATTACCCAAGCAGAAATAGCGACCATCGTGGTCAACAACAACGCGGCTGCGGTGCTGCTGGCGCTGAATACGCTGGCAGAGGGCGGAGAGGTCATCGTCTCGCGCGGCGAACTGGTGGAGATCGGCGGCTCGTTCCGAATTCCCGACGTGATGGCTAAATCCGGAGCAATCCTGCGCGAAGTAGGCACGACGAACCGCACGCGGACCGCCGACTATGAGGCCGCAATCACCGAACGGACGCGGTTGCTGCTGCGCGTACACCGCTCGAACTTTGAGATTACTGGCTTCACGGAACAGGCTTCTACCGCGGAACTAGTTGCGCTGGCGCGCAAGCGCGGCATTCCATTGATGGAAGACCTGGGCAGCGGCGCGCTCTTTGATCTACGCTCGATCGGAATCGGCAGCGAGCCGGGTGTGCTGGACAGCTTGCACAGCGGCGTTGACGTCGTTACTTATAGCGGCGACAAATTGCTCGGAGGTCCGCAAGCGGGATTGATCAGCGGCGGCTCGGAGTTGATCGCGCGCATGCGATCAAATTCGCTGTTCCGGGCGCTGCGGGTGGACAAACTGATCTATGCCGCGCTGGAAGCGACGCTTCTCGCCTACGTGCGTCGGGATCACGATGCGATCCCGACGCTGCGCATGATGCGGCTTTCGAAAGAAGCGATCGGCGAACGGGCTGAGGCGCTGGCGCGGAAGGTTGCGTCACCGAAGTTAAAGATTGAAATCGTGGATGGCGAATCGATTCTCGGCGGCGGCGCTGCTCCGTCTTCTGTTTTGCCGACTCGTGTGGTGGCGCTGAGTTGCGAAGGCCTGAGTGCTGACGAACTCGCCACGCGGCTGCGGGGTTCGGAGCCTCCGATCATTGCTCGGGTGGAAGAGGGCCGGGTGCTGCTGGATTTGCGGACGGTGTTTCCGGAGCAGGACGCCGCGGTGATAGATGCCATAAGCCGCATCGCTGAGTGAGAATATCCGATGACGAACTGATACGCTTTGTGCCCTATGCGCGCGCTTTTCCGACTTTTTGTTGCCATGCCGTATCTGATCGCGACTTGTGCGGTGTTCTGCGCCGGTCAGACAGAGGGTGTACATGGGCATGTCTTTCGTAACGACGTTTTGGGTTTGACGTACACTTTCCCGGCGCAGTTCAGCCCGAAGGTTGAAAGTGAAATGCCAATCCAGGATCGCAGCGGGCGCGAACATATGATCTTGGCTCTGTGGAGTACGCCCGAGCGCACTGGGGTTCCGCGAATGGCGTTCCTGTACGACAGGAAGATTCGACCAGCTGGGTCGTCGCGTGAGGAGATGGCTGATCGCTATCTGGCAGCCATAAGACAGCTTTGGGCGAACGTTCAGGGAGTCAAGATTTCAGGTCCGAAAACACTCTCTCCGGCGGGGTATGCAATGTGGCGGCTTGATACCTGGCAGCCGGACGCCCTTCCGCGTTATAACGCTGCCGTCGTGATTCCACTGCCGGACCGAAGAATCCTCGCGATTCAAATCAATGCTCCTTCGCAGAGCGAGTTGGATGCAGAGGTCGATTCGTTGAGTGAGCTGCACTTTGACAGAAACTAGGCCGGGTTACTGATGATCGTCGGCACAGGCATCGACATCGCGGAGGTTCCGCGCATCAAGCAGTCGATTGAACGATTTGGCGACCGCTTTCTGCAGCGCATTTATACGGCGGGTGAGATTCGCTACTGCGACTCCAAAGCAAACCGGGTGGAGCGCTACGCCGCGCGTTTCGCCGCCAAGGAAGCGGCCATGAAGGCTCTGGGCACGGGCTGGAGTCACGGTGTGCGCTGGCGGGATTGCGAAGTTGTGCGCCTGCCGGGGGGACGTCCGGCGATCGCTTTTCACGGAAAAGCCGGTGAGATTGCCGCCAGGCTCGGCGTGAAGAATGCCGCACTTTCGCTTTCGCACACATCCGAGCAGGCGATTGCACAAGTCATTCTGGAAGGGTGATGAGGCAGGGGTCAGGGGACAGTTCTCAGCGCCGGCATAACCGGCATGTATCGCCGTTATTGGCAACACTGACGTCCGATCCCTGGCCCCTAATCCCTAATCCCTGTCTCTGTTAGACTGGCGCATTCCATTCATCATGTCCGCGACTCTTCAGGCTGCTACGCCGATTTCTTCACCAGCAGAAATTCCCGACCGCACACTGCTCGTGGGTCTGGGGCTTACCAGTTTTGCGGCATTGCTGCTGGAGCTGGCGCTCACTCGATTGTTCTCCGTGGTGCTGTTCTATCACTTCGCGTTTCTCGCGATTTCGATTGCACTGCTCGGGCTGGGCGCCGGAGGAGTGTTTGCCTACCTGCTGAAGAAGCGTCTGGCGCGCTTCCCTACCCGCACTCTGGCGGCGCGACTGTGCATGGTCAACTCGGTGTTGGTGTTGCTGGTGCTGGAGGTTGTGCTGCACGTGCCGGTCGCGCTCACGGTGACGGGAGAGAATTTTCTGCGCCTGAGCATTCTCTACGTTGACTCGTCGGTGCCTTTTTTCCTGACCGGATTGCTTTTCTCGGCGGTGTTTGCGCGCGAAACCTGGCGCGTGCCGCGGCTTTACGGAGCGGACTTAAGTGGCGGAGCGTTGGCGTGCCTGGCGGTGGTTCCGCTGCTCAACTGGGTGGGCGGACCGAACACGATTTTGGCGGCGGCGGTAGCGATGGCGGCGGCCGCCATGGTTTGGGCCGCATCTTCCAGCGCGCGCAAAGTGGCAGGTGGCCTCGTGGCGGCATTCGTCTTATTAATCGCGGCGAATCACTCCGGCCAGCTGATTGACGTGGTCTATGCCAAGGGCATGTTCCGCGACCCCGCTTGGGTTGAGTTTGCGCGCTGGAATGCGCTGTCGCGCGTGGAAGTAGACCGCCAGGGTCAGGGCAAAGCCATTGTTATCGACGCCGACGCACAGACTTACATCATGAATTGCGATCTCGCGCACTGGCGCGGTTCGGAGTGGGAGCGCAATCTCATGTCCGCTCCGCCGGCGCTGGCCAATGTGCTGCGTCCACAAGGGGAGTTCGCCATCATCGGGCCGGGAGGCGGCGTGGATGTGCTGCGCGCGGTGGCGAACGGCAGCCCCAGCGTGACTGGCATTGAAATCAATCCCATCATTGCCGATACCATCATGCGCGGACGTTATGCCGATTACGCGCTGCATCTTTATGAACGCCCCGAAGTTCATATTCATGTGACCGACGGCCGCTCTTACTTGCGCTCCACGTCGCAGCAGTTCGATGTGGTGCAAATGACGCTGGTGGATACCTGGGCTTCGACCGCGGCGGGCGCTTTCGCGCTGAGTGAGAACAATCTCTACACGGAGGAAGCCTTTCGGGAATATTTCCAACATCTCAAACCGGATGGCATGGTGGCCATTACGCGCTGGGAGTTCCGCCAGCCACGGGAGGCACTGCGCGTGCTTGCGGTAGCGATGCAAGCGTTGCATAGTCTTGGCGTGGCTAATCCGGAGCGCAATTTCATCGTAGCTTCGCAAGGGCCGCTCAATGAAGATGGGATTCCCGTGGTTGTGCTGGCCAAGAAGACCTCCTTCACCTTGGAAGAAGAGTCCGCAGTGAAGGCTCATTTCGAGCGCTACAAAGAACTCGCTGCGCTCTATCTGCCTTCACAACCGGGCCATAATCCATTCGCCGATCTGATTGCGAGCAACGATCCTTACCGGTTCGCGCAGAGCTATGCCTACAACGTGTCGCCGGTCACCGACAACGCGCCGTTCTTTTTCTTCACGCTTAAGGCCGGGCAAATTCTCGGTCAGCAGGGGCGGCATGGAATCGACTGGAAGGTGAACCTGGGAGTTCTGGTTCTGATTCTGGTGCTGGTCATCTCGCTGGTGGCGGTGCTGGGTTTTCTGATTCTGCCGCTAGCGCTGCAGGGAGCCCGCCAGTCGCCGCTCCCGCTGCTTTATTTCGTTGCGGTGGGTCTGGGTTACATCCTGGTGGAGATTGCGTTCATCCAGCGCTTCGTACTTTTTCTGGGACACCCAACCTATGCGCTGACCGTGGTCATCTTTCTGCTGATGCTGTCGAGCGGGGCGGGCAGCCTGTTTTCGCGCCGCTGGCTCCCTCGTACCGAAATGGCCTGGATGCCGCTGGTGCTGGTGATCCTGGCGCTTCTCGTGGACGTGTTCTTCCTGCCCGGATGGCTGGAGGCGTGGGTGGGTTTGGGACTCTACTCCCGAATTGTGGTAAGTGGCCTCCTGTTAGCTCCGCTTGGCTTCGTGATGGGAATGCCGTTTCCGACGGGCTTGCGCGCGCTGGCTGCGGGTCCCGTCCTCGACGTCCCCAGCGGGGCGACAGGCGCGGACAATGCCGTGGAGTGGGCCTGGGCGATGAATGCCGCTGCCAGCGTGCTGGGTTCCGTGCTGGCCATGGTGATCGCGATTCAATTTGGCTTGACCGTGACGCTGGCCTGCGGGGTGGGGGCTTACCTGCTCGCTCTCTTGCTGCTGCCAGCCCTTCACCCGCGACAGGCTTAAGAGGCTGCCTCGGTTTTGTTATGATGCTGCGAAGGGACAGCGGCGGTCCGGGGCTGTTTCGTGCACTGCCGAAGAGAACCCAGCAGGCGGTCTGAGGGAATCATTTGCCGAGCCAGAAGCAGATCAAGTGGTCGCAACTTCGTGTGGGCCTCACGGTGATTGTCGCCAGCCTGGTGTTGGCTCTGCTTTTGTTTCTCATGTCCGGGACCAGCGGCTTCCTCTCGCGTCGCATCACCCTCGTATCATTCTTCGACAACGCGGAGGGGCTGCGGGTGGGCGCTCCGGTGCGGCTGAGCGGCGTGGATATCGGCAACGTTTCGGCCATTCGGATTGTCGACTACCGTGTAGTCGACTACAAAGACAAACAGCTCACTCCCGTCGAAATCATCATGAAGGTGAGCACGAAATACAGCTTTAACCTGCGCCGCGATTCGGTCACGTCGCTCGATACCGCCGGCGTACTGGGCGAAACCTATCTGGATATCGACAGCTCGCAAGCCATTGGCGCTCTGGCGCAGGATGGCGACACGCTTCCCACGCAGGTGCATCCTGACTTCAACGAGGTGGTGCGCTCCAGCCAGAGCACGCTGCAGAACATGGACGCGCTGCTCAAGCGTGCCGACCGCATCCTTGCTTTCGCGGAAAGCGGTAAGGGCTCGTTGGGCAAGTTGATTTACGATCCAACTTTGTATAATCGCTTTTCGGCGACGGTCGCGGATTTCCAGGGAATCGTCGATCAGATCGCCAAGGGACAAGGCAGTCTGGGCCAGTTAGTCAACAGCAATGACGCCTACAACAAATTTGTCGCCACTCTCGATAAAATGAATGGCGTTATTGACGATATGCAAGAAGGCAAAGGGACGGCAGGGAAATTCTTGAAGGATCCGTCTCTCTACAACAATGCCAACGACACCATCGTGAACTTAAAAAAGGTGAGCGACGACCTGCAACAGGGCAAGGGGACGGCGGGAAGGTTGCTGAAGGACGAGGAACTGGCGAAGAAGATCGACACCACGATGACCAAGCTTGCTGCGCTGACCGGCGATCTTGAGGCGGGCCGGGGGACGGCGGGAAAGTTCCTCAAGGACGAGTCGCTCTACAACAACGCCAATCAGATGCTGGAAGAAACGCAGGGCTTGATAAAGGCAATCCGGGAGAATCCCAAGAAGTATCTCAGCATCAAGCTGCACGTCTTCTAGGGGATTTTGTAATTTTGTAATCGGGTAATTGAGTAATTGAAAGACTCTTGGCTCCAATGTTCGTTGTTCAAATTACCCAATTACCAAATTGCCCGATTACTCAATTCCCCTCAGTGCTCTCCGATTCCGAAAACCGCGCTTAGTAGCAGAATGGCGAGCACTCCAAACGAGATCGCTCCGTATTTCCAATCCTTTTCACGCAGAAAGAGAACGGCGGCAACCGCAACGCGCACGACCGGTGTTGCCAGCATCAGCAGCACGCCCGCGCGTTCGATGTCGCCCGGAATGCGGCCGTGGACGAAGAGTCCAACCATCAATCCCGCCAGCATGATGAAGAAACATCCGAACGCGCCCACGCGCAGGACGAGCGCAACCACGCGATCGAAGCCTGGTTCCCGGAGCTGGCTCATGCCGCGCCTCCCGTGAGCAGGTGTACGAACAAGTGGCCAGCGAGATAGAGCATGATCGCCACCAGCAGGTAGACGACGTACTTGGTTTGAATGCGCGGTGCCAGGCGCGCCCCCAGCAGCGAACCCAGAAAGACGCCCACCGCCAGCGGGGCGGCAAGCTCCACTAGAATGTCTCCGCGGCGATAGTAGACGATGGCGCTGGCCGCGGCCGTGACTCCGATCATGAAATTCGAAGTTGCCGTGGCCACCATGAGCGGAACGTTCATGAAGATGAACATCACCGGAACTTTGATGGGACCACCCCCGATGCCGAGCAGGCCGGAGAGTCCGCCTGCGATTAAAGATGCGCATAGGCCGAGTGGATACCGCTGAGGCTCGTACGGCGGAATCACAGTTTCACCGTTATTCTGGGCGGGAAGTTCTTCCTGATCTCTGACTTTGCCTCGACGCAGCAAAATGGTGAGGGAGCTGTACAGCAGGAAGCCGGCGAATAATCCCTCAAGCGCATTGCGGTTGAAGTAGCCGACCAGATAGGCGGTGACGGCCGCGCCAAACGATGTTGCCAGTTCGAGCGTCATACCGAGACGGATGTCGGTGGTGTGGCGCTGGAGGTGTACCGAAGAACTCGCCGCCGAGGTGGTAATCACGGCCACCAGACTGGTGCCAATGGCCTGCCGGATGGGAATGCCAAAATGCAGGGCGAGGATGGGCGTAAGCAAGACGCCGCCGCCGATGCCGGTCAACGCCCCGAGCAAACCGGCGAAGAAACCCAGCAGCACCAGGAGCGGGCTCAACATGCAGGGTCTAGGTCACCACCCGCGGAGCGGATGTGGACTCGGCCTGCTCGTGCGCATGATAGCTGGAGCGCACCATGGGGCCGGACTCGACGTGGCGGAATCCGAAGCGCAAGGCTTCAGTCCGCAACCCGCGGAATTCCTCGGGCGTGTAAAACCTGGCGATCGGCAAGTGATCGCGCGAGGGACGGAGATACTGGCCCACGGTGAGAATGTCCACGCCGCGGCCGCCGAGATCGCGGAACACGTCGATCAGTTCGTCCGTGGATTCGCCGAGGCCAACCATCACGCCGCTCTTGGTCACCATGCCGGGAGAAAACTTCTTGGCATTTTCGAGCAAGGTGAGAGTGCGCTCGTAACGCGCGCCGGACCGTACTGCGCGATAAAGCCGGGGCACGGTCTCGGTATTGTGGTTGAGAACGTCGGGCCGCGCGTCGAGCACGATCTTCAGCGGTTCTTCCAGACCTTGGAAATCCGGAATCAGCACTTCGATGCGGCAATCCGGAATGAGTCCGCGAATCTCGCGAATGGTTTCGGCGAAAACCCTAGCGCCGCCGACATTGTCATCGTCCCGATTCACGCTGGTGACAACGGCATGCTTCAGGCCCAGAGTAGCTACAGCTTCGGCCACGCGCCGCGGTTCGTCCCAATCGATGGGCTGTGGTCTGCCTTTTGGCACCGCACAGAACCCGCAGCGGCGGGTGCAGATATCGCCCAGCAGCATGAAAGTCGCGGTCTTATGATGCCAGCATTCGCCGATGTTGGGACACTGGGCCGATTCGCAAACCGTGTGCAGCCCCAGACCACGCGCCAGCTTCTTGAGCTCATGAAAATTGTCGCCGACCGGCGCTTTGGCGCGCAGCCAGTCCGGTTTGGGGACGCGAACCGGAGGTCCGACTTCGATCTGGATCAGTTGTGAAGTCCCTGCCATCTGTTCGATTCTACCAGTTCATGCCTCGTCTTCAGCCCACCTCGACCAGACCGTAGGTATGCTGCCAGCGCGTGCGCAGGGCGACCAGAGCGCGACTGATTTCAACCTGCGTGACTTCGGAATTGGGTCCGGCCATCACCGCCGCGGCTTCTCGCTTGGCGAGTTCCAGCAATTGCCGGTCACGAATCAGATTGGCCACGCGGAAGCTCGGCATGCCGGCTTGCCGCGTGCCAAAAAATTCTCCAGGCCCGCGCAGTTCAAGATCGAGTTCGGCGATCTGAAAGCCGTCGTTGGTGCGCACCATGGCATCGAGACGGCGCTCGCCTTCTTCCGTCACTTTGCCGCCGGTCATCAGAATGCAGTAGGACTTCGCGGCGCCACGCCCGATGCGCCCGCGCAACTGATGAAGCTGCGCCAGGCCAAAGCGCTCGGCATGCTCAATCACCATTACCGTGGCGTTCGGCACATCCACACCTACTTCAATCACCGTGGTAGCAACCAGAATCTGCAGCTCGCCCTTCTGAAACATGCGCATGACTTGATCTTTCAAGTCGGAATCCAGCCGTCCGTGCAACAGCCCGACCTTCAGATCGGCGAACACTTTTCCACTGAGTTCGCGGTACATCTTGACCGCAGCCTTCAGCTCGGTCTCCTCGTTTTCCGCGATGACCGGGTAGACCACATACACTTGATGCCCCTTTGCAACCTGCTTGCGCACAAAGTCCCACACCTCGGGCGAGCGGTCGTCGGTGATTCGCCGCGTGACGATGGGAGTACGGCCGGGAGGAAGCTCGTCGAGCACGCTGAGATCGAGAACGCCGTAAAGCGTAAGAGCTAGAGTGCGGGGGATCGGCGTGGCCGTCATCACCAGAACGTCGGGCTCGGCAGGATTTTTATCGTCGCTGCCCTCGCCCGACTTCTTCATCAACTTCAGGCGCTGCAAAACGCCGAAGCGGTGCTGCTCGTCGACGATCACCAGTCCCGGCTTCGCGAACTCGACTTTCTCCTCCAGCAGCGCGTGCGTGCCGATGACGAGCTGTGCGCCGCCCTGGGCGATATGCCGGCGGATCTCGCGCTTGCGGTCGGCCTCCAGCGAGCCGGTTAGCAGGACGATGCGATACCCGGCATTCTCCAGAATTCTGCGCGCGGAGAAGTAATGTTGCTGCGCGAGAATCTCGGTGGGAGCCATCAATGCGACCTGATAACCGTTCTCGATGGCGATGATCGCCGCCTGAAAGCCGACGATGGTTTTGCCCGAGCCCACATCGCCCTGCAGCAAACGCCGCATGGGATGCGGCTTCTGCATATCATCGGCAATCTCTTTCAAAACCCGTTTCTGCGCGGCCGTGGGATGGAAGGGCAGAATCTTCTTGATGGCCTGGCGCACCCGGTCGTCCAGTTGGAACGCAATGCCGGTCTGCGTCTTCTGCTGGCGGCGCTTGAGCTCGAGTCCCAGTTCGATGAAGAACAATTCTTCAAAGATCAGCCGGATGTGCGCGGGCGTGCGCGACGATTGCAAGTCTTCGAAGCTCTCGCCAGCCTCGGGCCAGTGCACTTTCCACAGCGCCTCGCGCGGCGAAACCAGCGCCAGACGCTCGCGTACGGCTGCCGGGATCGCTTCGGCGAGCTCGGGAGTAAGATCGTCGAGCGCCGTGCGGATGACTCGGCGAAACCACCGTGCGGTCACGCGGCCTTGCCCCGCAGACTCGTAGATGGGCACAATGCGCCCCACTTCCAGCGAGGTTGCGGCTTTGTCTTCCGCGCCATTTCCCTCGGCATCGCCCAGCATCTCGAACTGCGGCTGCATAATCTGCAGCTCTCCGCTGCGCGAGTCCTGCTCCACCTTGCCATAGAGCGCCACCAACTGGCCGGGTTTGAACTTATCTTGCAGGTAGGTGGCGTTGAACCACAGGCATTTCAGGCGAGATCGTCCCTGGCCCACGGTGAGTTGGAAGATGGGCATGCGCCGGGTGCGAAATAGCCCAGAGTTGCGGACTTCGCCAATCACGGTCGCCATTTCGCCGGCTCTCAACTCAGCAATGCCGCGCGGATTCAGCCGGTCTTCGTAGCGAAAAGGCAAATAGTTGAGCAGATCGCCCACCGTGGCAATGCCCTTGGTGGCAAGAATCTCCGCCAGCTTGGGGCCAATCCCCTTCACGTATTGCACCGGCGTGGTGAGTTCAAGCATGGCAGAGGTTCCAGAGGAATGTTAGCAGCAACGCCCATAGATGCCCTGCCGGGTTTTTCCTGGCGGAAAACCCGTCGACTAGGACAGTCAAGAAATGTAACAATCGGGCTGGGGATCGAGCAGAGGTACGGAAACTCATATGTTCGATACGAGCCGTTCATGGATTACCAAATACCTTCTCATCACAGCGCTGATGCCGCTGTTCGCAATCAGTGGACAATTACGCGGGCAAGACGAAAAAGACCCACACCGTCCGGCCTGCACAAGTGCGCGCTGCCGTAAAATCAAGGCCTATCTAAAGGCCCACTACTGCGGCGAATCACCCTTTGGAAACGGGCCTGATGACGGTTGTGACATTCGTCCCGCCAAAAAGCTCGGGACCGATATCAAAGTGATGGCAGACTTTGACTGTAAATGGATTGAAGGAGCACGAAAGTGCCAACAGCATGGGCAGCCTTCTTCAGAAGTTCGTGGAATCCTAATCAGCGAATTGCGGCGACTCGGCTTGCCTGCCAAGGCAAGTGGACAAATCAATTTTACTGTTTGGACATCCACTGCCTCAGATTGGTCCCTCGCTGAGGCGTATTACCACCATGCAGCAGGATCTTACGTTATAACGCTCTGCCAAGTGATTGTGACCATCGACCAAAGGTCGCAGGTGCACGTGCTGCGGAAGGTACAGTTCCAAAAAACTGATGAAGACAAACCTGCGGTAACAACGTGGTCCCCAATTGACTTGGCAGATGCCGACGGCGATGGGCGGATCGAGGTCATTTTGGAAGGGGACGCTTATGAGGACCACTGGCTTGAGGTTGAAAGCATCCAGGACGGATCCTCCCGCACCATCTTTTCCGGGCTCGGCTACTACCTGTGAGGAGTTGTATCGAGGCCAAATGGCGAGCGGAAGGAATAACTAGCCATGCCGGACCGTTGGAACACCCGCCGACATATGACCGGGCCCTCTCACCCCGGTGTCTAAACCTTCGGTGCTCCTAAATCTGATTCAAGCTCTGTTCGCTATTATTCTGGGCAACCTGGCCTACTTCTTTATTGGTCCCGCCTTTCACCTGCCCGCCCACCGGCCATTTCAGTTCGACTGGGGCCTGATCGTGGACTTCTGGTTCTGCGCCGTTGCCTATGGGCTGATCCGCACCGCTAGAAGGTGGAAATAGGGTCCGACGGGGTCATACCGGCGGAGCCGTTTTTCGCGTCGAGGGTAGACCGCAGCGTCCGTGCGCTCGGAGATCCCTCACCCGGCTGAAGTGCGCCGGGTTTCGGGATGACGCCTCTTTCTCGAAGTCGAGCCCCCACACCTGCCTGGCGGGACCCTTCGACTTCGCTCAGGGCAGGCTGCCGGCGCTACCGCACTACGTTACTTTGGGAACCTCGGGAAATTGCCTTCGTCACGTTACGATATTTCTGACGTATGAATAAAATCGCAGTCCTGTACGACGCTGGCCAAGCTGTGCTCTCCACCTTCGATCTGGACGAGGTGTTGCAGCGCATCCTGGCCATCGCACACGACTATTTTCATCTGCGGAATGTGGCGATCGGGCTGCTGGACAAGCAGTCGCAGGAGTTGTACATCCGATCACAGATTGGCTGGGACGAAGGGCAGGACAAGATTCGCGTGCCTTTGGGGCAGGGGATCACGGGAGCGGCAGCGCTCAAGAAGCAGCCGGTTTATGCGCCTGACGTCAGCCAGGACCCGCGGTATTTCTGTTCCGCCAAATCCACGCGTTCCGAACTCGCCATCCCTTTGATGGTGCAGGATGAAGTGGTGGGCGTGCTCGATTGTCAGAGCGACCGCGTGAACCACTTCGACCCCGAGACCATCGATCTACTCACGCTTTTCTCCACCCATGCATCGATAGCCCTGCAGAACGCGCGGCTGTATTCTCTGGAGCAGCAACGGGCGCGGCAACTGCAGGCGATCAACGCCATCGCCCAGCAAACGACAGCGGTTCTGGACCTGGAAGAACTGCTGCGCCGGGTCTGCCAGCTGATTCAGGACGCGTTCCGGGTCTCGCATGTCTCGCTTTTCTTACGGGAAGATCACGACCTGGTGCTGCGGGCTCATCACGGAACGCTCACCCCTTGTATTTCGGAAGGCGGCCGTTTCTCCGCGACCCAGGAGCCTTGGGCAAGCATCCTCGCCGATAGCATTACGTCGATCGAAAAAGATTTTGGCGGCACGTCCGGAACCAAGTTTTTTGCGGAATCGGCCGCGCGCATGTGTATTCCGCTGGTTTCGTTCGGGCAGACGCTGGGAGTGCTCGCCCTCGATAGCGCCAAAGCGGATGCGTTCCGCGACGGCGATCAGCAGTCCTTGGAATCGGTGGCCGACATCTGCGCCACGGCCATCCAGAACGCCCACTATGTCGACCGCGTAAAACAGCTTGCGTACCTGGACGGTCTGACGGGTATTTTCAATCGGCGCTTTTTCGAACTGCGCATCATGGAAGAGATTGAGCGCGCCCGGCGCGGCGGCGCGGGCATGGCCGTCATCATGGCCGACATTGACCAGTTCAAGCGGCTCAATGACGAGTTTGGACACGTGCTGGGCGATGAAGTGCTCCGGCAGGTTTCGTCCCTGTTTCACCAGCAGCTGCGCAAGATTGACGTGGTATGCCGCTACGGCGGCGAGGAATTCGGAATCCTGCTGACCCAAGTCAACGCGCAGCAGGCGCTGAGCGTGGCGGAGAAACTGCGGAAAATGGTGGAGAGTTGGCCGTTCCCGGGTGTGCCCCGGACCGTAACCATCAGCGCCGGAGCCGCTGCCTTTCCCGAACACGGCAAGACTCGCGACGAGTTGGTGAGAGCGGCAGATTCCGCTCTCTACGCCGCCAAACAGGCGGGACGAAACCGGGTCTGTCTCGGGCCTCTGGCGCGCCGCCAGGTGGTGGGTTCTTAAAATCAGGGGTCAGGGGCTAGTGATCAGTGGCTAGCAAATCATCTTGGAAGTCACTCCCGCGAACCACCAGTTGCTAGATATCCAGCCAGTCTCCCTGCATCTGATGACGAAGTTTCTCCATCTCTTGCTGCAGTTTCTGCCGGCTCTTCTGGAGCTCTTCCTGAACCTCGGGCCCGAGTTCCTGCCTTAGCTCTTCGGCTCGCTCCTTCATCTGCTTCTGCTGCGAGCAGAGAGACTTGCGCACTTCCTCTGTGGCTTTGCGGGTTTGTTCGGTAACCAGTTCCATCTGAGGCCGAAGCTTGGCAATCTCGTCTTGCACTTCACTCAATTCGGTCTGAGTCTCGGCATCCAGTTCGGGCGCTTCCAGGCTTTTCTCCATCATCTCGCCGGAGTCCTTGCGTTCGGGCAGAGTGAGCGTAAGGGTCTGCTCTTTCTTGTCACGGAGCACTCCCACGCGCACCGATCCGGCGCTGTGGGTATGCAAGGCGTGGGTGAAGTCGCTGGTGTCGTGGACCGGCTGATCGCCAACCCGAGTGATAACGTCGCCGGCACGCAAGCCAGCCTTTTCCGCGCGGCTGCCCTTTTCCACCGATCGCACCAGCACTCCATTGCCGTTCTTCGCACCAAAGAAGTCGCCCAGTTGCGGAGTGAGATTCTCCACCATCAGGCCGCTACGCACCGAGGAATGCACCACCATGACCCCCATGTTCGGAACCTCGAAGTCCGGAAGATTGTGGATCGGGGGAATGTTCGGGATCGGTGGAATCTCGACTTTAAAATCCTTTCCCCAGCTCCCGTCCTTCGGCGCCATATGGGCAAACTCGGAGCGACGGTCGGCCAGTTGCACCTTGATGGTTAGGGGTTGTCCATCGCGGCTCAGTCCCAGCGCAACCACGCGTCCGGGGGGAGTTTCATGGATTATTCGCTGCAACTGCGTCTTGCTTTCGATGGCCGTTCCGTTCATGGTCAGAATGACGTCGTGTTCCTTGATGCCGGCTTTGCCCGCGGGCGCATCCTGGTCGACCATTGTCACTTCAACGCCCTGCTCTTCTTTTAGCTTCAGTGCGCCCAGCCGGTCGGAGGTAATATCCGCAATGTCCACGCCCAGGTAGGAACTGGTGCCCGCATCTTCGCTGGGAATGCCGAAAGGCTGTGAAGAGTCTACCGTCCATCGTTGTGCGGCTTGCGACCAGTTCAGCAGCAAAGGCAGCAAGGCGATGGTTGTCAAAATCCGTTTACGCATGGCCAACCTCCAGAATGTTCATGTACCGTCAGTTGTCATCCTGAACCAACTAAACCGCTACTTACCGGTTCGCCCGTCTGAAGCAGATGTCGCCGGTGGTGGTACGGACTTTCAGCACCGGACCGCCTCCGTTCAACTTGCCTTCCGCCGTCAGCGTCCTCGGACCCCACTGATCGCCCTCGCCGGCGACGTGGATGTCGGGGAAATCGGAGGTAATGTGGTGCCCGTTGCCCAGGTCCACGCTGGCACGCACCGAAATAGCCACATCGGCTGCGATGTAGACGGTAATGTCGCCCGCTGAGGTCTCGAGCACCGAGTCATTGCGTTCGCCACCGGTGTTTACCAGCTTCACCGTAATCGCGCCCGCGCCGGTTTCGACTCGGGCCGACGGCACGCCAGACAAATCAATGCTGCCCCCGCCGGTCTGCGCGCGTACCAGACCCTTCGCTGAAGCCAGCCGGATGCTTCCACCGCCGGTATTGATCTCAGCCGCGCCTCCCACATCGCCCAGGTCAATATTGCCGCCGCCGGTCGATGCCTTCACCCGCCCCGTGCAGCGCTTGATCTCTACGTTGCCGCCTCCCGCCTCGACGACCGCCCCTTGTTCGCCGGAAAGCACCGTCACATTGCCGCCTCCGGTCTCTGCGCTGATCTTCCCTTTCACCGAGCGGATGGTTATGTTGCCGCCTCCGGTCTCCAGCTTCAGGTCGCCGCCCACGCTTCCCACGTCGACGGAATCGCCGCCGGTTTCCACGTTCACCGATCCGCCAATGTCATCCACTCGCATGCTGCCGCCGCCGCTTTGAATGTCCACTCGCCCGGAAATTCCGGTAGCTTCCACCCCGCCTCCGCCCGTTTCAATCCTCACTGAATCTGTATCGCGCGGAACGTTGATCACAAATTCGCCGGAGAAACTGTGCTCCGAGCCCATCCGAATCGTCATGCGCGCCGAACCCATGTGCATGGAATGCGTGCCCTGCCATTCGCCCACCACCCACGCCGTGTCTCCCTTAACGTAGGTCGTGACTTTGTAGGCTTGGAACTGGCGCCGCGCATCTTCCTCCGACGGGCCGCGCGCGTGCATGTGAAAGCTGTAATCGATGCCCGACCGTTGCGCACCGTGCACCGCTACCGAGCCCGCATCGACCCTGACTCTCACATTCTTGACTCCGGCCAGCGACCCCGTCATGAGCTGGCTCCAAACGCCGCCTTCGCGGGATACGTGTGTTTCCTGCGCCAAGGCCAGGGGCGCGAGAATGGCCAGCACGCCCATCAGGCCAACGAATTGTGGAGAACGCTTCAAAATAAACACCTCATCAATCAATTTCCGGCAACTGCGCCAGCATGGTGCGGGCCTGCGACTTGATGTATTGGCTTTGATCCTTGGCGGCCAACGTCATCAACACGCCGCGCACGCTGCCGTCGGCCTTCACCGGCTCAATCAGCCGCAATGCCTCGGTACGCACACCCGGATTCGAATCGTTCACTAAAGCTTCCAGCACCACATCGCGGACGCGCACATCATCTTTCACGAAACCGCCCAGACCCTCCAGACATTTCAGCCGGACTCCTGGATTCGTGTCGTAGCGCAGCGAGTAGATCAGCGCATCCCGCACCTGCGAAACATCGGGCTTCTGCGTCAGCAGATCCACCGAATCCATGCGCACGCCGGAATTGTAGTTGTTGCGCGCGGCAAACAGCAGCAACTGCTGGATGCGCTGGTCATTCATCGACCCCTGCGTCTCCAGAGTGGAAACCGTGTCGTACTTGATGGCGATCTTGTTCGTGCCCGGCTCCTGAGTGATGGATCGAATGCCGGTAATCGAAGCTTCCGCGGGGGCGGGAGTTGTGCCGGTCTGAGAACCCTGAGGCGGATGAGCCAATACTCTGTAGGAAGTTCCCACTCCACCGGCAAACCCGAGAATCAAAATCGCGGACGCCAAAGCCGGCGAGAAGCGCACTTGCCGCAGCCAGTTCGCCGGATCGAACGCGAGACGATGCCAGAAGCGCCCTTGCTCGGCCGTTTCCAGCGCTTCCTGCAACCGCATGCGGGAAGCCGCCAGCAAGTTCGGCGTCGGTTCGGATGCCCGTTCCTGCGACAGCAGGGCGTGAAATTCCTGCTCCGCCTTTAGTTCGGCCGCGCAGTCCGCGCAGCGCTCCACATGCTGCTCCAGTTCATGACGCGCGTCATCGGCCAGCTCGCCATAAACCTGCAGCGTGATATTTTCTCGTACCCATTCGCACTTCATACGAACCCCGTTTCAAGGTTT
>Ga0182030_10008930_pt1 | contig 20619 bp, 18 predicted proteins | sample 812S3MmetaG_FD_121299 | JGI IMG/M metagenome (GOLD analysis project Ga0182030, IMG submission 121299) | Permafrost microbial communities from Stordalen Mire, Sweden - 812S3M metaG (Illumina Assembly) | ecosystem: Environmental > Terrestrial > Soil > Wetlands > Permafrost | place: Sweden... | reverse complement strand
GTCCCTATTCATTTCCTCGGCAAAACCACCACCGATCGCTACCTCTTTCCTACTACCAATACATCTAGTATGGGCTGGTTGGTGGCTAGTATGGGAGTTAAGCAATTCGACCTGAACACCACACCTACCCATTGAACGACTGAAGTGATGACGTCATCACTGCGTACAAACACCGACAAGTGGCGACAAGTGTCGACAAATGAAATCAAATGTGTACAAACAGAGACAAATGAAACCAAACGTGTACAAACAGAGACAAGTGTTGACAAACAAAGACAAATAGTGACAAGTGTTTACAAACAGAGACAAGTGAGTGTACATTTATTGTGTTCAGGAACCAATGCGCGCATTCGCTAGCACGCTCTCGCCGCTCTTCGTCGCATGAGCAGAGCAAACTCCTCTGCTGCTTGCGAAGGTCGTTGCTGCTGATGCGTGTTCGATGAGAGACACGGTAGTGTGAACTCGACATACGCCGACATCATGGTGTGCGCCTCCTCGACGAATTGCGCCGAAAACGACAAGTGTCTCTCCATCAACGCTGTGATCTCGCGCAGCATTGGGCCGAAGCTGTCGCTGGTAAATGCGGGTGCCGGTGCGGCATCGGTGGTGGTGTGCACGCGTTTAACCACGCTATTGCGCAAGTACACTACGAGGTCGTCGGCGCAGCACTTCAGCAAGCCGATGTTGCGCACCAGCTGCACGAATTCTAGATCGTTTAGCTGGCCAGTGCTGAACGTGTACTCGATTGCGACGAGTCGTTGCAGATCGACGCCAATGTCGGCCATGTTTCGGCACTTCCAGTAGAAGAAGCGTGCGCCGAGCGTCTCGCGCTGGTCGATCGGCTGCGAATGCAACTCGCGCGCGATGTGTTCCAACTGCGACAGGTACTCGGCGAGCCGTGTGTTCTTCGAATCGACCGCGGCCATGAAGAACTCCAGGCCGAGGTTGCGCGGCACCAGGTGTTGATTGAGTAGGTAGTCGATCGAACAACGCATATCGGAGCGGCCGAACATCTTCCGCGCCAAACTGCGCCAGTGCGGCAGGTGCCACGCGATGCGCACGCCGTTGCGCAGGAAGTAGCACGTTTCTGCGTCGTTGTTGTTGTATATCGCAGCGAACAGGTTCTCCGTTGTCGCCGGTTTGTGAAACGCCGGTCTTGTTGCTTGCGTGGGTGCGAACAGCAGCGCCGTCTCCTCGTTCAGCGTGACGTTGAGCCGACGATCGATGATGTCGCGCAGCGTCGCCGTCGAGACGAGCGCGGCGTAGTCGGCTGAGACACGGCGCGCCAGCTCCAGCGCTATGTCGTGCCTGCCTTGTGCGAGCAGCGACTCGACACAGCGCTTGGCGAGCGTGCGCAGCATCGCGTGCTCGCTGTTGTCGGTGCACGCCTCCAGTGCGCTCATCAACACACACGGATCGTTCTCGCTGCTCGAGCAACTACGTTGCAGGCGTCGCAGGCGTTGACACCCAACCTCCACATCTTCAACCAAACTATTGACAAAATAACTCATAGTGTTTACAGTTTTTTCTGAACTTCAATTTTGGGGGATTCGTGGGGCTGTGCTCGGTTGACAAAGTTGTAAGAAACGCATTCTTCAATTATCAATTGATTCAACCGAGACGTTTTGTGCTGCTGGTTTCTGGCTACTTTTCCTCCTTCGGCGCTGTTGATTCTCGTCGGCGTGGGCAGCGAACTCATTCACATCGACGACCGAACCGGTGTTCACGACGCCGTCGAGCACAGCGTGGCCCGAGCGATCGCGGCGCACGAACATGAACTTCCTCACTCTGCCGGTGAGCACCTGTTTCGTCTTCATGTCGAGCAGACGCACGGTGCTGCCCGGTTGATGCACAGCCACGAGTTTGCGCGTGATTGGTTTGCTCACGTACAGCAGCGTTCGTCCGCTCGGTTGCGCATCTTCGTCCTCGTCGTCATCGTCGGCGGCGGCGGTGTCGGTATCTCGTTCGTCGTCGCTTTCGTTGACACCGGTGCGTTGACGCAACGGATCGATAAGATGCTGTGAGAGGTACGACCGATAGAGACTGTCGTTTCTGTGCGGCATGGCGTAGCGATTGCCTGCGGCGTCTCGAAAACGCACTCGACCAATGAATTCATCGCGCCGCAGTCGCTGTTGCGCTCTCAGTGCGATCGCCTTCTGAGCGTTGTCACGATTCGGCTCTGGTTGGCGCCTGCGCTCTTGTTGGCGCTTCGAAGAAATGTTGGCTCGACTCATCGTTTGCGGAGTGCGGAGCGATTTTGTTTTTCGCAACGTCTAGCGAACACGGAAACGATAGATGCGAAAAGAAACCAGGCATGGCTGCGCGCAAAGGTGTACCTGCGAAACCACGCGTGGCAGACGACAATCGCGAGCTGGCGGTGGACGTGCTCGTCGATCTCCTGCGTCAGATACGCACCGACGAACGCCTTGGACGCGCCGGCCGCGACGCCGAGGAGGAGCGTCTTGACGAACAGACACTGTTACACGTAGCTGCCGGCACGTACGCACAGGACGACTACGTTGTCGACGACGAGAAGTTTGACATCGCCGACCGCCGCCTGGTCTCTGCCGCGGTCGCCGAACGCATACTCGCTCGTCGGCGACGCCGATTGGCACGTGAGGCCAGTCAGGCTCAACGTGCCGAACAAGGCGAGTCGTCGTCGACGACGACAACTTCTGGCGCGAAACGCAGACCGAAAGATCCCGTGCAGCAACAGCAGCCAGCGCCGAAACGCCCACGATCCACTCGTATGCTGACGAACGTGAGCACTGAGACACTCACCACCACAGACACAGAGGAGGATGGAACCGAGGACGGCGACGAGTTGCAAGAGATAACGCTCGGCTCACTGATTGAGCAGCTGCGTCGGCCAGAGTCTCTGCTGCGGTTGTTGTTTGTGCGCACACTCGTCGCCAATTTCGAAGCATGGATGGCAAAGATGCTCGAAGTACAAGCAGGCATAGCTTCACGACGACAGAACGACCCGAACTCAATGTCGTCGTCGTCGCCGACAACGCAACGAACTACGCCATCGGATAGTTCTACCTCTGCCTCGTCGTCTCATTCGAATACCTCTTCAGAAGGAAGAAGGCCTAAAGGAGACGACGACGATATTAAACAGCAGGAGGAGCACGACGACGAGATCCTCTGGCAACGCACCACGAGATTCACGGCGGTGCTGAGCGGCGAGTTGACGCAACTGAAAGCCTATCTGAATCGATCGGCGCGCACAACGAACAGCGACAGTGTGCGTGGTTTGGTGGAGTCGTACGCGAAACAGGCCATCGACGCGATGCAACGGCTGAACTCGTTGGTTGGGCTCGTTTCGTTGAAGGACAACGTTGCGGTGCTGCTGCTCACCACGTGGCTCTCGTCGAGCGACAACGCCACAGAGAAGCTGTTCGGCGATCATCGCAACATACTCCTCTACGGAGATCCGGGAAGTGGAAAGACGCAGAGCGCCACGCTGCTGCGAGAGATCCTGTACGCAATCGGAGTGCTCATCGATGTGCCCGGCGGTACACTGCACGCGTTCGGACGCTCAGAACTCGTTGCAGCCTACTCGGGACAGACGTCGATCAAATTCAGGCGCGCGTTCGTCGAGAACTGGGGCGGCATGATGTTCATCGACGAGTTCTACGCGCTGAACAGCGGCAGTGGAAGCGACGAGTTTGGCGAAGAGGGCATCAATGCGCTCGTCAAACTCACTGAGGACTTCAAGGGCCAGGTGCTGGTGGTGGGCGCCGGCTACAAACGACTCATTCAGCAGCGCATTCTCGATGTGAACGAGGGCGTCAACTCGCGCTTCCCCTACAAATGGACTCTACCAAACTACTCGGCGCCGCAACTCTACCGCATTCTATTGGATACGTTCAGAGTTGACAATCTACGACTGGACAAGGGCACTACCGCTGCTTCGACGCAATTGCCTCCACCGCCGCCTCCGCCGCCACAAGCGCCGTTGTCACTGCCTGCACCCCCTTCGGCTGCCTCGCAACGTCGTTTGGACACCAATAACGCAGAGGAAATATTGCGCGATCTCACACAGCGTGCTGAGAAGAGTGGCTTCTTCAAATCGCAGAACGCCCGCGGTGCACGAGCACTCACGATCGCCATCAACACACAACGCCAACGACGTTCGTTTGTTCGCCTTCTGCCGCTGAATGCCAACGCTCGGTTCAATGAGAACGAGGCGGTGACAGCTGTCGACGTCTATCGCGGCTTCGCGAGTTGGGTGCAGCAGTCGCAGGACGCGCACGTCGTTTACCTCGACGAGCGCGTCGATGCACTCGTGGGCGAACTCGACTAGCTTCGAGTAGTAATAAACCGCTGCATCAGGATGTGTGCGCGGAGTGCAAATTTCAGATTCACGCAGCTCACCAGCAATCGTTGTTGTGCGCGTCAATGCCAGCAGCAGAGAAATCACTGCAGTTGTGGGTCTATTTGATGTTCGACGAGGCGGACGCTACCCGGCGCACCACTTCGCTCGACATCTCACGCCGACCTGCCACAGCCGTCTCCGAATACAAGTCTGGGAAGAGAGTGCACCGCAAGAACGGCAAGAAGATAACGCGCGATTGGCGTCTCGAACAGTGGTGCGGTCCGTTTGCGCGCAAACGACTCGCGAAGCACTTCCTCGCGCGTTGGTCGCGCTCCGCGTGTGCATTGGCGGTGCGTGCCAGGAGAGGTGCCGAACTTGCGTTGGAGGAGGGCGTCAACGTCTACTCGTTTCATTGTGAACAGTTGCGCTCGATCATTGGAAATGATAAATGAATTGGCTTGATTTGTGTCGTCCATGTTTTTGTTCGCAAAGATGAAAAGTGAACGCGCGTGTTTGCGGGGATTTTGGCGCATTGAATGAGTATCATTGGACTTCGCGGCACTTTTGAGATACCAGATGTGCGAAAGACAGCGAGCAAGTTCTACGTGGAACCCAGCATCTTGTTCTTTCCACCACGAGGGCCGATCATCTCCGGGCGCGCCACAGCAACGTTCAATTTCCAGCAGGCGCCGTTCGCGCTCATGAAGATCTTCGTTGCGGTGAAACGCAGCGACGACAAAGACGTGTCGTTCAACATCGAATGTGTGCCAACAGAGAGATTCGGCAGCTACAACATCCGCCTTAGCTCATCGGTTGGCTACGATGTGTGCAACATGGACTTCAAATTCAACGACGAAAGCGACAACTCACTGCCGCTCGAGGGGCGACCGTTCGCGCTAGCTCTCTACTTCTCGTTGGAGATCCGTACGCATGCGATAACCAAAGAGATGGAGGACATGTGTCTCAATTCGGTGTGTTCGATCTGCCTGGAGAATCGCGCCTCAGTTGTCAGCGACAACTGCACTGGTCACGCGGCGATGTGCAGCGTGTGTGTCGAGAGAATACTCACATCGCTCGATCCGCGTTGTCCGTTGTGCAGAAACACGATCGACGTCGTGAAGAAATACGTGGGCGACAACGAAGCCGAAGACACTGACAGATACGCCAAAGTTGAAGACAAGAAGAAGAAACCATGAACCAAAGTGAATTGAATTAGCCTCTAGCGTTGTTCTCTCAGTGTCTTTTATCGTCCACGTCATCGTCATCATCGTCTCTGACGGCAGAAACTGCAGAGCGAACACCACTGACAGAGGCTCCTGCGGCAGTAGGTTCGGTCCTCCGTCTCTTTACACCTTCAGTGCCACATGCCTCATCGTCTGATGCGTACATCGGTAGTAGTTCGCTGTCGACTGTGGCTCGAGTTCGTTGTCGCCTCGCTATGTTTGCGTAGCGCAGTTTGTACAGCGCCAAATCCGCGTCGTCGATGAAGCACTGACAATTGGAAAAGTACGCGTAGCAGTAGCGCACCGGCACGTCGCAGAGCTTCTTCGATTTCAGCGGATGCATGACGCGCATCGGCGACGAACGAGCGACGAGCCGATCGACCCGAGTGCCAAACATCTGGTCGCGTGCCAGGTCCTCGTGGCACTTGTAGTAGTCGCTTGCGAGGTGTTCGTAGTCGGTCAGTTCGCTCAACGCGCGCATTCGTTCCGCCTCGTCGTGCAACCGGCCCAGCGTTGGAACGCGAACGGTGGCCGCCGCCATGTCGACCTTGTGAACCTCCTTCAACTCGTCTTTCACTTCGGCGCGCAGTAGTTGCGTGTCGTCGGTGTACACGTCGGCCACGTTGAACGTCAACAGACCGAAGTACGACGCTTCGACGTTGACCTTCAGCACCAGTTCGATCGTGCGCGAATCGTAGCGGAACTGTGCACACACTAACGACAGTCCACTCTCGGCAGTGCAGCGTTCGATCATCGTACGCAGAGGCACTGGCGCCTGTTGACGCTGTGCCTCGCGGTACAGCACGTTGGAGAAGTTGAGGAACGCACTGTGCTGGCTCAGCAATTGCAGCGAACGCAATTCGTCGCGCAGCATCATGAAGTACGGAAACTGCACCTGTTTCACCATCGCCGGTGTCGGCGAACGCACCAAACCACCAACATCGTCCTCAGTGCGCATCATCGCTGTGCGTATGTCCAAGAACAGGGTGTCGGCGAGCGTGTGCAAATGATCATTGATTGCCATCGGTTCGTTGCTGAGGAATGCACGGCCGCCAACACCGCCTCCGCCGCCGGCAGTGTTGTTCGCAGCTGCCCTCGCTTCGGACCATGCTCGTGGCACCTGCTGGGCGTAGCGTAGGTTGGGCGCGCCGGTCTTGTAGATGGCCAACGAGGCGGCCGACGTCGACGAATGTCGTGCAGCCTCCTGCCGTCGGAGAGTGCGCAGTTGCTGCTCGTCTGTTGGTCGCACGACGTTATTTTCGATGAGTTCGGCGATCAGTTTGATGCCATTGTACACGCCCTGTCGTTGCGCCGGCGTCATGCGGTACATCGGTAGAGTCTCGGGCTTCATGCGGTTCTGTTCGGCGCTCACCACCTGCTGCAGACCTTGCAGGCGCGCGTTGAAGCGTTCATCCACCTTGGGCAATTGATAACGCGAACGCATGCCAGGTCCCGAGAGGTCGAAATTGCCAGCCTCTATGTCGTCGGCTAGTCGTTGTTCGCGTTGTTCTTCGGCATCTTCAACCTGTTGCAACTGTTGCAGACGTTCCAGCGTCACCGACGGTAAGTGGAACGTGCCATCGCCAGCTGTGCCTGGGCCGCTGGTTGCTGCGCGTTGTGCACGCGTGTTCAATTCAACTCGTTTGCGCAGAGAAGACATCGTGTGTCTAGTGTGTGCGTGTTCGCGTATGTTTACGTATGTTTATAAACGTTGTTGTTAATCGACGTTGTCGTTGGCGCGCACGTAGAGAACATGCAGCGCGTAGGTGTTCAGTCGCAATCGGTGCAATTCGTTGCCCTCGCGTTCCGGTTCGACGCGACGTTGTGGGAACAGTGAGCGCACTTCGGCCATCATTCCATGCAAAGATTTGAATCGCATGAGTGTGCTGAAGCCGGCGCGATGTTTGCCGTGCGAGTCGAACAGGTAGTAGAGACCGTCTTGCGCGCCCAGCGTCAACGACGACGAGCCAACGGTGAGCACTGCGCCGAAACGATCCGAGTGTTCGCTAAGCACCTGCGCGATGGCGACCTCGAGCGACGGTGTTGAGCCGTTTGGCGTCGAGCCGTCTTTGGTGGCGCCGATGTTCGACGCACCGTAGAGCAGCCCGGCGAACTCGAGTTGCGCCATGTCGACCTCCTTCAACCGCGCCACTACGAATCGCATCTGCGCCACCTCGGAGGCGTGCATGAACGTCTCGAAGCTGCCCTGCTCCTCCTGTCTGGAGCGCCACACGCGCCACTGTCGTGCACCGACGTTCAGCAGCTTGTCGTAGTCTTTCGCCTTCATAATTTTGTCGTCGGCCGTTTTGCTCGACTGTGTCGCGATGGCGAACCTGATCGCAACGATGAACGCTATTGCCGTGCACGCCGCCACCGCATCGTCGATGACGAACTGCGAAGCGCAAGGGAACGTCGTCGTCACACCATTGGCATCCAAAGTCGTCGAATAGAGATCAACTCTCATTGCGGATCCATCTCCACCACCATCGTCGTCGTCGTCGTTGTGTTCACTTAAAACATCTGCCTTCCTCTTGTTCGTGTTGGTTGATTGAGGAGAACTCGGCGGTGTTGGATGGTGTTGTACGTACGCACTTCGATCAATTAGTCGTGGTACAGTATCGCTGCCGTTTGCCACAGCTGCGCGGTCGCGTTTCTCAGTGGTCTCCTTCAGCGTGTGATAGGTCGAGACGGCTGCGAACTTCTCGTCAAACTCAGGCCGATCAGTGTCGTTGCCTGTGTTTTGTTCGGCGTCCACATCGCCGTCGTCCACCTCGTTGTTGGAGGCAGCGTTCGCACGTTTTTTCGCCTCTTCTTTGATACGTCGTTGTTCGGCGTGCAGATTCGCGAATCGATTGTTCAGTGCTTCGTTGAAGAGGTGCACGAAGAAGATGTCGTCGCGCGTGTGTCCCGATTCGAGTTCAACGATCTGCTCGAGTGCCTGGAGGAGCACGTACGTGGGCGTGTGGATAGGCTGGCGACAGAAGCGCATGATGGTGTCGCGGATGTTGCGCACCAGGTTGATCTTCAGCAACGAACGTCGACTGCGGCGTGAAATGCTCGCCGACGCCAGTTCGGTGGCCAGTTCGCGCTCGTACTCGGCCAACAGAGAAACCGCTCCACCGGTGCGCGCCTTGAGAATGCGCAAGTTGAAGCGCGTCTCTATCTCGTCGACGTTGATGGCGTGTGTGGCTTCGATGTTCGCCAGCTCTGTGATGTAGAGATTGCGCGTGCGCAACATCGCCATGCCAAACGTATCGCTGGTGTGCATTTGTCGATGCGAGTCGGCGCGGTGCGTGGTTTTCTGTTTCGCGTCGTAGCCGAGAACGTACTTTGCGAGCGGGAACGAGATCATGAACGGATCGACAGGTACGCGGCACACGTAGCGTTTATCCGTGTCGGTCGCTGCGCTCTTGAGCGAGTGCCACTCCTTGCCGAGTGCCGTCCTATCTTCACGATGCCTATGCTCGGCGAAATTACACTGCGGTTGATTGCCGCAGTCGAAGTGCAGCGTGTCAACCAGGCGCTTCAGCCGCCTCAGTTGCCGTCGCATGGCCTCATTGAGGAGGAAGTTCTGCTCGTTTTCGATCAACACGTCGCCCAGATCCACTGTCGTGAACTCTAACTTCGCAGTTGCGGACGAGGATGGTGCGGCACCGGTCGACGTCGGCGTCGACGCGACCACCGTCGCCAAACTCTCTTTCAACTGCGGTTGTTTCCGTTTGTCAAGCGAGGGGTGATGAAAATTCTGCACAAATTGCGGCACGACCTGGCCATGGAACAGCATCTTTCCAATGTGCGCCGTTTTGGAGAGAATGCGTTCGTTCTCCTTCTTCTTTGCCAATTCGCGCTTCTCCTTCGCCAGGTGCTCGCGTTTCTCGCGAAGCTTCTTCTCATTTGGCGTCTCTGGTTTAACTGGCGCCTCTTCGTCCACTGGCGTCTTCTCGAAGCGCTTCACAAACTTCGTGCCGCTGTCGTTGCTCCAAGCATTCTGCCGCTGTTGTCCACCAGCATTTGTGATCGCTTGTTGTGATTTGGCACTGGCGCTCATATTTATGAGATCGTCAAACGACACATTGGCGCTTTGTTGGCGCAATCGAAGCGAATTGAGATCCATTGTTTGTCGCGTTCGAAAGCGGGCTTTTTACTGAGCGCGCGCGCAAACACGCTAGCATTTGCACTTGTTCGACGCACTGCGCGCCTGCAGTTGCACGGTCGAAGCTGCCAACGACCGGCGTACTCGTGCACCTTCGTCCACCACGCCGGTCTGCAGTTCGCGCGCCTCCACACGATGACGCATTTTGAACACCGACACGACAATCTCGTAGACCGCCTCGAAGCAGTTCTGGCCCGTGAAAGCCGATGTGAGCATGAAGTGATTCGCGTGCAACTCCTTGTGCGCTCGCCTGCGCCACTCTTCGAGTTGACTGTAGCCGGCTTCGTTGTCGCCTGTCAAAAGATCGGCCTTGTTGCACATCACGAGGAAGTAGAACTCGTCTTGGATGTCCTGACCGATGCGATCCTTCCATTTGAACAGCGATTCGAACGTCGACGGTCGGGTGGCATCGAACACGCCCATAATGGCGTCGCCGTGCTTGAACATCTGTGCGCCACTGTGCGGCTGGTTGATGCTCTGCCCGACGAGGTCCCAGAAGATGAGTTTCACGCGCAAGTTCTCCTCCTTCATTATGAGGTATTTCGCGAGGAAGTCCAATTGAACGGTGGCGCGCACGTGCGGCGAGAACTCGTCCTTCTCGATGCGTCGGAGGATGCTCGTTTTTCCACAACCCGAGTCGCCGATGAGGAGCACCTTCATTGCGTTCAGTTCGTACTCGTCGCTGTAGACCATCTTGCCTGGCGCCAGTGCGACGAACACGTACGGCAACAGACGCGGCGTCACCGACTGCTGAGCTTCGACGTTCTTCTTCAACGCTTTGGGCGGCGGAATAGGAGTTGTTGGTGAACGGTGATCATCACCGTCGTCGTCGTCGGTGTGTGGATTTCGAGTGGACATCTCGTCTGCGCGGTTAGGGTTTGCGTTTGCGTTTCCTTCTCCTCCTCGTCTTTCGATTTAACTGCGTTTAATGCTTTCGTTTGCACGCCACTCGTGGCAACGGGTGTTTGAGCGCCGCCAGTCGATCGCACACCGTCTCGAACAAAATTGTGCGCGCCGTGCACGTGTGCAGACAATCGCGTTCGCTGCCCTCGAAGTCCTTCATCGTAATGAATCCGTCGTGATCCCAGTCGCATTGGCGCATAACGTAGTCGGGCGTGTACCACAGTTCGACGAGCGACTCGAACGGTCCAACAACTGCGTCTAGCGCCTGCGTGATCTCCTCCCTGCAGATGGCACCGTCGCCGTCGGCGTCGACGTAGCGCTCGGCACACTCGGCGCACTGTTTGCGCGTGTACTTGCACGTGCTGGTACCGCTACTCGCCACGGGCACCACCGCGTCCAACAGCACCAGAAACAGTAGAAGCGCAAGTAGGGTGTTCATCGTGCGCGTATGCAGCGCACAGGTTATTGTTTTTGTTTCCGATTGTTGTTGTTGCGCGCGTTTGTTTGTCAACGTGCAGTCAACAATTACTATAGAAGCGTTCATGTCGCCTTGCTCTTCTTCTCAGCGGTTTCAGCAGCAGCAGTAGCAGCCGCCGCCTCCTCCAACTTGGCCTCGCGAGCCTCCAGTTCCGCACTGGCGTACTTGTCGACAATGATGAGTCCGCAGATGCCAGCCACGATCAACATCAACAACACCATTCGATGCGATTGCACGAGAGGCCAGAACACGGCGTTCCAAATGAAACCGGCGGCGAAGAAGATGTTCACGAAGAACTGCACGCCGACAACAAACGACAACCACAGTCGACTGGCCACTCTCGACGGCAGATCTAAGCGCTCGCCATGCGACAATCGATCCACATGTCTCAGATGCGCCATCGAGGCACCAGCACGCACGCTCTGGTAGAAGTGCCGCACCGCATTGGCAAACATAATGAACGCCACCGTTGCCGAAACAGCATTGCCGTAGTTAACACCGGTGCGCAATACAGACAACACCACGATGGTCGAGAGGAGCAAGAGGTGCTCGCACGTTGAGAACCGCACCGATTCGATGCGAAACGCACGCCAGCAATGCGAGCCCGCCGGTGGTCGTTTGTCGTGATGCGAGAGGATCGAATAGAGCACGTCGATCACCAACGCAAAGGCATTGGCGACGAGTGCCGTCCACGCATACGTGTACAACGACGACTCTTCACGCGGGCCGAAGAAGAGTGGCAATCGCAGCAGCAGCAGTGGAAGCACGAGCAATGTAAACATCAATAGTGCACCGTGAATCAGCGAGTGTAGTCTGTTGCGACGGTGTGTGGTCGATGTGTGTTCGGTGTAGGGGCACGTACGACACGCGCGTTGTTGGCACATCGACAGAGGCGTCAGTAGTTCGATCGAATCGCACAACGAGGAGACGAACAACCAGAAGAGCACCGTGGCCAACAGCGTTTCCAGCGTTGAGAGGTGCTCGTTCGTCACGCGTGACTCCACGAACATGTGCCCACGCAATAGATCCCGGTGCAACGCGTAGCGTCGGAGAATGCCGTTGCCTATCGATACACGACTGTCGTTGCGCGAGTGTGGTTGCAACAGCAACTTGCTCTCGGCGTTGAGGAACGCATCACGACCGAAGAAGTTCTCGCGTGACGAACGCTCAGAGCCACCAAACGTGCTCGCCACACCGGGTGAATGCACCAACAAATCACGATCGATCACCAGAGTGGCACGGCTACGTCCACGTGGCTCAAACACGAGCGGATACCAGTCCTGGTGCAGTGAGTTGCGATAGTAGCGCGACTCGACAGAGGCACGTGAACGTGCGCGTTCCAACTGTGCACGGAACAGCTCCACATCGGCATGATAGAGCGGGTGCGCCTCGTCGTCATCATCGTCGTCTGCTACCAATGCAGGTGTGGCACTGCTTCCATCGGTGCGCTCGTCGTCACCATCGTCGCTGCCATCGTCCGAATGTAGATGTGAGAGACGTGAACGCCGGCGTTTGATATCGGCGTGTTTGTAGAGTCGATGCGCGCCACTGACGTCGGCAAGACTCTTCTCGGCCATGTAGAGTGCGTAGATGTGCTTCGGCACCCAGACGTACGAGTCGTCGGTGTGAAAATCAACCGTTACCGCGTGTCCGCCCAACGACGCTTCGAACTCGCAGATGTTCTCGGTTGGAGAGTGTGAACACGAGAGGAGATGGCGCGTGTTCTCATCGTGTTCGCTGTTCGAGTCGACGAGCGTCACGAATCGATGCGAACGGCCGATGTAGAGCGCGTGCAGTGTGAGCGTGTACGCTCCCCACAGTTCCCAGAGTGGCGATCGGTGTCCAAGACCCAACACACCGTGGCAATGCTCGGCGTTGGCACAATTGTCAGTGAATCGTTTGTTGTCAATAGTGGGAGAGGCCTGTGGAGTGGCAGGCGACGGTGAAGTCCAAGACGAGGATGCATTGCCACTCGAAGAGGACGATAGGTGCCTATCCACATAGATATCGTCTCGATCTGCCACGTTATTCGTCGCAGGACAGTGCTGGCAAAGTTCGGTGCGAAAGATGGCTCGTGAACGTAGCTCCTCTAGTGCATCCTCTTCGAATACGATCTTATCGGTCGAACATCCGCGCTCGTCGATGCGCGAAGTATCGAAGAATCGTGAGGAGCGTTGCACGCACGCGTTGACGTCAATCGTCGAGCTGTTGAAGTCGAGCATCAACCAGTAGCGCGATTCGGGCTCGCCGACACGCAACGAAGTGACGAGTGCACGCGACGCCACTGCTCCACCGTCGTCGGTGGCGAACGAGAGTGGCAGAGTGATTTGCGCACAGGCGAGATTGAACGCGCAAAATATGAGTGCCATCGGTGTACAATTTGCACGCACTCGCAAGTGCGTAATGAGATAGACGTTGCAACTGAATACCTCACTGCGCCATGCTAGGCGTGTAACGCTGCCTGCAGAGCCAACTGCGCAGATGGAGACCGTTGCAGCGGAAGAGGCAGCAACGGCAACGCCAATCGTCCTCGAACCCGAGACGGCGCACACACCGCAAACAGCTCTCTGTCTCTACCGATTGTTGTGCAAACGAAATAACAGGCTTCTGCGTGAGGCGAGACGCGTCGTCGACACCGTGATCGCCGAAGCACATCAAAGAGAGCTGTTCGTGGAGCTGCTCGAACGTATGGACAGTTCGATGGCGCTCGTCGATGCACAGATGCGCACACTTGGTTCACTGTTGGCAGCGGCTGCGAGCGAACACCAATCGCCGAAACGCCCACCGCCGCCGCCGCCTCAGGCGCCACGGAAACAACGGTGCACCGTCCACGTTGAGAGAAGTGTTGATCGTCGACGTCGACGGATTGTGCGCAACTCGTTCTCCGATACCGAGTGCGACTACAGCGACTTTGTGGAGTAAACTAAAAAAGATAAAGACGATCGGGACCAGCGCCCTCGCTCCCATCTCCGCCGCTGTTTGCAAAACCTGAAGTATGAGTAACCTCGAAAGCATGCGCGACCTGAACCAAATGGGCCGCGATTTGTCGCAAATGGGTCGTGATATGCAACGACAAGCTGATGTCATGCGACGCGAGGCCGAACAGCACGGGCGCGATGCAGAAATACGCGGACGTGAGCTACAACTCCAGGCCGAACAGCGCGGACGCGAAGCCGAACAACGCGGACGCGAAGCCGAACAACGCGGGCGCGAAGCTGTACAACGCGGACGCGAGTTACAACTCCAGGCCGAACAACGCGTACGCGAAGCCGAACAACGCAGACGCGAAGCTGTACAACGCGGAATCGAAGCTGTACAGCGCAAACAAGAGTTGCAACGCGAGGCAGAGAAACGAAAGCGCGAAGAGCAACAAAGACGTGACCATCGCAGACACGAAGTGATGAGGAAAACCCGCAGTATTGGTCGATTATTCGGTAACGGGTTTCCTCTGCGGTCTTCGGTTCAGCATTTCGATGCTTCAATAGTGCGAGAGGGCGACGCAACACCACCAACTCCAAAGGAGGAAGAGGAGGAAGAGGAGGAAGAGGAAGAGGAAGAGGAAGAAGAAGAAGAAGAGGAAGAGAAAGAGAAAGAAGAGGAAGAGGAAGAAGAGGGAGAGGATGAAGAAAGTGATGAAGACTCACACTCTTACGCGACTTGGGAAAGCGACGAAGATGCGCCTGATTTGGAGCAAGCTAAGAAGGAGTCTCGAGCAACGGCGAAATTGGAGAATCGAAACCGACGCCTGTTGCAGGGACAGTCGCAAACGCAAAGCAACGGATCGTCTGTCGCGTCAACAACAGACTCCGGTGCGAGTGCTCACAAGAAACCCTCGGATCAACTCGCTGGCAAATGCGAGACGACCATCGATGAGAAGCTCCAGTGCGTTGTGTGCATGGACAACCGAAAGAACGTGATGTTCGTACCGTGCGGCCATTTGTGCACCTGTGTTGCGTGTGCTCGTGTTCTGCTCAACGCTGAAGTTCGCACCTGTCCCAACTGCCGTCAACCGATCGAAAAGGCGCATGACGTTTTCTATTGAACTAAACACCATTCAATCGTTCCTTTTGACCGCATTGGCGCGTGCGTGCGCATGCTCGTAGACGAGACTTCGCGCCGACTGCTGCACCATTCCGACATCAACCGGCGCTGGTGGCACCGACCAGTTTGATATATCGTCGCCCATTTCGTTGATCACGTCCACGAGAACATTGATGTACTCGTCTTTCTCAACGGCGGTGGCTCCATGTGTCCCCGCGCCCTTCATTATCTCGTTGAATTTCGTTGTTGCAGGCGTTTGCGGCTGCTTCGACGCCGCGTACAGTGTGACGCACTTCGTCATCGCTGTTGCCGGGTACGGTTCGCTCATAAAGATGATTATTGTTTTACGCGGACGCATTCGGAGCGGACAAGAGGAAAGGCGAATTGAACTGTTTCTTTCATTTCGTTGATGTGCCCCGCTTCTTGCGCGCCGCTGCTGCTGTTTCTGCATTCAGTGTCCACGAAGGCGGCGCAGACGGAATCTCTCTCATCACGGCGACCAGAGCATTGGTGTACTCTTCGACCGACACTGCCGCGGCGGATCCGGCAGTCTTCTGTCGATTTGTCAACTCGGTCAGTCTTCTCGTTGCGGTTGTTTGCTCCGGCTCAAGGAGGGCGTACATGACAATGGCGTTCTTCACGCCCAAAATCTTTGCCGTCTGGCTATCCGTGCTCATAGGTTGCCGGGGCTGCGAGCGCGGGCGCTTTCGGAAACGAGAAACCTGAATGTGCGACTACAAGACGATCGTGCTGGAACGCCTCACCGAACACGACCGACTGGAGGTGTCCGAACACAAATGCGATGACGGGCGAAACGTATTCGACGTCACTGTGCTGTTCTTCGACGTGGGTGCCTGCGAATCGAAACAGTTCAGTTCGTACGGAACGAGCATGAGCGAGGCATTTGCTCGTCTCTGCGTCAGCGAGGACTTCAAGCAACAATTGCGCAAAAGGCAGAAGAAGAGCGCGTCGAGACAAACGATGGACGTGGCGAAGATTGCGAGGAAAGGAACCCGTGTCAGTTCAATGAACATTGTCTCTCAGCATTGAAATCGTCCTTTGCTCAGTAGTCGGTGGTGACGCCGTTGACGGATGCTAAATTGCAACTGCGCGCACACGCACGCACACACACACGCACGCGCACAATCTAACGTGAGTTTTGAATACGTCGAATCGATCGACGTGCATTGTTGATGATGTTATCGACATCGATGCCGAACATGTACTTCGAATCGACATTGGCGAACTGAAACAACAAACGCAGCACCCGTTCGGGTATGCGTAGCGTGTGCAATGCCATCACGAGGTCGACGAGCCGCGCAGCGTTGATGGCGAAGTGCCGCCCAGAGAGCGGTGCCACGTGTCGATTGGCGCGCGGGTAGAGCTCCATCGTGGTGAGCCATGCTGCAGGCCAGCGCCGACCGAACCTGCGTCGCACAGCCGCCTCGATCTGTGTTAGTCTGTGTCGATGCAGGAGGCCGGTGTGGCTGTTGAACACGTCGTTGTGCACGTACGGCACCCAGCAGCTCTTGGCGCCGTCCCATTCCTGCGTGACGCACGACGGCACAGTGTTGATGGTGAACGACACCGACGCCTCCTTGTGCGCGGCGCGCTCCTCCGCCGTGCCGGGCGCTATCCTCCAGTGCGTCTTCGATTCGAGCGCGTCGCCCAGCCCGTAGAGATGCACCTGAAGCGAACGCAGCATGCCGTGCTTGTACCGACAGCTGACAGCCTCGATCATTGACACAAGTTCGGCGCCCTGTGCGCTTGCGAACAGCGCCTGAAACTGTGCATCTTCAACGGTGTAGTCGACGACGAAACTGTTCAGCGACGGCAGTAGGAGTTGATCGATTTCGCCGAGTTCGACGCCCAGTTCGCGTAGTGCCCGCCGCTCGGCCATCGAGAAGCGCACCCGACTCAACTGGCTGCCGCGGAGTTGGCATTTGTGCGTGTTCGTGCTCAGCACTTGACCGTTGTAGCAGAACGCGGCGCAGCCCTCGTGCACGACGAGAAGGAAGCCACGCCTCTTCAACGCCTCTTGGAACTGTCGACCGCTGTTCGGGTGACCGCACACCGACACCCAATCGGGCGGCATCTGTCTACTGTAGTGCGAACGCCATTCGTCTGCCAATTCACGGACAACAATAGTAGGTTCACTCATTTTAATTCGCGCACCGCTCGGAACGCACGCGCCGACACGAATCTACAGTACGTTCGATCACACGCGTGCGGTCCAGCGCCAACAGTTTCCAGCCAATGAGCATGTGCAGTGTGATCATATCGAGAGCTATCGTTGGTAGGTTGAGAGAGCTGAGAGCCGCCACCGCTGACGACAGTCGACTTGCGTTGGTGTAGAACGAGCTATTGAAGCAGCTGCTGTTGCACCGCCTCCAAACACACACTTTCCCGCGCGGATCTCTCTCGAGTTCATGGTCCTCATGCACCTCGGGGCATCTCTTCGAACACGTACAAGGACATGCGTCGAGGGGGCCGCGCGATATCCGAGCGTCCGGCACTAGTAGACCCGACCGGAAGAGATTCGCTATTTGTTGCTCCATCGTGCTGCTTGGCCCTCTGAACTCGATTTTTGATCGACGGCGGTCCACTTCACTGAGGTCGCACGATTCATCAGCCGCTTCATGGTGCGTGATCTTCCGGTAAAGCCAACCGGGTAGTATGTCGTCCTGGTGTAAATGCCACGTTTCTCCGTGCGAAAGAAGCGGCAGCGGATGCGATGACATCTCGTCGAAGAAGACGACGAACGATCGTTGTGTGCGCATCCGTTTACGATACTCGTCCATGAGTTGTTGTCGCGCTTTCGGCTTAACGGAGAATCGGGCGCGGTCTATTTGCTCGGATTGACCGAACGCGTCCCAATTAACAGCCAGGTGCAGAAATTTGTGCGCAAAGGAGAACTCGATGAGCCGCAACTGCCCTCGGTAGTAGCTGAGATTGACGAGTTTCGCGAGCCGACGCAGGTCGTTATCGCCCAACAGGCGATCGATTAATTCACAGTCCGGTTGCAACTGAAGCGTGACGGCGTAGTTCGAGGCGAACAGATCGGCAAAGAAGCGCTCGCCAACTCCCGAAAGCATCATTCGGGTCAGTGACTCGTCATGTGCGAATTGGTATGAGTACAATTTCAGGATACGTTCTGCCGGAGAGAACACGCCCGGTAGATGGGCCTTGAGGCGCACTTCGACGCTTTCTTGTTGGTGATCCGAGTACCAAATTCTAACCGAATCTCCGACCACCATGATCGTTGGGAAATCAGACAGAGGCTTGGCGCCAACGAGTTCAGTGTGCAAGATGCGAAGTTTGTTCATTCGGTCTTTTTGGTTGGTGGAGGAGCGCGTGTTTGGTCGCGCGTACGTTCGGCCACGGGCGCGTGCACGAGCCGTCGTTCGTACACGCGACAACACGATTCGCGAGTGCCCTGGATCAATCGCAAACGATCTAGATCAAACAATCTCCATCCAACGTCGGCTAGCTCGAAGATGTCGTTGATGGTCGTGGTTAACAGTGGCCAGACGCGCAGAACCAGCATCATTTCGACAACATCCTGTGCCTGCAACGAGAACGAGCGCCTCCAATCAGGAATTGTCCAGCGCCAGTTGCGCGTGAACATTGAGAACCAACTCGCATTCAGTAGATGCAGTTCTCCGCTGAGTTCGTCCGAACGAACTGCGCTTTCGAACGAGCTCAGCATAGAGAAGCTGGAAATATAGTCGGTGTGGTGATCAGCGGGACCGATCACGATGTGGGCATCTCTCGGTATGAGAAATCGACACTTGAGATGTTCGATTTGGTCGTCGATAGTCGCGCGAGGCCCGACGAATGCGTGTATTTTAAGTCCTTTGAGCCGCCCTGGTGCAGAGGGGTTGTAGTCGCGCGGCGTGTGTATTCCGCGCTTCCAGAATGGCAGCAACGCCACATCCAGGTTCCTTTCGACAAACTTGTCGAGAACCGAAAACGCACCACCGTCGCCTCTGCCGTCGAAGAGAACCCAGAACGAGGAGCGTGTCTGCATCAAATCGCAGTAGCCGTTCATCAATTCCTTCACCGAGGTTCGCGTGAGTGCGCCATGCTCGAGTTCGAGAGTATCGCGACGTCCGCGATCAAAGGAGTTCCACGTGCAAACATCGCCGCTGTCGAAAATCAATTGCACGTGGTACAGGACGCCGTTCACGTACGCAAGCTCGACGCTGAACGCCAGCCGCAGCAGATCGCTGTCGCCCAGCAGGCGCCGCACGTGTCTGGAGTTCGCTGGCTGCACGTGTCTGGAGTTCGTTGGTAGTTTGATTATCGCGGTCAACAGCATCGATAGAGAATTGTCCAACAGCGTGTCCACGATGTCCACAAACGCAGCGCTTCCTGCGAAATCAAAATAGCTCCGATTGATGGAGACGGCACCATAGATCGTCAAATCGTCTGCTATTTTGTACCTCGGAAAGTAACCGCACGTCAAGCAAAGCTTCTCGTTGAGGAACAGTATCGATTCGTAGTGGTTGTCCGCGAGCGTAGGATTCATCAGAAGCGTGGGAAATGAGCGAACGACCTCACTCGAATGAGGGATTAACCTCAGGACCATGGACGTATCCACGAGCCCTCCCACAGAACAGGGGAACACCGAAAGACTGTTGACATACTGAAGCTCCTTCATTCGGTGTCCTGTGTTCGAGCGGAAAACGGGGCGTGCGCTTTTTTTCATTCTTCACTTCGCATCGCACAGGCGTTGTTCGTTCGTTCGTTGCTGTTTGTTCGATGCTTCGTCGGTGTGCTGTTGACGAATGCGGCGGCACGTTTCGAGTATTCCGCCCACAAGTCGCAGCCGATCGACTTCGAGCAGCCACCAACCGACGTGTGCTTCTATGCACAGATCGTTGAACATGTAGACATTGAACGGCAGCGTACTGAGCGCAGCAACGACTCCGACGACACGTTGCATTTCGTAGCAGGTGGCACGTCGCGCCGCAGCTTCGGTGAGCGTCCAGTAAAGCGGCGGAGCTGTTTGCATGTCCTGCATCAACAGAAATCTGTACACGGAAATCGGCTGCAGTTCTTTGGCAGCCGACAAGTTGCAATCAATTGGTCCAGAGGCAACCACGCTGTCGGCGGGGAAGGCATTGAAATCGCGCAAACGAAGAATTTGCGCCTCCGACGTCTCGGATGGTCCACGGAATAGCACAATCCGCAGGTCTGCGATACCGACACGTTCGATTTGCGAGTTCTCGTATAGATCTCTTAATAGCAGCCGCTTGAACGACCAATCTGGAAACAAGGCCTGTTTGATTCTCCAATTAATAACAGACTCTTCTGTCCACCCTGGAAGGATGGACGAGTACCGAACGACGAACCGCCGTCTCGGTCGGCGCAATGAGCGGTACTGAACGATGAGGTTGTTCATCGTCTCCGAAGTGAACGCGCCATTGGCTTTTTTGAATTGAATCGGCCAGCCACCTTTGTCGTCATACGTGATTTTCAGTTCGACGATCTTCAT
>Ga0182030_10008928_pt1 | contig 20623 bp, 14 predicted proteins | sample 812S3MmetaG_FD_121299 | JGI IMG/M metagenome (GOLD analysis project Ga0182030, IMG submission 121299) | Permafrost microbial communities from Stordalen Mire, Sweden - 812S3M metaG (Illumina Assembly) | ecosystem: Environmental > Terrestrial > Soil > Wetlands > Permafrost | place: Sweden... | reverse complement strand
TATTCGATGACCTTTCAAAAACGCTGCAGAGCAGCCGACTGTTTGTAGCAATAAACGAAGACATTATTGCGCTCCGGGGGAGCCGCCTGAAAGTGAATCTTCAGAGAATGAAACAGCCCTGCTCTGGAGGGGGCGCAGGAGAAGGTGAGACACTACGCGAAAGAAATGCACGAAATATGAAAAAGCGAATCTTTCCAACACCTGTGGCACCCCCGCCAACCACCGGGCAGACTGTCCTATCTAAATACTTAATACTTAATACTTGATACTCAATACTAATACTAAAAGATGAAGACAATTAAAAAAATACTGATAGCCAACCGCGGAGAAATAGCCATCAGGGTTATGCGCACTGCTGCCGATATGGGTATTAAAACCGTAGCTGTTTTTTCTGATGCCGATGCACAGGCATTATTTGTAAGCAAAGCTGATGAAGCCGTTTGCATAGGCGGGGCTTACGCTGCCGATAGCTATTTAAACCAGGATAAAATAATTGCCGCCGCAAAATTAACCGGTGCCGATGCCATACATCCGGGCTACGGATTTTTATCAGAGAACTCAAGCTTCTCGAAAAGATGTAAAGATGAGGGTATTGTTTTTATTGGGCCCGCTGCAGAAGTGATAGAAGTAATGGGCTCAAAAATCAGCGCTAAAGAAATTATGAAAAAGGCCGGGGTACCGGTGGTGCCCGGTTATAACGGGGCAGACCAAACACCTGCACGCTTTAAACAGGAAGCCGAAAAAATCGGATTTCCGGTCCTGCTGAAAGCATCTGCAGGCGGTGGCGGAAAAGGTATGCGCATTGTGCACGCAGCATCTGAGTTAGACGCTGCTGTTGAAGGAGCAAGCCGGGAAGCGAACAAAAGTTTTGGAGACGGAACTTTGTTAATGGAAAAATATTTTTCATCGGCCAAGCATATCGAGTTTCAGATATTCGGTGATACGCACGGTAACTACACGCACTTTTTTGAGCGCGAGTGTTCTTTACAAAGAAGGTATCAAAAAGTTATTGAAGAAAGTCCTTCGCCATCATTAAATGCAGAACTAAGAAAGAAAATGGGCGGTGCCTCAGTTGCCGCAGCCAGCTCTATTAAATACACCAACGCAGGTACGGTTGAATTTATACTCGACAAGGAAGGCAATTTCTATTTTCTGGAGGTAAACACGCGCCTGCAGGTTGAACACCCGGTTACAGAAGAAACCACCGGGCTGGATCTTGTTCAATTACAAATAGAAGTGGCACAGGGAATGCCATTAAAAGTAAGTTCAGAAAACATAAAACAACACGGCCACTCCATCCAGTGCCGCGTTTGTGCTGAAGACCCTGAGAATAATTTCTTCCCGGCAACCGGCGACATCCTTTATTGGAGCGAACCCCATTTAAAAGGCCTGCGGTACGATAGTGGGGTAAAAACGGGCTCTAAAATTGAAGTGTATTACGATTCGCTGATAGCCAAAGTAATTTCGTACGGCAATAACAGAACGGAAGCCATATCGCGCATGTATCTGGCGCTTGATAAAATGAGCATTCTGGGTATTACCAGCAATAAAGACTTTTTGAAAGAACTGCTGCAAAACCCGTCGTTTGTTGATGGCTCCTTTGATACCAAACTGATTGAGCGGGAATATTCAAACTACAAAAACATACCAACTGCCGGCGCTCTTCATGAAATGGCCATAGCAGCATTACTTTATAACTGGAACGGAAGAAGGGAAAGCGAAACATTCCCCCCTTCTTTAAACGGGTGGAGAAATATTTTTTATCAGCACCAGTTATATACGCTTGAATTGGCCGGTGAAAAAATACAGGTTGCGTACCGCCACCTGGGCAACCAAAAGTTTGAAATTAAAATCGGCGAACAACAGTTAAGCGCTCAACTGATAACAATTGAAGGGCCTGAAATCAGTTGCCTCATCGGCAGTCAGCGCAAAACCTATTTTATAGCTATTAACAACGTTGGCGCGTTTATTCATCATCCCGAACAAGGCACTTATCGCTTTACCGAAGTTCCTCGCTTTGTTGAGCCGGGGGCTGCGCTTGCCAAAGGAGGATACATCTCCCCCATGCCCGGCGAAATAGTAAAAGTGCTGGTTAAACCCGGCGACTTGGTAAAATCAGGCAAAGGCCTGCTGGTAATTAGTTCCATGAAAATGGAAACTACCATTGAAGCGCACAGCGATGGAGAAGTAGAAGAAGTTTTTGTAGCTGAGAAAAACTTTGTTGAAGCAAATACGGTATTGCTGAAAATGAAGAATTGAGGAAACAATAGACCTCTTTCATAATTCAACATTTCCCTCTCCTTCGGAGAGGGTCGCTCTGGGGTGAGGATTCAAAAAGAGCGAATGGTGAAAGAGGTCTATTCTTTTATTCCTGTTATCAGACGCCGTATTTCATCCCTGGAGATAGAATCTGTTTCTGATTTATCATAAATGGACAGAAAAAATATTTGAGTTAAATCTTCCACCGAAATATTTATGTCTACATAAGTAATAATACGCATCCCACCGCTTTTGCCTTTGCCCTTGCTTTTTACTGCAAGCCTTATTTTAAAAGCATTTCCACCAAGCGGGGTACCATCAAAGGGGCTGTCAGGCAATTTTTGTTGTAAACCAATTAATTCACTTTTAAGCGAAGGATATTTTTTAAGAAGAGGTTTTGCCTCCTTTTTAAAGTTGGGGGTGATAATTATTTCACTGCTCATTTAAAAAGTCGGTTAGGGTTTGCTTTTTAAGTTTTCCTTTTTTTATCAACTCCACTTCTTTCATAGCTTGTCCTATGCCATTTAACACCTCAAGCTTCTTCTTGGTCTTTTGGTAATCTGACAAAAGAGCTGTCCATTGCTTATGGGGTATTATAACAGATTTCTGTTTGCCATTCGAATCAGTAACATATTCAATATGAAGCGTCATAATTTCAAATTATTAAGCTAATTTACAAAATATTTCTCCCATGCACTTGCAATACCCCGCTAAACACCGGACAATAAACGCGTATTTAGATTGCCCTAAACTATCATGCCTTATCAATCTTCAATGATGTCATAGTTATAGAACCTGCTTCCGCCTTATCATTGAATAACGAAATATTTTCATTAGCACCAGCCAGCCCAAGCGCATATAAAAGCGGGAGGTAATGCTCGTTGGTTGGCACAGCCAACTGCACCGCTTTTCCCAAATCCCTGTAGTTTGCAAGCGAAGTAAAGTTGCGCTCCGAAATTAATTTCTTCATAGTAGCTGATGCTTCCAGCGCCCAATCAAAACCATCGGTCATATTAAAATCAACGGCGCGTAAATTATGCACCATATTACCGCTGCCAATAATCAGCACCCCTTTATTGCGCAGTGTTGCCAGTTCTTTAGCAAGTTCAAAATGCCATTGCGGGCTTTGTGTATAATCCAGGCTCATTTCAATAACGGGCACATCGGCGTTGGGGTAAACGTGTTTAAGCACACTCCAGCTTCCATGGTCTAAACCCCAGTCGTAATCGAAGCCCACCTCTGCAGTTGTTATGCTTTGTTGGGTTTCACGTGCCAGTTCAATGCTACCCGGCACAGGGTATTGAACATCAAACAACTCTTTCGGAAAACCATAAAAGTCATGAATGGTTTTGGGCTTTTCCATGGCCGTAACAAAGGTGCCTTTTGTTTGCCAGTGTGCCGAAACACAAAGTACCGCCGCTGGTTTTGGCAAAGTTTTGCCTAATTGTTGCCATGCCATGGCATATTCGTTTTCAACAATGGCGTTCATCGGATTTCCATGCCCCAGAAATAATACAGGCATAGTTTCAGAAGGGGCAAGGCCCGGGGTAAGTTTGTTCAGTTCGTTCAGTTTCATACTTGCTGCTAAAGGTATTAAGCCTGATGATTTTATAAAAGACTTTCGCTTCATAAACCTAAAACAAATTACTACCCTTTAATCAATGTCATTAAGTTAAGGGAATCTTGACCTCGGAGAGGTCACAGCTTTGTAGAAATAGCCAGTAAGAAGGCATACGACCCCAGCGGGGTCGAACCTTGGCAAAGCTTAACTTACCGACATTGACCCTTTAATAGAATGTGAGCACCATTCAAGGTTAGTTTCTCAAAATAAACGGATTTTTTTCACTAAATTTGTAAATATGACAAGCATCGAATTTACCGGTAATTTAGGCTCCACTGCAGTTAGAAAACTGCGCAAAAAAAAGTTGCAGAATGGATTGCCCTTTATGATTAATGCTAAAGAACTGCCTACCGACCAATGCTACCTGGAATATCCCGATGGAAGTATAAAACTGGTTACTGTTAAACATTCCTCCAGGGTTATGGATGTTATGCGCGAACTTACCACAACTGAAGCAACTGATTTAAGGAGACGTTTTCATTTTTCCTATCACCCATAAATGCCGGCTCTCTATATAATTACAGGTTCCAATGGTGCAGGCAAATCATCAGTTGGCTCTGATTATGTTCCTTTGCATTTACGGGGTTCAATCTTTGACGGCGATAAACTCCTGATTAAAAAAAGGGATGAGTTTTGGAATAGCGGCATCAAATCACATAAGGAATGTAAAAAGCTTGCAATTGCGGCAGTGCTAAAAACGTTTGATGATTTAGTGGATTCTTCACTAAAATGCATGGCTGATTTTGCGTACGAAGGGCACTTTACAAATGACGCAACCTGGGATGTTCCAAAAAAATTTCATGATGCCGGATACGAAATACATTTAATTTTTTTTGGGTTAACTGATACTACGTTATCCGGAACCCGGGTAATAGGCAGAGTTAACGAGGGCGGGCACTATGTAGATCCTGTAACCATAGCTGACAACTTTTACGGCAATCTTGAAAAGCTGGACAAACACTTTTCTATGTTCAACTCGGTTACTATTTTAGACACCTCCGGCACCGATCACGTTGGCCTGGTTATATTAAAAAATGGCACCCCCATTTCGGCTATTCCGCCAGGCGAACTGCCAAGATGGTTTACAGATAACCTACCTGTAATATCTGCTAAAATAATTTAATTGTAAAAGTTCAATTATTTTACAAAATATGTTCGCTTCATATCCCCTGCATAACAAATATCAACCCGTTATTGTTAAGGTGGTTCCGCTTTCAGTAACAGTGTATTTAGTTAAAGGGGCAGGAGGCGGCCCACCGGTTACGGCCCCGTTAATGTTGTAAGTGCCGCCATGGCAGGGGCAGGCAAAGCCACTGCCTGTAAAATTAACGGTACAACCCTGGTGCGTACATATTAAAGATAATGCGCTGTAACCCGTGCTTTCTTTAATAACTATTACGGAGCCGCTATTGGCAATAACATAACCCCCGTTATGAGCCAAAGCGGAATTTGCAGGTGCCGATAGGTCAAGCGTAAAATTTACCTGGCTTTGCTTACTGCATCCGTCTAAAAAGGCTAAAGTTGCAGTAACCCCGCATGCCGCGCAGGTGGTCTTCAAAAAATATTTTCTATCCATGGTTTTCTGTTTTATCATTTATTGCACAAAAGCTAATCTAATCATTTTCACCTATTTGCGCTACATCTATTTCCTCGTCGATTCGATTTGTTAAAAATCTTTCAGGTCTGATTTTCAAATTATTTGGGCAAAATTCTAACAGTTGTTCGAATTTCCGTATTTTGCATTTGCAATGATAAAACGGGTACAAAAACTGAGCACTGATGCTATATAATTCTGAACAACTTGCCACTTTTAAAAGTCAAACCTTCGCGCACTTAATAGTTGAAGAAAAGGGCCACTTACTTACCATTACCCTCAACCGGCCGGAAAAGAAAAACGCTATGAACCCGGTTTTATTTCGCGAACTTGCCTTTGCGCTTAAATACGCCAAGCATAACCACGAAATATGGGGAGTGGTAATAGCCGCCACCGGCGATGTATTTTGTGCCGGCGCCGACCTTAAATCTTTTATGGGCCACACCGAAGAAACCATCTCCAAAATACCGGAACCGAAAGGGGAAATTATCCTGGGCGATGTATTTACCCGGCTGCATAAACCTTGCATTGCCAAAGTTCATGCACCGGTTTATGCAGGTGGATTTCTGATTATCTGCGGCTGCACACACGTAATTTCGGTTGAAGAGGCCACCTTCAGCCTGCCTGAAGTAAAGCGTGGTTTATTCCCCTTCCAGGTAATGCAAAGCATGCTGCATATTATGCCGGCGCGCACCGTACTTGACTACTGCATCAGGGCTAAAAGCCTGAACGCGGCTGAAGCAGAAAAAACAGGACTGGTAACCAAAGTAGTAACTAAAGAAACCCTGGACATCGAAGTGCAAAGCCTGGTGGATGAAATATTCCAATACTCACCGTCTGCCATCAGGCTGGGGCTTGAAGCCTTTGATAATTTAAAAAAGGTGGCCCCCGGCGAAGCGCATACTTATTTAAAACAAATGTTATCGCTGGCAGTTGATACAGAAGATGCGGCGGAGGGGATATCAGCCTTTGCCGAAAAAAGAAAACCTGTTTGGAAGGGAAAATAAAAACTGAATAATTAATATAATAAACCCCGCTATGGCAAAAAAAATAGTAATAACCGCATCCTTAACCGGCGTATTGGCCACCCGCGCGCAATGCCCCTATATACCTTATACCGCCGAAGAAATAGCTTTGGAAGGCAAACGTGCAGTAGATGCCGGCGCCAGCATTTTACATATCCATGCGCGGCAGGAAAGCGGTATGCCGGCTTATGATATTAATACATACCGACGTATTGGCGAAGAGGTGCGCAAGCTGGTACCCAATGCAATCATTAATTACAGCACCGGTGCAGTGGGTATTTCAAATGAGGAACGCATACATCATGTTACAGCACTGAAACCCGAAATGGCCGCGCTGAACATGAGTTCTATGAACTACGCTATCTACTCGCCAAAAACAAAAGAGTTTTACCACGACTTCGTTTTTCAAAACCCTTTTAAAGACATCCAGTTCTTTTTAGAAAAAATGAAAGAAGCAGGCACCATACCCGAAATGGAAGTGTTTGATAACGGTCATATTAATAACGCCAGCCCTTTAATTGATATGGGCTTGCTGCAAAAACCTTACGTGTTTAGTTTTGTAATGGGCGTGTTGGGGGGTATTCCTATTTCAACGCAAAATCTGTTACACCAGGCAGCATCGGTGCCGCCGGGTTCGCACTGGCAGGTAATAGGTATTGGCAGAAAGCAATGGCAGCTGATAGCCGCCGCCATTACTATTGATGGCAACGTACGCGCAGGCCTTGAAGACAATTTCTACCTGCCTTCGGGCGAAATGGCAAAGAGCAACGGCGAACTGGTTGACGCCGCAGCAAAAATGGTAAAGATGTTAGGTCGTGAAGTGGCCAGCATTGAAGAAACCAGGGCCATGTTGAACCTAAAACCCGTTGGTCAAAATACGGTAACAGCAGTCAAGTCTTAATACTAAATACTCACTACTAAATACTCAAACCAAATTCAAAAACCAAAAAATATGAGCAGCACAAATCCATTTACTGAAGAGCATGAATTGCTGAGACAGTCCTTCCGCCAGTTTGTTGAAACTGAAATTAAGCCCAATGTTAAGTACTGGGAAGAAAACAAAATATGCGAAGCAGAAGTATTCAAAAAAATGGGGGCTCAGGGATTTTTCGGGGTTTCTTTTCCTGAAGAATACGGTGGCAGTGGTATGGATATGTGGGCAGCAGTTGCTGTTAGCGAAGAATTATCTCAAGCCAATATTGGCGGATTGGCAATGTCGCTGTATGCGCATACCTATTTGCCTTTACCCGTTATCTCGGCTTTAGGAACAGAAGAACAAAAATTAAAATATTTAGTGCCTGCATTAAAAGGCGAAAAAATTGCAGCCCTGGGCATTACTGAACCAGGTGCAGGCTCTGATGTGGGTGGTATTAAAACAATAGCCGAAGACAAGGGCGACCACTTTTTAGTGAATGGCTCCAAGATGTTTATTACCAACGGAACTATGGCCGATTTTATAGTATTGGCGGTGCGCACCGGCGAAGGCCATACATTAAGCCTGCTTATATTCGATACTGATACACCTGGTTTTTCGGCAGTGCCAATCCACAATAAATTAGGCATGCACTCATCCGATACCGGCCAGTTGTTTTTTGAAAACTGCAAAGTGCCAAAGAGCGCTTTGTTAGGCGAAAAAGATTTCGGCTTCTATTATATCATGAGCAACTTTCAGGAAGAGAGATTGATAGCTTCTATCACCGGTACAGCTGCCGCTGAAGCAGCTTTGGAAAAAGCTAAAAAATATGCCAAAGAGCGTGAAGCCTTTGGCCGCCCCATTGCTAAGTTCCAGGTGATAAGACATAAAATCGCCAAAATGGCTATCAGCGTTGAGGCATGCCGTTCATTGTCGTACCGCGCAGTAGCTGAGTATATTGAAAAAGGACCGGGTGCTTATAAAATAGTATCTATAGCTAAAGCCTTTGTTTGTGAAGAAGCATTTAACGTTATTAACGAGGCATTGCAAATACATGGCGGCTGGGGTTATATGGAAGACTTCGGCATTGCACGCTCTTTCCGCGATATCAGGTTAATGACCGTGGGCGCAGGCACTACCGAAATTATGCACGAGATAATCAGCAAAATTGAAATGGACGAAGTAAGGCACGACAAACAACTGCTTAAAGCGCGGGTGTAATACATGGTAAATATGACATCTTTTTTCAAGATGTTATCTTTACATCAACTTATCCCCCGATTTGCAAAAATGCGATGTGCAGCAATACAATGTTGCACATCGCATTTTTATTTAAAGGGGCTACTTAATGCAGTATTATTCAAAAAGGTAGAATCTGTAAGTGTATAAAGAAAATTCAGCAAGTCGCCTTTTTCTCTGGCAGTCAGGTGATGTGATTTTTTACTACGAAATAAAAAAAGAATCAACGGGTCAACGCTTGGTGATATCCGGGTGCTATCGCTATAAAAGTTGATAACCTGTTGCAGCGATTTAAACCTCCCATCGTGCATATATGGGCTACTCACTGCCACGTTGCGCAGCGAAGGCACCTTAAACTTACCGTAATCACTTAATACATGTATTACTCCTCCCCTGCCTGAATCTGCAAACTGGTACACCGTATTTACTGAATCAAGGCCATTATTCTTAAATAAATTATCAGTTAACAAAAGAGAGCTGCCTCCGCCTGAATGATGGCACCGAAAACACCCACCGGTATCGGACGAAAAGATGTGAAAGCCCCGTTCCTCGGAGGCCGTATAATGCTCTTCGCCTCTTTGTACCCGGTCATATTTCGAGTTGCACGAAATCATCGTCATTATAAATTGTTCCAGGGCCTTATCAATTTCCTCTTCATTAATATCACCCGGTCTGCCAAATGCCTTTTTAAAAAGAACAGTATAAACCGAATCAGATTTTAAATAACTGATGGTAATATCGCTTACTATAGCCAACTCATTATGGGAGGCATCTTTTGCCGTTGCATCAAGGCCAGTAATTTTGCCATCCCAGAAAAGTTGTTTCGCCCATAAAAGATTTTGAAGGGCCGGTGCATTGCGTTTGGTTAAACCGGTTTCGTTAGCACTCTTCGCCACGCCCGAGTCGCTAAAGGCATATTGAATAAGGTGACAGGAGGCACACGATTTTTCCCCGTCCTTCGAAAGATGCTTATCGTAAAAAAGCCGCCTTCCCAGCTCCACTCCTTCGTAAGTTAATGAATCGGCATATTTATTGGTGATGGGCGGAAATTTAAAGGGCCGTTGAATGGTATATTTTTTACCTGTATATAAGCTATCAGGTTCCTGCCGGCCCCAAAAATTACCAGGGGGATTGTTCCTGCACCCGGTTATTGCAATCAGTATTGCACTTGCCAAAACAACAAAAGCAGATATCCGTTTCATAAGTAACAAAAGTGAGAAACTTTAGCTGTGTTTGTGTTGCTATTTTTAAGCCATAGCCCAAAACGGCACTTGATTTTGCTCAGGCCGGAACGTGAACCGGGGTAAACTAATTCAAACCATCGGTTAATCTGCAAACAAAAACTAAAATCAGTTAAAAGTTTTTTTGAGGTACTAAGCCGCCTTAATTTCAGTTTGTCAAATGCAATAATTCAGTTAAATTGCTTAACCAGTTAAACCTAATATATTATGAAAAAAATATTTTACTTCGTTTGCCTTTCGGCCTTGTTACTGCCGGCCGGTTTATGGGCATCAGATGACACCGCACCTGCCCATAAAGGCCCCAACGCCGCGGTTAAAAAATATATTAAGGAAACCGTAATGCCTGTGCTAATACAAAAAAGGCAACAGTTTGACCGCGAATTAAGCGCCACCGAAAAAAATGAAATTGCAGAATGTAAAGCAGCCCTTAAACAGTTGCAAAACCAGCACCAGCAATGGAACCACGACAGGAAAGCCGAAGGGGACAATAAACCAGCACCGGACTATAATAACGCCGGACACGCGCAAAACCCGCAATTTGCCCAGCGCAAAGCAATTATGGAACGTTTACAGGCCATTACCGATAAACACAGCAACTCGTTACAGGATATTAAAACCCAATTAGAGCCTGCGCGCAAACAATGGGTTGAGGACCTTAAAAAATTACAACCTGTTTCTGAGGATGCCAAATCGGATGATTATTACCATGGAGAAAGACACATGATGGAGCATGACCCTGCCGGGTTTTTGTATCCACACCATATGTCAGCCGTTCACTTTTTATTATTGCCAGCAACACCGGGCGAAAACGCAGAGGGTGAATTAAAATCTGATATTGTTGAGCCGGCAGCAGCGCCTGCTGCCTCTGTAACTAACCTGGTTTCGTTTGAATTAATGCCTAACCCGGCAACTAACGATGTTCAGTTGGGCAATGATATACTACCCGCAACCAATCAGTTAAAAGTTATTGACCTGCAGGGCAAAGAAGTATTAAGCCTTGAAAATGTGCAGGCAGCGCAGCACCTGAACGTAAGCCAGCTTGCAAACGGTACTTACCTTATTCAGATAAAGAGCGGCAGCCAGTTAGTGAGCAAAAAAATTGTTATCAGCCGGTAAAAAATATTGTCAGGTATATAAAACGGATGGGAGATAAATTCTTTCATCCGTTTTTGTTTTTAGCTCATCGCTTTGCGGGATAAGATGACATCTTTTTTCAAGATGTTATCTTTGCATTTGCTAAGTCCTTTGAGTGGGGCAAATAGTGGCCTGTCCTCAGCAACCTTTATGTACCTCTACTGGCTTTTCGATTACATTATAAAATTCAAGTCATGCAGATTTACCATTTCTTACCTTATCAAAGTAATACTCCCCGTCCTCAAAGTTTGGGTATTATCCAGAAACGTTATCTCCGCTTCGTAAACGTAAACGCCGGGTAGTTGCGCGTGGCCTTTGTAGTTGCCATCCCAGCCTAAGTACTGGCTTTCAGAGTTAAATACCAGCTCGCCCCAGCGGTTAAATATTTTCAGGTTAACGGTTTTAATATTCTCTCCATATATTAAAAACACATCATTATTTCCATCGCCGTTTGGCGTAAACGAGTTAGGGATAAAAACCTGCGGGTTGCCTGTAACTATAACCGTTGCGCTGTCGCTGGCGGTGCAACCTTTGTTGTAGGTTATGGTAAGCGTGTAGTTATTAATATGGTTGTACGAATTAACCACCGGGTTAGGGCAGTCAACACAACTTAAACCCATGGAGGGGGTCCAGTTATACGACACAATAGCTGTAGCCGGGTAATTAGCAAAAGACGAGAACAGTTGAATGATTTCACCTACCTGCATGGTAGTATCATGGGGCAGAACTTCAGCAACACCTGCCAAAGGCATACCTATAAACGCCGAAGTATCGGTAACACAACCGTTGTAATTAGTTATCTGAATGCTATGGGTACCTGCAGCAAGGCTGTAAAAATCGCCGCCAATCTGCAATGGGCTTCCATCAACCCCATACTCAAATGGCGAGTTTTGCCCAACCAATCCGTTAACGTATATAGCCCCGTCAGCATACTGCGGCCCGAAACACGAAGTAGAATCCGTTGTTATACTAAACGAATCGGGCACAGCGTTGGGCACATAAGTGGTATCTAATAAAGTGCAGCCATTAGCATCTGAAATAAGCACGGTGTAATAGCCCGTATCAAGCCCTAAAATAACTGAGTCGGTTGTATAAGCATAATCTGACAGGTCGGTGGTAGCCGCATAGTTATAGGGTGGCACTCCGCCCGAGGTAACATCTACGGTAATGGTTCCGTCCTTCGAGCCTATACATTTTACCGGCGTAGAATCAATACTGTAAAGAATTTGCGCAGGCTCTCCAATAACTACATTACCGCTAATGGCACAGCCCATCTCATCTGTTACCGTGCTTTCGTATAACCCTGCGGTAAGCAGAGTTGCTGTTTGCGTGCTTTGCCCGTTACTCCATGCATAATGGTATGGTGGGGTACCACCGGCAACAATATCAACAGCATTTCCATCGCCGCCGGCATAGCATAAAGAATTTTGCCCGGTAACGGTTAATGTAAGCTCAGTTGGTTGGCTAACCAGCACACTGTCAACCGCAGTACAATTATTCGCATCCGTTACTATTACGGCGTAAAGGCCTGCGGCAAGGTTGCTATCGGGATTTTGGGCTACATTACCATTCCACGCATAAGTGTATCCCGGCACGCCATTATATGCATATACCTGAACAATACCGTTACTCTTTCCATAACAAGTAGGGTTTATAACTAAAGCACTGTCAAATACGATTTGGCCCGGCGAACTAACTATAATTTCATTGGTAACAAAACAACCCAGGTTATCAGTTATCGTAGGGTAATAATTTCCGGCTGTAATATGAGTGGCATTCTGGCTGTTAATGCCATTTCCCCAGCTATATAAATAAGGCAGCGTTCCGCCTGTTACCGTTAAATAAATGGCGCCATCAGGCATGCCATAGCAGGTAGCATTTACCACCGAATCTGAAAGCATAAGAGCAGCCGGCTGTGTAATTACTGCGGTGTCGTAAGTGGTACAGCCTAACGCATCGGTTATGGTTAACAGGTACGTGTTGGGGGGTATATTAATTCTGTTTTGCAAGGTGCTGCCGTCACTCCACAAATAGCTGTAAGGTGTAGTGCCGCCCGAAGGGCTGATAATTATACCACCGTTGCTGGCGCCATAGCACGATACATCAGTAGTATCCTCGCTCGAAGTTAAAAGCGGCGCCTGCGTAACATTGCTGTTGGCACTGGCCGTACACCCTGCATTATCGGTTACAGTTACCTGGTAGCTGCCCATAGTCAAACCGGTAATGGTGGAGGTTGTAGCTGTATTACTCCACAAATAACCGTATGGTGATGTTCCCCCGCTTACAGTTGCTGTTACGGTACCGTCTAAGCCGCCGAAACATGGTACACCGGTAGTGCTGATAACAATAGCAACCGGTGGTAAGGTGCCTATGGTAACAGTTGTGGTTGCAGTACAGCCACTGGCATCAGTAGCTGTAACCGTATAGTTTGCCGCAGCCAGGTTAGATGCAGTGCCGGTAGTACTGCCCGAACTCCATGCATAACTAATAACACCGGTACCACCGGCGGCAGTTATTGTCGCACTTCCGTTATCTCCACCCGGGCATGAAACGTCCGTAATAACAGGCACACCAAACGTAATAACCTGTGGTGCGTAAACGGTTATGGTATCCATAGCGGTGCAGCCCAAATTGTCGGTTATTGTAACGTTGTAAAGGCCGGCACTGAGATTATTGGCAGTTGCAGCAAGGGCGCCGCTGCTCCACTGGTAGCCGTAAGGCGCTGTACCTGTGGTAACATTAGCTGTGGCTGTTCCTGTAGCTGAGTAAGAGCAACTTGCAGCGGTTGAGCTAAGAGATGCCTGCACACTATCAATAGTTACATTGATAGTGTCGGTAGTACTGCAATGCCCGCTGGTAACAAAAATGATATAAGTATTGGATACAGAAGATGTATCTAAAGGATTAGGTATAGTGCTACTGGTAAGCCCTGAACCGGGCACCCAGTTGTAAATAAAAGAAGTACCGCTGATGGGATTACCGGTAACAGTTGCATTAAGCTGAACAGCACCACCGCATGAGGTAATATCAGGCCCGGCACTAACACTGAACGGCGGTGTGGTATAAATAGTAACTACTACTGAATCAACAGATGTGCACCCGTTTAGTGTTGCACTGCATATGTAAGTGGTGGTGGCAGGAGGAAACACCAGCGGGTTGCTGATATTGGTTGCCGAAATATTAGTAGCGGGGCTCCAGCTATAAGTAGTACCCGGTGCTCCATTGGCAATTAGTTGAACGGTATCGCCGGGGCAAATTGAAGTATCGTTATTAGTGGTTATTTGCTGGGCAGCCACAATATATAAGGTGATACTATCGTAAGGCGTGGTGCTGCATAGGTTAGTTAAATATAAAATTACAGTTTGGGTTTGGGTAGAGGTACCTATAGGATGAATAGTTATTTGCGTGCTGCTATCGCCTGCTAAAACCTGCGCGCTGCCCGGTAAAAAGGTATAGTCGGCGCCATTAACTGCTGTGCCGCCAATAGTGTAATTAACGGTAGTGGCTTGCGAAACAGGCTTTGAAAAATTAAGATTAATAATACCATCTGCACAGCCCCTGATAGCACTGTCAGGAGTAAGAGAAGCGTGGGAAGTGTCAAAAGTTATCTGGTTCGAACTAAGGCTGTTGGCTTCAATAAACACACCCGAATCGTAACCATCGTTACCTACATCGGCAATAACCAGTTTCAGGTGGTATGTTGAGCACGGGGTTAAACCACCCATAGAGGCCGTTAATGTTGTGGTAAATCCATTGTATCTGATATAGTAGGTACTGGCATCATATGGTGCTTGTGTACCATCGCCGTTATTGACATAATACTGCGAGTAAGCCCGCGATTGACCTGCACCCGTGCAGGTTCCCCCGAAATTTCCCACAGTGCCTGAATTGACGGAGTTAATTCTGACAGGTATATTTGTTCCCGGGATTAAAGCCATATTCTGCTCACCGGTAATACCCGGGCCGCTGATAAAAAAAGCAAAGGCATCGTTGTATGTACTACACACAAATTCAGGATACTCCTCCGACCCGAAAATATATTTAAACTGAATGCTGTCGCTGGGTGCAACTATATCAAAAGTCAGGGCACAGGCATCAAACAATTCGTTATCGGGCTGGTTAATGTAGGCGGCCAGGCTGTCATCCCCCGGTGTTCCCCATCCATACGATGCAATTGTAGCATCATTAGGGCCCTCAATGCTTTGGGCCAACCCGTTGGTTAAAACGATGCCTGAATCCATGTTCAGGCTGCAACTGGTACATGTAAAACTTCCGGCCGCACCATCGGGGCAATTCAGGTTTACATTCGAAATAGTTACGCCATTACCGGTTATTATTTGAGCAAGGCTGGCGCCAATAGGGTTTACGGTTACATTTATCTGCCCAAAAACAGCCGATGAAAATATTAGAAGAGAGAATAATAAAAGGCAATAATTTTTTTTCATTGATCCACAATCACTGATTCAAATATAATTTTCAATTTTAAAAAAATTCGCTACCATGCACCTTTACCAATAAGAAGGCATATAACAAACAAAAGTTGCACCCTGGCAACTTTTGTCGTTAAAATCCAGGGCCTCCGTATATCATCGGATAAGTGTAACGCTGCCGTGCTTTTCTACCTGGGTATCGTCCAGAAATATTATTTCAGCATCGTAGGTATAAACGCCGGGGTTTTGTAACACACCCTTATAAGTGCCATCCCAGCCTTTAAATTGGTTAGTGCTTTCATAAACCAACTCGCCCCAGCGGTTAAATACCCTAAGCTTAACGGTTTTTATATTCTCGCCGTAAATTTCAAAAACATCGTTATTCCCGTCTCCGTTAGGTGTGAATGAATTTGGGATAAAAGGTTTACTCTGGTTCTCAACAATAATTTGCATACTGTCGCTGGCCACACACAGGCCGTTATAGGTAATGGTCAGATAATACTCTGATACATGGCCGTAAGGCGTTGCAACCGGGTTAGGGCAATCAACACAACTTAACCCCATGGAAGGCACCCAGTTATACGAAGTAATGTTGGATAAACTGTAGGGTGAAAAGCCCGATATCAGGGTTACAGACTGACCCAGTTGCAGGGTGGTATCAGTGGGCAAAACAGTGACATAAGCCTGGCCCGGCTGAGAAACAGTGGTATCAATATTAGTAGTACAGCCAAACTGATTGGTGGCAACTATGTAGTGCGGCCCTGCCGCCAGGTTGCCGAAATAAGAAGTATCCTGAACCTGGCCACTGTCAATGGTATAAGTATAAGGCATATTATTCACCGTGTAAGCCGTAACCCAGATAGACCCGTCAGCATATTGCTGCCCAAAACAGGTTGTAGAATCAACTATAACTGAAAAACTATCAGGCACCGGATAATTTATATAGGCTGGATGAGTTAAGGGGCAGCCATTCCCGTCGGTTAAAATAATGGTATATGAACCAGAGTCCAGCTGTGTAGCAACTCCATTGTTGGTGCTTACAAAATTTGTAAAATCTTTGGTTACAGAAAAATCATAAGGCGGGGTACCACCGCTTCCTACCGCCGTTATAGTACCGTCTTCAAGACCCGGGCAGGTAACTTGCGTTACCGTGAACGTGAAAGTCAAAAGCGGCGGTTGGGTAATAGAAGCCGTGGCAACGGTATTGCAGCCCTTACTGTCTGTAATAGTTACTGAATAAGGCACTACCGCTACAGCCAATTCCGAATCCAGTTGTGTGGTTGAACCATCGCCCCACTGATAAGCAAAAGGTGGGTTTCCACCATAACCAAAGGCAGTTAGGCTGCCATCATTTCCGCCATTGCACCTTACATTTACACGCTCAATACTATCCATTACAGGCCCGGGCTGGGTAACAACAACTGTGGTTGAAGCGGTACAACCATTACCATCCTGCACCACTACAGTATAAGAATTAGCAGCCAGGTCGTTCTGCGGGTTATTACCGGCAGTGCCGTTCCAGGTATAAGTGTAAGGACCGCCAGCTCCGCCACTTGGGTAAACTTCTGCACTGCCATTAGTTAGGCCGTGACAACTAACATTAATTACAGAATCAAGGCCAAACGTAATCTGTATACCCTGGTTAACTATACTGGTGTCTATTACGCTGCAGCCACCTGCATCAGTTGCCGTAATGTAGTAGGTACCCGCAGCCAGCCCGGTAGCCGAAGGGCTGTTAGCCTGCGGCGCATTAGCACTCCAGGTATAGGTATATCCGGGTGTTCCACCGCTTGGCGTTAAAGTAATTGAACCGGTAGAAGCGCCGTAACACTGTGCAATGTCAACTACTGCACTTAAAGCCGGCCCGTTTGCAGGTTGGGTAACAGTATAGCTTTGTGTAACCGTACAACTATTGGCATCGGTTACAGTTAAAACATAAGTACCGGCAGGCAGATTACTGATAGCCGCAGTGGTTGCAGTATTGCTCCAGGTGTAATTTAATGTACCGGTTCCACCCGTTGCGCTTGCTGCTATTGAGCCCGTTGCGCCATTTAAGCATCTGTCGTTAACCGGTGTGGCAGGATTGATAACCAGTGCCGTTGGCTGCGTAATATTAAACGTGCGGCTTTGCTGGCAGTTGTTTGCATCGGTAACTGTTACGCTGTAAGTATTGGCCGCCAGGTTATTAACCGCCGGGGTAGTGGCGCTACCTGCACTTACACCCCACGCATAACTAACAGGGCTAGCGGCGTTAGTGGTAGCTGTTATAACAATACTACCGGTTGCATTACCATTGCACAAAACGTTTACCGAATCGGCTATTATGGCAATCAGCCCTGGTTGAGTGATGGTTAAAGTGGTAGTGGTTATACAAAGGCTATCATCCGTAACACTTATGGTATAAGCCTGCGCTGCAAGGTTAGTTGCAGTTTGCGTGGTTTGGCCCGATGGTGTCCATAAATAACTATACGGTGGCGCCCCACCCGATGGGTTGATAGTTGCGCTCCCGGTGCCCCCAAAGCATTTTGCGTTATTAATAGTTGGAGCATTAAAGGTAACAGCTATTGCAGCGTTAACGGTATTGGAACTTGAAGCCGTGCATCCCTCAGCATCAGTAACAGTAACAATATAAGACGCGGCAGTAAGGTTTTGCGCCGTGGGTGAATTAAGCGCAGCGTTCTGGCTCCATTTATAAGTGTAAGCACCGGTACCCCCGGTTGGAGTTACGGTAATTTTACCGGTTGTGCTGTTCGGGCACTTATCGTTTTGAATAACGGCGGTTCCAAATACAATTTGCGGCGGTGCGGAGATAACAATATTGGTTGTTACACTGCAGCCATTAGCATCTGAAACAGTAACATAATAAGTGGCCGCACCAAGCCCCGTCTGAAATGAATCAGGTGGAAGTGGATTGCTCCAGGCATAAGTGTAAGGGCGGGTACCTCCTGAAAAAGTAGTGGTTATACTTGCGGTCTGATCACCATAGCACTTTAAAGGCGAAGTAGTAACCCCGCTGTTCACCAGTGTACCAGGTTGATTAACATAAACCGACGAGGTTCCCGAACAGGAGTTTACATCAGATACAGTTACGGTATAAGTGCCCTCGCCAAGATTAATGGCAGTGTTCGAATTACCAGGATTAGGGTTTGCATTCCATGTATAGCTATAAGGCGTAGTACCATTGGAAGCCGTAATCACTATTTTTCCGTTGTGGTCGCCAAAGCAGGTTACATTGGTAACCGCGGTATCTATATTCAACGAGCCCAGGGTAACATTCACGGTATCTGTATGTGCACAGGTTCCGCCCGTCATACTAACCACATAAGTTGTATTTACAGCAGGGTGCACAACTACCGACTTGCCAGTACCTACCGCACCGCCAGCCAACGTAGTCCATGTAAAAGCGGCCGGGCCGGGCAAAATAGTACCTGTTGTGTCGGCAGTAAGTGTTACCGCGCTGCCCGGGCATGAGCTGATATCAGGCCCCGCACTTACAGTCGAATTATCCACCTGGGCATTTACAGTCTGGGTAGTTACGCATGCGCCATTACTTACTGCAATGGTATAAGCCTGCGAAGTAACAGGATGCGCAGTAGGGTCAGCGCTGTCAGGTTTGTTAACAGCGTTTGGCCCCGTAGCTGGAGTCCAGATAATTGGATATTCATCAATATTAGGAAGGCAAAAACCGAAACGTATATTAGGTCTATCTTGTGAAGTGTTTGGCACCACACTTGACCCGCAAAGATCTACGCCATTGGCATTGGCATATAAATAACTGGTAAACAAAGTGACAGTATACTGAGCTTTATTGTTTTGATTTCCGTGTAATGTTGGGTCATTCCAGCAAACATCCACAATCAGGTTAGAAACTCCGTCCCAATTATACGCTTGCGTAAAAGCAAAGTCATTCCAGTGGTTCGCAGTCGAAGATGGCTGAATAGTAGAAGGGGCTAATACCTGTACCAGATTATTATTAAATGTAGTTAAACTGGTAAGGTTGGTACAAGCAATATTTATGGTAAAGTTCTGCAAATATGCATTGCTGTTAAAAATACCCAGATTGAAGCCTATACCATTCAAAGTGCAGGCCCCACCGAGAGCAGCAGTAAGTTCGGCTGCCGTATATAGCATTTGATTTCGCCCGCTATTATCATAGTTACCCATTATTGTCGGGAATCCGGTAGCCCCGCCGCCCTGCAACCCGGTCCCGTTACCTATAGAAGGAGTAGTATTAGTATTAGTACAAGCTGGTGCAACGCCACACAGGTTAGGTACAATCTTTGAATTTAACTGCACCAGGGTACCCGGGCAAATAGGCGTTGTAGGGGTTATAGTGGTTTGTAATATCAGGGCAGCTCCGCTAACATTTACGTGTACAGAATCAATGGCAGTACATCCACCACTTGTAACTGAAAGGATATAGGTAGTGGTATCCAGCGGCGAAGCAACCGGCGTTAAGGTAGTTGCACCAATTAAACTGCCCGTTGGCGTCCATGAATAAGTGTAGGCACCAGCTGATGGAGTAACAGTTCCATGCAAATAGGCCGACTGGTTAGCACAAATAGTGGTATCAGGGCCGGCATTAACAGTAAAAGTACAAGGCTGCGCAAAATTCTTAACAAAACCCGCTACCAAAAAACATACAACAACTAAAAATCTTTTCATGGGGTGATTTGGACTGCTAAAAATAAAAATAAACCGTTGGCAAATTGAAAAAAAACCGGGTAACTTATACAATGACAGCTATTTACCGGTACCTGTTGCATCTGCTACCATAAATCAACCTTCCGGTTTTGCCGTTTTAAGGCATATTTTCCCGGTTTAAAACAGGCATTTACATAATAAACGCCTGAATAGCCCGGTAAGGTATGCCGGTTTCAGATATTTGTGGCAATTACCTGCCATTTTACAAAGCCCGGATTGTAATTATTTCTTCAACCAAACCTGGCTTTATACCACGTTTGTTAAAACAGATATGCACAGCTATTGTTTAAACGGAAATAGTCCCCCTTAACCCAGGGCTGTTTCATTCTCTGAAGATTCGCTTTCAGGCGGCTCCTCCGGAGCGCAATAATGTCTTCGTTTATTGCTACAAACAGCCGGCTGCTCTGCAGCGTTTTTGAAAGGCCATCGAATAAAGAGTATTTACGTTCCGTAGGAACCGTCT
>Ga0182030_10008926_pt1 | contig 20625 bp, 14 predicted proteins | sample 812S3MmetaG_FD_121299 | JGI IMG/M metagenome (GOLD analysis project Ga0182030, IMG submission 121299) | Permafrost microbial communities from Stordalen Mire, Sweden - 812S3M metaG (Illumina Assembly) | ecosystem: Environmental > Terrestrial > Soil > Wetlands > Permafrost | place: Sweden... | reverse complement strand
TGCTCGACGAGGGCGCCGAGTCCGCGTGGCTGGCCGCGTGCACCGGACAAGTACCTCTGCGGCTGCGGCCTGAACGGATTGAACCCGCCGTAGCCGGACCGTGGCCGATGGCGGAGGTGCTGGCGAACAACAAGGCGGAGGTCGTATCGCTGCCGATCGGCGCCCTATCAGTGCCGAGCCCTTTGCAGGGGGCGCCGGTCTCGCGGGCACTCGTATTGCCGGTGCAGGGCCAGGGCTCCTCGACGTGCGTCGCGCTCTTGGTCGCCGGGATCTCCCCGCGCGGCGCCCTCGATGACAAGTATCGCGGCTTCTTCGAGCTGATCGCCGGCCAATTCTCCGCCGCCATTGCCGACGCTCAGGCTTACGAGGCGGAACGGCGCCGCGCGGAGGCCCTCGCCAAGATCGATCAGGCGAAAACGGCCTTCTTCTCGAACGTCAGCCACGAATTCCGCACTCCGCTCACTTTGATGCTCGGACCGATCGAGGCAGCCGCGAGTCACCCGGAAACGCCGTCCTGGGTACGCGAGCAGCTCACGCTCGCGCGACGCAATTCGCTGCGGCTCTTGAAGCTCGTGAACTCATTGCTCGATTTCTCGCGCATCGAGGCGGGCCGGGTGCAGGCCTCGTTCGAGCCGACCGACGCGGCTGCATTGACGAAAGACCTCGCGAGCTCCTTCCGCTCGGCCGTCGAGGCGGCCGGTCTTGCGTTCCGCGTCGATTGCGAGTCCATCGGCGAGCCGCTGTTTCTGGATCGGGAAATGTGGGAGAAGATCGTTCTCAACCTGCTCTCGAACGCCTTCAAGTTCACCTTCACCGGCGAGATCGCCGTGCGGCTGAAACGCGAAGGAACGTGCGCCTCGCTCGAGGTATCGGATACGGGCGTCGGGATACCGCACGAAGAAATCCCGCGCCTGTTCGAGCGCTTCCATCGCGTGGAGAGTACGCAGGGCCGGACGCAGGAGGGCTCGGGGATCGGCCTCGCGCTGGTGCTGGAGCTAGTGAAGCTGCATGGCGGGCGGATCGACGTCACGAGCGAGATCGGGCGCGGCAGCACCTTTTGCATCCGCGTGCCGCTTGGGAGCGCCCATTTGGCCCCGGAGCGCATCAAGGCGCCCAGCGCCTCGACATCGACGGCTTCCGGTGCGCTCGCTTACGTGCAGGAGGCTCGGGGCTGGATTCCGGAAGCGCATAGCGAAGTGGCCCGGCTCGGGCACTTGGAGACACCGACCCCGCCGCGTCCGGAACCGCGTGCCGCCGCGACGTCCGGGGCGCGCATTGTCATAGCCGACGACAACGCGGACATGCGTACCTACCTCAAGGAGCTGCTATCGCCCCTTTATCGGGTGGAGCTCGTATCCGACGGGGAGGCAGCGCTCGCCGCGGTCCGTCGGGAGCGACCCGACCTCCTGCTCAGCGACATCATGATGAGCCGGCTCGACGGTTTCGGGTTATTGAGGGCGCTGCGCGCCGACGAATCGCTTCGCTCGGTGCCGGTGATCCTGCTGTCCGCGCGAGCCGGCGAAGAGGCGCGCATCGAAGGCCTGCGAGCAGGCGCCGACGAGTATCTCGCCAAGCCGTTCTCGGCGCGCGAGCTCACGGCGCGGATTGGAGGGCTGCTGGAACTCGCGCGGGTGCGCCGCGAGGCCGACGCGGCCTTGCGCGAGAGCGAAGAGCGGGCACTGCGCCGCCAGACACATCAGTACGAAGGGCTGCTCAACGGCGCGCCCCTCGGCGTGCTCTTGGTGGACAGCAATTTTCGCATCCGCCAGGTCAACCCGGTCGCGCGCCCCATGTTCGGCGAAATCCCCCATCTGATCGGCAGCAATCTCGGCGAGGTGATTCCGTTGCTGCTCGAGAAAGGCTCTGCCGAGGAGATCGAGCGTTCGTTCCGCCACACGCTCGAGACCGGCGAATCCTACCTCGCACGCGAGCACGTCGAGCAGCGCTTGAATGGCGGGGTAGTCGAGTACTACGAATGGCAAAGCCACCGGATCTCGCTGCCCGAGGGCGACTACGGAGTCGTCTGCTATTTCCGCAACATATCCGCGCATGTGCATGCACGCATCCGCCTCGAGGCGGCTGATCGTCAGAAAAACGAATTCCTGGCCATGCTCGCACACGAGCTTCGCAACCCGCTCGCCCCGATCCGCAGCGCGGCCGCATTGCTCGCGCGAATTGCCGCTCCGGACCCGCAGACCCGTACGATCACGCAAATACTGCAGCGGCAGGCGACGGTGCTCGCGCGCTTGGTGGATGACCTGCTCGACGTCTCGCGTATCACTCAAGGGCGGATCGTGCTCAAGCATCAGATCGTGAAGCTCGCGGACATCGTGACGCAAGCCATGGAAACCGTCGAGCCGATGAACCAGGAGCGCCGGCACAAGATATCAGTGGTGAGCTATGGGCCGTTGCGCGTGAACGGCGATGCCACGCGGCTCGTGCAATGCGTGGTAAACGTGCTCACCAACGCGGTCAAATACACGCAACCGGGCGGCGAGATCCGCGTGGAATCATCGGAAGACGACGGCGAGGCCGTGCTCGCCATCACCGATAACGGTCCCGGCATCCCCGCGGATCTGTTGCCGCAGATCTTCGACCTGTTCGTGCAGAGCGAGCGCACGCTCGATCGTGCGCAGGGCGGCCTCGGCGTAGGCCTCTCTCTGGTCAAACGGCTGATCGAGATGCACGAGGGACGCGTCACCGCATCGAGTGCCGGTCCCGGGCGCGGCGCGACCTTCGAAATCCGCCTGCCGCTCGCCAAACACGAGGACGAACCGGAACGGGAGGCCGCGGAGAACGCGCCCGCGGCCCGAATCCTGGTCGTCGACGACAACGCCGATGCGGCGCACTCGCTCAAGCTCCTGCTGGAGCTCGATGGACACGAGGTCGATGCGGTGCTGAGCTCCGCGGATGCGCTGGCGCGCGTGGTCTCGTTCAAGCCTCAAATCGTGCTCCTCGACATCGGTCTTCCCCACACGGATGGTTACGAGGTGGCGCGCCGGATTCGTGCCATGCCCGAGCTCATGGGCGTGCGCCTCATTGCGTTGACCGGCTATGGCCAGGCGGAGGACAAAGAGCGCGCGAAGTCCTCCGGGTTCGACGATCACCTCATCAAACCTGTGGACTATTCCGCGCTCCAGCGCGCGCTCAAGAGCTCTTAAGGCCGCGCGCGCCGGCTCATCGCCCTCGCTTATACTGTGCGCCCATGCGCTTTCTGTCATGGCTGTCGGCTTTATTACTATTACTCGCAGGGTACTCGGCCGCGGCGGCCGACCCGGGTTCCCCAGGCGTGCCGTCGGCGCGGCTCGACGCCGCCACTGCCGCGCGCTTCGCGGCGCTCGCCCTGAAGTGCCTGCACGAGGAATACCCAAATCATTTGTCGCATACGCTCGCGAGCGACGCCGAGGCGCGGCCGCCGCGCGAGCTTACTCCGGCCTTTTACGGCTGTTACGACTGGCATTCCGACGTGCACGGCCACTGGCTGCTGGTGCGCCTCGTGCATCTCTTTCCCGACGCGCCGTTCGCGGCCGACGCACGCGCGGCCGTCGATCAGAGCTTGACTCCGCAGAACATCGCGGGCGAGGTCGCTTACCTGCGGCACGAGGATCGCGCCTCGTTCGAGCGTCCGTACGGCCTCGCGTGGCTCCTCGCGTTGTGCGCCGAGCTGCGCGGCTGGGACGACCCGCAGGGGCGGCGCTGGCTCTCGGCCTTGCAGCCGCTCGAGACCGAAGCCGCGACGCGGCTCACCAACTGGGCTGGGAAACTGCGCTACCCGATTCGCGTGGGGGAACACGACCAGACTGCGTTCGCGTTCAGCTTGGTCTGGGATTGGGCCGGCGTGGCGGACGATGCGCCGATGCGCAGCGTGCTCGGGTATGCGGCGCGCCGGTTCTACTTGAACGACCGCAACTGCCCGCTCGACTACGAGCCGTCCGGGGAAGACTTTCTCTCGCCCTGCCTTGGCGAGGCAGACTTCATGCGCCGGGTGCTAGCGCCGGAGGCATTCGGCCGCTGGCTCAGCGAATTCTTGCCGAACATTCCGACGCGCCTCGGTAAAGCTTGGCTCGAGCCCGCCGTAGTGATCGACCGCGCGGATCCGAAGCTCGCCCACACCGACGGCCTCAACTTGAGCCGCGCGTGGATGCTCGAGGGAATTGCTCATGGCCTTAAGCCCGGCGACCGGCGGATCGAGGTGCTGCTCGCGTGCGCGCAGCGGCATAGCGAGGCCTCGCTCTCGGCGGTGACCGGCGAACATTACGTCGGCGGCCACTGGCTGGGGACGTTCGCCGTGTACCTCACGAGCGGGGCGGGATTGCGCCAAGAGGCCGCTCTCTGATCAGCGGCTCGAACCCGAAAGGACGATGACCACGCGGTGCTCTCCGGGACCCACATAGGTGTCTTCTCGATAGACAACCCTGTCATCCAGGTGTATTTCCACTTTGTGAGCGCCGGCCGCGACGTCCAGGATCTGCGATTGATCGTTACGCGGCGCCGCTTGTCCGGTCTGCACGCCGTCCACGAATACGAGCGAACCTGCCGGCGCACCGGTCACGATGAGCTCGGGCGGGTCCGGCATCGGCTTTGCCTTCCGCCAACCGAACCAACTGCAGGCGGATAGGCAGACCAGTGTCATCAGTACGAGGGTTCTCAACTCTCTGTGCCCACGATTACTACGAAGCCGCGAGCGTATCATGCATCTCGGCGAAGCCTCCATCAGCTCGTCAGGCATTCCGGGTCGAACTCATATTCCTTGCGCAGCCAGGCGCTTAGCTCTCGTGCATAGGGATTGGATGCGAGCGGCTCATAGCGGGCCAAAAGCCTCCGGCGGGTGTCTGTGTCCATTTCCGGAAGCCCGATGTCCTGCGTGAGCCTGATATCTTGCTCGAGCTCGGCGGTGAACACAGGCTCGAAAAGCTTGCGGCAATAATCTCTCGTCACTGGGGACGCGGCGCCGGTCGATTCGTTCGCCAGCCGCTGTTGAAAGCGGCATAGCGCGATTCGGCTCAAGTACGCCTGTTTCATCGGATTGATGGCGAGGCCTGCCACGAGGTCGACGGGCAACTCCCACGCCCCTTGAAAAGGGTCCAGATAAAGACGATTTGCGCGAAGTTTGGAGTCGTTGGATATCGAGTTGTCCCAGATGAACGGTTTGCGGCGCAGCTGGCTTGCCACCTCAACCAAGTGCTCGGCAGAATAGCCGTCGGAAATGACCTTCTCGCCGGTCCAAAAGATGTCGATGCGTGGGTCGAGCTGCCGACCCAAGTCCCGCAGATATCGTTTTGGCGCAGATCCGAATTCCTTCGCGAGCCGCGCATCGTACGAATAATACGTCGGACAGACGATGAAGTGCCGAGCGTTGCTCCACGCCGAGATATCGGCGACGACTCGGGCCTGAAGACTCGGCAGGCCGGCGACGTCGCCGCGCATGTCGTCAAAAAGCACGCAAAGCACATGGATGCCGGCCGCATTGATCTGCTCTACCTTCGCGCGGAGCGCGGCCCGGGCGCCGGAATCATAGTTCAGATAGATCTCGAACGGGGTGAGGCCAACGCCAATCGAAATGCCTTGTTCCGTACCGTGCGCGCGCAGCTCCGAGAGCCGCCGCAAGGTCTCCTCGGGCATCGGCTCGCGCCATCGTCTGCGCAGGAACGGATCGGCCTTCGGCGCATAGAGATAGAATCGGTATCCCGAATCGCGCAGGAAATCGACGGTAGCGAGACGCGCCGCCCAGTCCCATGGCTTACCGAAGAAACCTTCAATGACGCCGGCGTTCATACCGTCCCCGGAGGAAACTATAAATGCGAATTTACACTCTCAGCGCCATGCTGGTCGCGTCGCTGACGGCACCTCTCTACGCTGTCGCGGCGCCGCCGCCCTCCAACGGCGCCGCGTGCCGGCTGACTCAACTCACGTCGCTCGATTTGCAAGTACAAATGAACGGCCGAGTGTTGGTACCCGTCACGATTCAGGGGACCTTAGGGTATATGTACCTCAACTTGGGCTCGGCATTCAGCAGCCTCTCGAAGCAGGCAGCGGCTCGACTCGCACTGCTCACGACCGAGATTGCCCAGGGACTCGACATCACAGTGGGCAAGAACCGCGTGCAGCAGTATGCGTCGGTGGCGGATATGAAGCTCGGCGCCGTACAGCTTCGGGATGAGCATTTTTTGGTCGACCCGCTGTCCCACGATCCGAGCTACGAATCCGGCGAGGTCAGCGGAGCGCTCGGCATCGATCGGCTCTGGAGCATGGACCTGGAACTCGATCTAGGGCAGAAGAAATTGAATCTGTACTCGCCGGACCATTGCCCAGGCCAGGGCGTGTATTGGGCTGCCGAGTATCACGTCGTACCGTTGCGCCGGGATGGATTGGGGGATTTTTATTTTCCGATGGAGCTCGACGGCAAGAAGATCGAGGCAACGTTTGGCACCGCCAATCCCCTGACCACACTCTCCACCGATGTGACCCGCCGCGTCTTTGGATTCGACAAGGGGTCATCCGATATCGAATCGGTGACCGATGCGAGCGGGAAGGTTACCGCACAGTATCGGGCGATGAAATTGACGGCGAGCGGGTTATCGTTGAGCGACGAAAGGGTGCTGTTGACGGATCCGCCCGCGGGCCATTGCCGGCTCGAGGTGAAGGGTGAAGCAACCATCGGATATACCGGGTGCCTTTACCGCTATCCGCTCGAGCTCGGGAGCAACGTACTCGCAAAGCTCCACGTCTATCTCGCGACCAAGGAGAATCTCATGTACTACACGGTGAAATGAGCGGCGCGCTGTTAACCTGTCGGTGATCTACTCGCCGACGGGCAGCTTGACCGAATGTGCGGCGGGGCGCCCCCGCTTTACCGCCTTGCGTAGACTCTCGAGGAAATCCCGGGCTGGTCCCTCGTGCAGCGCTTCCTGGCGCCAGCAAACGCCGACGGAGCTGTCCGAGTTCAGACGGAACGGCAGTGATACGATGCCCCCGCGCCTTGCAAAGTGCTCGGCCAGGCGGCTGGACACCGCTCCGAGCAGGTCGCTGCTCTCGATCAGCGCAAAATTGGCCGTGAGGGAGGCCGATTCGACTCGGTACGGGAGCGGTCCGCGCCCCGCGCGCGTGAGCGCCAGGTCGAGTTTGTTGCGGATGGGTGCACCTGTCGGCCAAACAATCCAGTCGTAGCGATAGAGATCATCCCACGCGATGGGGCGGCGCAGCCGAGTCAGTGGATGCCCGGCACGGGCAATGATCCGCGTCGACTCGGCGTAGAGCACCTCGCTGCGGATGTTCTCGCTGGGCTCATAGTTATCCAGCGTTCCTACCACGATGTCGACGGCGCTCTGCTCGAGTTTCTCGAGCAGCACCACCATCGAGCTCTCCCACAGTTCGATCCGGGCCTTCGGGTAGCGCTTGAGAAAATCCGTGATCGCGAGTGGCATGAGACCCGCAGCGGTAGGCGGCGTGGTACCAATGATGACGTGCTGCGGGGTGCCAGCCGGCAGCGCCGCGAGCTGATACTGCGCCCGTGCCATTTCGTTCACGACCCGCCGCGCGTGCGCGAGAAGGACTTTGCCGTGGTGCGTGGGTGTGAGGCCCCGGGCGTGTCGCTCGAACAGCGGCGCACCCACGGCGTCCTCGAGCTCCTTTAGCCACTTCGAGAGCGCGGGCTGGCTGGTCGAGGCGGCGCGTGCGGTATCACTGACGCTCCCGAGCTCCGAGAGGCTGAGCAGCAGTTGCAGGTGGCGCAGGCTCAAGCGGCGGAACCAGTCCGGCATGTTCTGCAAATCGTCGGTCGCGTGCGTGTCGGCCATGTGCGGCTCTAGTTCTCGATTTCCTACCTGCCGTCCCAAATCGTCAGCCGCGGAGGCTTATGCACCGATTATATACTTATTGCTATGTATGTATGTCGAACCATATTAATTGTCATATGCCTCTGCATCAAAGTTATTGGACCATGGACCCGTCAATCCATGAGGCTATGCGCACGGCTACGCCCTAGACCTTCCTTCGTTCCATCAACTATGGAGATCCGACATGACCAACAAGATGATCGTCAATGAGATCAGCTCGATCGTTTACAGCCTTCCTTGGTTCGTCGCGCGCGATGAAGGCTTCTTCGCCGATGAGAAGCTGGAGGTCGAATTCATCAAGGCCCGCGGCGGCACCCCCAAGAACGGTCTTGCGGACACTTCTCTGGTCAATCCGCTGGTCAGTCACCATCCCTTTGCGCAGGGCGAAGTCAAGCTGTTCCGCGCCTGCGAGGAGGGCAACGTCCGCCGCGCGTTCGATCTGGGCAAGGAGAAGGTGAAGGGCTGCGACGTTCACATCACGAGCCTTCAGCCGAGCCGTCCGCTCCACGCATTGGTCTCCGCTCCGGGCTCGAAGATCGATCATCCGGCGCAGCTGATCGGGCAGGGCGTTGCCGTGAATTTCTATGCCGGCTCGCACTTCGCCGCCATCCGTCTGCTCGAGGGATTCGTCGGACGTGAGAACGTGCGTCTACTGCACTTCGGAGGACCCGCGGAGCGGCTGGCCGCTGTGCTGCGCGGTGAGGTTGCCGCGGGCATCATCATGGAGCCGTACGTAACGCTCGCGGAGAAGCTGGGCGCCAACATCCTCGCCGAGGCGTTCTTCGTGGCAACCGATGTCGCGCGCGATGACTTCGATCCGGACGATCTGAAGGCCCTATACCGCGCCTTGGATCGGGCCTCGGATTTCCTCAACGCGAGCCCCGCCAACAAGCGCAAGTACATCCCTTATTTGTTTCAGGACATCCCGAACGATTATCCCTGGGGTAAGCCGCAAGTCGAGGATTTCCATCTACCGCGACTGCGGTTCGGCCATATAGAGCCGTATTCCCAGGCCGAGTTCGAGCGAAGCCGACAGATCCTGATCGACTACAACCTCCTGGCGCCCGAGGCGAGTTTCGACCGCGTGGTCAACAATCGTGCGGCGCAGTCGGTCGCTGCCGCCTGAGTAAGCAGGGCTTCTCGAGCACAGCGATCAGGAGAGAGGACTTGCACCGGTCCGGACGACACATCGCCTGGGGTCTTTCTGTCCTGGTTGCGGCAGGAGTCGCCGCTGCGCCACCGAAGGCGTCGGCCGCCGTTGAGTCGGCCGACGCCGCGGGCCTCCCGCACTTACGTATCACCGTCTTCGCTCCACCTTCGTACAGCGTCTGGTTCCCGACGTTGATTCAGAAGGCCGGACTTGATGTCAGGCACGGCTTCAAACTGGATGTGGTCCCGAAGCCGGGGCAGCTCGCCTATACGGAATTCGCAACCGGCGCCGACAAGGTTTGCTATTGCGCAGCGCCGGCCGCGGTGGCTCGCTTCGTCGAGCACGGCTCCGACATCACGCTTCTTTGGAACATCTTCGATTTGCGTTACGACATTGCCACGGCAGATCCGGCGATTCGCACGGCGAAGGATCTCGAGGGAAAAAAGCTCTCCGCTGACACCAGCACTGGCGGTTGGGCGATCACGGCACTGCTGCTCAAGCAAAGCGGCGTCGATCTGTCCAAGGTGCAGATCCACTCCGTCTCCGCCCCCGCCAATATGACCGAGCTCGCGGTGGGCCGGGTCGATGCCTCCATGCTGGGCCCAGTCGATGTCGCCCAATTGCAGGCGCAGAGCGGCCGGAAATTCTACGCTTTTTCAATCTTCGACAATGCTGCCTGGCAGCGATATGCAGCAACGCCACACCAAGGAATTCCCAGTATTGCGATGGGCGTCTGGCGCGACTGGCTTGCGGTGCCCGCGAATCGAGCCCTGATGGAGCGCCTGTACGCGGCCAACCAAGATGCGGTCGCTTTTGTGCGCACCAATCCGGAGAAAGCCGCGGATCTCGTGAGTCAGGCGGCCCACCTTGACCGCCAAGTGCTCTTCTACGGTCTGACGCATTACGCGGAAATCATCGATGTGCGGCCCATCGACGAATACCGCCAGGCGATCAAGGTCCTGACGCAGTCGCTTCTGCCGGATGCAAAGCTGCTCGACCGGCCGATGAGCGATGCGGAGCTCGCGGCGTATGTGTCGGACTTTGGTACACCGAGCGCAAGCCGTCCGCAGCGGGGACCCTAGTGTCCCACACGAGAGTTTCACCCGAGGTGGTCGGTCAGATCCCCACAACTGCGCACGAGCACGAGGAGGGGGGAGTGCGCGAGTCCGAGCCCGCACGCCGGACCGGGACACGGAGCGGTATCAACATCGAGGGCATTGCGGCGCTGGTGTCCGTCGCGATCGCCTGGCAGATCGCCTCGCACTTCTTTCCGCCGTTCCTGTTTCCGCCGCTCGAGGTGATCGGCGCGACGCTTGTTGCCATGCTCACCGATCCGGAGATGCTCCGCGCGATAGGCCTGACCTTCCTCCGCATCGTGGTATCCCTCACGGCGACCTTCGTTCTCGCCACTGCCCTCGGCATCCTCGCGGCAATTCACTCGAGAACCGATCGGGTGCTGGAGCCTCTGATCCAGATCAAACAAGGCGTGCCCGGCGTGTGCTGGATCATCTTCGCGATTCTGTGGTTCAGCGAGGTTGAGACACGTATCGCGTTCGTCGTGATCATCAGCACGCTGCCAAGCTTCTACTATCAGGCGCGCGATGGGGTCCGCGGCATCTCCCCGGAGCTGTGGCAGATGGTGCGCGCATGGCGGCCGACGCGCCTGCAGATGCTGAGCAAGCTCATTCTGCCGGCGCTGCGCCCAGCGCTGCTGACGGCATGGCGCATCAACCTGGGCGGTGGCACGCGGATGGTCATCATGGCTGAGCTGCTGTCCGGCGTCAGCGGCATTGGCTACCAGCTGCGGACGGCGCAGGAGCAGTTCCGTATGGACAGTGCGATCGCCTGGACCGTCGTCATGGTCGCCTTCGTGCTGGTCTGCGACCGGCTGCTGAGAGCGATCGAGGTGCGCCAGGGATTCGGGCGGGACGGACCGGTCCAGGGCTCATGAACTCCAGCAAAGTTTCACACAATGCCGCGGTTGTTTTCGATGGCGTTCGCAAGTCCTTCTCGAACGCGGGTAGACCCGTCCTCGCGATCGATGAGCTGACCTTCAGTCTAAACCGTGGGGAATATGTGTGCGTCCTGGGTCGTTCGGGCTGCGGCAAATCCACCATGGCCAGCCTGCTGCTCGGTCTCGATCGGCCGACGGCCGGACGGATCTCGGTCCTCGGCCTAGATCCCGTCAGGGACTTCGCCAAATTGCGTGGTCGGCTTGCGAGCGTGTTTCAGTCCGACCGACTGCTGCCCTGGCGGACGGCGGTCGAGAATGTTCGCCTGCCCATCGAGATCCTCGGGCGCGAGCAGGAGGGCGTGCGGGTGAGTGCGGCCGAATGGCTGAGCCGCCTGGGGCTTCAGGGTTTCGAGACCTCCTATCCGCATCAGCTCTCCGGCGGCATGCGCCAGCGCGTGGCGCTCGCGCGTGCGCTGGTCGCGGATCCCGACATCGTGATCGCGGATGAGGCCTTTGCGCACTTGGACGAGGTGACCGGCGAGCGCCTGCGGCGGGATTTCCATCAGCTGACCAAGATGGGCGGCAAGACGGTCGTTCATATCACGCATTCGATCGATGAGGCCATCGGTCTCGGCGATCGCATCCTCGTGGTGGGAAAGCCCGGCCGTGTGGTGGCCAATCTGACGGATTTTTCGGCCCAGGACCGTGATGAGCTGCGCGCGCACATCCTGACGCACCTCGGAGCACCGCCGGATTCATCGGCGCGCTTCTTGGAGCGACGCTCGACTCGCATTGACGAGCGCGCCACTGGAAGCGGTGGATGGGCGAGCTGACCCTACCTGCGCAAGACGCGGTGCGCGGTGTGCAGCCGCCGGGCGAGCGCGCGCTGGCGCTGGTCGTCGCGACGGCCTTTTTCATGGAGCAGTTGGACTCGACCGTGCTCACGACGGCGTTGCCGACCATGGCCGGCTCGTTCGGTATCAACCCGCTCCACATGAGCATGGCGTTGACCGCCTACTTGGTGAGCCTCACGGCTTTCATTCCCGCCTCCGGGCAGATCGCGGATCGATTCGACGCGCGCCGTGTCTTCTGCGCCGCGCTCGCGCTCTTCACCGTGAGCTCGGTGCTCTGCAGCTACGCCGGCAGTCTTGGATTTCTGGTCGTGTCGCGCTTTCTTCAGGGAGTGGGCGGGGCGCTGATGGTGCCGGTCGGGCGGCTCGTGCTGTTGCGAACGGTCCCCAAGGCGCGTGTCGTGCGTGCGATGGCCTGGGTGTTGATGCCGACCATGATCGCTCCAATCTTGGGTCCGCTCGTGGGGGGATTTTTCGTCACCTATTTCTCGTGGCGCTGGATCTTCTATATCAATATCCCGATCGGGATCATCGGCATCGTGGCTGCGGCGCTGCTGTTTCCGGGCCGCAGCCACGAGCGCACGCGGGAATTCGATCTGTCGGGCCTGGTGATATCAGGCTTTGCCCTGACGTTCTTTGTGGTCGGCCTGGAACTGCTCAATTGGGGCGTGGTAGACCGGCTTTACGGGCTCCTGCTCCTGGCGGGCGCGGCCGGTTGCGGATTTGCCTATGCGCGGCACGCCCGCTCTCACCGGCATCCGATCCTGGATTTCACGCTGACGCGCATCCCGACCTTCGAGATCTCGATGTGGGGCGGGACGTTCTTTCGCATCGGTATCAGCGCCGTTCCATTCCTCCTGCCGATGATGCTGCAGCTCGGGTTCGGGTTGTCTGCCATCCGCAGCGGCATGCTGACCTTCTCCAGTGGCGTAGCGGCGCTGGCGGTCAAGATCACCACGGTGAGAATCCTGCGGCAAGTCGGCTATCGCAAGGCGATGGTGTGGAACAGCGCACTGGCGACTTTGTTTCTGGGGCTGTGCGCCTTCTTCCGTCCAACATGGCCAGTGTCTGCTCTTTATGCCGTGCTGCTCCTCGGCGGCTTCGTTCGGTCGTTGCAGTTCAATGCCCTCGGCACGATTGCGTTCGCCGACGTTCCGCAGCCTCGGATGAGTGCTGCGACCAGTCTGCACAGTGTGATGCAGCAGGTGTGTGGGACGGCCGGCATCTCACTCTCGGCCGCCATTCTAGCCGGCGCCGTGCTTTTGCGTGGGCACACCAGGCCAGAGCTCACGGATTTCTCAGTCGCGTTTCTTGCGATTGCCGCGATCTCGGCCTTCTCGGTTCCCTACTGCCTGCGTCTGGCAGACGACGCGGGGGCAGAGCTCAGCGGGCAGCGAGCCTCATAGTCAAATCTGGCGGCCGGCTCCGTGGACTCCTTCGAAAATCTCATAGAGCGAAACTCGACATGCCTATAAAAAGCTTAAACATCCTGCGGCCCCTCGCAGCCATTACCGGTTTATCGGTGCTCGTACCCTTCAGCTCTGCCGTTTGGGCGGACGAAGCCGCTGACGGCATCCTCGATGAACTGCCCACGGTCATAGTGACCGCGGAGAAGCGCTCCACCTCTCTCGAGCGCACCTCCGCGGCAGTGACTGCCGTCTCCGCGGATACGCTCAAGATCGAGGGTCTCCAGGACCTGCGCGATCTCAATGGCGATGTGGCGGGTCTGCTGGCCCCGGGCGCGATCCAGAACATGCAGGCTCTCTACATTCGCGGCATCGGCACCTCGGATCCGGGCACCTTCCCGGCGGTGGCTGTCTACATGGATGATGTCTACATCCCGAGGGTATTTGGTGCCGCGCTGTACGATCTCCCGGACATCGAGCGCGTGGAGGTTCTGCGCGGCCCCCAGGGAACGCTGTATGGCATGAACAGCAGCGGCGGCGCGGTGCGGTATATCTCGCGTGACCCTGGAGAGGAAGTTCAGGGCCTGGTCGATGCCAGTTACGGCAGTTATGGGACGTTCTACACGCATGAGTATGTGAGCGGGCCGCTTGTGAGAGGTGTTCTCGACGGCAGCATCGCCTACGCACACCGCGACAACTCGGGCTATACGTTCGACCCGATTCAGAACCGCGATCTGGATGCGCTGCGCACCGACCAGGCGCGCGCAAAGCTCCGTTGGACGCCGGATTTTGGTTTGACGGCGGTCCTATCGGTAGATGGGTTGCTCGACCGATCGGACAACGCCTCGTACGTCTCGCTCATCTACCCGGGCAGCAATCCCCGGACCACGTATGCGAATCAGAATGTCGATCTACATCGCGAGAACGGCGGTGTCTCCCTGAAACTCGAGTACCCCGTCGGAGATGTGTGGAGCTTGAAATCTGTGAGCGCCGGGCGATTCCTCGAGGATTCACCTTCGCCCTGGGACGAGGACGGCACGCCTCTGAACCTGTACGGCTGGACTCAGTGGCTGCGCGAGGATGAATTCTGGCAGGACTTCCAGGCGGTGGGGACTTACAGCGACGTCACGGTGACGACCGGCGCCTCTTACCTGCATGATACGTTCAATTTTCAACGCCTCACCTATATCAGCAACCGCTATTCCGACCAGATCAGCCGACTGCTGGACCAGAACTACGGCGTCTATGGCGAGGCGACCTGGCACATCGTGGGTGGATTGAGCCTCACGGCGGGTCTACGGGTCTATTCCGACGAGCAGACCTTTGATGATGCATCCTTCAAATCCGATGCAGAGGCGGCACATATCACGCCCGTCTTCAGTGTCAATGGCTTGAATCGGAGCTGGAGCGGGGTTACGCCGAAGGCCGTGATCAACTATCAAATCAATCCCGACGCGTTCACGTACTTGAGCTGGACCAATGGCGAGAAGTCGGGCGGCTACAACCGCTCTGCCTCAACGCTCGCCATTGCCTCCTATGCGGTGGATCCCGAGAAGGTCGATACCTACGAGCTCGGGATCAAGGCCCGCGACTTCGGCGGCCGACTGCAGAACAACCTGGCGCTCTTCTACAACCGCTACAATAGTTATCAGGCCTCAATTAGCGACCCGGTGATCAACGGGTCGCTGGTCGCCGGCAGCGTGCTCATGAACGCAGGCCGGGCGCACTCCTACGGGGTCGAGCTCGAGACGACCGCGCTCCTGGCCCAGGGGCTGGAGTTCAAGTTCACGGGGTCTTACCTCGAGTCAGCCTTCGATGAGTTCCTGAATCCGACCGGCGCCGCGATCTCCAACTACGTCGGCCATCAGCTGCCAGACGCGCCCAGGTTCAATGCGGGGACGGCCCTCAATTATTCGCTTCCCTGGAGCGTCCCAGGCAAGACGAGCGCTTTCGTGAAATACCAGCTGATCTCTCAATACTATCTGGACTTCACCAATACGGCGCCGAACACCATCCACGGCCAGAACTATCTTGATCTGGGCGCCCAGTACGAGCTGCCGCATGCGCCTGTCGAACTCAGCCTCGGGGTCACCAATGCGCTCGATCGTACTTATCGGATCAACGGCAGCTACCTGCCGACGATTCCGATCTATACCGCGCAGTACAACCCGCCCCGACTGATCCTCGGTACCGTGCGATACCGCTTCTGAAAAAGCAGAGTATGGTGCGGCTTCTCTAAGTGAGACCGCGAATCGCAAGTTCCGCTGCGACCAGATCCTCGAGCGCACTGCCGACGCTCTTGAAGAGGGTGATGACGCCCGCGCCGGTGCGCGCGAAACGCGCCGAGCCGAGCTCGGATAGCTCGCCGCGCAGCGCGCTCCGATCGATGACTCCGCGCTCCAGGGCGCCGATGATCTCGCCGGATTCGGCCAGCGCGCCCTGCCGGGTATCGACGTAAAGCTCGGCGCGGGCGATCGTGCGATCATCGCATTCGCACATTTGCGGCGTGAAGGCGCCCACCAGATCGAGGTGCTGCCCCGGCTCGAGCCACTCGCCGAGAACGAGCGGCTGCTGCGAGAGGGTCGCGCAGCTCACGATATCGGCCCAACGCACCGCCGCTTCGAGGTCTGGAGCCGCCTCGACCGAAAGATCCGCGCGATTGAGCTGGGCCGCCAAGACCTCTGCCCGCTCCAGATGCCGCCCCCAAATCCGCACCTCACGAATCGGCCGAACCGCCGCGTGGCTCTCGATCAGATGCGGCGCGAGCCGGCCCGTACCCACCATGGCGAGGCGCGACGCGCCGGCGAGCGACAAGTAGGACGAGGCGAGGGCGGAGGCCGCACCGGTTCGACGCAGCGTCAACTCCGCTCCGTCGAGCAGCGCGCGCGGCTGCCCGGTGACGGCATCGAACAGCAAATAGGTCGCGGCGACCGCCGGCAGGCCCCGCAGCGCGTTGTCCGGAAATACCGTCACGATCTTGATGCCGAGCGCGCCGCCCACCCTCCAGGCCGGCATCACCAGAAGCGTGCCGGCACGTGCACCGGATTCTGCCGCGTCGACTGCATAATGCATGCGAGGGGGAACCGTAGGCGGCTTGCGGAATGCGGCATCGAGCGCATCGATAAGGGCGCGCCGGTCGAGCCGCGCGGCGAGTGCAGGTGCGTCCAGGTGAATCATGATCCTCTGATCCCCAAGTCAGATCACGTTGAGCTCGCGCAGCGGCATTCCGGCCGTATAACGCGCATAGGATAACGGCGTCAAATCGATCGAGCGGTACCCGCCGAAGCAAATATACTCCGCGAGCCCGCGACCGATGCCGGGCGCCTGCTGCAGCCCGTGTCCGCTGAATCCGTTGGCGAGCAACAGATTCGGGATGCCGGGGACGGGGCCTACGAATGCATTCTGATCGAACGCGTTGTAATCGTAGTGGCCCGTCCACGCGGAGCTCATCCGCAGCGACTCGAACGCCGGAACTCGATGCGCGAGCACGGGCCATGCACTCGTCTCGAACAGCGCATAGTCGACTTCGAAGTCCTCCGGCGCCACGTTCGGGTCCGGATCCGCCACCGGGCCGCAGAGGAAGCGATCGCCTTCGGGGCGAAACCACAGGCCGGTCGGATCGATGACCAGCGGACAGCGCGGGATCGTGGCCGGACAGGTGAACACGAACACATGGCGCTTGCGTGCGTAGACGGGCAGATCGACGCCGACCGTGGCGGCGAGATCCCGCGCGCGCGTCCCGGCGGCATTCACGGCGAAACGGCAGCGAACCTCGCCCTGCGAATCGAGCTGAACGCAGACGACGGCGCCTTCCGGCGCCCGCACGAATCCCGCCACCCGGTCGCGTACATAGCGCACGCCGGCGCGTTCGTTGGCCGCGCGCAGGGCCGTGAGCAAGGAATGACCGTCGAACCAGCCTTCTCCATGCGCCGTGTCGCAGCCCGCGGCGAGATCTTCGGTGTTGAGCCACGGATAGCGCGCGGTGAGTGCCGGCCGGTCGTGGAGCACCGCCGGCGCCGAGCAAGCCCGCTGAATCGCCACGCGCTGCTCGAGGGTGGATCGACCTTGCGGGGTCGCGAGATAGAGGTAGCTCGACTCCACGAGACCGACGTCGGCCGACATGCTCCCCCCCGCCAGGCGCCGCGGCGCCTCGCGCAAGAACTGCATCCCGAACATCGACAGGCTAATGTTGATCGGCGTCGAGAACTGCAGGCGGATGGAGCTCGCGGAGCGCGTGCTCGCGGCCTCGCGATAACTCGGGTCCGGTTCGACCACGAGAATCGAGCCGCGGAACTCGGGTGTCTGTGTGAGAAAGTAGGCGCACGCGGAGCCGAGCGCTCCGCCTCCTGCGATCACGACGTCGAATCGAGTCTCCAATGCAACCTTGAGGGATTTCGACGCGCGTACGCTTACGCGCGCACCCGCAAGTTCTTCGGATCGTAAAGAGGCACGAGCGAAGCTCGCGCCGGGACCCTGGCCGCCGCCAACTCGATCTCGTAGCGCCCGGCGCGGATGTAATCGTCGCTGCAGCCGCCCTCGCACGACACGTAGCCGAGCGCGACCGCAGCGCCCAAGGTGTGGCCGTACATCCCGGAGGTGACGAAGCCGACGCGCTCTCCGTCGCGGTAGATCGGCTCGTTGTGATAGACGAGCGGCCCTGGATCCTCCAAGAGAAACTGCAGCAAGCGCCGTTTCAGCACACCGGCCTCGCGCTGGGCGAGGAGTGCCTCGCGGCCGATGAACCCGTCCGCCTTCTTGAAGTCGCAGGTAAAGCCGAGACCCGCTTCCAGCGGTGAGTCTGCGGGCCCGATATCGTGCGGCCAGTCCCGATACGCCTTCTCGATGCGCAGCGAGTTGAGCGTGTGATAGCCGCAATGACGCAGCCCAAACGCACGACCCGCCTCGATCAGCGCGTCGTATACCGGTTGCGCGAATGGGACGGGAATGTAGAGTTCCCAGCCTAACTCGCCGACGTAGGTGAGCCGGAGCGCGAGGGCTGTCTGGTAGCCGATGCGCACCTCACGGCAGGTCGCAAAAGGGAATCCGGCTGCGGAGAAATCCTCGCACGAAACCTTCTGCAAGAGCTCTCGCGAAGCGGGTCCCTGGAGGTTCAGCATGACGTACGCGTCGGACAGATCGGTGACCGTGCAGAATGCGTCCGCGGGGATGGAGTTCTGGATCCATGCCTCGACGTGGGTGTGCGTGAAGGCCGCCGTGACCACCAGAAATCGATCGGGGGCGAGCCGCGTGACCGTGAGATCCGCCTCGATTCCGCCCGCAGAGTTCAGGAACTGAGTGTAGACGCAGCGCCCAACCGCGACGTCGATCTGGGCCGTAGCGATGCGATTGAGCACGCGGGCGGCGTCGCGGCCGGCGACCAGGAGCTTCGCGAAGGAGGACTGCTCGAACATCCCGACCCGCTCGCGCACGCAAGCATGCTCTTCGGCGTTGTTCGGGAACCAGTTTTGCCGTCCCCAGCCGTATTCGTACGCCGCGCTCTGGCCCGGGCGCGCGTACCAGTTGGGACGCTCCCAACCGGCCGACTCGCCGAAGCACGCACCGGCCGCGGCGAGCCGGTCGTGCAGCACGCTTTTCTTCACGCCGCGCGCGGTCGCGGGCTGCCGGAAGGGCCAGTGATCCTGGTAACCGATGCCGAGCGTCTCGATCACCCGGTCTTGCAGATACTTGTCGTTGTCCTGCCACGCGTGCGTGCGCCGCAGATTCACGGTCCAGACATCCATGGGCGCGCGCCCTTCCGCAATCCAGTGCGACATCACGAATCCGACGCCGCCGCCAGACAAGATCCCGAGCGAATTGAAGCCCGCGGCCACGAAGAAATTCTTGAGGTTGGGCGCCTCGCCCATCAAGTAGTTGTGATCCGCAGTAAAGGACTCCGGTCCGCAGAACAAGAGCTTGATGCCGGTCGTCAAAAGGCAGAGGACGCGCCGCATCGCCTTGTCGATGTAGGGAACCATGCGATCCCAATCGGGCGCTATTTCGCCGAAGCGGAAATCCTCCGGAATACCCCCGGTTCCCCAGGACCGCGCGGATGCTTCGAACAGGCCGAGCATGATCTTGCCCGCCTCCTCGCGGATGTAGGCGGCATTCCCCGGATCGCGCAGGATGGGCAGCATCGGATGCACGCCGGCGACCGGCTCGGAGATCAAGTAGTAGTGCTCGGCCGCTTGCAGCGGCACGTTGACCCCGGCCATCCGGCCGACGGATCGTGCCCACATGCCGGCGCAGTTGACCAGGTATTCCGCCGCGATTTCGCCCGACGCCGTGCGCACGCCGGTCACCCGGCCTCGCTCGCGGAGGATTGCGGTCACGGTGGTGTTCTCGAAAATCTGCGCGCCGCCCTGACGCGCGCCCTTCGCAAGCGCCTGCGTCACGTCGGTCGGATTGACCCGGGCATCGTCCGGGAAATGAAACGCCGCCGTGAGATCGCCGACCTCGGCGAGCGGCCACATTTTCCGGACCTCGGACGGAGAGATCTCGTGTGCCTCGACGCCAAAGCAATGTGCCATGTGCACGCCGCGGCGCATTTCCTCGGCCTTATCGGCGGTCATCGCCAACTGGATGGAGCCGCAGCCGATGAGTCCCGTGGCCTGGCCCGTTTCCGCCTCGAGCTTGCGGTAGAGCTCCTGAGAGTATTTGGCGAGCTTGGTCTGGGTTTCGGTGTCGCGGAGCGAGGTCAAAAGGCCGGCTGCATGCCAGGTGGTGCCCGCCGTCAGCTGCGCGCGCTCGAGCAACACCACATCGCGCCATCCGAGCTTGGTGAGATGATAGGCGATCGAGCAGCCGATGACTCCGCCGCCGATAATCACGACGCGTGCTTGCGAGGGGAGCGCCTTGACGTTCATATGATTTCTTTCTCTGGGGCGTATCCGCCACGCCGCGCGAGCATCACGAGCAACCCACCGAGGAAATATACCAGAGCGGCCACCGCGACCGCAGGGAGCGAGGCGGTGAGATAGGGGTAGAGGGCGCTCGAGCGATAGCTCAACGGATTCAAAAGGCCGATGTAGGCGCTGCAGCCCGCAGCGAGCGCGGCGAGCGCCGCGGGGTTGAAGCCCCGCCAGAACGTATAGGGCCGGCCCGGCTGGTCCGCGTAGATTGCGCGGATATCGATGCGCCGCCGGCGCAGCACGAAGTAGTCGACGATCTGGATGCCGCAGATGGGCGCGAAGGCGACGCCGATGAGAGCGAGAAAATTGCCGAACTTGGCGAAGAACAGTTCCGGAATGAAGATCCCGACGAGCGCCACCGGCGTGATGGTGATGAGCAGCAGCGTCGTCCAGGAGCGGCGCTGCAGCGCGCGGAAGTTGCGCAGGCCGATCGCGGACGCATAGATGCCCGCCGTGGTGGTGCCGAAGTTCGCGGCGGTGACTAATGCGAGGGAGATGATCGCGTAGGAGGGTCCGCCGAC
>Ga0182030_10008925_pt1 | contig 20626 bp, 30 predicted proteins | sample 812S3MmetaG_FD_121299 | JGI IMG/M metagenome (GOLD analysis project Ga0182030, IMG submission 121299) | Permafrost microbial communities from Stordalen Mire, Sweden - 812S3M metaG (Illumina Assembly) | ecosystem: Environmental > Terrestrial > Soil > Wetlands > Permafrost | place: Sweden... | reverse complement strand
CATCGACAAGAACGCGCCGATCGCGTCAGGGCGCGATGAGAGCGGGTTCTTCGAATTCGGTACGAGCCAGATTGCCCCGATGACGCCCAGCGCCGCAATGGGCACGTTGACCAGGAACACCGAGCCCCACCAGAAGTGCGACAGCAGAAATCCTCCCAAGATCGGCCCCAGAGCGACGCCAATGCCCGTGGTCCCGGACCAGATCCCAATGGCTCGAACGCGGTCGCGCTCGGTCGTGAAGACATTGGTGAGGATCGAGAGCGTGCAGGGCATCAGTGCGGCCGCGCCCACGCCCATGCTCGCGCGCGCCACGGTCAAGACGTCCGGCGTCGGCGACCATGCCGCGAATGCCGAACCGCCGCCGAAGACCACGAGGCCGCCAATGAACACCCATTTTCGACCGGCCCGATCACCGAGCGCTCCGAGGGACAGGAGCAGGCCCGCGAAGACCACCGCGTACGCGTCCACCATCCATTGCAACTGGCTCGCGCTGGCGCCGAGTGAGCGTGCGATCGACGGCAGCGCCACGTTGAGCACCGTGTTGTCCAAACTAATGAGTAGCAACGTGACGCACAGCACCGACAGCGTGGCCCAACGGCGATAGGCCGACGCACGCTGAGTCGCGACAGGGACGGTCACGACCTCACCGTAGATTCATTCGTCACGCGGTGCCAGGGAAGAAGGTCCCGACATGCTCGAGACATTGTGAGCATCCCAGGCGCTCGGACCCTCGGCGCTCCCACGTCCGATCTCGCCGCGTCGGCGAACTTCGCTGAGGGCTGAACCATGGCTCGCAATCCTTGACAATTGATTGAATCAGGAGTTGGTCGTGGAGTTCGACGATGGGCGAAGATTCCTCTCCCACACGTGTGGTGATCGCCGGCATTTCTCGAGGTATCGGTCGGTCCACCGCGCTCGCGATTGCGAAGCGATGTTCACCGACTCGATTCCTTACGCCGGTGGCAGCGCGTAGGCAACTATCTGCGACGGTCCTTTGCCTTTGCCGTACTTGGGTCCGCCCGCGGGCACGATCACGGTATTGCCCGCGATGGCGATTGGCGAGTTCGTGGCTCTCGGCAACTGCTGGGTGAAGACAATCGCGCCGGAAGAACGATTGAGCGCGAGTAACTCGCCGTTCACCAGGGTTGTGAATACCAGGTTGTTGGACACCGTTGCCGCACCGAGCGGCAGGCTGCCCACTGGAGTCTTCCATTCGACTTGACCCGAGACAGTGTTGAGGGCTTCGATGTCGCCAGAGATCTTCTTGCCGACGTTCAAGCCATTGACCTGATCGGTACTGGTGAACCTAAAGGCGAAGTTACACGTCGCCACGTAGACCGTGCTTCCCGCCACGGCCATGTTGGTGAGGATGCCCCCCAACGCGCCCGGCTCGTAGGTATAGGGAACCGTCAGCTTGCTCTTGCCCGACAGGGCCTTCGTTGAATCGTTGTCGTGGCCGTCGTGCGCGCCGACCGGTGTCTTCCACATCAGCGTGCCGCTAGTGGCGTTCATCTCGTAGACGGTGCCCATCTTGCCGCCGCCAATGATGACCGACACACCGTTGGCGGTCGTTGCGATTGGTGAGGCCTGCATGTCGTAGTCCTTGAAGTCGTTGCTCACCGCCTGGTAGTACCAACGAAGTTTGCCGGTCGCGGCGTTGAGCTTGACGACGCTGTCGGTGTAGAGAAGCTTGCCGGGACTCGAGATCGCCGACGCCATTGTCTGATACGGATTGCCAATGCCGAACGTCACCGACCCGTCCGGACTGACCAGCGGTGTTTCCCACGCGCCGCCAGCGCCAAGGCCAAGCGACTGCGCGCCCTGATCGGGTTTTGGCACGGTCTTAAACGTCCATATTCGTTTTCCGGTGGTGGCGTTGAGCGCCAGCAGCACTCCCCCTCCCGGCACGAGCCCGTACTGGCTCGCCACGTAGACCCGGCCGTTGGCCACCTGCGGCTGGATGCCGAAACTTCCCTGACCCTTCTTGAGCAGCGTGTCATTCGACCAGAGCAGTTGTCCCGTCGTGGCGTTGAGCGCGAAGACGGCATAGGGGGTCGCGCCGTAGACGGCACCGTTCACAACGGCCACGCCGTTAGGTCCGGGGCCGCTCTTCTCCTTCTTGTTCACGTAGTACGACCACTCGAGTTTGCCCGTCGCCAGGGACAGCGCGTACACGTTCGAGTGGAGGTCTTGCATGTAGACAACGCCGTCGAGGACAATTGGGTTGGCCGCCAGCGTGCCGTATCCGCCCACGTTCTTGGTTGACTTGCCTTTCAGCACGAAGGACCACGCCTTCTTGAGCGTTGACACGTTCGCCGCTGTGATTGTCGAACCTACGGCGTCGCGCGTGTTCGACAGATCGCCGTTGGAATACGGCCACGAGCCCGGCGTAGCGCTGGTCGCGACCGCGGCAGGGCCAACCACCGTCAACGTTACAAGTGCGACAGCCGCTAGCACGATAATGGATTGAGTCCATCGTGAGGCAAATCTCGCCCTCATCGGTTCACCTTCCACTGCCACTTTCATTGATGCGCAAAAAGTCAGACCTTCTAGAATTATTCAATCACGTGTAGCCAACAACGTGCAGTTCGAGCGTGAAGTCCGTTGTCGCAGTGACGCGCTTGACCGCATTGAAATGGCTGACCGCGTGAACAAACGGGCGACCCTGACGGTATTCCTTCGTACCTGATCCATGAGAGGTCGAAGTCCTTTGCGGCTCAACTGACAGGAAAGGTCAGACAATGCGAATCAGGGACGTTGCAAAGAGTAGGGCATATCGGCGTGCCGCTCCGATTGCATTTGTCGCCGTCGCGGGCCTCGCTTTCGCCGCGTGTGGGTCAAGCGGTGCCAGCGGCGGCACCGGCGGGCATCATGGCACGACAACCACTTCGTCAGGTTCTGGTGGCACCGCGTACTGATCCAATTCTTCTGAAGAATCGGATCAGCCTCTAACCCCTGGGCTTCTCCCCCGGTGGTAGCGCCCACTGCTTGTCGCACCCCACGCCGAGGCACTTCCAGTGATCAAGACTTTCCGTCGTACGTTCTCGGTCATTGGCATCGGCCGCAAAATCGCGCACCGGTGCGTGGTGGTGAGCCTGGCCCTGTCCGGTTTCCTTTTGCACTATTCCCATGGCCGTCCAATCAACGTTGAGTTCCCATCAACCAAACTAACTGGGCTCACCCGTAGGAAACTTTTCGATGATTCGACCGGCAAAAAATACACATTCGCTGACCTCGATGAATGGTTGCGGCACGAAGTCCGGTTTTCGCCATCTCATTTAATGCCCGGTGTCACTCGTCTGTTGTCGCGCGAGAGAAATCAATCATCTCCGGCATCGGTCGGCCTCATCAAAAGCCAAGATCACCCGGCCCGAGCGGCACGTCAACCGCATGCTCACGCAGCGCCTCAAGGGACACGATTTCGAGGGCGCGTTCGTGCGTCGAGGCTAGGACAACGAAGGCAGCTGCTCCATCGTTATGAGCTCGGAGCCAGTTTGCCGCAGTGACACACCATCGGTCGCCGGGCACCAGCCCCGGGAAACCGTATTGAGGAATCGGCGTGCTCAAGTCGTTGCCGATGGACCTTTGGTGCTGGAGAAACTGGTCGGTGACGACGGCGCAAATTGTATGACTTCCAAGGTCCTCAGGTCCCGTCGCACAACACCCATCACGATAGAAACCTGTCATCGGGTCGGTGCCACACGGTTCTAAGTACCCGCCCAGAACATTTCTATCGTCCATGATTCCAGTATCGCCGATGAACTAGAAGAAGACCTTGCAATCAAATAGATGGACAATGCCGCCCCTGCCTAACGTTGAAAGGGTGTCGAGCGATCAATACCGGACCAACCGGCACGCGGCGTACGAGGATCCATATTCGTCGCTCAGCGTCACTGTGCGGACGGGCCCAAGCGATGAACCGCATCGGCGAATTGTGACGCGTCGGTCACGCACATCGAGTTCAACGTCCTGCCAATCGTGCACACCAGATCGTGAGCCGTACCATCGGAGGAGACGGCGAGAACAGTAATGGTCGGTGCCGTAGCCGTGCCGGTAAGTGGCGTACGTTCACCGGCGGGGTCGGCAATCAGTACAACCATTGACTTTGAGGAATCGCTGCCGAAGAGATACCTCACTTCTTCTCCGCGAGGGCGAGACGTATGACCATGACAGCTACCCACATAGGGCTTGTAGGCGCTCGTGTAGGGACAAAAATTTGCGCCGTTGTCGGTCGTATTCGCGCTGGCGTCAAGTTCAATTTCCCCCTGAGGCCCGTAGGGAAAGTTCTTGGTCGGCCCGAAGTGGATGGAGGCGCCAGAGCCATCGCCATCGACAATGCCGCACGTCCAGCCAACGGGGCCGAGCAGAGAGACGCGAAGGCTTCGCAGATTGACTCGATACACGCTTGGAGTCTTTAGATCCTCGTACTGCGTCACAGAGCATGAATCCGAACTTGGCGCGGAGTTAGGTGGAAATTTCGCGGCATGAAGCGACGCGAGCGGCGGTAGCGATGCCCCCGCCGACGCCATTGAACCTGCGAAAAAGAACAATACGGCCGTCACAACTGCGAGCGTTCTGAAGAAGCGCGTGCTCTTTGGTCCGACTTGAAGGGACCGTCTCGGGTCCTTTGCCATCCTGTTTCTCCCGTCCACGTGTCGTTCACGCAACAATCTCTAGATGTGAGCTGATTCCATTCTGGCAACGAAACCGGACACGGGTTGTCGCCCTCGTAACGCTCTAGTGGACAGTGGAAACTTGACGTCTGAGTGCTGAGGACACAAACGGCTACTTGCTCGATTTCTCGACTCGAATTATTCCCGATCCGCTCTCGGTGAGGTTCTTCGAGCCCATCGCTGTCGTGAGGTTGTAATAACCCGGCCCGGCGTCCGCAGGAATTCTCAGGATTGACACTGGACTGTCGGCGGCGGTGTCGAGAACAACGATTCGCTTCGCGCGTGCGTTCGTTCGTCCAAGCCGAGGATGCGCGCCAATCGAATCATTCTTCAACAGTGCGACCGTCCGATATGGGCCCGAGAGACTCATTGAAAAGGCAATTGAGGTGGCGGGTGATTGCGTCGAGGTAGCCGCCGAGCGAATCCAGCGGACGGTGATAACGCTGCCCGGATGGTAAATAGCATTCATCGCTGACCCGCGACAGCAGGAATAGGTGTACGCCGGGTGAGTGCCCTCCAAGATCGAGGGAAGCGATCCAGGCTGAGCCGGCGAGTGGGTCGGTCGACCGGTGAAGGCGATGAGAAGGAAGAGGCCTGCCACCACTACTGACATAACGACGAAACCTATTCGCAAGTATGCGTCTCGACTGCCGTTCTCTTTTTCGGTGTTGCTCACTCCGTCACATTAGGTCCGCAAGTCTTAGACCTCCGGACTACCCACGGCGGGATCGGCTCTGGTCCTTGTGCTAACTCCTCACAGCCACCATCTCGGTTCGAAGCGTGCGCCTCAGGGTTTACCCCTAGGGGACGAATCAATGCGCGGCCTGGGGGCACGATAAAAATATACGTAAAGCAACTCCATCGTCAAAGGTATTCAAGATCATGTCAGAACCTGCGAGACCGAAGGCTGTCTCAGGCGGCGAGCGGCGCCGGTGGTACGTCCACCTCGCCCTCATCACCTCGCTCGCCGGTTCCCTGCTGTCGCTCATCTATCTGAGCCACAGCATCACGATTCACGTGGTCTTCGGCGTGGCGTTCATGTTCATGATGTTGTTTCACTTGTTCCAGCGACGCCGCACGGTCAAGTCACTCCTAAAGCGCTTGGTAGGCGCACACGCCCGCGCGCGAGCATCGACCCGGTTGGCCCTCTCGGACATAATCTTGGAACTGTTGGTTCTCAATGTCCTCGTGTCCGGCATCGTCGACGGAGTGCACCACCAAGCGACCCGGATGCCGTTCGCGGCCACGATTGGACTGCCGCCTGGACTTTCGCAGTGGCACAAACTCGCTGCGTTCGTGCTGGTTATCTACGCGACCGTTCACATCATTCGACGGCGAAAGCGGTTGCGTCGCTCGCACATTCAATAGAGCGATCAGAAAATTGCCGATGCTGGCGTTGAACGCTGATCAATCCTGGGGCAGGCGTGCAAAATCGCTCTTGGCCTTCTTGTACCAGCCCATGCCTTTGATTGGGTTCTTCCAACGGGCCTTCATATCTTTAGATGCTTGATCATGCGTCGTGTCACCATTCGCGACCACATCTTTGATGTGCTGATCTTGTGATTTGATGACCTCATCGGCGGTTTCGCCGTGGTGGGAATAGTCGCACGGGCCACCCAACTGTTGGCATGTCATGGTTTTCATTTTGCTACTTCCTTTCATTTTCTCTTATCACTATTTGAACGATCAGGAGTCGTTGCGCATTCACTTCTCAGGATTTCACGCGCACGCGAATCACGTCCAAAGTCGTCAGTACGTCTGGATCAGCCATCAGTTCCACTTCGTGAACCTGGCCCGCCGCCACGTGGAACACAAAGGCAACCTTGACCGATCCGGCGTGGATCCAAGCGGCGCCGAGATCGCCGTCAATTGTGACGGGTACCGCCCCTCGGGTGCCATTGAATCGGCCGGCGACCGCCGAGGCCCCGTCGTACACGGGATTTGTGCCCATCTCCTGTGCCGCCAAATCTGCTCGCATGACGGCGTCGGGCGCAAGCAGCGTTAACAGGGTCGCTAGATCCCCGCCTCGAGCCGCACGCAGGAACGCGGTTACAACTCGTTCACTTTGCTCCCGAATATCTTGTGAAGTGTTCGGATCCGGCGCGCCCTGCACCTTTCGCCGTGCTCGGCTCGCCAGTTGGCGAACAGCGGTACTCGAACGGCCCATGATCGCGCTGATCTCGTCGAACGGATAGCCGAAGACATCGTGTAACACGAAGGCTGCCCGTTCGGCAGGCGCAAGAGTGTCAAGTACGACCTGCATCGCATCGCTCAACCGTTCGGCGAACAGCGCGTCTGCTTCCAGGTCGACCGGCTTGATATCGCCGGGTGGTGTCGCCTCGGCCTGCGATCTTGTTCGATGCTTCCGCAGATGATCCAGACACAAACGTGTCACGACTGTCGTCAACCAGGCGGGCAGGTTATCAATATCGTCTGTGCGAGAAAATCGTAGCCACGCTTCTTGCAATACGTCATCGGCATCGGCCCTTAAACCAAGTATCCGGTTAGCGAGACCAGTAAGTCTCGGCCGCTCGGCCTCAAAGTCGCTCAATTTCATTTCGATCACATGATATTGACGTAATTCACCATAGGAATGTGACAGCCATCGGAGATTTCGCCTCGTGAGGTGCCCCAAGACCAATAAATGCCAACGTCATGTTATTGACGACGAGCCACTTTCTCGGACATAGTTCGCTAACACGGCGCCAAGATTGCTGCGGTGGCGATCCAGGGTGGTAGCTCAGGTCTCAGCTAATTACTTAACTTCCCTCGCGACTCGCGCGAGGTGGTCCTCAAGTTTGTCGAAACTCGCCTGCATGCCATCAATGGCGATCCTCGGATCATCGCGTTGGTCCCCGGCGTGTGCGAACATCGAGTCGAGACCCGACCTGTCCCGGAAGACGAGCAGGGTCGTCATCGTCGTGACGCCATCATCCTCGCGAAGCGTCGTCGTCTCCACGGCCTCGTCTTGCGGCCTCCCGTCGAACACCCAGGTCTCCACCGTGCGCACCGGGCGTTCGATCTCGAGGAAGGTGCCGTGAAATGAGCACCTTACGCCGTCATCAAAGACGCCAACGTAGCGATACCCCCCGCCGACGCGCAGGTCAATCTCGCAGACCTCAAGTTCATTGTTCCCGCCCGTGAACCAGACGCGCACGTGTTCGGGCGTCGTCAGAACGTCGAAAAGGAGCTCGGCGGACACGTCGAACTTCCGGGTGGTCTGCATCTCGTGGTCGCTCGGGAACTCGAGCGTGGCCGAGCCATGTCGGTTGATTGTCATTTCATTCCATCCTTTCGCTGTAGGCCATTGAGATAGTCGTCCAACCGGTCCATTCGAGCGTTCAGCGACTGTTCGTACTTCTCTAACCAGTCATAGAGGGGGCGTAGACGCTCACGGTCCAGTCGGTAGAGGCGTTGCCGCCCTTGCGCACGGCACTTAACGAGGCCGACGTCGCTCAGGACTCGCAGATGCTTGGACACCTGGGGTTGTGTGAGACGCAGCATGTCGACGAGTTCGCCGACCGGCCTCTCGCCCGCCACCAATGCGTCCAGAATCTCGCGTCGGTGGTTCCCGGCGATGGCGTCAAAGACATTCGGGGCAAGTGAAGTACGGGCCATCGGATTATTATATTCCAAAAGTGGAATATGTCAGGGAACGAAGGGCTCCTTTGCTCGTCGGTGGTCGGCAAGAGTGCCGAACTGGACACAGCCCAACTATCCTTTTTGCCGATCGACGCCTGGACGGAGAACAACGCGAGTCCGGTGCCTCCGCTACTCTGACGCCTAATGGCCACGTTCGACGACGTCATTCGCCTGACCGCTCACTTGCCCGACGTGACCGTGTCGACTTCCTACGGCACACCAGCGCTCAAAGTCCGCCAAAAGGGCTTCTGTCGGCTCTGGGGCGATCGCGACCGCTCCAAAGCCGACCTTGGAGAAGACGAGGTACTCGTGGTCTTTTGCGAGCTGGACGAAAAGGAGTTCTTGCTCGCTGAGTCCGACGGTTCGATCTTCACCGCGCCCCACTACGACGGCCACGGTGCCGTCCTGATCTTGCTCGATGAGATTGACCTCGAAACCCTCGCCAACCTGCTCTTTGACAGTTATTTGCTCCGCGCGCCCGCCTCAATTCGGCGTCAGTACAACTGAGCGATGTTCGTCCACTTTGACGTTTCGACATATCGAGCTCGACATCGAGCACTCCCCCTCAACGACCGGCTGGGCGACTCTGTCGTCGTCTTTTGGGTCCGCGACAGCATCCAACTCGGGTTCATCGCCGCGGTCTGATGTCGGTGGCGGAGCCAATGAAGTAAGCAGTGTGTCCTAGGGACAACTGGTTACAGCGTCTCAGGCGCCGTTAATGCCCTTCTTGGACTCTTTCTTGTTGTGCTTCTCGTTGCGCTTTTCCTTCAGGGACTTTCCGACCTTCTTGACGTTATGTTGGTTCGGTGATTTATCGGCCACGGTGACTCCTCTCGTCGGCGACGTCATTCTTGGCGACGTCGAGAACACAGATTGTGAGCGAACGCCCGTGAGGTCGTGTGACTTCGAGGGGCAACTTCACAACTTGGATACTCATCGTCGACTTTAATCGGCGCTGGCACCTTCGGGTCTCACTGGCCAAACAGCTCTACGACCCTTCATGGCGATGAATGCCAGTTGAACAATCCGAGACAGCGACGGTGACAGCGAATTGACCCACCTAGGCTTTGGAGATTTTTGCCATCGCTCGATGTAAAGGAGTTGGGATCGTCCTGGTCTCCAGCGTTCTTCTGTCTGGATGTGCGTCGCAGGTTGCACACAATGACTCATTGCCCGCTACAACTCGGCTCGGACCGCCGGGCCACCTGTTCAAGGCGTCATTTCCCCACGCACCAACCGTGCACACCTTTACACTTTCCGGCGCTAAGCAACCTCAATACGGAGTTGGAGTACGGGCCAACACCATCTATGTCAGTGGTGGCGATGGACCACCCGAAATGGACGTGTGGGTGGAATTCCTGACGAATTCTGTGCCGCGTCGACAAGTGAACCCCTTTCTGCGAAGCTACTTGGCCACGTCTCGTGGCGGTCGAATCATCACGTGGTTTGGTCTACCTGCGGCCGAAGCGTTAGTGCCTGGGTGCGATCCGTCCGGCCAGTGCGTTGGGACTGTCGGCAATCTAGTCGTACTTGACGGAACAACGTTGTACTTCGTCATTACGCATCAATACAGTCAGATCGCTGCCCAGGAGGAAGTTCGCTCCTTTCGAATAGTCAGATGAATAAGGCAGTGTCGCAGATGACGCTTGTGGTTATGTGACTCGCGTTCACTTCGTGCAAGGAACGCAACGCCGCCTCGGCACTCGGGCTATCCGTGTGGGTTCCGTTCAGTCGGCCGACATCAACAATCTCCGAGTGGCGCCTCCACTTATGGCCACGCGTAACTACGAGCTGGTGCCGTGACCGGCAAGGTTTGCGCTGTTTCTGGCAAGCAGATCGCCGATTCGGGCGCGCTTGGCTCCACGGACCATATGGCGACGCCCGGCGAGTGGATGCTGTTCCCGACCCGTCAGCGGTTGGTGGCGCGACCGACGGGTCCGGGCAGCGTTGCGTCCCATCAGCGCGGCCGCACGCGAGATACCCGCCGACGTCAGTGGTCATCTGCGATGATGGCCGACGTGGAGGAGATCGAGGTTGTCGTCGCCCATAACGAGCGCGCGACGCTGCGCGTCGGTGACGTATTCCTGAAGATCGACGCTGATCAGACCCGCACCGACGTCGAGGTCGAGGCGATGGCGATTTCGCCGGTCCCGACCCCGGAGATCCTGTGGCGGAAGCCGCCCGTGCTCGCGCTTGCTGCTCTGCCGGGGATGGCACTTGGTCACCTCGGCAAGCCGTCGAACGCGTCGGCAGCGGCGTGGGCTGCGGCCGGTACCACCGTTAGGACGCTGCACGCCGCGCCGCTGCCTCCATGGCCAGGTCGGACCGTCGACGAATTCGCGTTACGGCTCGACTCCGAGTGCGAGTGGCTCGTCGCTAACGACGTCCTTCCAACCGAGGTCGTCACGCGCAATCGCCGGCTTGCCGAGACTGTGCTCCGGCCGTGGACACCGGTGTTCATCCACGGTGACCTGCAGGTCGACCACGTCTTCGTCGCTGGTGACGAGGTCACCGGCATCGTCGACTGGTCCGAGGCTTCCCAGGGCGACGCGCTCTTCGACCTCGCCACCCTCACGCTCGGACACGTGGAGCACCTTGGCGACGTCGTCGCTGGCTACGGCACCAACGTCGACCGCGAACTCATCCGCGCGTGGTGGTCGTTACGATGCCTGCTTAACGTCCGCTGGCTGGCCGAGCACGGCTTCGGCCCACTCGAGCAGATGCCCGAAGTCGCCATTCTGAGATCGGCGCAATGAGGCGGCACGAGCCCGATCGCTTCGATCGCAACTTCCGCACTCTCGTGCAGCCGGGGCTACTTCTCGACGTAAATGGTCATGGGCGGGACAACCCCATGGCGTTCCATCGCTGCGGCCAGTTCGGGCGATGGCGAGGCCATGCCCGCCAGCACCGCCGCCACGTCGTCTATGTCGGCTGCAATTGCGACAGTGTTGCTCCCGTCTTGCGCTGCGTAATCAGAAATATTGGAACCACCCATCATGTCGGCGATGGCGCTAGCTCGCTCTTCCTTGAAGCTCAGCCAATTGTCGACGTCGACAACATTGTGAGTAATTATCATCCTTGGCATCGTCATTTCCCCCTCGCGACGCTGTCTAAGATTCGGCGCCTCAAGCCTCTTTCTAGCACAGCGGATTGTCGCGAGCGCCGTTGCCGCTCATGTGAGAATCAGCGGCTTGGTCGGTCGCAATCGACGTCTGACGTCGCCGACCCGACGTGTCAGAAATGCCACCTGTCAATGGCGGCTTAATTAGGCCACGACTTGACTGGTGTCGCTGTCAGTTGTGATGGATGTGACAACCTAAAGTCGGCGAATGTTTTGAGTACGCCTGGCCGAATCTCGAGTGCGGCGCCAGAATTATTGGACTAGAGCCAGGACAGCGAAACATGTCGCGAGTACTAACGCGACCGGGGCCATCAGGTTGCGCTCCCAGCGGCTGCGCGATGCGATATTGGCAATCCCACTTAGTCCAAATATGGCAACGAATATCCATACCGTGATGCGCACGAAAGTGGACCTGCCGCTAGCCCCGAAAAGCCCTCCTTCAGCGAGAGCCACATAGAGAGCCACCCAGAACAACACCGCAGAGATCGCGCTCGCCAAACGTAATCTCGACGGCAGCACGGTATTGGTTCCTCCAAAAGCAGCGGCGCCGTACGGGAGGCCAGCGGCGAGAAGCATCTGAAAAACCGCCAAGGAGATGATTCCTATCGAGGCCACAAGTGTCACCCAATCAGAAGGGGAATTCATTGACCGCCTTTTGCGCCTGAGACCAGCGGAACGGGCCCGGTGAACAATTCTCGCATATTTAAGAGTGGAAGCCGCGAGCGTGAAAGTGTCACCGAACCACGCATAGTGTCGGATCTTCTTCATCCGACCAATGGTCCGTGCACACGTGAGAAGATTTGTCCATGGGCGCTCTTCTTGCCGGCCTTCTGACCGGCCTCTCGCTCATCGTTGCCATCGGCGCGCAAAACGCCTACGTATTGAGAATGGGTCTTTCTCGACACCACATCAATTTGATCGTTGCCATCTGCGCGGTCTCGGACATCGTGCTCATCACTCTCGGTATCGCGGGCATCGGCGGCGTCATCCGCTCGGAGCCGTCAGCGCTTCAGATTCTCCGATGGATAGGTGTTGTCTATCTGTCGCTCTTCGCCCTTCGGTCGTTCTGGCGAGCGCTTCGTCCTGAGGTGCTACTTCCCTCAGAGGCGAAAAAACCGACACGCAGAGCCGTGGTGTCAACCACGTTGGCGTTCACCTTTCTCAATCCGCACGTCTACCTCGACACCGTGCTCCTCCTGGGGTCGATTGGCAACCAGTACGGTCACGATCGTTGGCTGTTCGCCGTTGGGGCGTCGGTCAGTTCCTTGGCGTGGTTTTCTGGCCTCGGTTACGGAGCCAGATTCGCATCTCGCCTAATGTCGCGACCCGTTACGTGGCGCGCTCTCGACGTCGCCATCGGAGTGGTGATGGTCTTAATCGCCCTCAAGTTGACGCTGACTCCCCTGCCGTCGTGAACTTTCCCACGCTAAGGACTGGTCAAGATGGCCCTTTAAACTACTCATCATCACCCGTTGCCACTCTTGACGGTTCACTCATCTTGTGTCGTCGGCCCTATCTGACGTTCTGGAACCTTGCGCTCGCGGCACGCGCCGCTGCATCGTAAAGATAAACGAAGGTCGCTGAATTCGAAAATAGGTGCGCGGACCTACACGTCAGGACGAATGATCCGTGCACACTTGCGATTGGCAACGATCAGCGCAGTCGTGAAGATTGCGAAGTCAACTGCCGCTTCCAGCCATATACCAGTTGTGCTCCTGTAAAAGCGACCGCTGGTTGCAACGTTTATTAGATAGACAATTACGTTGCCCGGAATCGCCAGCGCGAAGAACCATTTGAAGTAGTTCCGCGTGTTGCCTTCAATACTGGTCTTGAACGTGAACATCTGTCGAACTGTTACGGGTGGCACCAAAACATCCCTCTCGGATACTGATTCCTACGGTACTCCTTCAGCCGGTCATCTCTTACGCCCGCCTCTCTACGAACCGAGGAGTGCCCGCGGACCGACACCCCAGGAGTGCAACCCTGCATTAGCGACTCACGTCTTTGGTCGTCGGAAGTAGTGAATGATCGCTGTGGTGCGACTCCCCGAAATGCCAGGGATGAATGCCGTCATCGAGATAATAGGAACGGCCATGAACAACTCCCATCCATCAGATGGAAGTTCATTGAGCGCACTACCTAACGCGTGCCATCCCTTCTTGTTGACCGGAACGTACAACTCTTTGTATTCGTAGCTCATTTGCCAACCCTAACTTGTGGCTATCTTGGGTTCACGCCAACATTTCAGTAACCGTTGGCGAGTGGGTCCAGATTCGTTCCGAGTGCCAGGCGCGGCGGGGACGCCACGTTGCACTAACGGCTACACACCATTGCGCGACGCTGGTCTCCCATGTGGTCCGGAATGGTGTGGGCGGCCTAGTCGCGGAACAGTTGTGAGATGCGCACCTTGATCAGCTTCTCTACGAGCTCCTTGGGCAGGGGCTCGTCTATTGCGAAGCGAAGTGCGCCTTTGGATTTGCTGTACGAAACCAACTCTTCCTTGAGTTCGGGAAAGACCGAACCGCTGAACGGCAGGTAACTGAGATGATTCTTGAACGCGGCAAACCCCGCCACGACCTTCCCTTGCAGCCTGAATGCCGGAACTTGATACGAGAGTCCCTGCTCAGCCTCAGGGATCACATCAAGGATCGTCTCGCGAAGTTTCTGAAGCGTCGCGCGCCTCGGCTCGTCGAGCGCTTCGAGGTAAGTGTTAATTTCTTCGCTGGACATAACGCCATTATGAACCGATGGCAGCGTGCGGTCAAGATTTCACGAGATGTGAGAGCTCGTCTACTGGTTGGTGTCAAAGGCCCGGCGTAACGATTGTGCGGGCCTGCACGATCGGGTGGCCCTTGACTAAGAAATCCTCTTCACCAGTGCAAGAACTCTTTGAGAAGATCATCTAGAGCATTTTCGCGTCAATCCTGCTCTCGACAGAGGCAAAACGGGTGGCCCGCGGGATCAAAGAGCACGCGAACGTGTTGCTGTGGCTGGTGCTCGGCGACAGTCGCCCCGAGCTCAATCGCTTCATCGATGGCCGACTCTAGGTCGTCAACTTGGAAGTCGAAATGCATCATCGGACGCTGCTCGCCGGGACCTGGAGGCCACACCGGGCGCTGGTAGTTCGATGCCTCTTGGAACACGACATAGATAGGTCCGTTGGGTGGAGACAGGATCGTTGTTCCCGGCTCCTCGTGGACGACTGGCCAACCAAGTAACTGGAAGTAAAAGCGTGCCAACGCGCTAGGGTCCGGCGCTTCAATGCCAGTCCCCCACCACATGCCCGCCGAGCGAGAGCGCATTTGAGGAGTCTGTCATGGCAGATAAGACCGCGCAACATTCTGCAGTGACCCAGTCCAATTATTTGCCTGAGCTAGATCATGTTCGCCGACGCACCGGTTGTGACGAGTCAGTGGGCCGGACCTCGATCAGGCCCGGAGGACCGACCGACACATGTTCCGACTGGCGTCTGAAGCTTTGACACACGGCAGCGCGGATAGCACAGCTCGAATCAATTCTGCGTGGTACGTGAAGATTCTCCGCTGTGCGGCCGCGACCTCCGGCCATCTGAGTCGTTGTCTTTCGACGTGGACCAATCCGGCAGTACTCTTGGACGAGCCCAAAACCGGAGGCCTCGTGACAGTACGTGAGAAGTTTCCTCGTCCTGAACGGGCGGGAGGAAACCGCCAATACCGGGCTTGGGTTTGGCCAACATTTCTTGTCATGGCTGCTGTCGTAGGAGCACTGTTAACGCTCGCCACGGTTTGGGCAATCGGACCTTCATCTCGAATTGTCGGGCGCCCAAGTTCACTTCAAGCTGGCTTTGCGTCCAACACCATGAAAATCGTCGACCAACTTGGAACGGTGGATGTAAACGTGTGGGTCAAGAACGAAAGCCGCGCCACACAACCGCGACCTGCGCCGTCATTGTGACGTCAGCAACGAGGCAACGACAACATTTCTATCGAGGCTCAGCAACATTCACCTTGACATTGTTTGAACCTCATAGGTCGAAACACTTGGTCGAAGTGGTCACCGGCGTCTACTACGACGGCGACGCGACCGGACCCATAGGTTCGAGGAACCTTCCACTTCCACAGTACGCGAGACTTAGCCAAGGTTCGTTGGTCAAATGCACGTAGTCGCGAGTCGGGCGATGGTGCGTAGGCGGCGACGCGTGGCGTGAGTCATGTCGACCCACTTGAACTCGCACGTCCCCTGTAGTCATCTGAATACCGGAGACTCATTGTCACTTTCCGACCAAAAATGGACCGACTATTTAGCGAAATAGTCCCCATGTGGCCCGACTCAATAAGTAAAGCCAATGAGATAGGTGCCGCTCAACGTGATTAGTAACCCTTGCTGCCAGGCGTGAGCAACTTGGTCGTGGTGCTCGCACGCTTGGCGCAAACGCTGATGGGAAGATGAACAAAATGCGAGTGCAAGAAGTTTCCAATAGAGACCAGCACGCCATCAGCAGCCCGGGCGACACACGCAGACGGCGTGTAATTGCCAGTCTCGGTCACGCCAAAAGCAACGCTCACACTTCGTCCCGAGCTCAGTGTGTGCAATGCAGGCATCTCACCCATCGACGTATTACGCGCCAAGGGCCCAACGTCTTTGTGGTCCGCGCCTCTCACTGGTTGAATTACCGGTACGCCGAACATCGAACAAGGTGTAGAAGAAACGTTGGTGAAGACAATCGGATGATAGATCGTTCCGGCGGCACCTTGGGCCGTGCCAAGAGTCACTCGTAGGTCCGCTGAAACACAGGATCTTATGGTTGCCGCCGACGCCGGGGTTGGCACTAGTGAAAAACCAACGACCCCGAAAACACTTCCCCCAGCAGGCAAGCCGAAGACGGCAAGCCACAAAAATAACTTTCGCAAAAAGTCCATCCTTTCTTCTTTCACCACTTATGTCCGCTCGAACCCAAAAATTTCCGATCGTCTCATTGCGCTCTTGACTTTGAATATCCTCAAGCCTTGGCTTGGCCACCGATCGGCAATTGCGTCCGTTGTCATTACAGAAAACCCGCACTATTGCCAGGGTTCGGTGCCTCCTGCTCGGCGCCTCAACTTTGCCACCTCGCAGCGCCAACTGATTTCGTCAGGGCGCAATTTGTGTCAGAAGCCGGTCTTTCATGCCAGAAGTGTCGAATACCTATTTCCGTCGGACTAATCTCAGTCCCTGGACTAACTCAATCGAACCCGATGCCCGGTTGAAGCCGTCTATGAGCCGCTCAGGAGTCGACGAACGCTCTCACCTCGACCGAGCCAAATGGCGCCATCGGATGACGGCGAGCCTCATTGACTGCCTCTTCCATGCCAGCGCACTCGATGATGTCAAATCCGACAATACGCTCTGCCGTTTCGGCGAACGGCCCAACGTGGACCATCACCTTGCCTTCTCGAACTCGAATGGTCACGGCGTTCGAAAATGGCTCCAAAGGTTGACCTTGCAGCAGTACTCCACGAGATTGCACGTCTCGAAGCCACGGTTCAACGGCGCGCGGAATTTCACCTGGCGTTGACTTTATGGTCTCATCTCGACATACAAGAAAAAGAAATTTCAACAGCCCCCAATCTCCGTTTTGCCAAGCCACCATACGTGGATTGTTTCCGGCACGCAACTAAAGATCATCGATCACGATGGCGGGTACCCTCTCATGGATAATCTCGGATCGACTCGTGCATCGGCGGCGAAGCCGACGTTCTCAATCTCCGGCTGGTAGCTAATGCGTGGGTTCCACTTTGAGGGCACGTTGGGTCCGTCAGGATCACTGTCACAAGTCATTCCACGTACGCACGATCGCCGGGCATGGGCTGCACTTTTACGCCGGCGCCAGTAAGGAACTGGCGGATCTGGGAGGCATGCTCAATGACGTGCAGCGGCATACCACCGACCAAGACTCCGTACAACATGCCGTGGTCGCGATGGGCATCGGGCAGTGACCGGGCCGCCCTCTCCTCGAAGCGATCGTCGAAAGTTCGCTGGGCTCTCGCGCCGCAGTAGGCGACGTAGCCGAGGAGCTCCGCTCTGGTGAAGACGCGGTTTGGAAAGGCGTAAGTGTTTTCGTCGAAGGGTTGCGGTGGTTCCCATGGTTCCAACTCGGCCGCGAGGTCGTAGTCAAGGGTAAGCAGCGCATGGTACGCCAGGAACCAAGGAGCCGATCCGTGTAATCCCCCGTACGAAGACGGACCGGTGGGCGCCTCGTCCGGCCACAGATCCCTTTCCCAGAGGACGTCCGGACAATCCAACAGCGCGGCCTCCATCAGCCGGAGCGCCTGCTCGAAGTTACGGGCCAGGCTCTGGACAAGCGGGTTCTCCACTCCATGAGTATTAGCAGGTGCCGGGATGCGGGAACCGACAGATATCCCACTACTCCCGTCAATTTTTAGGCGGGAGTAGTGGGATATCTGCAACCCACACTCGAGGCTCATCAGTTAGCTAAATCGTCTTGGCTAATAGTCGAACCTGTCAGAGGGTCAGAACGATCGGCTGGCCATGCGTCACAACCATTGTGTGTTCGAACTGAGCGACGAGACTTCGGTCGTCAGTTCGAAGAGTCCACCCGTCGGCATCATCAACAACGTAATGAGCGGATACCGAGAGAAAGGGCTCGACCGCCAACACCAGTCCCTCCCACAGGCCGGATTGCTGATGGTCATCAACGCTCGGGACCGACGGTTCCTCGTGCAGTGCGCGACCAATGCCATGGCCATATAGATTCTTGATCACGCAGAACCCGTTGCGACGTGCCCGACGCTGTACGGCTCGCCCAATATCTCGAAGCCTGTTTCCGACCCGAGCAGCGTCCATGGCGTCACGCTGAGCAAGTCGCGTTGCACCCACGAGTCGTTCCGCCAGGACCGAAACATTGCCTACAGGAGTGCTCGCACCGGTGTCTGACCAATACCCGTCAAGCTCGGCGGAGACGTCGACGTTTACGAGATCTCCCTCTTGAAGGGTCCGGGTAAGAGACGGAATGCCATGCGCCGCTTCGCTATTCACGCTTATGCAGGTAGATCCGGGGAAGTTATAGGTCACCTTGGGAGCTGACCGCGCTCCGTGACGTTTAAAGATGTCGCGACCAATGGCGTCGAGCTCACCAGTGGTGACCCCAGGAGCAACTGCCGCCACCATCGCGTTACGGGCACTGGCCACAACGCGCCCGGCACGCATGAGACCCTCGAGATCCTCGTCGCTATCAATCGTCACGAGCAGATTGTACGTTAAGGCTCCATTCAGCCCACATGATGTCCAACGAACGTCTTCAAAACTCGTGCCGGAGGCCCAACATCACAGGTCTGCAAACTTGCACTGGCGCTCGAGTTAGATCGAGTGGGTTCTGCACATTTAGGCCACCATGCTTGATCTCCATCGAGAGGCAGTGCTCCGACCCCAACTCAGTAGGTTCTTGACGCGATGGCACCGATTGCGGTGCTGGCCAACTTCGTGCAAACATCCGTTGCGCCGAGACGAGAGTTCGGTATGTAGAAACTCCCGGCCCCGAAAGGGCGTAGAACAACTCCTCGGGCAGTGGCCGGCGTGCACTGACTGCGCGTCCAGTCGGTTTCGTTGATGACGTAGTACTCGACATACGCCTTGCCTCCGTGAGCGCGAAGCACCACCGTTCCTCTATACGAAGTGCCCGAGGGCGAGGCGTGCTTGGCGGCAGGACCCACTGGCGTCCTGCTCGTTCCTTCTACGGCCTGCGCGCGAGGAACACCCGACAAGGAACACGACGCAGATCCAAAATTGGTAAATGCGATGAGGAAATAGAACCACGTGGCAGCGCCGTTCAATCCTGTCAGCTTCGCGGAGATGCGGCTGGACGCCGTGCAATGAGGAACGGTGGCGGCGCCAGCCGACCCGGTAGTAGGGTCAATCGCGCTGAGGCTCGCGGCGCACAATAGGAGAGCCGTAAACGCGAGACGCGCCAGAGATGATGCTGTTTGAGTCTTCATTTCATGATCATATTTGTGGCGCTATTCCAGCGACGTATCGACCCGCACATTCAATCACCGATCCGACAGGGGTGCGCCGCCTGCTTTTCCTTTGAGAATGAAGCCACAGGGCCAACGTGCACATTCTCCGACTAGCGAATTGAGTACTGATCGAAGACCCACTCGGCCTAAATGCCGTGTCTTGTTCGGAGCGTGACCACGAAGGGAAATCACGGTACTAATGGAATTAGCATTTTCGTGTGAGCAATCGTCGTCGAGCGTGGATGAGTTGGAGCAGCGGGAAAGACAGCACGATGGCCCTCGACAGAATTCGTCGCGATGAAAACATCGATGTCGTCGCACTGTTGGTCACCATGAATGCCTCGGCCGACAGAGTTGCAATGCATGCAGTCCGCCGAGCCTTGGTTGAAGCGCAAGCCGACCGACTTGGCCTTGCACTCAACGTCATCGAGATACCCTCGCCGTGTACGAACGAGGCATACGAACTCCGAATGTCCGAGGCAATCGATTCCGCGCTCGCGGAGGGTATCGAGCACTTTGTATTTGGTGATCTTTTCTTGGAGGACGTCCGTTCGTACCGAGAAGAAAAGCTGGCGACCACAGGTATCTCACCGCTCTTCCCGCTATGGGGCCAACCCACCAACACGTTGGCGCAATCAATTATTGATTCAGGCGTGAAGGCGGTTTTGACATGTGTGGACCCCACCACACTCTCCCCAACCTTCGCAGGTCGGCTATTTGACGAAAGTCTGCTTGATGACCTTCCAGCGGGTGTCGATCTTTGCGGTGAGCGTGGCGAATTCCATACCTTCGTTTACGACGGCCCCGGATTCTCGTCCCCCATTGACATTGAAGTTGGAGAGATCGTTGAGCGTGATGGCTTTGTATTTTGTGACGTTCGCCCAAAATCGGGAAATTGCGTCCTCTGACGCCTATTTTGTCGAGTCGTTGGCGCGGCGCAACGGATCTGCAACCCATCATTGGCGACTGGCATCGTGAATGAGACGCACCACGCGGTCTGGGTAAGATCCCGCCGCTTTACTTAGACCGATCTGGCCATATACGGTCATCCGGATGGAGATCGTCGAGCCGGCAAGAGTTGAGGAGCGACCCGCAATCCCGTACGTGGGGATTCGCGTCATAACGCCCTTCCGGGGAATGTTGGCGGCCCGAGACCGTCTTCTGGCAGAAGCGCGCTTGGGAATCAAAGAGGCTGGGAT
>Ga0182030_10008923_pt1 | contig 20627 bp, 27 predicted proteins | sample 812S3MmetaG_FD_121299 | JGI IMG/M metagenome (GOLD analysis project Ga0182030, IMG submission 121299) | Permafrost microbial communities from Stordalen Mire, Sweden - 812S3M metaG (Illumina Assembly) | ecosystem: Environmental > Terrestrial > Soil > Wetlands > Permafrost | place: Sweden... | reverse complement strand
TGGTCGGTGGACGTTGCAACAGCTGCAGCGCCAGGTTGCCTATGACCGTCTGCTCGAGCGGCTCTACCTCATCGACGACGGATGGATCGTCAAGGGGGCGACCGCACTCCTCGCCCGGAACATCGGTGTGCGAGGAAGCCTTGACGTTGACCTCTATCGCGAGGCAACCCGGGAGGTGGCGGAAGAGGAACTGCGGCGTGCTTCTGCCACGGACATCGGCGACTGGTTCCAATTCGAGATCGGCGGTGGCTCGGTCCGTTGTATTACAGTGTGGATTGGTTGTGATACACTCTTAGCCATGAGAAGTCTCCGCTTGGATCCCGACCTTGACGAGAAGGTTCAGCGTGCCGCCGCCGTAAGGGGGGAATCGGTTTCTGAATTCATTCGCCATGCTGCAGCGGAACGAGCCGATCAAACTCTGAGAACTCGTCCAAGCGAATTGTTCGCCGATGTCGCGGGTGTCATTCATGGGGGCGGCAGTCGTGCTCGGAAATCTGGGAAGGCCTTCAGCGATGCTTTGGCGAGCGAACACGCCAAGCGGTGACCCTCACCGATGCTGGACCGCTAATCGCAATCATTGACGCCGACGAACCCGACCATGACCGTTGCGTGCAAGCCCTCGATGAGGCAACTCTTCCACTGGTGACCACGTGGCCAGCATTCACCGAAGCGATGTACCTCCTGGCAAGGGCTGGAGGCATTCATGCTCAACGAGCACTCTGGCGATTGGTGCAAAGCGACCGGCTGGTCATCGCCGATCTCTCGGCCTCTGCGGTCGAACGTAGTTCTCGCTTGATGGACAAGTACGCGGATCTACCCATGGATCTTGCCGACGCGACCCTGGTGGCTCTGGCCGAGGAAGAAGGGCATCGGACCGTCTTCACTCTCGACTCCGATTTCAGTGTGTATCGGATCCGCGGACGGCTGCCGTTCAGAACACTTCCAGCCAGCTGATCGCTACCGAGTCTTCTGTCGATCCCCTAGAACCCGGCGGCATCCCAGGGTGACCCTATCGCCGGCCTGGGGCGCATGTCTTCAGCCTTCTCGATCAACCCACACGGCGAGCCATTTGGCCAACCCTGCTTCATCCAAGTCGCCGGCTGCCACGGAGAGCATCGTCCTGACGGCCTCCTCTGTCGGAACATGTAGGTCGTGCCCGTTGAGGGCGCAGAACATGGTGAGGCAGCCCCAGGCAAGGCGCTTGTTTCCGTCGAGAAGCGGGTGATTCCGGGAGATGCGTACCGCAAGCACGGCTGCCTGATCGAGGAACTCGGGGTACATGTCGTGTCCGCCAAACGATGCCTGGGGTGCGTGAAGGGCGGAATCGAGAAGGTTGATGCGAGAACCCCGAGCGTGGACAGCGATCTCGATCCCTGTCACGGCTTCGGCAACTGCGAGTGCTTCTGCCAGGCTCAGATACCTCACTGAGCCAAACGGTCGAGGATTTCCTTGTCGCGTTCAGTTACCTTGCGCAGCGTCGCCATGAAACCGTCGTCCTGCTTGACCTTTTCTACTTCGGCGAGCAGAGCCTCAACGACCAAGGCATTGACGCTGATACCCCGGCCTCGGGCGACGACCTCGACGGTGTCGGCTAGTTCTTCGGGTAACCGGACAGTCGTCGTCTTCTTTCCCATGCCATCATGATAGCAAGCCATCAGACGGATCGGCTAGGTGGTATCCGGGATTGCCTCGCTGCCGCCCCTGTCAAGCGCCGCCTGGCGTGCGCGCTACGTGCGCGATCCAGCGGAAAACAGCGCGTTTCAACGGATACCACCGGAGAGGTCATTTGCCGTCTGAGCTGGGATTTCGTTGGTAACCCCAGGTCAGCGAAAGCACCCAGGACGGATTCATACGGCTGAGGTCGTGGGTTCGAGTCCCGCAGCGCCCACAAATTCGAACTGCGCGAACCCTCCCTGAGGCCCTGCAGGAGTTCACGGGCTGAGTGAGCGGCCCCATTCGGTCGGCAGACCGTCGGGGGCGTCATCGGGCAAGCTCACTTTTGCTTTGCTCAGCGCGTCGAATACCGACCAGGCCAGGTCGTCGGTGACGTCCGGGCCGGCGTAGGCGAGCACCGTACCGTCTTCGACACCGGTTCTGCATCGAGCGAGTCCCCGTAGCAGTCCAAGCCCGATCTGGCTTGCCGCGTCGTGCAGGCCGAGGGCAGCCCGCCGCGCCAGATCATCGAGCTCGGGCTGCAGCAACTCTTCGAGGATCTCGCTCGCCGCTTCGTTTTCGTGCACGTAGCCGCGTCCGTAGACTCGCCCGGCGCGTAGAGCGAGCTGGTCGCTATCCGCCTCACGGAGGGTCCACTCGATGGACTCGGCTACCTCATCGGCGTCGGCAGCGGCCAAGAGGGTATGCGCACCGTTCTCGGCTTGGTCGACCAACTCGGGATGACCCCGGAGCATCTCGGCGAGCAACTGGGCACGTTCGACGGTGGTGAGCCGGTCGAGGGCAGAGGTGGGGGAAGGGCGACGCTGGCTCACGTCGATGGCCAACTCCATTTCGATGGCCGGAGAGCCGGAAACGGTGGGAGACCGAGCCAAGTCCGGTAGGCGGCATGGAGCCACCCGGCGACCGAGCGGCGCTCGAAGCGCACATCGACCAGTGAGACAGTGCCTGCACTCCCGTCGTGCCGGCACCGGGCGACCAGACCGCGCCGCTCGTCTCCTTCGAAATCGAAGCCGGTTACTTCCACGGGAAAGTGGAGCACGGTGCCACGAGCGGGGACCGTTACCTCATCCGAAAACACCTGGAGGAATCCCGAGAGCTGTTCGTAGAGGTCGTAAGCGTCGAGAGTGATCTCATCGATGAGCTCGGCGAGAGATTGCGCCATGGTCATCACCGTACAGGGAGGGTGTTTTTCGCTGGTTCAGAGCTCGATGTGTATTCGTCGCTGATGTCCTCGGTTGCGGCGAACGCGGAACGGCATCCGAACCGTCCACACGCCCGTAGCCTACGATCTGTACAAGACTATGGGGATTATGTACAATGTTTCGCATGGCAAAGATGGCAGTCAGCGAAGCTCGGGAACGACTCTCCGAGGCGGTGGAGATGGCCCACACCGAAGCGGTGTTCCTCGAGCGCTACGGCCGCCCTGCAGCAGTGCTGGTCAGCCCCGAACGGTATGAGGAGTTGATCGAGGCGCTCGAGGACGCCGAAGACGCCCAGGCCTTCGATGCAGCAATGGCAGAGGAAGGTCCCAACATCCCCTGGGACGAGGTGAAGGCCGACCTTGGCTGGAAGTGACGACCTACCGCATTGAGCTGCGTCCCGCTGCGGCCCGAGCTCTGCGGAAACTCGACCCGACCGTTCGTCCTCGTATCCAAGGCGCAATCGGGCTACTTGCCGATGACCCGAGGCCGCCAGCATCCCGACCCCTGCGAGGTCGCCCCGGTTATAGGGTGCGCGTTGGCGACTACCGCATCATCTACACCATTGCTGATGACGTGCTCTTGATCGTGGTTGTGGCGCTTGGACATCGCCGTGAGGTCTATGACCGGTAGTGGCCGCCGACCTGACCGTTGGGATCGACAAGATTCGTGGTCATCAAATGCCGAAGTGTGGGCCGTGCACAGAGCGCGAGCGGTTCTTATTGTGTCCCCCGAGGTCCACTCGCTGTTCTCCCTGGTCAGAGGCTCGGGCTTCGCCTGGGGACGGTGTCCGGCTTCGGCGTGCGCGCTGCGTGTGCGATCGAAATCGGGTTTCGGCGCGCATGTAACTCACGTTCGGGTCCGCTCGGCCCGTCCGCGGGTTCGTCGTCAAGGAGCCCGACCGATTCCGATCGTCGAACAATCGGCGAACCGACGATGAACCAGTTGGACGACGGCGGGACCCGGCGCCGGCGTACCGCCTCCGCCGTCTCCAGTGGTGACCTTCGATCACCACTGGTCGTGATCGTGTCGACGCGCACCTGCCCGGAAAAGCGCTGCCGCACGGCCCCGTCGTGACCGCTTTCCTCGGAACATGCCGATGCACTGGCCTCCTCCCGACGTTGTCGATGGGGTGACCGATGCTGCCATCCTCAAGCGGGACTTAGCCGATCTTGGTGTAGTTCAGGGCGAAGTCGTGAGTCCATCCGTTGCCATCGGGCGACCCCTCCCAGGAACCGGTGATGGTTGTGCCGTCAGCAGAGAGCACCCCGGCATAGCGTTGCCAAAATCCCGGCGCATCCCGCCACAGTTTCCAGACGCCCTCCTCGAGGCTCATCTGGTAGTCCCGGGCTACTCCTCGCGAGTCGTAGTAGTGCTGGGTGAACGTCTCGAGCCCAGCTGTCGCGCTGATGATGGAGATGCCGCTTGGTGCGGCCGGATTGTCGACGACGAAGCGCTGGACTAGGAAGAAGTCCCCGGCCAGCCATTCGAAGGTGGTACGTCCACCTCTGGCTCTGACCGGCGGGCTCCCCGGAGCGAAGTAGTCAGATTCGAAATAGGCCTCCATGTCCCATTCGCCCAGCAGTGCGTCGAGGCGGTCGAGTGCCGCCGATCTCGCGGTGGGGACATCTCCGGGGTGGTCGGTGGTTCTCGGATTGTGCAGATCCTTTGCCTCGCTTGTCGTGGTCATATCAATGCCTCCCTAAAGGTTATGGATTCAAGTCATGGTGCTTGATTCGGTGTTCTGGGAACGCGGCCGAGGCCGGATGGCCGGCGCACGTCCGGCCGAAATGGGCTTCCGAATTGAGCTGAGTGTCCTGCATCGCTTCCTGGGCGGGAGCAGCAGGCCCCGTTTCTCAGCACGTCATCGTCCGAAGACAGCAGAGGAGATCTTCTATCTCGCCCAATGGCTGCGAGCGACGAGGACGCAAACGATGTAAAGCGCAATTGTCAGGACGACAGCGCCGCTGTGGAATACGACGATGTTGACGATGGAGGCGCCAACCATGTCGGCCGCGAGACCCGCTGCGGCCAGCCCGGCCAACCGGGGGATGAGCAGGCCAATCGCTCCGGCCAACTCGGCGGCTCCGACGAAGTAGCGCAGCCACTGCCCAGCACCCATTTGGGCGAACATGTGCACCGAGGTGTGTACCCCGACGAGCTTCGGTACGGCGGCGAACAGGAAGATCGCGGCCAACACGATCTGGGCCGTCCACACTGTGGTGTGCTTGCGCTCGCATTCTTGAGCTCGCCGTTGGGAAGGGCGGGTTGTTCTCGTGGTGGTGGTCGTGTTCATCTTGGTCTATTCCTTTCAGTGATAGTGGTTGGGCTCAGGTGGCCTGGAGTGTCGCGAGCAGCGAATCGAGGCGCTCGCCAGAATCAACGACACCGCGCTCCATCCCCGAGGCGATCATTCCGTCACGGTCCTCGAGGCATTGGAAGCTCGAGACCGTGCGCACCAGGGTCCGGCCGTGACGGTCCTCGAAGGTGACGGTGTCGAGCTTCACGTGGCCGGGCACGCCCTCGTACTCGAAGGTCTGCACAATTCCGTCAAGGGACGGGATGCCGTGGAACACGCCGTGGAAGCCGTGTTCGTTGCCCGCGGCGTCGCGGTGGACATACCGCCACTTGCCGCCGTCTCGCGCCTCGTAGCAGTCGACAGTTAGGGTCAGGTCCCGTGGCCCGAGCCATTGCACAAGCAGCTCGGGTTGGATGTATGCCCGGAACACCAGGTCAGTCGGCCCATCGAACTCACGGGTGATGATGACCTGGGGGACGGCGGGCGGGGCGGTGATCTCTGTCTTGCTCATTTCCCTCTTCCCTTCTCTCGTGCAGCGGGTTTGCGAACCGGATCGTCTTGTATGTCGGATTGAAGTGCGGCCAGCAGGTCGTCGAGGCGTTCATGGCTCTCGTCCCAGTAGCGCTGATAGCGCGCCAGCCAGGTGGTCACTTCGCGAAGCGGCTCGGCTTCGAGATGGCTAAGACGCGCGGTGGCACGTCGGGTGCGCGAGACCAATCCCGCCGTCTCGAGGACTTTCAGGTGCCGGGAGACTGCCGGTTGGGACACCTCGAAGGGCGCGGCGATCTCGGCGACAGTGGCCTCCCCCTCGGTCAAACGAGTCAGGATCGCTCGCCGCGTTGGGTCAGCAAGCGCTCCGAACACCAGGCTGAGCCGATCCGTCGCCATCTATTACCAACTCCTTCTAGAACAAGATGGTTATATAATAGAGGGGCCGGGCCTCTTTCGTCAAGCGCCGGTGCCGATGAAGCCTCAGCTGAAGCGAATCCCGGCTGCCCTGATCGGCTGGGCCTGGGGAAACTGCCGAATTGAGCGCACTGAGCAAATCTCGTGACGATCGACCCTTTCCTCGAGCCGGCCTGGGATTCACGCTGTACTCATGAATACGATCGGCCAGTTGTTTCAGCGGTACTCGCGGTGGATGTACCGCTCCGGTCGGCCGAACTGGCTGGCGAAACCACAGAACCGTCTTTCGAGTCTCGCCTTCGGGGCTGGTCTGATGCCTCGACGAGCTGCCAGCCTGGAGGTCATCGGCAGGCGAAGCGGTCAGCCGATCACCCTCCCGGTAGTCATCGCAGATTGGGACGGTGTCGAGTACCTGGTGTCCATGCTGGGTGACAGCGCAAACTGGGTCAAGAACATTCGCGCCGCTGACGGCGTCGCGATCCTGCGTCGTGGCCGTGAGGAACCCGTCAGACTCGAGGAGGTCGCGATCGAGGACCGCCCACCGATCATCCGCCGTTATGCCGAAGTCGCTCCAGGCGGGCGCCCGCACTTGCAGCTGCCTCGCCACGCATCGATGGAACAGTGCAACGCGCTTGCACCTCGGACCCCAGTGTTTCGGATAACACCGCTGTCTGTAAGCGGTCGAGGTAGTTGACACCTATTCAACGCCGGCCTGAGGTGAACCTCTCGTCGATCCCGAGGTGCCCTGATGCCGCGGAGAAGGACGCGGGCTCCGGCCTCTCCGGTCAGGTTGCCGAGGATGTAAGGCGAGCCGCGAGCGCCACCAGATCTGGCTCGTCGGTGAGTGAGCGATGTGCCGGACCTGCGGTTCGTTGTCGGGCCAGTGCGACGAAGCTGTCAACGTTCTGCTGCGTCGGGTCAGCCATCACGTTGGCTGCGGCGAGAGCGGAATCGGCGAGAAGTTGGGTCTCGGGGTCCGTGATCTTCTGAGCGGCTCCGACGGCATCCGCAGCGAAGATGGCGGCGGCATCGGGTTGACCTGCCCCGAGCGCCCACCAGGCCAGTCCCGCGAGCACTCGGGGCTGACCGGCGGGAATGTCTGCGTCTCGGTAGCGGTCTTTGGCGGTGTCGAGCAAGCTCTTGGCCCGGGCCAGATCACCCAGACGTCGGGCGACCGCCGCTTGGCCGACGATGGCGTCTGCTGACAACCATGGGCTGAAAGAACAGCCGATCGCCTCTTGGTAGAGAACGTCGGCTGCGGCGTCGTCACCTTGTCTGGCCCGCAGAACAGCGAGAGCGACCAGGGCGGAGTTCAGGTAGGGGTGCTCCCCGGCGGCCCGGCAGCGCCCTATGAGCACTTCGTAGGCCACTGACGCGCCTTCGATATCGCCCTTTGCCGCGATGATGCCGGCGAGAGCGTTCAGTGAGTTGACCACCAGCAAGACTTCCCCCACGGCGTCGAAGCGCTCGATGCTCGAACGGGCGGCCGCCTCGGCCTCGTCCAGGCGGCCAAACGAGGCCATAGTCCAGCTGACCAGCATGTCGTGCGCACCGAGCAGCCAACCCTGCTCGTCGGGCTCCAGGAGCGCCCGCGCCTCGGCCAAGGCTTCTAGGGACCGACTGAATTCGTAGGCGCGGATCAGCACCGTCGCTCGGAGCAACAGCGCTTCCGCCAGGCGAACCCGGTCGATGCCTGACCTCAAGACGACAATGGCCTGGTCGCACTCGACGACTCCCGACGCGGGGCTGGACGATATGCCGACGAAGTAGCCGTGCCAGACCTGGGCGGTGGCGTGCAGCTCAGCACGTCGGTCCCCTTCGGTACCTAACGCACTGGCCAGCCAACGCACACCTTCGCCAAAATCGCCGTTGACGAACCACAACCACGCCATTCCAGAGACCATCAACAGCGCCGCATCTATGTCGCCGGTGTCCAGGTGCCAATCGAGCGCGACCTTCATATTGGGCAACTCCGGGTTCAGACGGGCGTGCCACACCGATGCCGAGGCGCCTCGTAGACGTTCGTTGGCGCCCTCGGCGAACTGGCGGTAATAGGCCGCATGCCTGGCGCGTATCATCCCGGCCTCGTCGGATTCATCGAGGCGGTCGGCGCCGTACTGCCACAACGTCTGCAGCTGGGAGAACCGGGTCTCGCCCGGAATCGGGGCCAGGACGAGCGATTTGTCCACCAGCCGACTCAACGCGTCGAGGACATCGTCCTTTGGCACTTTGTCGTCAGCGCACACGGACTCGATCGCATCGAGTTCGCAGCCGCCGACGAAGACGGACAGGCGAGCGAACAGTCGACGCTCGTCGTCGAAGAGGAGGTCGTAGCTCCAGTCCACGACCGCACGCAGGGTCCGTTGGCGGGGCAGCGCGGTGCGAGCACCGCGGCTGAGCAGCGCGAAGCGGTCGTCGAGCCGCTCGGCCAGCGTCGCCAGGGGGAGGGCCCGGAGGCGGGCGGCTGCCAGCTCAATGGCCAGGGGAAGGCCGTCGAGCCGGCGGCAGATACTGTCGATGACCGCTTTGGCGGGCCCGTCAGGGTCGAAGCCTGGCTGCACCGCACGAGCACGATCCTCGAAGAGCTCGACCGCGTCCACCGGCACCAGGCCAACGACAGAAATGAGGACCTCGCCGGGAACGCCGAGGGGCTCGCGACTGGTGGCCACCACGCGGAGGGCGGGCAGTGCCCCGACCAGGGCCTGGGCGAGCGCAGCCGCCTCGTCGATGACGTGTTCGCAGTTGTCGAAGACGATGACGAGGGATCGCCCGGTGAGGTGGCGGGCGATGAGTTCCGCCGTCGATGCAGAGGGCTGGCCATCGCCCAGAGCAGGCCCCGAGACGCCGAGGGCCGCAGCCGCAGCCGGGGCGACAGCTGCGGAATCGGTGACACCCGCGAGCTCCACTAGCCAGACGCCACCGGGGTACTGGTCGCGACGCCGCGCCGCAGCAGCGACCGCCAAGCGAGTCTTGCCGACCCCGCCGGGGCCGATCAATGTGACTAGGCGGCTGGAGACAATCGCTTGGTCCACCTGTTCCAATTCGGTGTTGCGCCCGCGGAAGCTGCTCAGTGATTCGGGCAGGTTGCCTGGCAGCGATGGCATCAATGGCGCACGCGCTGGTGCCGGTTGCGCTGCGCCGAGGGACGGGTCGTGGTCCAGGATGCGGGCCTCCAGGTCACGCAGAGAAGATCCGGGGTCGACCCCGAGCTCGTCGACCAGTCGGTCACGGATCTCGGTGTAGGCCCGCAACGCTTCGGCTTGGCGCCCAGCTCGGTAGAGCGCCAGCATGAGCAGCTCCCAAAAGCGCTCGCGTAGCGGGTGGTCCCGGCAAAGCGCTTCCAGCTCGCCCACCAGCTCGTTGTGATGGCCGAGCCCCAGGTCCGCTTCGACTCGGTACTCCGTCGCCACCAGGGCCAACTCGTTCAGATGGGCCCGTTCGGCGTCGGCAAAGCCGGCGTAGGCGAACTCGGACAGCGGTTCGCCACGGCGCAACCGGAGGGCGTCACCGAGCACGGCGGACGCTGAGGCGAGCTCGCTCTCGGCGCTCAGGCGACGACCTTCGGCTACCAGGTCTTCGAACCGGGCTGCGTCCAGGTCACCGGCACTGACATCGAGCGCATAGCCGGCTTCGGAGGTGACGATGGCTGAGGCTCCGAGAGTTCGGCGCAGCTGGACGATCTGCGCCTGCAATGCGTTGGCCGGCTTGGCGGTCTGCCCGTCGCCCCACAGCTGGTCGATCAGACGGTCGGCGCTGACCGAACGCCCTCGGTTGAGGGCCAGGAGAGCCAGGAGGGCCCGCTGCTTGGCGCCGCGAATCGGTATCGCCACACCCCCTTTGACCACCTCGAACTCGCCGAAGAGCTTCACTTCCACACCCCCACGGTACGACCGATGACCAGGTGCGGCGTGCCTGAGCCGACCAACCCGCCTCAGGGTCACATCAGCGGCACCTCAGGTCCCGAGCGCAGGGTGCTGCCAAGACCAGTTGGACGAGGAAAGGGAATAACCCTCCACTCGTCATTCTCGACGAAGACCGACTTCACGAAAGGAACTCCATGACACCCTTCGACTACATCACCGACATTGCGCTCATCGCCGTCGTCGTGCTACAGATGCGGGTCCGCTCACTGACCCTGCGCTCGCTACTGCTACCACTGGGGCTGGTGGCCGGGGCGGGCATCGCCTACCTGCGCCCCATATCCCTGGCTGGCAACAATCTCACGTTGATCGCGGTGCTGGTCGCCGCCGGACTCGCCCTCGGGACCCTGAGCGGCATGACCACCAGCGTCTGGCGCCAGGGCGACAGTGTTCTGGCCCGCGCCGGCGTCCTCGCTGCCTTCCTCTGGGTACTCGGGATGGGAGCACGCTTCGCCTTCGCCCTCTGGGTCACCCACACCGGAGCTGAAGCGGTCGGACGCTTCTCGTTCAGCCACGACATCACCGGTGGGCATATTTGGCAGTTCGCCTTGGTCCTCATGGCCTACAACGAGGTACTGTCCCGCATCGGCGTGCTCCAGTTCAGGAGGATCCGTGCCGTGCACGCCCCGGGCAGCTGGGCTGCCGGCCCGAACGGCGCCGACAATCCACGTCCCGTGGCCCGTCAGGCCGCATGAGAGGAGTTGACATGTCGAACCTGACCAACATCGTCATCGGCCTCATCGTGGTGGGGCTGCTCCTCGTCCGCCAGTTGCAGGCCAGGCCGGCCAAGGAGACTCCACCATCCGCATCGTGGTCATCCTCGGCCCAATCGGGCCACCTATGCAGTCGGCATTGCCGTGAACGACGTGAGTGCGAATGACGTGAATATCTACGTCACCGGCACGTCGCCGACCGATCTGCCGCCCACGAGCTCGGACCTGACCACTTCGCTCTACGGCTTCACCGGCACCTTCGGTCTCGACGGCACGCTGAACGGCACGCCGACTGTCATCGCCACTGCCCCATCGGGCGACGTTTTCAAAGGCCTGGCGTGGGCCCGTCGCCCCGGGAACCGGGACGGCTGAGACGCCGAGGGCGCTCGACCTCCCGGTGATCGGTGTCGTCCTGCCTGGCGGCGCCTACACGGTACGGCGTCGCCGTTCTACCGCAGTCGTTCTGTTGCCGTAAGTCCGGTTTCTTCCTTACGCCCGGCGGCCCAAGAAGTAGAGGAACTCGGTCTGCAGGTCGGCATCACGGGGTGCTTCCAACTTGGGCCCGAAGACGTTTGGCTGGCGGATCATGGCATCCATCGGCTTGAGAGCCTCGTAGGCCTGGCGGACGGAGTCATCGTCGAGGTGCTCGTCCGACCCGACCGTTCTGGCCAGGTCCCAGGTGTGAACGAGTACGTCCATGGTCACGAATTGGGCGATGAGCTCGCCGACTGGCATCTTCCCGGTCGGCCCATCGATCTCTTTGGTGACCGCTTCGGGATCTCCGCTGATCTCCTCCATCGCCCGATGGGCGATCTCCCACGCCCGCCTCGGATCCTCGTCGGCGCCCAAGGGCTCTGACTCTCCACCTCTGACACTGGCGATCACGCCCCGATGGCCCTCGACAACATGAGCCACGATGTCTCTGGCCTTCCATTTCTCACAGGGGGACTGGACCTCCCACTTGTCAGGGGTCACCGCCCTGACTGCGGCGTCGAAGCTGTTGGATACCAACCGGTACTTGTTCTGGACGTCAGTCATTTCTGAAGCGTACGTCGCCTCCGGGCGGTAGCGAAAGTGTCTCCATTACCGCTCGCCACAGAGACCACACCCGGTGGGTCAGGCACTAACTGCTGCTCTGGGGAATGTAGAGGGGCGCGTTTCGGACGAGGTAGTCGCCTTCAATGGCCCTGCACACTGAGAGGTCGCTCCTTGGAAGCGTGCACGACAGCAGCGAGACGTTGACACTGGCACCAGATCCCCCACTGAGCTGCGGATACACCGCGGTCCCCACTGAGGTCAACGATCCTCCTGATCCAGTTCCCGAGCCCGTGACGTCGGGCGGATCAGTGAACGCCACGACGTCGGGAGTCAATTGCTCGGTCCTCTCCTTCGTCGCCTTCTGGCATCGGTAACCACTTTCCTTGGGCACCGGCGCCACAGCCGAGCCTGGGAAGAGCGGGCAGACCAGGGCCTCTCCGGGACCGTGACCGGTGTAGTCCACTTGGATCTCTATCAGTTCAGCCCCTTTCGGTGCAGCCATGATCGAGTAGTCCGGCTTGCCCGGTGGGTAGACGTCGAGGCGCTGGCCACCATCGGCAGCCACGAGCGCTCCGCATGTCCAGCCAGCAGGTCCCAAGACGGTGATCCGGCCGTTGGAGTAGAAACTCAAATCCGGGATGGAGGTCGTCGTAGGGAGTTTCCGGGCGACAAAGGGGCTCGGGGGCGACCCGGCGCCGTAGGTCGTTGTGCACGGGACCACCGGCAGGACACTGAGAGATGGCTGCGCCTGAACGGCTCCTTTCAGTTCGTGCCGCGTGGCTGCGCCAGCGGACGTCCCGCCAACTCCGAGCGACAAGACGCCGAGAAGGATCCAACTTGCTACCGCAGGTCTCATGGACGGAGGGTACTCCCCGAACCTCGGACGTATCGAGGGTGCACCGCATCCCGAGGCGAGTGTCACCCTTCTCGGCGCACCCTGGCGTTCTCCCCGTAGGAGAACAGCCCACCTCACCCCGAAACGTGTGAAGCTGAACACCGTGACCGCCAGCCGCGTCGTGCGTTTCCTCGGCCCGGTGGTGTTCGTGGGGCTTTCTCTCGCGGCTTGCACGACTCCGACGAACTCCACTCGAGCCCCGCACTCGGCGACGACTCTGGCACCGTCGACGTCGTCGACCGCAATGGCTTCGTCCACCACTTCTTCAAGTGTGTCCACCACTTCTTCAAGTGGGGTGACAAATGCATCAGTCCCTGCAGCAGAGAACCTCACCGCGGACGGCGCACTCAACTCAGAACTCCTGGCTACGTTCGCCGCTTACAAGCAGCTGCCCGAGTCGTTCTTCACAGGCCCGCTGAAGGGCACGCTCTATTACGGCTACCTGACATCGACGCGCGCATACTGGGCGTTGGCGAACTTTTCGATCACACCGGCAGCGTCATTTCAAGCCGGCGTCAACATGCAAGACGGCGGCGATATCGGGATCTTCACCCGTCAGGACGACGAACCATGGAAGATGACCCTGGGAAGCATCCCGTTCCCCTGTCCCGGAGTCCTCCCTTCGGCCATCATGGCCCTTTGGGGTCTCACTTCATCAGGCGCATGCGTGGTGGCCAGCGCAGATTCGCCGGACCGAACTACGACGAATCCGAACACAGTGCTGAATCTGCCCGCCGGGACCTATTTCGGGACCATTCTCTCCTTCGAGCTGTCCCTAGATGGGACAGGAACGATCATTTTCGAGCCCGACACAGTAGATGGAACGAGTCCGCCAGTCAGTAGTGACAGTGATGTCGTATTGTCATTCGGCCTTTCGACAACGACCGGGTTTTGGGTTGGCACCAGCCCCGCGTCGAGTCACGAGGTGACCGGGACTTTCAACAACGCCTTCGCCGAGGTCGTCAAAGATGCCATGGAGCCCTTCATCGCGCAGCCATATTCGGGCTACGTGATTGAGGTCGCTGCTGTCCCAGGGTGTGCAGGGGGATGCGCGGAGGCGATCTCAGTCACGCAGATCAATTCGCTCACCCCGACTTCAGGCGAGCCGGACTATACCGAGCCGCCCTCCTCTTGACGGCGACGCCACAAGGCCGAGACTCCGGAGGAGCTCGGTTGCCGCCGACCGCCGGGACCGTTGGGCGGCACGACAAGGTGCGCAAGGAGTGAATGCTTAGGAATGACTTCTCAGGTCAAAAGTGCGGGAGGATGATCGAGCACCCACCGGGTCGTGGCCTGCGGAAAGTTGATGGAGCTGGGTTGGGCCTCGTGGGTGAAGAGGTAACGGAATCCAGCCCGCTGAAGGGTTCGATTCGGCGCAACGTTGAAGGCGTTGGGCTCACAAAAGAGTCGCTGCAGTTCGAGAGTTTCGAAATAGGCCTGTGCCGATAGCCGCACAAACTGAGTGCCCAACCCGCTGTTTCGCAGTCCGGCCTCCACAACATGGAGGTGCATGAAAGCTTCGTTGCCGAAGTCGATACGATCGGTCGAACTGAATCCGACCACTTGTCCATATTGCTGCCACACCAAGGAGTAATTGAGCCTGTCTCGAATGGGTCGCGCATAGTCCTCCTCGTAGAAGATGCGCCAAGCCTCCCGCGTGGGAAGTAATTCCCGATCGACTCCCAGCACACGCAGGTACTCATCCGTGGCATCATGAAAGTAATTGATGCGGATGTCCACTTCGGAGAGTGTCATCTCCCGAACGCTAAGCCGCATTTCAGGTGCCACCGCATCAGCCTATTCGTCGTCCCCGCACTGCGTTGAACTCGCCCCGCCGTCACTGCATCATTCCGATCCGTCACTCGCTGCGAGTCGGCGATCGATTTCGGCTCCCGTGATCTTGCAGTCCGTCGCGGGGTGATCGTAGCGGCAGTGCAGCGCACCGGAAAGATACGCGCGGGCTTGGAGCAACGTGGCGATCGCTTCGTCGAGAGCCTCGAGTCGTCGCATGGCGATAGCTTTCCATTCACCGACGTCGGCAGACTCGAGGATCCCGGCGATGTCGACCAAGGCGAGACCGGCATCCTGGAGCATGCCGATGAACACGAGTTTTCGGAGAGTGGTCACTCGGTAACGGCGCTGCCCCGACGACAGGACATCGGCGACGAGCAGACCGAGCCGCTCGTAGTAGCGGATTGTCGAAGTGGCGATGCCGGCCCGTCGGGCGACCTCCCCGATGGTCAATAGCGGCACTGATACGGTCCCACTTGACTTGAAGTCAGGTTCAACTGTCAAGGTGGACGTATGGACACGCGTCAGACACCGCCGAATCACCACGCCGACTACCACGGTTTCAAGGGCATCGCTGGACTGGTCGCCGCGCTCAGCATGTCCTTCGGTCGCAAGGGCGATGCGCAGCTTGCCGTGAAACTGAGCTGCATGCGAGCCGGTGACAGGGTTGTAGATGTCGGGTGTGGTCCCGGAGTCGCCGTCCGCTACGCGGCCCGACGGGGTGCGACGGTGACCGGAGTCGATCCAGCGCCGGTCATGCTACGGGTGGCGAGACTGCTCACCCGGAGTCCGGGAAAGGTGCGGTACGCCGGCGGCGTCGCTGAGGAGATCCCGCTTCCAGCGGACTCTGTTTCGGTCGTATGGTCGATCGCCACGGTGCACCACTGGTCGGACATCGACGCTGGGCTTCGAGAAGTGCGGCGGGTGCTCCTCCCCGACGGTCGTCTGGTCGCGATGGAGCGGAGTGCGGCACCAGGTGCCCGGGGTCACGGGAGCCATGGCTGGACGGACGAGCAGGCCAACGCTTTTGCAGATCGATGCCGCGAGGATGGGTTTAGGAATGTTCGTGTGGAACGGGCGACAATCGGTCGCCGATCGACGGTCAGTGTGGTGACCAGCGAGACCTGATGCCACTCGCATGACCGGTCAAGAAGCGAATCCGCTGGCGAGCGTCTCCGTGAGCGGGAGGCCGTAGAGCGAGAAGATAGCCTTTGCTTCGGCATTCGCCCAACGCCACGCCCCGGGTTGAAATCCGGGACAGGGCGCAGGTGAGGGTGGCGGTACTGCGGGCGCATCGCTGGTGAGCGACGCGATGCAAAAGTGCCCGTTCGTCGCGAACACCAGATTCGTCTTCACCCCGTTCACGACGGGGCCCCGGCAGACACCACCCGAGATCTCGAGCGTGGTACAGGGCATCGTTGTCGGAACTGCACCAGTGGGGGAGACGCTCTGACTCGGGGAGTCGATGTACGAAACCCGAGGATTGTGATAGCTCCTGACCATCGATTGGAGTTTGGGGGCCAGGTAGTCGGAGGGAATGGTGGTCGACGGATGGCCGGGAACGGGAGAGATGACGAGAACATGCTGCACCGTTCCGGCAAGGAGCATATTGATCGCAACTTCCATGTCAGCGATGGTCAGATCGTCCAATGCCGCGGGCGAAAGGTGAGAATAAGGATCCGTACAGGGAGTGAACCCGTCTCCACCGAAGAACAAAGCCACGACGTCGGCGTTCACCGCCGACTCCATTGTTCCATTGTCGATCCAGTCGCATATTGCAGTGCCGGGAAAATCGTGCGGGGTGAATGTCGTGGTCACGCCATCGGCGTCCCGGAGGGCACCACCGAGGAATTGATCGGTCTCCGCCCCTTCGGAATCACCAAATCCGACGACCGAGAGCGTTTGGGGCAGATCGCCACTCACATCGCTCCAGGCTGGCGAGAGCGACGATGACACCACCAGTTCTCCATCGTCTTGAACGACAAGGCCTAGCCCTTGGGGGACGCTTTTCGATCCCGAACTCCAGACCACCGGTCCAGCCGGGTGTGCGTACTCCACCAGGTCACCTTTGGTCGTCAACACGAGGCGGGGGTTCACGTCAGATCCGCTCACGCCATTCGACCAGACGAGCCGTGATCTTGGGCCGACCACGACGAGTGCTCCGTTGCGCAACAGTTCCGCGAAAAAACGCCCATTGGATGAGCCCAACCGCGTCAACGGTCGCAGGACGTGGAGGGGTCTTAGCGATGCGATGATGGTGGGCGGGCTCGCACCTGCCACGGTCCACAACGAGGGGGAGACGGGCACGATGAACATAGTCAGGACGACGAACGCCACCACGCGAGTGACGAACCCCCTCGGGCTCATGGCGATAATTCACGCACCAGGGAATGTGGGCCGGACCGTTGTTCGACGGTGTTCATCGGCCCGACGTTCTTTGGGAGCGTACGTGCACATCACTCCAGCCTATGCCTCACGTCTTGACCCTACTCGGGCACCTTGAAATGGTGGCGGGACCGGTCGGGTGTGAACCTGTGATGTTCGCGTCTCGACGCTTTGATCACAGGATCTGTTGCTGTGCTCTCGGCGCCGCGCCGGGAAGTAGCGCGGTGCGGCGCACCCCCTTTGCCGTCCACGTACCCGCTGCCACGGTGCCAGTGAGGACTGGGATCAGGAACAAGGCCGTGTGCAGTGTCGTCGATGATGCGATTGCGCCGATCACGACCGGTCCTACGACATAGCCGGCCCAGCCACACCCGGCCACCGAGGCGACCGCCCTTCCTGTGTTCACATTACCCACGGCTCCGGCCGCCCTGAGGGTCATTGGGACGACGCTTCCGAGTCCGGCGCCGAGCAATGCGAATCCGGCCAACACACTCGCGGGACGGTCGATGGCAAGACCGCCGGCGAATCCGAGCGTTGCGAAGACGGCGAGGAGCGGAAGCAAATGGTGGGCGGCAAACCTGCTGAACAGTCGATTGCCGGAGAGCCGAACGGCCAGCATGGCGAGGGCGTAGATCGCAAAACCCATTCCGGCGACCAGGGGCACGGTGTGCATCGAGTTGCGGAGATAGACGGCGGCCCAATCGGCAGCGGCACCCTCACACAGCATGTCGGCGAAGGCGATGCCACCAAGGACAATCAGCTCTGCTTGGAATACGCCGTGGTGTCCCTCGCGACTACCTTTCCAACATTCGGGCTCGTTGTCCACCTGACGGTCGGGGATCATCCGGGTCGAAAGCCAGCCAACGATCAGCACGCACGGTACCGCCAGGATGAGCAGCTGCTCACTCAGGGAGAGGCCAAGCGCGACTGCAGATGCTCCTGTGACGGCGCCTACGAGGGCGCCGCAACTCCACGACCCGTGGAAGCCCGGCATCAGCACTCGGGCGGAGAACCGTTCGACCGTGAGCGCTTGGGTGTTCATCGACACGTCAAGCATCCCCTGGAAGAAGCCCCACATGAGGAATGCGACAAAGAACGTCCCGAGCGAACCGGTGAGCCCAATGAACGGTCCCGAAACGCAATAGCCGAGCAGGGCCAGGCGCACCATCTTCCGGCTTCCCACTCTCGGCAGGATGCGGGCGGCAACTACCATGGCCACGACCGAGCCGATAGGAGCCCCCAGCAAGGCGAGTCCAAGGCCGCCGTCGCTGAGGGCGAGGTGCTGCTTCAACTCTGGTATGTGGGCTGTCCAAGAGGCGAACAAGAAGCCGTGCACGAAGAACACGGCAATCACGGCCAGGCGGGGCCAGCGGTCAGTCGAGGTTGGTGTCGTCGGTGGGTTCGGGTTCGGGTTCGGGATCAGGGTCAGACGCAGCGGACGTCGACTCCCGCCGCCCGCAACTCATCCACCCTCTGCTGGTCGGCTCCGGCGTCAGTAAGGACGATGTCGATCTCATCGAGATCGCAGACATGGCCGAACGCCACGCGTCCGAGCTTCGAGGAGTCGGCCACTGCGATGACCCGCTGCGAGGCTCTGGCGGCGGCTCGCTTGACCGCCGTCTCGGCAAGAAGGTGGGTGGTAATGCCCGCCTTGAGGTCGATGCCGCACGGGCCCATCACACACGTGTCGAATCGGAGCTGAGAAAAAGACGGTTCGGTAAGGCTCCCGATCAGTGACAGCTCTCCCGGACGGACCTCGCCACCCGGGAGAAGTAGTTTGATGCCCGGGCACTCGTGCAGTTCGAAGACTGGCCGCAGAGCCAGTGGCATGATGGTCAATCGCCGGCCGCGGAGCGCTCGCGCTACCTCCATGGCAGTAGTACCGCCGTCGAGAATGACCGTCTCCCCGTCGGCCAACAGGCTGGCCGCGGCAGCGCCTATCGTCGCCTTGGCGTCACTGAACTCGAGGGCCCGGATGCCGTACGGGGTTTCCTCGGCGCTGAGGAAGACACTCGCCGCCCCGCCGTGCACACGTCGCAGGCCCCCGCTGCGCTCCAGGGATTCGAGGTCACGCCGGACCGTCATTTCAGAGCAATCCAGAGCGGCGGCCAGCTCTCCGACCAACACGGGACTGCGTTGGCGGAGCGCCTGCAGGATCATCTGGTGGCGCGTGTGCACATCCATACTGTTCACTCTAACATAAACTATGTGCGTTCTCACAGGCTTCTACCCGTGTGATCGCACGCTTGGGGCACCCCTGAAGCCCGGACGGTTGGAATTTTTTGGGGGCACCCAGGCGAATGACGGTCCGAAGGGGATCCGTCAGCGGACCGCCCTGTTTCCCTCTCAGCAGAGGTGACGCGCTGCTGTAGGGGGTCAACCGAAAATGGACGTGAGAACGAATGAGCCCACTGGCTCGATCCAGCTCATAAGGAGACCGAATGGCTTAGTACTTTGCTTTCCCGAGACGAGCCGTCACGACCTCAGGAATCCCACATGTCGGCGATCTCGCTTCCTGAGTGCACCCCAGAATGAGCGATACTGAAGTATGAGCATCTTGGTCACGGGAGGCGCCGGTTACATCGGTTCACACGCAGTCAGACTGCTGCGAGAGCGTGGCCGAGACGTTGTCGTCATCGACACCATGGAGTTCGGTCATGCCACCGCTCTTGGTGACGTCCCGCTCATACGGGCTGACATCGCTGATCGAGAGACGGTCGCTGAGGTGATAAGGGACTACCGGGTAGACGCCGTGATGCACTTTGCGGCGTATAAGGCGGCCGGTGAGTCCATGGAACGTCCTGGCAGGTACTTTGACAATAATGTCGCCAAAAGCGCAGCTCTGCTTGAAACGCTGGCGCAGCTCGGCGTGATGCGGATGATCTTCTCTTCAAGTTGTGCCGTCTACGGCACACCGGAGGCACTTCCGGTGTGCGAGGACAGCGCTATTCGCCCGGAGAGCCCCTACGGGGAGAGCAAGGCGATCATCGAGCGGATGATGTCGTGGTACGACCGTTGTCTCGGGTTGCGCTCAGTCAGTCTGCGGTACTTCAATGCCGCAGGCGCCTGGCTCGACGGATCCATCGGAGAGGACTGGACGGTTACCCTCAACCTTGTCCCTTTGATCATGAAGACGGCACTCGGGCGCCGGGGTGCGCTGCAAATCTTCGGCACCGACTATCCCACCCCGGACGGCACTGCTATCCGTGACTACGTCCACGTAATCGATTTGGCCGAAGCTCATCTCAAAGCGTTGGAGCGCTTAGAAAAGGGCGGTGAATCTACCGCGGTAAACCTGGGGACGGGAATTGGATCATCCGTCCTTGAGGTTTTGGCCTCAGCGGAAAAGGCGATCGGAAGTCCGGTGCCATACGAACTCGCGCCCCGCAGACCCGGCGATCCCGTGGCCTTGTACTCCGATGGAGATCACGCTCGCACCCTGCTCGGCTGGGATCCGCGCTACGGGCTCGATGACATCGTGTCGTCGGCCTGGGCGTGGCACTCCTCTCATCCTGACGGCTTCAACGACTGAAGTCTTTAGGTCGGCGCGTCGGGGGGGCCACCAGCAAGAAGCAGCTCCGAGAGTTGCTCCAGCGATTGTTTTGCGTAGCGGAGCCACATCTTGACGAGTAGAGGCATAAAGGGTGCACCAACGCCACGTGGGTGCAGCGTCCAGCGCCAGGTGATCAATGTTCCGGTGCCCTTCGATGTGAACTCCCAACGTCCCTCAATGCTCTCGACCAACGGTCGCATCGGTCCGGTGATATCGCTCAGCTGATAGCTGAACGAATGCGGCGCATCGACATC
>Ga0182030_10008922_pt1 | contig 20633 bp, 20 predicted proteins | sample 812S3MmetaG_FD_121299 | JGI IMG/M metagenome (GOLD analysis project Ga0182030, IMG submission 121299) | Permafrost microbial communities from Stordalen Mire, Sweden - 812S3M metaG (Illumina Assembly) | ecosystem: Environmental > Terrestrial > Soil > Wetlands > Permafrost | place: Sweden... | reverse complement strand
TGCTCGAAATGGTGATGAATGGGCGCCATCTTGAAGACGCGCTTGCCGGTGAGCTTGAAGGAGGCCACCTGAACGACGACCGAAAGGGTCTCGACGACGAAGAGGCCGCCGACGATCACGAGAACGATCTCGTGCTTCACGGCGACGGCGATCGTGCCGAGCAGGCCGCCGAGCGCAAGCGAACCTGTGTCGCCCATGAAGATCTGGGCCGGCGGCGCATTGAACCAGAGAAAGCCGAGGCCCGCCCCGATCAAGCCGCCGCAGACAATGGCGAGCTCTCCGGCTCCAGGCACGAAATTGATCCCGAGATAGGTCGAGAATATCGCGTTGCCGGCGAGATAGGCGATGATCCCGAAGGTCCCCGCCGCGATCATGACCGGCACGATGGCGAGTCCGTCGAGGCCGTCGGTGAGATTGACCGCATTGCCGGAGGCGACGATCACGAAAGGCCCGAATACAAGAAAGAAAAGGCCGAGGTCGGCGACATAGCCATTGATGGCGGGCAGCGCGAGAGCGGTCGTATGCGCTGTCCCAAACTTGATCATCGCATAGCAGGCAGCCACCGCGATCGCCGCCTCGATGACGAGCCGCAGCCGCCCAGAAAAGCCCTTATGCGTCTGCTTGGTCACTTTGAGAAAGTCGTCGTAGAAGCCGATAAGCCCAAAGCCGATCATGACAAGAAGAACGATCCACACATAATGATTGCGGAGATTGGCCCAAAGCAGGGTGGAGACGATGAGACCCGACAGGATCATCAAGCCTCCCATCGTCGGCGTGCCCTTCTTGGTGAGAAGATGCGACTGGGGTCCGTCGTCGCGGATCGGCTGGCCCTTGCCTTGCTTGAGACGCAAGGCGGCGATGACGCGCGGACCCAGGAAGAACACGAAGAAGAGCGCCGTCGCTGTCGCGCCGCCGGTGCGGAACGTAATGTAGCGAAACAGGTTGAGCGGTCCGAAAATGTTTGAAAACTCGGCGAGCCAGGTCAGCATATCAAGCTCCCTGCCCTGCTAGCGCCGCGCCGGGAGCGGCGGCGCGCTCCTTCAAAGCATCGACGATCGCGCTCATCCGGCTCCCATTTGATCCCTTGACGACGACGACGTCGCCGCCCCGGATCGCGGCGCTGACAATCGGCTCAAGGTCGCCCGCGCTTTCGCACCAGGCGCCCTGCAGTTTCGCGGGCAAGGCCGTAATGAGATTCTTCATCAGGGAACCAGCGGCGTAAACGAGATCGATATGATTCGCGTCTATATCCGCGGCGAGTTCGGCGTGCATGGCGGCCTCGTCTCGGCCGAGTTCCAGCATATCGCCGAGGATGGCAATTCGGCGGCCCTTGTTCGGCAAGGGCAACGCTCCGACCAGCGCGAAAGCCGCGCGCATCGACGCCGGGTTGGCGTTGTAGCTTTCATCAATCAAAATGTATGGCCCGTCCTTGGCGTCAAGGGTCAGTCTTTGGCCGCGCCCTGGCCCAGCCGCGAAAAAAGCCAAGGCGCCGGCGGCGGCGTCAACATCGACGCCAAGCGCCTTGGCTGCGAGGAGCACCGCGAGCGAATTCATGGCGAGGTGGCGTCCCGGCGCGCCGAGACGATAAGTCAGCGGCTGGCCACAAATTTCAGCCTCAATGGTCGAGCAATCGGCGGCGAGCGTCACGTTCAACAATCTTGCGTCCGCCTTTGCGTGTTCGCCGAAGCTTGCGACATAGCCGGCGGGCGAGTCTTTCGCCTGCGCGAGGAGACGGTCATATTGCGCGATGTCGCGATGGAGGATGGCGACGCCGCCGGGCGCAAGGCCTGAAAAGATTTCCGCCTTGGCGTCGGCGATGTCGTCGAGGCTCGCCAAATTTTCGAGATGGACCGGGGCGATCGTCGTGATGATCGCAATATGCGGACGCACCATCGCGACAAGCGGCGTGATCTCGCCCTTGTGATTCATGCCGATCTCAAAGATTCCAAATCGCGTCCGCTTCGGCATCCGCGCCAAGGTCAGCGGCACCCCCCAATGATTATTGTAGGAGGCGACCGAAGCATGCACGGCTCCGCCTTGCGCGAGCGCTATGCGCAAGGCCTCCTTCGTCGAGGTCTTGCCGACGGATCCCGTGACTGCGACGATGCGCGCGGCGGTGCGGCCGCGGGCCGCGGCGCCGAGACCCTCCAAGGCCGAAAGAACATCGCGCACGACATAGAGAGAGCCAAGCGGCGCAAGCGCATCGGCATGGGCTTCGTCGACGACGGCCGCGAGCGCCCCCTTGGCGAAGGCGGCGGCGACATAATCATGGCCGTCGCTGCTTTCTCCCTTGATCGCGAAAAAGAGGTCGCCCCCTTGCAGCGTTCGCGTATCGATCGAAATTCCTCTCGCGCCGCCATGCGGCGCGCCGCCGCTGACCCGCGCCGCGAGCGGGGCGACGAGTCCGAGGCCGGTCCATAAAGCCTCGCTTGAGGCGCCATTGGTCATGCGGCGTATTCCTTCAATGCCGCTCGGGCGCATTCGGAATCAGAGAAAGGAAGGGTGCTGTCGCCAATGATTTGGCCGGTTTCATGGCCTTTGCCGGCAATGAGGAGACCGTCGCCTGGCTCCAACATGGCGACAGCTTGAGCGATGGCGGCGGCCCTGTCGCCGATTTCCTGGACATTTTCAAAGTCCGCGGCGCCAGCCAGGATCGCCTTGCGGATCGCCGCCGGCTCTTCCGAGCGGGGATTGTCGTCCGTGACGATGACGCGATCGGCGTGGCGCGCCGCGACTTCCCCCATGATCGGCCTTTTGCCGGCGTCGCGATCGCCGCCGCAGCCGAAGACGACGATGAGCCTTTTCGTGACGAAAGGCCGCAGCGCCCGCAGGACTTTGTCGAGCGCGTCGGGCTTATGCGCATAATCGACGAAAACCGGCGCGCCATTGCGGTTGCCGACGAGTTCGAGCCTGCCGGGTGCGCCTTCAAGCCGCTCCAGCGCCGCCAAAGCCGCCTCGGGCGGGCTTCCCGACGCGATGCAAAGGCCCGCGGCGACAAGGGCGTTCGAGGCCTGAAACGCGCCGGCGAGCGGCAGCCGAAGCGTGAAGGTCACGCCAGCATGAGCGATCCGAAGCCGCGTCGAAAAATTCTCGGCGTCCGCTTCGAGGAGCCGCAGCGCGGCCCCTTTCCATCCAACCGAGAAGACGCGCAGGCCGCGTTTCTCGCAAACCGAAATGACTCTTTCGGCGACATCGCTGTCGGCGTCGACCACGGCGGTCTGGCCGGGGCTGAGCAGCCGATCGAAGAGCTGCATTTTCGCGTCGAGATAGTCTTCCAGCGTCGCGTGATAGTCGAGATGGTCGCGCGAAAGATTGGTGAAGCCCGCCGCCGCGAGCCGCACGCCGTCGAGGCGGCGCTGCGCAATGCCATGCGAGGAGGCCTCAAGCGCAAGATGCGTGACCCGGCCGCGCGCGAGCTCGTCGAGAGTCTTGTGGAGCGTCACCGGGTCCGGCGTGGTGAGCGAGCCATAGACGGCTCCTGACGGCGCGACCACTCCAAGCGTTCCGAGCGAGGCGGCCCTGGCGCCGAGTGCGGCCCAGATCTGGCGCGCGAAGGCCGCGACAGAAGTCTTGCCGCTCGTGCCTGTGATCGCGACGATGGTTTCAGGCTGGCGCGGATAAATCCGCGCCGCCGCCAGCGCCAATGCGCTTCGCGCATCATCGACCTTGATGAAAGCCGCCGCCCTGAACGGCGTCTCGGGCTCGCGCTCAGCCACAATGGCGATCGCGCCCCGCTGAACCGCTTGCGCAGCAAAGGCTAATCCGTCCGCCTTCGTTCCTGGCACGGCGAAAAACACCGCGCCCTCGGTCACGGCGCGGCTGTCGAAGGCGACGTCTTTGACCTCGCGTCCGGCGAATGGCTCAGGAATATTTTCGCTCGGAAAAAATTCGGCGAGCCGCATCAATGCCCGCCTCCGCCGGTCGCCGGCGCATTGGCCATGCCATAGCCGAGCTTCGCCAGAAGCGGAAAAGGCTGGGTCGGAAATTCGATGCGCGGAGGAATGCCAAGCAAGGGCCCCGTCCGCTCGATGATCTTGCCGGTGACGGACCCGGAGTTCCAGGCGGCGGTGCGATAGCCTTGCGTCTCCGGCAGCCCCTGCGGCTCATCGAGCAGCGTCAGAAAGAGATATTTCGGCTTGTCGGCCGGCAGGATCGCCATGAAGGTCGTGAACACCCTATCCGTCGAATAATGGCCGTGCACGATCTTATCCGCCGTTCCCGTCTTGCCGCCGACAAAATAGCCTTTGATGTCGGCGATCTTCGCCGTGCCGATCTCCGCGTTGAGACGCATCAAATAGCGCATCGATTCCGAGGTTTCGGCTTTGACGACGCGCGGAGCGTCCTTCTTGGCCTCCGCTTCGCTGCGCTTCAAAAAGGTTGGCGTGACGAGCGTTCCGCCGTTGACAAGCGCGCCGACGGCCATCACAGCCTGCAATGGAGCGACATTGAGCCCCTGCCCGAAGGCGATCGTCATTGTATTGAGTTCGCCCCAGTTTTTGGGAACGAGCGGGTCGGCCGTTTCCGGCAGCTCGGTGCGCAGGCGCGAGAGCTGCCCCATTTTCCGCAGAAAGCTTTTGTGGCCTTCGACTCCGACCATCAGCGCCATTCGGGCGACGCCAATGTTGGAGGAATAGGTAAAGACCTCTGGCACGCTCAACAGGCGGTGTTGAGCATGGTAGTCATGGATCGTGAAGCGGCCATAGCGCAACGAGTCGCGCGCGTCGATCCGCGAGTGGAGATTGACCTTGCCGAGATCGAGCGCCATGGCGATGGAAATCGCCTTGAAGGTCGAGCCCATTTCGTAAACGCCGACGGAGAGCCGGTTGATATGGTTTGGATCGAGCGCGTCGGCGGGCGTGTTCGGATCGTAATCGGGCAAGGACGCCATCGCGACGACTTCGCCGGTGTCGACGTCGAGAATAGCCGCCGCTCCGGCTTTAGCCTTGAACTTGGCGATGCCCTTGGTGAGTTCGTCGCGGACCGCATAAGTCGCCTTGAGATCGAGCGACGTCGTGATCGGCTTCAAATCATCCGGCGTCAGGCTGAATCCGGCGCCATGCAAATCCGCGAGGCCCTGCCCGTCGATATATTTTTCCAGTCCCGAAATGCCGACCCCATCGAGATTCGCAAAGCCCAGGACATGCGCGGCGATCGGGCCGTTCGGATAGACCCGCTTGTTCTCAGGCAGGAAGCCGACGCCGGGAAGACCCAGCCGATAGACTTCCTGCTGCTGCTTCGGCGTGATCGCGCGCTTGACCCAAATGAACCCTTTGCGGGAGCCGAGGCGTTCGCGCAATTCGCGCGCATCGACGTCAGGCAGAACCGCGGTGAGAAGCTCCACCGCTTCGTCCTTGTCGATGATGCGCCTAGGCTCGGCGAATACCGACATGACCTTGATGTCGGTCGCCAGAACTTCGCCATTGCGATCGAGGACATCCGGCCGCGCCGCGGCGATCACATCCGAGGCGGCGCGCTTGACGCCTAGCGTCTGGTCCTGGCGCAAACCGAAAAGGATAAGCTTGCCGGCGATGATTCCATAGACAAGGAGGAAGACGCAGGCGACCAGCTTGATCCGATCTTGGCTCTTATCGAGCTTCGTCGAAAACAGGTCGGCGATGAAGGCTTTCATCGCGCGGACGCGGTTTCGGCCCGGACCGACGGTCCCCCCGCTGGTCCCGTCCCTCACTCTTGCGTCGCGCCCCTCGATCATCTCGATAAATCTTCATCTCGTGCGAATGGAAGGCGTGGTTGGGGCTGATGCTTCGCCGTCGCGCGGCGTATTCGTCGGCTCGGTCAATCCGAGCGCTTCAAGCTTGCGCCCGATCGCGTCGACTCTCGGCGCTTTGGCGGGCAAGGCGTCTGCGCTGACGATCTGGGTCAAGGCGACAGGCTGCAGATCGAGAAATTTATCGGCAAGCGCCTGGATGCGCTCCGGCCGCGTCAGATGCGCCCATTCGGCGCGCAGCGTTCCAATCTGATCCTGTTCCGCCTTGATCTCATGCTTCAGCTTGACGATCCTTTCGGCGTGAAAGATCGTCTCATATTTGATCGTATAGGCATAGATCGCCGAACCGATCAGCGCCACAACTGCTAGAAGATTTAAAATCCGCACCATGTCAACGCCCTCCGGCCTTACGTTGCGGGAGCCGCGCGAGCGACAATAGACTTTCGTCGAGGGCGCGGGGCGCGGCGCTCGTGCGGACCCCATGCCGGAGCTTGGCAGAACGGGCGCGCGGATTTGCGCTGATTTCGGACGGCGACGGGACCATCGGCTGCTTACCCGGCAGAAAGAAGGTCGGCTCGGGAGGAGCGGCTTCCCCCGGCAACCGCCGCGACGGCGTCTGGCCGCGTCCCGAACGCGTCGCGAAGAATTGCTTGACGATCCGATCCTCGAGCGAATGGAACGCGACGACAGCGAGCCGGCCGCCTGGCTTCAGGATCGATTCCGCCGCGACCAGCGCATGAACAAGCTCGCCAAGTTCATCATTGACCGCGATGCGCAACGCCTGGAAAGACCGCGTCGCCGCGTGCAATTCCCCAGGCTTGGCCGGCGCGACGCGCGCGATCATCGACGCAAGCGCGGCCGTCGACGTGAAAGGCGCTTTGACGCGATCCATGACAATGGCCCGCGCGATGCGGCGAGCCGCCCGCTCCTCGCCGAAGTAAAAGAGTATGTCGGCAAGGGTCTCCTCCTCCGCCGTATTGACGAGATCGGCGGCGCTTGGCCCGGCGCGCTCCATGCGCATGTCGAGCGGGCCTTCGCCACGAAATGAAAAGCCCCGCTCCGCATCGTCGACCTGCATCGAAGAAACGCCGATGTCGAACGCAACCGCATCGAAATCCGTAAGCCCGCGCGCCTTCGCCGCCTCCCCGAGCCGGGAGAAACGCTCCTGCGCCAAATAAAGGCGGCCATGCGCCTGCCGCGCAAGCTCGGCTCCCTCATTGATGGCGACGGGATCGCGGTCGAGCGCCAATACGCGCGTTCCAGGCTTCGCCAGGATCGCCCGCGTATAGCCGCCGGCGCCGAAAGTGGCGTCCAGATAAAGACCGCCTTCGCGCGGATCGAGCACCCGCATGACTTCCTCACGAAGCACGGGAACGTGCCGGGCCGGTCCGCCAGCGGCGAGATCATTCTCTTCGCCGCGACCCGATGTCATTCCCGTGCTCCATGCGGCCGTGGCGGCGGCGTCTCCGGCGCCACGTGGCTGGCGCTGGGCTGTTTTCGCAATTTTTCGCGCACCTGGCTTTTGGCCTCCACCAGATGCGCGCGAAAACGGCCCGGCTCCCAGAGCTGGAACTTGTGCCCATGGCCGGCGAAAGTGACTTCCGTCATAATGCCGGCATCGGCCTTGAGGCTTTCCGTCAGGATCACGCGCCCCTCCGAATCGACCTTCAAAATCTCGCTTGTGCTGATAAGCGCCGTTGAAAACAGATCGCGCTCTTCCGAATACAGCGGAAGCCTTCCGACAAGCTCGTCGATTTCCCGCAACAGGGCATGGCCACCGCAATCGAGCGCCTCCTGATCAAGCGAGGGGTAGACGTAAAGACCTTCGAACCCATCACGCGCCAACACCGCTCGAAACGGGGCCGGAATCGACACCCGTCCCTTGGCGTCGAGCCGGTTGGTGAAGTTCGAGCGATATCCGTCCACTCTCCCGACCTGCGTTGCCTTGTGCGGTCAGGCCGCAATGCGCTGACTCGAAGCGCCGCGCGAACCAACACTATGAAAACCGAAACGGGACAATTTGGGATAGCATGGGATAGTATGGGGGTCAATGTGAATTGCAGGGCTTACGGACCACGGAATCCCTGTAAAGGGGCCACTTCGATCAAAGATCGTCCCTGTCGGCGGCGCGCGGAAATGCGGCGTTCGCGCTTGAGTCGAGCTTTACGCTTCAGCCCAGTTGAAACTGCGTAGATGCGGGGGGAGAAAAAGCCGCTGACCGGATCCTCGGGTCATGCGGCGGCGCCCTTTGCGCCCTAAGTCGAACGAGCCACGGCGACGATGGCGTCGCTCAAACGCTTTTTCGCTACGAATCTCTTGAGAACAAGACTCGTTTGGCCTTCATTTCGCCTTGCGACGCTGATGATCGGGAGAGCCTACTTTCACGCTCGGTTGCGTCATCGAAGGCGGATCGCTCGCCGGAAACGTATCGGCGAGTTCATCGTCGAGCCGCGGCTCTCGATTCTTTGACAGCTTTTGCTGCGGTTTCGCCTTGACTGTTTCGGTCATCGTTCTCTCCTGCACGGATCTGTCCAATAAAGAAGAACGAGCGCGTTGCTCAATTGTTCCTCCATCGATGCGAGGATCTGCGCAGGGCGCGAGCGCCGAATCAGAAATGACCCAGAATGGACCCAAGTCGTTCGGCCCAATCAGTCAGCAAAGTCACTCGGCCAAGATGCGCGGCGGCGGAAAGGCGACCTCAACCAAAGTTCCTTCGCGCCTCTTGCTCTTGATCGAGAAAAAGGCGCGATTGGCTTCGACCAGCGCCTTCGTCAGCGGCAGCCCAAGTCCGGTGCCCCCTGGCGGCCTCGAGACGGCGAGCTGGCGGAAGGGCTCCAGAGCGATTTCAATATCGGCCTCGGACATGCCGACACCCGTGTCGCGAATGCGAAGCACGACATGCCCGGCGTCCGTGAGCGCCGTCGCGACGATGACCTGGCCGCCCGGCTGATTGAACTTCACCGCATTCGACAGAAGGTTCAGGACGATCTGACGAAGCGAGCGTTCGTCCGCGAGAAGATGCGGCAGGCCGGCCGCCAGCGACAGCCGCATGACGACGCGCGCGCGGCTCGCCTGCGGCTGCATGATTGAGACGCATTCGGAGACGATGCGATTGGCGTCGACCGAAGCGAATTCGAGCTCCATCTTGCCCGCCTCGATTTTCGAGAGGTCGAGCAGATCATTGACGAGGCTCATCACGAGCGCGCCCGAACTATGAATATCCTTCAGATAATCCTTGTAGCGCTCATTGCCGATCGGACCGAAACGCTCGTCCATGATGACTTCGGCGAAGCCCATGATCGCATTGAGCGGCGTCCGGATTTCGTGACTGACCTTGGCGAGGAAATCGGACTTCAAGGCGCTCGCGCGCTCGGCATCGCGGCGGGCCTCGTCGAGCTCCCGCTCGACCTTTTTCCAATGCGTCATGTCGCGCAGAAGCGCGCAGAAGCGGATTTCCTCTTCGCCGCGGGCGTCCGAGTCCGAAGCAGCGCCAGCGCTGATTCGGCCAAGCGTCATGAAGATCGGGATCGCGCCCCCCTGCCGCGCCAGGCCGGTAATCTCTCGCCCGTCATTGAGCAGGCTGACAACCCCGTTCGATTTCAGGCCGTCAAAGTAATCCTCCGCGCGGGCCCGGCTTTCCGGCGCCACCAGCATGGTGAAAGATTCGCCCGCGACCTCGCTCTTGTCATAGCCGAAGAGAGCCTCGCCGGAACGGTTTAACGTCACGATTCGGCCCCGCGCATCGAGCACGAGGACGCCGTCCGTCGCGGTGTCCAGAATGGCGTTGAGCTCGGCCGCCTCGCCCTTGTAGCGGCGCAACTCCGCGTCGAGGCTTGCGCGAATGGTCTCGGCGCTCGGCAGCAGGCTGACGAGCGTGGATTTTTGGCCGCCCCATTCGACAGTCTCGGCCCAGGCGCGAAGGGGAATTCGACTTCCCAAGCCGCCGCGCAGTTCGAGAGTCTCGCCGTCGCCCGTCAGACGGCGCATGCTGGCGAAAATCGGCTCGAAGGCCGCCGCCGCGGCGGCGTGATCGAGATCGGCATGGCCGATCAAATCGAGCAAAAAGCTGTTGGCGAAAATCGGCGCATGGCCGCGACAGACAAGGACGCCGATCGGCAGCAGATCGAAGCATGCAGCGCGATCGGCGACGGCTTCGTCGAACCGCGCGAGACTCGTCCCGGGGGCGGCGGTGATCTGGACATTCAACGGCGGATCGCGGTCGCCTTCAAGGGCGATGCGTGTTCGCCCTTCGGCGTCGAGCCCTTGCGCGCGGCCGGCCGCGAGGGCGGCGCCAGGATCGCCCGAGTCTCGGGGCGGGCGTCCCGCGGCGGCGTCAGCCAGTTTGGCCCCCAGCGAGAAGGCGATGGCGTTGAAAGCCTTCTGCTCGTCCAAGGTCAATTCGCGCGGCGGAGCGGAAAACGCCTCCGTCGCATCATCAACCCGAGCCAATGCAGCGTTCTGGCCGGAGGCAAACGGGCGCAACGGTATGACATTGGCCGCTTCCGACGCCATGCGCGTCGCCCGCGGCTCATCGAGCGGGGCCGCAGTGGGCCTAACGTCAGGCGTCCCGCCATATGGGCCGCTTTGGGCCTCACCGACGGCGGAAGTCGGCTGCCCGCGTGTTTCTGAAGGGTTCGATGCGACCGCAGCCGCCTGCTCGAGATAAATGATCCCGAAGCCCCGATAGCCGGCGAACTGACGGTCGCGGTTGAAGCTCGGCGTCGCGCCGAAACATATAGGAGCGACCACCGCGCCGCCTTCGATCGGCCATAAAATCTCGACGCCGCTCCAAGGCCGCCGCTGCGCCATCAGTTCCGAAAGCCGCCCGCCCTGCCCGGCGTCGAGCCTGCTCGCCACGTCGATGAAGTTCCGACCAATGAGATTTACGCGCGCTCCTCCAGCGATTTCGGCGAAGGGCGCCGTGACCTCGAGAATCCGATCCTCCGCATCCGTGCGCCAGAGAAATCGGACCGCCCTAACATCATTTGGAGAGCGCTTAAGGGGGGCCCCGATCTCCTCCATGCTTCGAGGCGCGGGCGCGGGTTCTTCGGCATTTTCACGCGCGACCGATGGGAGGCCCCCAGTCGGATCGCCGGCGCTCTCGGGAAAGTCCAGCGCCGCCGCGATAAAGAGCGGCGCGCCGTCTTCGCACGCGACCCGACGGCAAAGAAATATGATGCTTCGCATCGCTGGGCCGAAAACGAAGCGCAGCTTTTCGATGCGCGGATCGCCGTCGAGAGGCAGGTTCGCGGCAAGATCGGCGAGCCGCTTAGAGCCGGGTTCATCGGCGGCGAAAAGCCGATCGGACAGTTCGTCGAGATCGCTCGCGCCAAACAGGCGGAGCAAGGCCTTGCTGGCGAAAACCACCCGCCCCGGATGCGCGGCGTTCCTGCCGCCCAATGCGACGACCGGCGCGCTGACGGCAAGGCCCGGCGGCAATTTGCGCAAGGCTTCGGCAATTTCCTGCCCGGTCAGGTCGGGCGCGAAGCAAAACTCGATCATGCTGCCTGGGCTTCCTAGTCCCAAAGATTCAGAGGCCAAGCCCGCTTCATGCGGATAGGCTTAAGGAAATCCTAATAGCGCCGCAACGGCGGGTCCACCTACGGAGCCGTTTCGCGTAAAAATTGATCGATCTATCCTTAACCGCGTCGTCAAGCCGCCTTCACCCGAACCGACTCACGCCCCAACTGGGGCGAATCGACCGAATCCCAGATTGTCGGGGAGATTGACGGATTTCAGGCCGTTTATGGTCGGAACGCGAAAAATCCTGCTTAGGCCCTCGCGCGGGCGGCGTTCGAGGTCTTGCAATCGAGGATCGATCCTCTTAGGGTCCGGCGCATATTGACCGCGCCGCCATAGCTCAGCTGGTTAGAGCGCTAGATTGTGGATCTAGAGGTCCCCCGTTCGAGCCGGGGTGGCGGTACCAACAAAAACAATGACTTAGGCGGTTTCTAAGAGGCTTGAAATTAACTTTAGCTAAGCCATAGGCCAGCAAACGCCCTCATTTCGCAACAGGCATCAAACATCGCGCGGATGATGAGCGAGCCAGTCTGTTGCGAGTGCCACGGCCCAGCCTAGGGCCGCGAGCGCAAGCGGTGCGACGACAAAGGCAATGATTTGGGTCTCGGTCATGACTTCAAATTCCGTAATACGTGCCTAGCCGCTAAATGTAGGACAATTCCGGCCGAAAACCAAAAGACAGCGCCAATAAAAAGCGTGCGCGCTCCGACCGGCACGTTGGAAACCCCATAAAAGGCCGCAGCAAGCGGCGCAATCGCTCCTGCGGCTGACGCCGCGCTAGCCATGCTGTTGAGCCATGCCGCCGTCAGTTTGATACGCTCATTCTGAACAAGGCTCACTGTATTAAACCTCGGGGCCGTGACCTTGGCCCCGAAGATTTACGCTTCAAGGAAGATAGACGTCATGCGCTGAATCGACGAGGCCGCGGCTCGTGATGACGATCCAGCCGGCGCCGCGCCGTTCGATCGATTTGACCGTGCCCGCGCCGGGAATTGTTTCCCCTGGCGCGACTTCGAGGGATCCGGTCGCATTCTCGACCAGGGCGACGCCGTCATAGACATCGCGGACAACCCAGCTCGTGATCAATTGCGGCTTCTTTTGCGCCTCTGCCGTCTCTGGCGGCAGCGACAAGGGCTTTGGCGGGGCGCCCATAATTTGCGTCCGATTTGGCGTCGCGCCCTTTCCTGTCGCCGCGCTGGCGGGAATCGAGGCCGTCGTAACCGGCGCGGCGGTCTGCCGCTCTATGCGATCGAGCCGTTCGACAACCTGCTGCAGCTTCGCGGCCGGCTCGCGCTGCATATGTTCGACTTTGCCGGAGAGTTCGGCGATGGCTGCGCTCGTCTCGGTCTTCACCGCATCGAGCCTGGTCTTCAGCCCATCGAGACCCTTTTCGAGCGCGTGTTGGTCTTTCGAATTCTGGTTTTGCGCGACCGAGGCGCGCAAAGCGTCAAGATTCGCCTTCAAGGCGCGCATGTCCTCGCCCATTTTTTGGGTCGCGCGGCGTATTTCGGCGCCTTCCGCCGCTTCTCGCCGGGCGGCGTCCTGAATCGCGGCCGTCTTTAGCGCATCATTCTGCGAGGCTCCGCCAAAAAAATGCGATCCCGCCGCCCAGGCAAAGCCCATGACGCAAAGCGCTAGGGCTGCATGCGAGCCATAGGACAGGAGGGGTTCTAGCCGCGGCCACGGCCCTCGCCCGGCGCTTGACTCGACCCTTTCGAAAAAGGGCTCAAGATCCGAGAATGCGTCAGGCGTCGGCCGAAGGCCCTTGCCCCGCCCGCTTGGCGCGACCGATTTCTCGTTTGAACCCCCGGATGCCGCGTTGGAGCCGTCGGAGGCCGAAGCGCCTGCGGCATCGTCATGGTCGCCGTTTCGAGCCTCGCCATTTGGATCGGCGTTGTCAGCGGAATGATCCATGCTGGTCCTCCAGGGACATTTAAGACACTTTCCTCTTTTTTCCTCGCGTCTCATTAATGCGCCGTTAACGGCCGGACGCCGCTCGGCTCTATCTTGTTCACCCCTGCGTTACCGTCTGTAGCGTCGTGACGCGGAAAGCGCTGAGCGGAGCAACTTCTCGGCATAAGCGGCGTTGTTCGCAGAATAGAGGAGGCGGCGATGCTTAAGACGTTTTGGATTGCGCTTTTTTTGGCGGCGGCCTTCGGGAGCGCGCCAGCTCGAGCGCAAACCGGCGGATTTGACGGCGCCGGATTGCCTCCCGAGCGAACGGACTCCGGCTTATTGATTGAAAAAAATTTGACCCCGACCGGAGAAACGGTTCCGCATCCGGGCGAATCCCAGAGCGGCGGAACAACGCCGCTTGATCGCGCGATCGAGAGGGAAGACAACAAGGTGGACCAAGGAATCTGCAGCAATTGCCGCTGAGGCGGATCGTTTCGCGCTTCGAAACCGAAGTCCTCCGCCCTAAAGCAGGACCCGCAAAAACGTCGCTGACGCTGCGGCCCAGACGTTGCGCCACAGCCGACGAATGTCTCTGCCCCCGATGAGGCTCGATAGTTCGGACGCCGCTCGAAGCAAAGCGCCGACAAGCCCGACGCGACCCTGTTCGCATTTGCCCTGGATTTGCTCTAAACCAAGCGCGGGCGAATGAACGAGCGAGTCCATGCGCATTGAAGGCAAGGCTTTTACAACGATTTGGCTCGGCGACGATGCGGCGAGCATCCGTGTCATCGATCAGACGCGATTGCCGCACCATTTTGAAATCGTCTCGATTTCCAACGTCGCAGAGGCGGCCCGCGCAATCGCCGACATGCAAGTGCGCGGCGCGCCGCTGATCGGCGTGACGGCCGCCTATGGCGTCGCCTTCGCGATGCGCGCTGATCCGTCCGACGCCAATCTCGACAGGGCGTGCGCCATTCTCGCCGCGACGCGGCCGACCGCCGTCAACCTGAAATGGGCGCTTGAGTCCACGCGCCGGCGCCTTTCGGGCCTGCCGCCCAACGAGCGCAGTCCCGCCGCCTTCTCCCATGCCGCCGCGATCGCCGATGAGGATGTCGCGCTTTGCGAGGCGATTGGAGAGCATGGGCTCGCCCTCATCGAAGCCGCCGCCGCGCGCAAGGGAGGCGATCGCGTCAACATTCTCACCCATTGCAACGCCGGCTGGCTCGCGACGGTCGACTGGGGCACCGCGACCGCGCCGATCTACAAGGCGCATGAAAAAGGCGTCCCCCTGCATGTTTGGGTCGATGAAACGCGCCCTCGCAACCAGGGCGCCTCGCTAACAGCCTGGGAGCTCAATCAACACGGCGTGCCGCATACAATCGTCGTCGACAACGCCGGCGGCCATTTGATGCAGCACGGCAAGGTTGATCTCGTCATCGTCGGGACGGATCGCACCACCGCCTCGGGCGATGTTTGCAACAAGATCGGCACTTATTTGAAGGCGCTGGCGGCAAAAGATAATGGCGTGCCGTTTTATGTCGCCGCGCCGTCGCCCTCGATCGATTTTACGATGAACGACGGCGTCGCCGAAACGCCGATCGAGACGCGATCGCCGGAGGAGATTAGCCACATCTCCGGGCGCGCCGCCAATGGGCGCATCGAGACCGTCTGCCTGATCCCTTCGGGAAGTGCTGCTCACAATCCCGCCTTCGACGTGACCCCCGCCCGCCTGGTGACTGGCCTGATTACCGAGCGCGGCGTGATCGCGGCGAGCCGCGACGCCCTTGCCAAAGCCTTCCCCGATCGCGCCGCCAAACCGCAATAGAGCGCCCGAAGCGAGTTAATCTCCGAGCGCTCAGATGCATTCGCCGGATAGGCCCCTAATCATCGATCAGGGACGCGGCCTTCCTGCTGCGTCGGTCGCCCTGCCGCCACCAGAACGTCATGACAACCCCCGCGAGCGCCGCGCCCGCCAAAACCAAGAAAAGCGCGGACTGCTGGAGCCATGCTATCGCGGGCACAAAAAGCGCCATCGCGACGCCGAGGGCGCAGATTTGCCATGAAATATGGACCCCGGCCACAAAAGTGCCAAGCGCCAATAACATCAGGAGCGCGAGCCCGGTCGCGGGCGCGTTCAGCATTCGCTGAACGCCAGGTAAGAGCAAGATATTCATCGCGACCAAGAAAGCCAGCCAATGGAGCGCTTGCGTCCAAATCATCCGAAGTCGAGCTTGCCTGTCTTCAATATGAAGCCATCCCGTGGTGACGCAGACAACGCCGACCGCCACAGCCATGAACTCCCAATAGCCGATGAAAGGCTGGTGCCAAACACTGGTGAGAGCCACGCCCAATATCGTGAGCACCAGCACAATGACGTAAGGAAGTTCCTTCAGAAAAAGCCTCGCTTTACGCGAATTGGCCGGGGGCCCCGCCCCATATTCCGCTGCTTTCAGGTCGCTCATTGGCAATCCATTCTTGAACATCGAGCCAATTGAAAACACGCTCGAAACGCCTGCCGCTCTCATTCTGATTTGGGAGAGACTAAAGCTCCGACCGCTCCGTCCGAACTCGCACCGCACATCTCGCTTGATGCGCCTTGCTTCACTCAGCGCGGGCGTTTTGACGCCGTCCTAGCCGCACTTTCGGGCCGATGCCCTCTCGCGCCACGCTTGCGACTGGCAAGATAGAATATTTCGCTACGTCCGAAAAGCGTTGACGCAACGCAAATTTCCCCGCTGCACGATCGCGGAGAGAAATAAAGCATGCGCGGCTGATTACGCTGCGACCTAGGCCGGCCAGGGCCGTCGCGCCTCCGATGGCGAGCGCGGCGCTAAGACGAGGGCGGATCGGGCAAAAGCGGCTCCGCCCGATGCTCCTTTTCCCAAAAGCGTTCCTTGCGGCTCTAATCGCCGAAACACTGACTTATTCCCATGGCGGCGACCCTACCCCGCGAAATCGGAAGGCCGCCGCTGCGAAGCATTGCTTGCTCAGCTGGTCGGGGCAGTCGAACGCGGAGCTTTCTCGCGCGCATCCAGCGCCATCACGATCAGCGCTGCGCCGCCGAACACCATGTTGATGCCGACCAGCAGCCCGATAGCCCAGGCTGCGGCGCCCGGCAGGCCCGCCAGAATGACAGCGGCCAAGATCAGGTCGACGACGCCGCTCGCCAGCATCCAACCCCATCGTCCCGACAGCTCGCGCTTATGCTCGAGCGCGAACATTATCGAGGCGACGCCTTCGATCACGAAAAACAAGATGAGAATCAACGTAAGCGAAAGGATGCCGCTCAACGGCCATAACAGCAGCACGACGCCGGCCGCGATCGCAAGGATCGCCGAGACGAGCGACCACCAGAAGCCCGGCGCTTCGCGCATCCAGAAGGTGGTGATCAAACCGACGATTCCGCTAATGAGAAAGAGCCAGCCGATCAGGATTTCGACCGCGAGCGTCGCGATGGGCGGAATGACGACCGCAGCCAGACCGAGGATGACGAGAATAATCCCCTCGACCAGAAAGAGCACCCAATGCTCATGCAGAGATGTCGCCACCTTGCGCTGAATTTCCTCGATGTCAGGATTGTTCATGGACATTGTAGGCCTCCTTGGATGTTGCAGTTTAAAATGCTGAAGATCTTAGGTGGAATCCGTCCCGGCAGCCAGCTCTTCAAGCCCCCCGCCGTCTGTTCTCGACTCAAACTTTCGGCCTCGCGCACGCGGTTCCCCGGAGCCGATCGCGGCGTCCAGATTGCTGTTAATCGGCCGAAGCCATTCGCTCTTCAAAGGTCCTTGAGCCATGGAATGACCTCGGGCTTAGGGAAAAATCTCCCGCTCCTACAAGTAGAGCGCCATCCACTTTTGGGTAGCGCCAACGCGGCGACAATGTCCTTAAAAGCTGAGATCCCCTCGATCTTGCAACAACTAGGTAAACCTAGCTTATCTCCTACGCGCCGCTATGAGTTCGCCCTCATGACGCCGCCGCGCATCACCTTGCCGGCAGGCTTGAGAAATAGGCCGCGATGGCTTCCATCTCGTCTTCGGTCATGTGCCGGCTCATGTAGCTCATTTCTTTGTGCAAGCGCTTGCCCGTGTGAAAGGCGCGTAATTGATTCAGGAGATAAGGCTCGTTCTGGCCGGCGAGATTTGGCACTCCGCCAAATCTCGAGATCCCGTCGGCGCCATGGCAAGGCAGGCAACCCGCAATCAGTTCAGGATCAATCGATTGCGCACATGCTGGGCCGGCAAGAGAGAGAGCGGCGAAGAAGATGACATGCTTCATGCGAAGGCCAGTTGAAACGTTAACGGGTACGGATGCGCAACACGCCGCCCACCCCGGGATCATGCCAATCTCGTAATCGTCGAGCCGCTCCGAGGAAAAGCCCGCGATGTTCAGCAGCAACAGGGTCGGCGGTCCATCAGCTTTCATTCCGGGCCTGGACGTCTTGACCTGGATCAACGCAGATTGAAGCGAAAGCCAATATTTTAAGTTCGCTCCCTTGATGTTTATCTGTCGGCCTTTATGCCATGCAGAAACGTGAATGGGAGCGAATCAATGTCACTTTCGCCGACCATGAAGTGAGCATCTGGAACCTTAGACATTCCAGCTATGGTGAGGGAAACTCTTCGAGGCTCCGCAATGGTGAAGCTCGTCAGGCTTGGAGAGGAGCACCTTGAGTCGACGCGTCGCTGGTTGACGGCCTCCCCAAGATTGCGCGAACAGATCGATTGCCTGGCCGCTCCATCATCCGCCGAGAACGAAGCCTATTGGCGAAGCAAATGGGCGGACAAGGCAAGGGAGGACTATGCGATTATCGACGGCGATGTTGTTCACGTCGGCAATTGCGGCCTATCCGACATCGATCCGAAACGCCAAAAGGCGCAATTGTGGATCTACGTTGTAGAACGACAGGGCCGCGGCCTCGGAAGCCGCGCCGTACAATTGCTTCTCGCTAGAGCTTTTGATGACCTCAAACTCGAAAGGGTTTATCTGCGCGTGCTCATCACCAATCCGCGCGCCCATGCATTTTACCGGCGGCTAGGGTTCGTCGATGAAGGGTGTCTGCGGCATGATTCGGTGACCAACGATAAATTCGTCGATGCATTTTTGCTTTCGATATTATCCGATAAATTCAGGCTTATCTCCAGGCGACGTTGGGTCTCGGACCCGGTTCGTATGATCTGTGAGATCATTCATCGGAACGGCTCACGTAAGGCCCAACCTGCTGAAAGGCTACAAGGGCCGGAGGCCGAGCGTTTCACGAAGATAATTTGAGTCGGGCCGGCGTCGCGCCGCTTACGTTGGCTCGATCACAGAACGTTTAGTTGCTTTTTAGCGTTGTTGGGTGAAACTCGCGGCGTCCCTCCCGCCACTTTGAGGCGCTGTCATGAAAACGCATATCCTGATAGCAGCAACCGCTGCGCTTCTGGCTTTTCCCAACCTATCCTCCAGCGTCTTAGCCGCGCCGCCCGAAACATCCGACGATGCCGCTGCGCACCATCCAAAATTTTCGGCGGAAGACTTCGCCGCTTTCACGGATGCGCGCATCGCGGCGCTGAAAGCAGGCCTCAAATTGACGCCGGCGCAAGAGAAGAATTGGCCTGCGCTCGAGACGGCGTTACGCGAACAAGCGAATGCGCGCGCCGCTCGCATGGCGGAATGGCGTCAAAAGGCGGACGCGCCTCGCGAGCATCGCAGCGTGATCGAAGGCCTACAGCAAGGCGCTAAGCGCCTCTCGGCGCGTTCCGCCGAACTGGAAAAGCTCGCCGATGCCGCAAAGCCTCTCTACGACAGTCTTGATGATGCACAAAAGAACCGCTTTAGGCCGCTTCTACACATCGCTACCGGAAGACATTGGCGTCACGGACACGAGGGCTTTGGTCACAGCTAGGATCTCGACGGGCATGAGCATGGGGGACGCGCGGGGTTGAACGTCTCGCCTGTCCTTAGACGCTGTTGCAAAAAGAAAGGGCTGGAAGCTCGCGCTCGCCAGCCCATAATAGTCTTGCAGGGTCTTAGCGGCCTCGCCTGAAGTCGGCAGCAGCTATGCCGGTATCCAGCTATCAAATCTCTCCCCACGCCTCCAGACCAGGAAACTGCGCAAGGGTTCTGACGCCTTGGGGCCGAATTTCGCCAGGTGGCTGCAAAGCCCTGAGGTCTGGACGTGCCGACAAATTCAAATTGACGCGAGAAACGGTCGTAGCGGGCGGAAGACTTTCATGGCTGGATGCTCTCGCACGTGGTCATGGCGTCCGCCTCTAATCCGACGCCAGACGATTGCGCGCCAGAACCTTTGCCGAACTCGTCAGCTTTACCTGTTCGACGACCGGCTCGTCCCTCCCGGCCACGCCAAGGTCCACGACGCCGCCTGACGGGAATAAACTGACGCCTCGAAGAGTCTCCTTAAAAGCCAAGGCGCAACGCCGCGGCTCATGTTGACGCGGCGAAATGGATCGCCGCGTCAACCTAAAGGAGAGACCCTATGAAAATTCTCAACATCACCCTTATCAGCTCCATTCTTTTCATATCCGGCGCCGTCGCGGCGAAGGATTATCCCCATGCCGAGCAACCCGCCAACGCTAACCAATACTACGGCCTCTATCAGAACCCGTCCCAGGCGCTCGCGCCGTCGGGAGCCGATCACGCTGACTTTGATCGCTCGGGCACGCGCGGCCGTGAGGGTTTTGGCGGGAGCCCCTTTCATCCTGAAGGTCCGGGCAACGTCGCCGACTAAGCGCGTCATGCGAAGGCGTGGCGGATCGGCTCGCAAGCGTTTCTTCGCACCCCGCCTCAAGGTTGCGAACTGTGAGGAGCTGAACGCCCGGCTCCTGGATCGGCGCCTCGCCTACGTCAAGGCGCACAAGCATCCCGAGTTGGCCTGCCGGCCGATCTGGCAGGCATTCGCGGCGGAGCGGCGGCATCTCGCACCAATCACAGGGCGCTTCGACGGCTTCCCCGCCACCACAGCCGCGGTCTCGAAGACCTGCCTCGTATGATTCGAAAATAGTAAATATGCCGTCGCCTCGCGCGCGGGCGGGCGGGCGGGTCGGGCGAGGCCTACGCGGAAAGAATCATCATTCGCCCGGACGGCGCAATCGTCGCCGAGCAGCCCACGGCTTCAGACGCGGCGAGACTATCGACAGGCAAGCGGGGCCGGAGCGGTCTAAAGGCCAAGTGCGGCGGGCGCAAACCGCTTGACGCGCGGCCAACGGCAAATGCGAGGAAGGCGCGTGGTGATTGCAATATCGCCCGCCCATTTCCCCGAAGCTGTGGACCCCAAGTTTGATGGCGGATCGCCTCGTCGAGAAAAAGCAGCCCACTATTGCATCGGCGTGCGCTAACCCGACGCCTCTACGAAAGCGTTTCAAGAGAGCACTCCTCTAGGTCATGATCTCATAAAGATGATTCCCGAATCGCCATGGGCGTGATTCAACCTTCTGATCATGGAGGTTGGCATGGCGCGGTTTGATATGACGGATTTCGAGTGGTCGGTGATCGA
>Ga0182030_10008921_pt1 | contig 20634 bp, 18 predicted proteins | sample 812S3MmetaG_FD_121299 | JGI IMG/M metagenome (GOLD analysis project Ga0182030, IMG submission 121299) | Permafrost microbial communities from Stordalen Mire, Sweden - 812S3M metaG (Illumina Assembly) | ecosystem: Environmental > Terrestrial > Soil > Wetlands > Permafrost | place: Sweden... | reverse complement strand
GCCGACCTGCTGCCCGACCGGTGGAGACCTCCGCCGAAGCCCGCCGTCGCGACGATCTTCGACGCGTAGCCCGTCAGGTGGGGGCCGGATCTGGTCGTCAGGTCGATGCCCGTACGGTTACGGTACGAGCGTCACGTGTGGCCCCGCCGCATGCCGACGTTACTGACCGACCATGCAGCGATCACCAAGCGCGCCAAAAGCGCCCGCGACAACGATCGCAGACGCCTCGGCGTGATAATGCCAATTCGATACGCCGATGACTTCATCCTCCTCGTGAGCGCGCCTCCCGGCAGCGAGCAACTGGCGCATGCCGAGTCGATCGCGAACGCGGAGAGGAACGCAGTCGCAGAGTCGCTTCGTAACGAGTTGACCTTGGAGCTGTCGGAGACGAAGACGCTGGTCACACCGGTGACGCAGCCCCTTCGCTTCCTGGGTCATCACGTCCGCGTCCGGGTTCACCCGACCAACGGGAAGCTCGTCAGCGCGGCCGTGATCCCAAAGGATCGCAGTCATCTACTGCGAGAGCGCATCAAGGATCTGTTCCGGCGCTCGACGCTCCCAAAGTCTCTCGCCGATCGACTGCGACACCTGAATCCGATGCTGCGTGGTTGGTGCAACTTCTACCGCCACGCGTGGGGCGCGAAGCACGTCTTCAGCGCCGTCGACAACTACGTGTGGTGGACGATCTATCGTTGGATCAGGAAGCGGCATCGGACCGCGCCGATAAAGGTGCTGTACCGCCGCTACGGGCGCCGTCGCCCCCGTGGCGGTCTTCACTGGGGAGACGGCGACGTCTCGCTGTATGAGCTCCGTCGCACTGGGGTGCAGCACTTCAAGCTGGGGTGGCTCAAGACCCCGGCCTTCGCCGTCACGGATGGAGAGCCCGATGCGTAACGAAAGGCGCACGTCGGGTTCGGAGAAGGGCGCCCGGAAACCGGCTCGGTGCGAACCGAGCACGGCGCCGGGCGCCTATTCTACTTGGTCGTTGCCGTCAGGAACCACGACGTCCCCGCGCCTAGAGCGGCCAGGGTGTTCCCGACGTTCACCTGCAAGTGCGGCAAGCCTGCGCGAGTCAGGTGCTTCAACGGCCTGAGCACGTACTGGGTCGAATGCGAGGACGGGCACGGTGTCGGGCGACCGGCCTAGCTAGCCAGGTGCCGTTCGAGGGGGCGGCGGCGGGAACCCAGCTCGGAGAATGGCTATGTCCCCGCCATCGGCCGCACGACGTCAGCGGGCGACGCCCTGGCAGGCGCCCGCCTGACACGTGCGCCTGCCGTCGCAGTCGCAATCGACCGCGCATTTGCCGGGGCCCTGGGGATTCCAGGCTTCGTTCCAGTGGCGGCTCGCGCTGTTGCAGTCGACCTTCGCTCGGGCCTCACCCTGGCAGGCGCCCGACGCGCACGATCGCATTCCGTCGCAGTCGCAGTCGGTCGCGCATTTGCCGGCGCCGCCTGAGTTCTTCGACTCGTCGTGATAGTAGTTGTAGAAATCGCAGTTGCCCGGCTCCGCCTTCGTGTCCGGATGCGGCGCATCGGTCGCCGAGGACGGAGGCGCGCCGCTCGAAGGCCCCGGGTTCGAAGCGCACGCGACGAACAGCGCGCCCGTAGCGGCGATCGTCGTGACGAGAAGGCGCTTCAGGTTTCCATTGGTGACCATAGGCGAGTCCGTTTCTGCAGGCGCGAGCCTGCCGGTTCGTGTCGTGTTCCTACAAGCCGGGCTACTCATAGCCGGGTCGACATAAGTAAATCGCAAATATTCAGGTCATGCCTGACCCTTCGTCCAGACCGTCCCTGCGCCGAAGAGCGCCCGCGCAGTACTCGAGGATCTCGCGCCGGCGGACGATCCCGATGAACGCTTCGCGGCTGTCGACGACCGGCACGAAGTTCTGCTCTACCGCGCGGTTGAAGAGCTCCTCGACCTCCGCGTCGATCCCCACGGCGTGGATGACCCTCCGTACCGGCACCTCGTCGAGCCGCACCTGGCTCGTGTCGGCGAAGCTCATCCCCTCCGTGTGCGCCAGCTTCCGGAGGAGGTCGCCCTCGGTGATCGTGCCGACGTACCGCCCGTGGGCGTCGAGCAGAGGAAGCGCGGCGTAGCCGGTCGACTCCATGCGCTCGATCGCGTAGCGCATCGTCGCGTTCGTCGGCAGCCAGATGACCGCGCTCTTGGGCGTGAGGAAGAAGGCGACGTTCATGACGACCTCGAGCCTGCTGGGGCTGCTAGGGGCGAGGTCGCCGCGAACCGGCGGCGAGCTTGCGGCGAGCGCCGAGGGCGAGGAGGACCCCGCCGACGTACATGGAGGCAAGCGGGAGGAGGTCGAGGCGTTCGTGCCTCAGGGCCGTCCAGAGGACGATCGTGCAGACGCTCACGCACAACGCGGAGCCCAGGTTGCCCAGCCGCCGCGCGGCGCGCATGGCGCCGAGATGAGCAAGGGGTGCTCGATCCATGATGCGGAAGCCTAGGGAGTGCCGCATAAAGACGGTGTAAGGAAGGGGCCCGCCGCCATCAGGAAAGGATCAAGACGCACCGACACGAGGCAATGTCGAGCCGCGAGGCTACCCTTCCCCTCGATGGACGCGACACGGCCCGAAGCTGGCGAGCTCCGCCGCCGAGCAAGACTCCGTTCGTACGGACTCGCGACGATCATCGTCGCCGCCGCCACTGTCGTGGCGATCCTCGTGCGCCCGCACCTCGAGCTGGCAGACATCGTCATGGTCTACCTGGTCGGCATCATCCTCGTGTCGACCCGGGTCGGGTACGGCCCTTCGCTCTACGCGGCTCTTCTCAGCGTCGCGTCGCTCGACTTCTTTTGCGTCCCGCCGATCCTCACGTTCGCCGTGACCGATCTCGAGCACGTCGTGACGTTCGCCGTCATGCTGCTGGTCGCCGTCGTCATGACCACTCTCACGGATCGGGTGCGACAGCATGCTGTCGCCGCCACGGAGCGAGAAAGACAGACGGCTGCTCTCTATGCAGTCAGCCGGGAGCTCGCAAGCACCCGCGGCCGCGCGCGCCTGGCGTCTGTGGCCGCCCAGCACATGGCGAGGGTCTTCGACGCGCAGGTCGTGTTCTTCTTGCCCACCGAGGAGGGACACCTCGCGGCCGTGCCCACGGGCGAGGCGGCATACCCGATCGACGACAAGGATCTCGGCGCGGCAGAGTGGGCCTTTTCTCACAAGGAACCCGCCGGGCTCGGCTCAGATACGTTGCCCGGGGCGCGGGCTCTCTACTTACCGCTCGTGGCGTCCCGTGGCGCGGTCGGCGTCGTGGGACTCGCGCCCGCCCCCGGCGAACGATTCCTGCAGCAGGAGCGGGTATTGCGGGACGCGTTCACGAGCCAGGCCGCGGTTGCGATCGAGCGCGCGGTGCTTGCCGGAGAGGCGGAACGAGCGCGGCTGCAGGCCGAGTCGGAGCATCTTCGGAACACGCTGTTCTCGTCGGTCTCGCATGACCTGCGCACTCCGCTCGCCGCCATCACCGGCGCCGCGGCTGTGCTCCGCGATGACAGCGCGGCGTTCTCTGCGACGCAGCGCGAGCTCGTCGACACCATCTACGTGCAGGGTGATCGCCTTGGACGGCTCCTGACCAATCTGCTCGAGATGGCGCGCCTCGAGTCCGGCCCCCTCATGCTTCGCCGCGAATGGCAGCCCGTCGAGGAGGTCATCGGCTCCGCGATTCACCGTCTGGAGAAGAGGCTTGCCGGCAGGACCGTCACGGCCGACGTGACGCCTGGCCTGCCGCTGGCTGAGCTGGACGCGGCGCTCATGGAGCAGGCTCTCCTGAACGTGCTCGAGAACGCGATCAAATACACCCCTGCCGGCTCTCCGATCGACGTGACTGCGCGACCCGAGGGGAACGACGCCATCGTGGTCGAGATCGCCGATCGCGGCGCCGGGATCCCGGCCGGCGAGGAGGAACGCATCTTCGAGAAGTTCCGTCGTGCGGACTCGTCCGGGGTGCCCGGCTTCGGACTCGGTCTCACGATCTGTCGCGGAATCGTCGAGGCACATGGCGGTCGCGTCGTCGCTCGGAACCGGGCCGGCGGCGGCGCCGTCTTTCGACTGTGGCTCCCGGTCACGGGCAAGCCGCCCGCCGTTCGAGACAGCGAAGCGGAGATCGCGAGTGCGGAGTGAAGCCCTCTATGGTCACTCCGCTGCGAGCCGGTATCCGCCCCCCCGCTCGCTCACGATGTAGCGTGGGTGCCTGGGATCGTCGCCGAGGCGCCCCCGCAGCGCCAACACGTTCGCGCGCAGGTTGCGTCGCGTCGCGCGCTGCGGCCCCCAGACCACCCGAAGCAGCTCTTCCTGAGACACGACACACCCCGCGTTCTGCACGAGGACGGTGAGGAGCCGGTAGAGAGTCGATGTCAGGGCGATCTCCCGACCGCTCTTGCACACTTGGCGCCGACCGAGATCGACCCGTAGGTCGCCGACCTCGAAGACAACTTGCCGTCGTGTCCGGCGACGGCGCATGACGGGCACCTCGGCCGCGACGATCAGTACAATGATGGCAACGGCGTCGCACATTCCGCACACTCCGCAATCTGCGCGCGCCCAGTAAAGAATTCGCAAAGAAAGCTCCCCTCTACGGGTCCTCGACGAGAAGGCGATAGCCGACCCCGGGATCGGTCACGATGTACTGCGGGCGCGCCGGATTCGCCTCGAGCTTCTGTCGAAGCTGCGCCATATAGACGCGCAGGTAATGCGTGTCGCTGACGTGGGCTGGTCCCCACACGGCGGCAAGGAGCTGGCGATGCGTGAGCACTTTGCCGCCTCCCTTCATGAGCTCCACGAGCAGCTTGTATTGCGTCGGCGTGAGGTAGACCGGCTGTCCGGCGCGAAGCACCGTCCGGCGATCGAGGTCCACGCTCAGGTCCCGCGCCTGAAGGACCGGGGCACCGCCGGGAGAGCCTGCGCGCGCGGCATGGCGCAAGGCGACCCGGAGCCTCGCGAGGAGCTCGTCGGGGCCGAACGGCTTGGTGACGTAGTCGTCCGCACCGGCGTCGAGCGCCTCGACCTTGTCCTGTTCGCGCCCGCGCGCGGACACGATGAGGATAGGCGTCGAGCTCCATGAGCGAATGGCCTTCGTCAGCTCGAGGCCGTCCATGTCGGGGAGGCCGAGATCGAGGATGATCGCGTCGGGGTTGTACGCGCGGGCGTGCTCGAGCCCAACCTTCGCCGTTTCGGCCTCGCGGACGCGGTAGCCGTGCTTCTCGAGCTGCGCCCGAACGACCGTGCGCACGGAGAGCTCGTCCTCGATGACGAGGACCTGAGGCCCAGGGCCAGCGTTCGCGGTCCTCACGGGAACTGTACCCCACGCTACTTCAGCGCGGCGCGTCGAGCGCCAGATTCAGCTCGAGAACGTTGACCCGCGGCTCGCCGAGAAAGCCGAGTTGGCGGTCCTGCGTATGCTCCGCCACCAGCGCCTTGACGCGCCCCTCGTCGAGCCCCCGCGCGCGAGCGACGCGCTTCACTTGATAGGCGGCCGCAGCCGGCGAGATGTCGGGGTCGAGGCCGCTGCCGGACGACGTGACGAGGTCGACGGGGATGGCGTCCTGGTTGTCGGGGTCCGCTGCCCGGAGCGCGTCGATACGGCTCTTCACCTCGTCGAGGAGCGCCGGGTTGGTGGGCCCGAGGTTCGACGCGTAGGAGGACGCCCCGTTGTACGGTAGAGGCTTGCTGTTCGAGTCCGTCGTGGCCGACAGGCGCCCCCAGAAGTACTTTGTGTCGTCGAACGACTGACCGACCAACGAGGAGCCGAGGGTCTTGCCGTCCTTCGTGATGAGGCTCCCGTTCGCCTGGTGCGGGAAGGCTGCCTGCGCGATCCCGGTCACCAGCAACGGGTAAGCGACACCCGTGACGACCGTGAGGGCGAACAGCGAGACAATGGCGGCGCGGAGCTGAGCGAGCATGGCACGTGTCTTTCTGGACTCAGGTCAGGTGCAGGACGACGAGAATGAGGTCGATGAGCTTGATCCCCACGAAGGGCACGACGATGCCGCCGAGGCCGTAGATCAGGAGGTGGTCGCGCAGGAGACGCGAGGCGCCGACGGCGCGGTACTTGATGCCGCGCAGGGCGAGCGGGATGAGCGTGATGATGATGAGCGCATTGAAGATGACGGCGCTCATGATGGCGCTCTGCGGCGTGGCCAGGTGCATGATGTTGAGCGCGCCGAGAGCCGGGTAGGTCGTCGCGAAGGCCGCAGGGATGATGGCGAAGTACTTCGCGACGTCGTTGGCGATGCTGAACGTCGTCAGCGCGCCACGCGTCATCAGGAGCTGCTTGCCGATCTCGACCACCTCGATGAGCTTCGTCGGGTTCGAATCGAGGTCGACCATGTTGCCGGCCTCCTTGGCGGCCTGCGTGCCGGTATTCATCGCGACCGCGACGTCGGCCTGCGCGAGCGCAGGCGCGTCGTTTGTACCGTCGCCCGTCATCGCGACGAGGCGCCCGCCCTTCTGGTGGTCGCGGATCAGCGAGAGCTTCGTCTCCGGCGTCGCCTGGGCGAGGTAGTCGTCGACGCCGGCTTCGGCGGCGATGGCGGCGGCGGTGAGGGCATTGTCGCCGGTGATCATCACCGTCTTGATCCCCATGCGACGCAGCTCGGCGAAGCGCTCCTTGATGCCGCCCTTGACGATGTCCTTCAGCTGTACGACACCGAGCACCCTTGCCCCCTCGGCGACGACGAGCGGCGTGCCCCCCTGCTTGGCGATCTTCTCGACCGACGCGCGCACGTCGGGGGGAAACGCACCACCCTTTGCCTGGACGTATGCCTGGATCGCGTCGGCCGCGCCCTTTCGCACTTCACGTCCGTCCAGGTCGACGCCACTCATGCGCGTCTGCGCCGTGAAGGGGACGAACGTGGCCTTCAGCGCGTGTACGTCGCGTTCCCGGATGCCATAGCGCTCCTTCGCCAAGACGACGATGCTCCGACCCTCCGGTGTCTCGTCGGCCAGGGAGCTGAGCTGTGCCGCGTCGGCGAGGCCCTCCTCGTCGCAACCGGAAGCCGGGAGAAAGGCGGTCGCCTGCCGGTTTCCGAGGGTGATCGTGCCGGTCTTGTCGAGCAGCAGGACGTCCACGTCGCCCGCCGCCTCCACTGCGCGGCCGCTCGTGGCGATGATGTTCGCCTGGATCATGCGGTCCATGCCGGCGATGCCGATGGCCGAGAGCAGGCCGCCGATGGTCGTCGGGATGAGGCACACGAGCAGCGCGACGAGCACCGTGATGGTCACCGGCGCGCCCTTTCCGGCCGCGCCCACGCTGAAGAGCGAGAACGGGAGCAGCGTCACCGTCGCCAGGAGGAAGATGATGGTGAGGGCCGCGAGGAGGATGTCGAGCGCGATCTCGTTCGGAGTCTTCTGCCGCTTCGCCCCCTCGACCATGGCGATCATGCGATCCAGGAACGTCTCGCCGGGGTTGGCCGTGACGCGCACGATGAGCCAGTCGGACAGAACGCGTGTGCCCCCGGTGACCGCACTGCGATCGCCGCCGCTCTCCCGGATGACCGGCGCGCTCTCGCCCGTGATGGCGCTCTCGTCGACGGACGCGACACCGTCGACGATCTCGCCGTCGGCTGGGACGAAGTCACCCGTCTCGACGATGACGAAGTCTCCCTTGCGGAGCTGCGAGGCGACCACGGGGCTGATCGCGGCATCGCGCCGCGGCTGAGAGATCTGCTTGGCCTGGATGTCCTTCCGGGCCTTGCGCAGCGAGTCGGCCTGAGCCTTCCCCCGTCCCTCGGCCATGGCTTCGGCGAAGTTGGCGAAGAGCACCGTGAACCAGAGCCACAACGACACCGCGAGGATGAAGCCCGCAGGCGCTTCGCCCTTGCCTACCAGGGCTTGGACGAAGAGGCCCGTCGTGAGGACGCTGCCGACCTCGACGACGAACATGACGGGGTTACGCACCTGATGGCGCGGGTCGAGCTTGCGGAAGGAGTCGACGGCAGCACGGCGGACGATGGCCGGATCGAAGAGCGGGCGCGCCTGTCCGCGCAAGCGGTGCGTGCCGTGCTCGACGTGCCCGGCCACGGTGCCCCGAGGCATCTCGGGTGCGGACGGGCCGCTCGTCGTGGAGAACGACGGAGATGCGGGCGGCGGGCCACCCTGGCTGATGATCTTGCTCTGAGTGATCAACCTGTTCGGATCCATGACGTGTGGTTGCCTCACGAATGCGCGAGCAGCTGCTCGACGAAGGGGCCCAGTGCGAGCGCTGGAATGAACGTCAGCGCGCCGACGATGATGATGACGCCCACGAGCATCGCCACGAAGAGCGGCGTGTGTGTGGGGAGCGTGCCAGCCCCTGTCGGAACGATCTTCTTCAGTCCGAGCGACCCCGCCAGCGCGAGGACCGGCACCTTGATGAAGAAGCGTCCGAAGAACATCGCGAGCCCGAGCGTCGTGTTGTAGAAGGGCGTGTTCGCCGAGATGCCGCCGAAGGCGCTGCCGTTGTTGCCGGTAGCCGACGAGAACGCGTAGAGGATCTCGCTGAAGCCGTGCGGGCCGGGGTTGGAGACGCCCTTGCGGCCGGCCTCGGTGGCGACGGCGATGGCCGTGAAGATGAGGATGCTCGCGCACGGGACGAGGATGGCGATCGACGCCATCTTCATCTCCTTGGCCTCGATCTTCTTGCCGATGTACTCGGGCGTGCGGCCCACCATCAGCCCGGCGACGAACACGGCGACGACGGCGAACATGAGCATGCCGTACATGCCGGCGCCGACGCCGCCGAAGATGACCTCGCCGAGCTGGATGAGGAAGAGCGGCACGAAGCCGCCGAGCGGTGTGAACGAGTCGTGCATGCCGTTCACCGCCCCGCACGACACGGCCGTCGTCCCCGTTGCGTAGAGGCCCGACGCGGAGATCCCGAAGCGCACCTCCTTGCCCTCCATGTTGCCGCCGGCCTGGAGCGCGCTCGCGGCCTGATCGATGTGCAGAGACGCCAGCGCGGGGTTGCCGCCCTGCTCCTGCGTCACGCACAGGTAGAGTAACGGCAGGAACACGACGAACATCGCGGCGAGGACCGCCCAGCCCTGGCGCGTGTCCTTGACCATCTTGCCGAACGTGTAGGTGAGCGCCGCCGGGATCAACATCAGCGCGTAGACGTTGAAAAAGTTGCTGAGCGGCGTGGCATTCTCGAGAGGATGCGCGGCGTTGACGTTGAAGAAGCCGCCGCCGTTGGTGCCGAGCTGCTTGATGGCCTCCTGCGACGCAACGGGACCGACGGCGATGATCTGCTCGGTCACGTCCTGCCCGGCCGCGTCCTTGGTGGCCTGGAGCAGCGTGACGTGGTGCGCCGCCGAGAACGTCTGCACGACGCCCTGCGAGACGAAGATGAGCGCGAGGATGACCGAGAGCGGGAGCAGGATGTAGAGCGTGCTCCGCGTCAGATCGACCCAGAAGTTGCCGAGCGTCGACGTCGTCCTCCGCGAGATCCCGCGGATGAGCGCGACCATCACGGCCATGCCGGACGCGGCGCAGACGAAGTTTTGCACCGCGAGCGCGGTCATCTGCGTGAGGTAGCTCATCGTCGTCTCGCCGCCGTACGACTGCCAGTTCGTGTTGGTCACGAAGCTGATCGCCGTGTTCCACGACAGGTCGGGCGACACGGCGCCCATCCCGTCGGGGTTGAGCGGGAGGCTGCCCTGAAGGCGCTGGAGCGCGTACACGAGCACGACGCCGACGCCATTGAAGAGCAGCATCGCCCCGGCATAGGTCGTCCAGGGCATCTCGCGTTTCTCGGCGTCGTGGGGGACGCCGCTGAGGCGGTAGACGAGGCGCTCCAGCCAGCCCAGCGCCTTCTCGAGGACGAGCGGCTGCCCTTCGTAGACGCGGGCCATGTACGCGCCGAGCGGCTTGACGGCCGCCACGAGCGCGACGAGAAAGACTATGATCTGCGCGTAACCTGCCCAGCTCACGAGAAGGCCTCCGGCTTGAGGAGCGCGACGAAGAGGTAGACGAGGAGCCCCAGGGAGACGACTCCGCCGACGACATAGAGAATCGGCATGGCTGCCTCAGACTCTGTTGCAGAGGCGCACGAGGCCCCAGGATGCGGCGACGAGCGCCGCGGTGAGCGTGAGATAAACGATGTCCATCATGAGAGACTCCGGGCCAGTGAAACGACGGCCATGATGACGATGAGGAACGCGACGCAACCCTCGAAGTCCACTCCGCGCACGATGCTGACCGCGACGCGAAGAAGCGCCCATGCGAGCACGAACACACTCGCTACCCGCAGAGCGATCCCGAGCGAGTCTTCGGCCTCCGGGCCGGTCGTTGTGACGCGACGCGGAGAGCTTCGGTAGGGACTGGAGGTCGGTTGCACGGGGCCGAACGGTAGGACTTCGCGCATTAAGACGGCGTCAAATACGCACTCCTTCCGGACCTGTTGTCCGGGTTCGACGCGACTGCAGAGGTCGTGCCCGACCGGACGCATCGCAGTCTTTTCTGGGTGCAGTAAGAAGCCCATCATGGAATCGATATCGACATGAGCACCCGAGGTTTCGAGATCTCGCCGAAGCTCGGCGCCTGCGGTTGGCTCGTCTGCGGCCTGGTCGGTTGCCACGTGCCCGGGCTCGTGCCGGACGCGCGTACGCCGGCAGACCACGCGCTCGCGATCGAGCCGCGCTGCCAGGGGTTCACGGAAGAGAGGGTCGCCCCGCTGCTTTCGGTGACCGCCATCGACTCCGTCGAGCCTGCATACTCCTACGTGCAGTCCGGCGCCGAACGCCAGGCTCGTCTCCGCGGTGCGCGCATCACGGTCAAGCCTCTGACGGGCCTCTCGCGCGAGGCGCTGGCGCGCATCATCGAGTGCCACGAGGCACGGGTCACGCTGGGGCGCGTGGCCGCGGGTGTCGATGATCCGTATGTGCTCGCCGACGATTGGCTCGATATCGACGTCGACTCCGAAGGCGACGGCTTCGTCGTCCTCGTCCGCGCTGACGGCATGTATGCAGCGCGACGCGTCCTGGAGAAGGCGCGCCGCTTCTCCAAACATCACGAGTAAGGATTGCCTTCCTGCGCCGCGCTCTGCGTCGCGACGTCTTCGCCTTTGACCAGGTTTCGACCGAGACGGCCCGCGTTATTTACGCCCTTTTGATATCGCGGCGCATATGTTCCGCGCGTTCGAATCGGCCGCGCGTTACGGCACGCGCTCCGCAAAGGAGCGCGCGCAGAGACCTCCGTGGGCCCGGGGGAAGTGAGGGAACCTATCGTGTCTCGTCGAATGACCCTTCTGACTCTGGGCGCGGTCGGCTACGCGCTGCTTGCCCCGGCGCTCGCGCGAGCACAAGGAGCAGCTCCGCCCGCGCCGGCTCCGACGCCTCCCGCAGAGCCGTCTCCGCCTGCGCCGGTTTCCGCGCCTCCGGCACGGCCCTCTGCGCCTGCGCCGGCCGAGGAAGACAAGCCCTCCGAGCCGTTCGCGTACGGCGACTTCACGTGGGAGAACGGCGCGAGTCGCCAGCACAAGTCGGTGCTCGACACCCCGTACTTCACGCCAGAGTTCCTGGTCGACGTGAACTTCACGTCATCCCAGAACAATCCCATCGACCACACCGTGGTCGGCTCGACCACGCTCTCGCGCAACAACGAGTTCACGCTGGAGTTTCTGGGCTTCGGTGGCGACTTTCACTACGAGCACGCCCGCGGACGCCTCATGACCCAGTTCGGGATGCGCGCCACCGCCGTCCCGCGCAACGACGGGAGCAGTATGCGCGGCCAGTTCGACCTGCAGACCGCGCTCCGCTACGTAAGCGAAGCCTACGGCGGTTATCACTGGAATGCGCTCCACGGCATCAACCTCGACACCGGCATCTTCATGTCGTACGTCGGCCTGTTCTCCTACGACAATGCGGAGAACTGGATGTACCTGCCTTCGTACACATCGGACAATACTCCTTGGTTCTTCAACGGGATGCGGCTCCAAGTCTACACCAGCGACAAGCTGAAGATCGAGCCATGGCTCATCAACGGGTGGCAGTCGTACGGGAAATTCAACGAGATGCCGGGCTTCGGCGCCCAGGTCCTCTGGCGGCCCGTCGAGTGGTTCCACTTCAACTCGAACGACTATGTCGGCTGGGACACGCAAGACAACCCGGGCCGCATGCGCTTCCACAGCGACAACAGCATCGAGGTCCGGTACTTCAATGTGCCCGACCAGAAGGGCCTTTTCACGCGTGCGGCGTTCTCGCTCACGGGCGACATCGGTGGCGAGACCGGCGACGGCGTGACGCCCTTCGGCGGCAAGCACACGAACAACCCCCTCGAGTGCTCCAACGCCAGCCCGTGCGAGCAGCAGTTCCTGAGCTGGATGGCCTACAACCGCTTCTGGTTCAACGACGGTCACCTCGCGTGGACGACCGGCGGCGGGATGATGCACAACCCGGGTCGCTACCTCGTGCTGCCGCCGACCGGAGTGGCTACGCCCTATGAGGCGCTCAGCACCGCTGGCCTGAGCTACACCCTTCCGGGTCCGCAGGCCTTCAGCCTCAACCCGGGCACGACGTTCGACGCGTGGGACTTCTCCACCGGCATCCAGTGGATGCCCGACGAGCTCACGACCTGGGACCTCGAGTTCAACCACCGCGAGGCGGCGGATCCATACTTCGCCGGCCACGGTGGCGTGACCTCTCCCGATGGGTACGTCACGACGACCGCCCCGACCGGATGGCGACCTGACCTCGCCAAGACCGACAATCGTATCATCGCCGCACTCCTCTTGCGCTTCTGAGCTCGGAGACGTCATGAGCCCCCTCATCTCGCGTATCGGCACCGTCCTCATCGGCCTCGTTTCCACTGTGTCGCTGGCCACCGGCTGCAACCAGGGAGCCGAGGGTGATCGCTGCAACCCCGACCTGAGCCACGACGAATGCGGCAGCGGCCTGCAGTGCACCCAGCCCTTGGACTGCGCGGAAAACTACTGCTGTCCGGCGAACGGCACGAGCAGCCACCCGTACTGCCAGCCAGGATGCGCGGGCGGACAGGCGTCGATCTGTGCCGCTGGCGGCGATGCTGACTGCCCGACCGAAGGCGGCGACGGAGGGAGCGGCGGCGACTGAGGACTAGCTCCTCAGCTTCGTCGCTGCCGCTTGTCTCGTGCCTCGCGCCCCCGTGATCTCACGGACGCTGCGGGCGGCCCCCGGGACACCCGGGGCACAAGGGATCGAACGTGTCTCTTCGAAGGACTCTCCTCGTCGTCGCGGCGGTCACGTGCGCGCTGGCGCCGTGGCCCGCGCGAGCGCAGGGCCATGCCGTGCCCCCACCGGAGGAGCCAGCCTCCGAGCCCTTCGCGTTCGGCGACTTCACGTGGTTGAATGGCTCGACGCGCCAACACAGGGCGGTGCTGGACACGCCGTATTTCACGCCCCAGTTCCTCCTCGACGTGAACTACACCGCGTCGCAGAGCAATCCCATCGACCACACGGTGGTGGGCTCTACCGTACTGTCGCGCAACAACGAGATAACGCTGCAGTTCCTAGGCTTCGGTGGCGAGTTCCACTACGAGCACGCGCGCGGGCGCCTGATGACGCAGTTTGGGGCTAGGGCCACCGTCGTGCCGCGCAACGACGGAAGCAGCATGCGCGGTCAGTTCGATCTGCAGACCGCACTCCGCTACGTCAGTGAAGCCTACGGCGGATACCACTGGGACGCGCTCCACGGCATCAACGTCGACGTGGGCATCTTCATGTCGTACGTCGGCCTGTTCTCGTACGACAACTCCGAGAACTGGATGTACCTACCTTCGTACACCTCCGACAACACGCCCTGGTTCTTCAACGGGATGCGGCTTCAGGTCTTCCCCAGCGACAAGTTCAAGATCGAGCCGTGGATCATCAACGGCTGGCAGACCTACGGCCAGTTCAACGAAATGCCAGGCTTGGGCGTGCAACTTCTCTACCGCCCGTTCGAGTGGGTCTCGCTCATCTCGAACGACTATGTCGGCTGGGATACCCAGGACAGTCCTGGCCGCATGCGCTTCCACAGCGACAACAGCATCGAGGCCCGGTACTTCGACGTTCCGGGCGAGAGGGGCATCTTCACGCGCGCCGCCTTCTCGTTCACCGGAGACATCGGAGGCGAGAACGGCGATGGCGTCACGCCCTTCGGCGGCAAGCACACGAACAACCCCCTCCAGTGCACGCCCGCCAGCCCTTGCCAGCAGCAATTCCTGAGCTGGATGGCCTACAACCGCTTGTGGTTCGCCGACGGTCACCTCGCCTGGACGACCGGTGGCGGGATGATGCACAACCCCGGTCGCTACCTCGTCCTGCCGCCGACCGGAGTCGCTACGCCATACCAGGCCCTCAGCACCGATGGCCTGAGCTACACCCTTCCGGGGCCGCAGGCCTTCAGCCTCAACCCGGGCACGACGTTCGACGCGTGGGACTTCTCCACGGGCATCCAGTGGATGCCCGACGAGCTCACGACATGGGACCTCGAGGTGAATCATCGTCAGGCGGCAGACCCGTACTTCGCCGGCCACGGCGGAGTGACCTCGCCCGATGGGTACACGACGACGGCCGTCCCGCGGGGATGGCGACCGGACCTCGCCAAGGTCGACAACCGCATCGTTGCTGCTCTCCTCTTGCGCTTCTGAGCTCGCGAAAGAATCGGAGGGGTGGCGACCGGTCTTGCTTCGGAAGTTGGCGGCCCTGCGGACACCCACGAGTTTCAGTCCGCGACGCCTCGTCGTAGGCGAGCACGATGCCGACTCTTGATCCAATCCAAATGCCGAATGCCGTGATCTTTATCCAATCTTTATGCGGCTCCGTCTATGTTGCGCACTGACTGGACTAGCCATGGCTCGCGCGAGCGATCCACCCCACCTGCCCGAGCATCAGACTCATGAGTAACGCTCTATTTCGTGAATACGCCCCGGCTGGAAGTGCCATCGCACTCGCACTCGCGCTCAGCGGATGTGGCGGCGGCGTCACCGTACCTGCCACGCCGGAGGGTCAGGCTTGCTCGAGCGCGTGTGCGCAGCTCGACAACCGGTGCTTTGCTGCCGGTCGCAGTGAGACCAGGTGCGACCAGGAGCAGCGCAAATGTTTGCTCTCGTGCCCAGGAGCGCACCAAGACTAACAAGGACGAACCGTCTTGCCAGTGGGACTTCTCCGCCGGCAAGATGAAGGAGCCCGATAACCGCTGGCGCATCTGAGCAAGCGGCTGGAGTTCGCGGGACACGTAAAGGCGCGAACTTGGTGCACGTAGCCCCTACGTAGCCAGCGAGTGATCGGGCCGGCCGGCACGAGGCGACGTGCCCGGTTGACGCGCCCGTGGTGGTGCTACCTTCGCGCCGCCCATGGACCACGTCCCCGCCACCACTCTGCCGTCCGAACCGTCGGCCGCGCCAAACACGCACCACAAGGCCTCCGTCGCCGCGCTGACGCTCGGCGCGCTTGGAGTCGTCTTCGGCGACATCGGGACGAGCCCCCTCTACACGCTCCGCGAGTGTCTGCGCGGAACGGGGAGCGGAGCGCCCGCGCCGGAGGACATCTACGGTCTCCTCTCGCTCATCTTCTGGTCGCTGACGATGGTCGTCACGGTGAAGTACCTGACGTTCATCATGCGGGCGGACAACCACGGCGAAGGCGGGATCTTCGCGCTCCTCGCGGTCGTCCCCGAGAAGCTTCGCATGAAGAACACGAAGAAGATCTCCGTCGTGGCCCTCATCGTGGTGGTCGGCGCGGCGCTGCTCTACGGCGACGGCGCGATCACCCCGGCGATCTCGGTCCTCAGCGCGATCGAGGGGCTCGAGGTGCTGAGCCCGAAGTTCGAGCCGGCGGTGATCCCGATCACCTGCGTCATCCTCCTCGTGCTCTTCGCCGTGCAGAAGCGGGGCACGGGGGCGGTGGGAAAGCTGTTCGGGCCCATCATGCTCGTCTGGTTTTTCACCATCGGCGCCCTCGGCGCCTACCAGATCGCGCAGGAACCGCAGGTCCTCACGGCGCTCTCACCGCACCACGCGGTCCGCTTCTTCGCCGCGCACGGGATGCCGGGATTCCTCGTCCTCGGCTCGGTCGTCCTCGCGGTCACGGGGGGCGAGGCCCTCTACGCGGACATGGGGCACTTCGGGGCGCGCCCCATCCGCATGGCGTGGCTCCTGCTGGCCATGCCGGCGCTCGTGCTCTGCTACTTCGGACAAGGAGCGCTCATCCTTCGCGATCCGGCCACCGTCGGGAACCCGTTCTTCTCCATGGTCCCTGCGGGCAAGGCGACCCTGGCGCTCGTGGTCCTCTCGAGCGTGGCCACGGTGATCGCCTCTCAGGCGCTCATCTCGGGCGCGTTCTCGCTCACGCGCCAGGCGATGCAGCTGGGCTACTTCCCGCGCGTCACCATCAAGCACACCGCCGCGCACACCGAGGGGCAGATCTACATCCCGCAGATCAACTGGATCCTGGCGGTGGGCTGCCTCCTCCTCGTCGTCGGCTTCCAGAAGTCGGACCGCCTGGCGTCGGCGTACGGCATCGCGGTGACGGGCACGATGGCCCTGACCTCGCTCGTCTACTACGTCGTGATGCGCCACACGTGGAAGTGGTCGAAGCCCGCGTGCGTCGCCTTGCTCGTCCTCTTCCTCTCGTTCGACCTGCCGTTCTTCGCCGCGAACACCGTGAAGATCCTCGACGGCGGCTGGGTTCCGGTGCTGATCGGGGTGGGGTTCATCGCGGCGATGCTCATCTGGAGCAAGGGGCGCACGCTGATCGTCGAGGAGTACCTGCGCCGGAGCGCGACGCTGGAACAGGCCCTCGAGGGTCTCCTCGCCCGGGTCGTCGCGCGACTTCCGGGGACGGGCATCTTCATGTCGTCGACGACGACGCACGCGCCGCCGGTCCTGGTTCACATGATCGAGCGAGAGCGGGCGCTGCACGAGAAGGTCGTGCTCCTCACCGTCCTCACCGAGATGGAGCCGGAGGTCCCGGAGAAACGACGGCTCGAGGTGCGATCCCTCGGCAACGGCATGTACCAGGTGATCGCCTCCTACGGCTTCATGCAGGAGCCGAACGTGCCGAAGGTGCTCGCGGAGGCGGCGGCGCTCCTCGGGCTCGTGATCGACCCCGACCAGACGACGTACTACCTGGGGCGCGAGAGCGTGCAGGGCGGGAAGAAGGGGGCGATGGGGTCGTTCGCCGAGAGCCTCTTCAGCTATCTGCAGCGCAACGCCGTGACGGCCGACAAGCACTTCCACATCCCGCCCCGGCAGGTCATCGAGATCGGGATCCAGCTCGATCTGTAGGCACGCAGGCTAGAGGGCGGCCCGCGCGCGCCCGTACGCCGCGTCGAGATCACCGCGATCCAGCGCGACGAGGCCGGTCGCGGTGTCACGGATGGCGTCTGCCTGGTCGGCGAGCGCGCGGCGTGCATTCTCCGTCATCCTGGGCGCCAGGCGGCGGACCGCCTCGAGCTGCCGGATGAGCACCGCGGGCGTCGTCGTCGACGCCTGACGGATCTGGTCGAACGCGAGCTTGACGAGCCGCTCGAGCCGGACGGCGGGCATCCACACCCGGAGCTCGCCGGTGGTGTCGTACCAGTTGCCCTCGAGCGGCGGTTTCTCCGCGAGCGTGAGCAGCGCGTCGGCGAGCCAGTCGACACACGCGACGCCGGTGAACGTGTCGTTCACCGCCGGGCTGAGCGCACGGATCGCAATCTCGACGACCTGCGCGAGCACGAACTCGCTGTCCTGGGTCAGCGTGCGGTGGCGGCCGATCACGACGTGGCGCTCGATGGCCGTCTCCAGTCGACGCGCCTCGGACGCCGGCACGACCGACGCGAGCAGCTCGCCTCGCAACACGAACTGCCCGGGCCGGAACCTGAGGACGACCAGCGCGCCGGCATCGCGCGCGGCCGCGACGAGGGCGCCGTGGCCGAGGTGCTGCATGTAGCCGCTCTTCGGGCACGGCACGCTGGCGCCGGCGTCGGCGCGCCGGAGGATCGCGTCGTCGTCCGGCAACACGCCAGTCCCCTCGCTGGCGGAGCGCTGGTGGGAGCCGACGACGGCGGGATAGAGGTCGTCCACGACGCTCGCGATCATGTCGGGGTTCTGGATCGACGTCGCGATGCGGTGACTGTAGTAGACGAGGAACGCGAAGCTGCCGACGACGAGAAACCAGCTCGTGATGAGCGAGATCTGCGGGACGAAGCGCGAGTCCGCGTCCTGGTGGTGGGTGACCAGAAAGCACAGGCAGACGTAGATGAACGTCCCCATGAACAGGCCGATCGTGACCTGCGTCACCCAGTCCTGGAGAAACCGATAGAGGAGACGCGGCCCGAACAGGGTCGCCACCATCGACAGCACGAGCAGCGCGACCGAGAAGATCAGCGCGAGCACCGTCGCGACCGCGCCCATCATCGCCGACAGGATCGCGCGCGCGTCGTCGATGCTGCCCATCGTCAGCCACGACGGGATGTGGATGATCCCGTACCTGTCGAGGACGTCGGGGATCATGGTGAGGCCGAACAGGCCGATGGCCCCGAGGGACACCCGGAGGGGGATCCGCCAGAGGTTGACGTCGCGCTGCGAGGGGAGCTTCACCCGGCGAGGATCCAGCATGCGGCGGTTGTACCGGGCGGAGGGACCACCGCTCAAGTCGTTCCGGTCACCACCGTGGTATGAGGTTCTCATCCTCGATGTGCTCGCGCTCCTCTCTCTTGCCTCTCCTCCTCTTGTGCGGGTGCAGCTTCTTCGTGCCCGAGACCCACACGCCCGCCGATCGTGCGCGCGATGTGGCGCCTCGCTGTCAGGGCTTCACGGACGAGTCGGCGGCGACGCTGCTGTCCCCCGCGGCCATCGACTCCGTGGAGCCTGCGTACTCGTACTTGCAGTCCGGACCGGGCGACCGCGAGGCCCGCCTCCGGGGCGCGCGCATCCATTTGCGACCAATCGCCGCCCTGTCGCGCGAGTCCATCGCCCGGAGCCTTGAATGCCACGAGTCGCGCTTCCTCGCGGGCGGGACGGCGCCCCCGGCAGACGACCCGTACACGCTGGCCGGCCAGTGGCTGGACATCGACGTCGACTCGGAAAAGGACGGTTTCGTCGTCCGGGTGCAGGCGAACGATCCTTCCACCGCCCGGGTCGTTCTGGAACGGGCAAAGCGCTTTGCGGTCACCCGCTCGCCGCTCTGAGTCATTCGTCGACGTAGAAAGGTACGTTGACGACGACGACGCGCGGCCCCCCGCGAATGCGCAGGAGCGCCCGGAGCACGGCTCCGCGGTTGTTGTGCAGGAACGCGTGGTACCACCGGGTCACGACGAGATCCGGGACGATGACGACGATGTCGCAATCGGTATGCCCGTCGCGAAGGTGCTCGACGTAGTCGATGAGGGGGGCGAAGAACTGCCGGTACGTCGACTTTCGCAGGATGAGCTGTGGCACCGGAAGGCCTGCTGCCCGCGCGGGACCGCCGACCAGCTCCTCCCAGACGGCGGTGAGCTCGCAGATCGTGCTGTCCTGCGTGAGGATGTGGATCGCCCGCACGTCGTTCGAGAGCTCCAGCGCGAAGCGCAGACCCCGGCTCGTCAGCTTGCTCCACGACTGGACGGGCACGACCACGATGGGGGCGTGCGTCTCGGCCAGGACGAGCGGCTGGTCGTCGGCAACCTGCGCGGCGACCCGCATGTAGTGACGATTGATGCGCCGGAACGTCAGGACGACGAGCGGAACCACCAGGACGGCGATCCACGCGCCCTCGACGAACTTCGACACGACGACGACCACCAGCGTCACGCCCGTGGCGACGGCCCCCAGGGCGTTGATCCACAGGGAGTGGCGCGCCTGCGGCCCTCCCAGGCGTCGCCAGTGCTGCACCATGCCCGCCTGCGAGAGGGTGAAGGCGAGGAACGCACCGATCGCGAAGAGCGGGATGAGGCGATCGGTGACTCCGCCGAAGGCGACGAGCAGCAGGGCCGAGAGGAGGGTCAGGACGACGACGCCATACGAGAAGATGAGCCGGCGGCCGCGGATCGCGAAGGTGTCCGGCAGGAACCGGTCGAGCGCGATCACGCGGCAGAGTCGCGGGAAGTCGGCGAAGCTCGTGTTGGCGGACAGCGCGAGCACCGCGACCACCGAGCCCATCGTGACGTAGTACGGCACGCCCCGGCCGAGGACGGCCCCCGTGAGCTGCGAGAGGATGCTCTGGTAACCGTTCGAACCGGGATCCGTCGCGCCGATTCCGTAGGCCGAGCAGAGGTACGCGATCCCGCCGAGGAGGATCACCAGGATGCCGATGATGATGGTGAGCGTCCGCTCCGCGTGCCGGATCGTCGGCGGCTTGAAGATCGGCACACCGTTGCTGACCGCCTCGACCCCGGTCATGGCGGTGCACCCGCTCGCGAAGGCGCGCATCAGGATCCAGAGGCCCGCGGCTTCGGTCGGCGCCGCGAGGACGGCGGGCGGCGCCACGGGCAAGGGATGCCCGCCGGCCATCGCGGTCTTGATCCCGCCGAGGACGATGACCACGCCCAGGGTGGCGACGAACAGGTACGTCGGCAGCAGGAACGTGATCCCGGACTCGCGCGTTCCCCGCAGGTTGACGAGGGTGAGCAGCGCCAGGATCGCGAGACACAGCCAGAGGGTGTACGGGAGCAGGAACGGGACCGCCGAGACGAGCGCCCCCACGCCCGCCGAGATGCCGACGGCGACGTT
>Ga0182030_10008920_pt1 | contig 20636 bp, 19 predicted proteins | sample 812S3MmetaG_FD_121299 | JGI IMG/M metagenome (GOLD analysis project Ga0182030, IMG submission 121299) | Permafrost microbial communities from Stordalen Mire, Sweden - 812S3M metaG (Illumina Assembly) | ecosystem: Environmental > Terrestrial > Soil > Wetlands > Permafrost | place: Sweden... | reverse complement strand
GCGAGCAGCCGCGAAATATTCTCGCGATGTTTCCACCACAGGATGGCGGACATCAAAGCGATGACCAGCCCCTGTTCCCCGCGCCCAAAGCTCCAGAGGGCGATCGGGGCCGCGAGCGAAGCCAGCAAAGCCGACAGCGAGGAAAACCGCCAAATTTTGGCGGCGGTGAGCCAGACCGCGCAGAAGATCAATCCTGTCGGCCAATGCAGCGCGAGCAGCGAGCCAAGAAAGGTCGCCACGCCCTTGCCGCCGCGAAACTGGAGCCAGACCGGCGCAATATGCCCCAGAAAGGCCCCGAGAGCGGCAAGGGTGGCCGCGTCCGGGGAAAACCATGCGCCAAGCAGCACGGCGGCGGTCCCCTTGAGCGCGTCCAGCAGAAGCGTCGCGGCCGCGAGATCCTTGCGGCCCGTGCGCAACACATTGGTCGCGCCAATGTTTCCAGAGCCGATCGAGCGGATGTCGCCGGCGCCGGCGCCGCGCGTAATAAGCAGGCCGAAAGGAATTGAACCAAGGAGATAGGCGAGCGCGAACGCCAGGGCGTCGGCGGCGATGGGAGAAAGTGAGGACATGAGCGGGAGCGGCACGCTTCGAAGTGAGGGGCCGCCATGACAAAGTTGCCGGCGACCATGATGGAAATAGCGGACGGATGCTAGCCGACGCTTCCCTTCCCCGCAACCAAGCCAGGATCGACCAGAAAAGTCTCAAAATGGCCGCCTGACGCCGCCGGCGCCGCATCTTTTCGCGGGGGCTCCCGTTTTCCCCTGCAAAGGGGTAAAGGAGAGGCGCACATCCAGAGGCGCTTATGACCGAACCCGAACGCAAGCCCCGTCCCAGAGCCTTTCGCCTTGACGGAGACAATGTGGTTCCGCCAAGAACCACGCCGCAGGGTCAGGACGAAGCCCGCCCCTTCGCCACCAAGGTCATAGAACCGGAGGAGGACGTTTTCGCCAATCGTCTTCTGGGCGGCGAATCGGGACTGGACGCGGACGAAAAGGCGATCGAAGACGCGCAGGTCAGCGGACTGCTGCGCCGTTTCATCTTGTCCTGGGGCGGACTTTTCTGGACGGCGCTCACCGGGCTTGTGTCGCTGGCAGTCACCATGTGGCTGACCAGGCTGGTCGAGGATTTATTCACTCATTCCGCCATACTCGGCACGATAGGCCTTGCGCTCGCGGGAGCGCTCGGGATCGCGGCGGTAGTTCTATTTGGCCGCGAAATCCGCATGATGATGCGCCAGAACAAAATCGCCAAGCTGCATATCGCCCTTGCGGAAGCCCGCGCCAATGACGACGGCGCCGCCGCGCGATCGAGTCTCGTGGAATTGTGCAATATCTACGAAAAGCGCCCCGACACCGGCAAAGCGCGGGCGCGCGTTCTGGAGCTTTCGCGCCAGATCATCGACGGGCGGGATCTGATCGACCTAGCCGAACGCACGCTGGTCTTGCCGCTCGACGCATTGGCGCGACGCGAAATCGCCAGCGCCTCGAAGCGGGTTTCCGTCGTCACCACCGTGAGCCCGCGTGCGCTCATCGACGTGATTTTCGTTGCGGGACAGGCTATCGCGCTGATGCGCCGGATCGCCGAAATCTACGGCGGGCGGCCGGGCCTTCTCGGCTTTTTCAAGCTGGCGCGCTCCGTCGGGGCTCATCTTGCGATAACCGGCGGCCTCGCGGTCGGCGACTCGATCCTGCAACAACTGGTCGGGCATGGCATCGCGGCGAAACTATCCGCGCGGTTGGGCGAAGGCGTGCTCAACGGCCTGCTGACGGCGCGGGTCGGACTTTCCGCCATGGCGGTGTGCCGACCCATGCCTTTCTGCGCGGAGAAACAGCCCGGCGTCGCCGAGGTGGCGCCGTTCTTGTTCGGCGACAAGACCAAAACCTGACCTCAGGAGCCCTCCGCGTGAAGAACGCCATATGAAAATCACCACCTGGAATATCAATTCGGTGCGGCTGCGCATGCCGCTCGTCGCGCATTTTCTCAAGACCCACGCGCCAGACGTCATCTGCCTTCAGGAAACCAAATGTCGCGACGCTGAGTTTCCTTCGGCGGACTTTCGCGCGCTCGGCTACAATCATGTCGAGATTAACGGCCAGAAGGGCTATCACGGCGTCGCCATCGCCTCGAAGCTACCGTTGCGGCTCATCGACAAGCTGGACTTTTGCGATGCGGGCCATGCGCGTCACATCGCCGTGGAGCTGGACGCAGGCGGCGCGCCGCTGACGCTTCATAATTTCTACGTGCCCGCGGGCGGCGACGAGCCGGACGAGACGATCAATCCGAAATTCGCTCACAAGCTGGGCTTTCTCGACGAAATGACCGAGTGGATCAAGACCAAGGGCGTCGCGAAAGGCCGCGCCATCCTTGTCGGCGATCTCAACATCGCGCCGCTCGAACATGATGTCTGGAGCCACAAGGCGCTGCTGAAAGTCGTCAGCCATACGCCCATTGAAGTCGAGAAGCTGAACAAGGTCTTCGAGGCGGGCGAATGGATCGATTCAATGCGCCGCTTCGTGCCGGCCGATGAAAAACTCTATACCTGGTGGAGCTATCGCGCGGCGGATTGGGCCGCCTCCGATCGCGGTCGCAGGCTGGATCATGTTCTGGTCAGCAAGGCTTTGGGCGGAGCGCTCGCCAGCCTCCAGGTCGCACGCGAGGCGCGCGGCTGGGAGCGTCCTTCCGACCATGTGCCCGTGACCATAGAATTGGCGCTGTGAACGGCGCCAAACTCGGGTCACAAAAACCACATAGTGAAGCCGAATGCTTGCACGCGACGTGATGATGGACGAGGTGGCCTTTGTCACGCTCGACGCCGACGTCAGGGACGTGGCGCGCCGGCTTATCTCGGCGACGGCGGGCGCGATTGTCGTGGTGGATGCGGCGCGGCGACCAATCGGCATGGTGACTCGCAGCGATATCGAGCGCGCTGAAATCCGCGACGACGCGCCGCCCATTCCGCAATGGCTGATCAAACGCCCGCGGACGCTCGTAAACATTCGCTCAACCGTCAGACCCTTGAGCGAGGTAATGACCGCGCCTGCTGTCTATGTTCCAGACGTGGCGCAATTGCTGGAGCTGCTCCCCCTCATCGAAAGCAAGCGCCTGAAGCGCCTCCCCGTCGTGAACGACAATGGGCTGATTGGAATGCTCCGCCGTGCGGACATTTTGCGGGCGATACGGGAAGAACCCAAAGCGAACTGCCGGTCGGCGGCGGCCGGCTTCACGGCCAAAAGCTTCAGGGAGCTGGCGTCCGGTCGTGAAGCTCTCGAACGGCGACAACGCGAGAAGGCTCGGCAGGCCAACGAGGAGGCGCGAAAGAAATTGATCGAGGAGCTGGCGCAGCGCCGGCTAAGCGATCGAGATTGGGCGGAAATGGTCGGCGGGGCCAGAAGCGCGGCGGCGGCCGGACTCAAGGAATATGTCCTGTTGCGCTTCCCCTCCCAGCTTTGCCGGGATGGCGGTCGCGCGATCAACGCCCCTGATCGGAGCTGGCCCGACTCGCTGCGGGGCGAGACACGCGATGTTTTCGACCGCTGGCGGAACGAACTGGAACCGGGAGGTTTCGGTCTCGCGGCGCAGATTGTCAGCTTTCCCGACGGGATTCCCGGCGACGCGGCGCTTGTTCTGATCTGGGGCGTTTAGCGGGCCTAATATTGCTGGGCCGCCTGCGCGCGCAATTCCGCGAGAGACGCATAGCGCTGCGATCCTCCTGGAGTGCGAACTTCCACGGCGCCGTCGGAATACATCACGTAAGTGATGTCGCCGGAGGTATAGCGATCGACTTCGGTTGATTCGTCGACGCCTTGCTCCAATGCCTTCGGAGCCGGAGGAGGAGAATTGTTCGCGGGCGGCGGCGTCTGCGGTTGCAATTGGGGCCGCGCGTCGATCGGGCGAGACTCCGGCTTTCTGGCCGCGCTTCTTGCGACCAATGGCGCAGAGGCTCTCTCCGCAACCCCGCCCTGCGCCGCGACGACAAGCTCATCAAGACGCAACAAGACCTGGCCAATCCCCAGGACGACCGCTCCCCCTGCGAGCGCGGCGGCGCCGCCGATGAACAGGCTCCAGCCGCGTTCGATCTGGATCATGCCCCAGCCGTTTGCGATCGCGGCGGCCCCTCCGCCAGCCAGCGCGAGGCCAAGCAAGGTCACCGCCCATCTCGAAAAACGTCGCCACATCGTCGAAGGCATCCCTTTGGTTTTCCAAACGCCCTTTTCTTACCCTAAAGCCCGAAAGGCGCCAGCAATTTGGCGATGCGCCTCCAAGAATTAATTCACGCGCGGCGCTAGAAGAATATCTTCGCCGCCTATGGCTCAAACAGAACCGGAGAGCTGCGGGAGTTCCGGCGAATGTCCGCCCGGCGGCGCGCTTTCGGCCAACCCAATCTCGGTGTCGCCAACCACGTCGCCAAGCCTCATGTGCGGATTGTTCGCTCCGGGACATCAGGGTGCGTGATCCGATTGTCGCGAATTATACGCGGAGTTCTGTCGCCGCCGCGCAGGCGGTCCCAGCCGCGAAAATGATCACGAGCCTGGATCTGGCCTGCCGCGTCGCGAGGGATCTCGCCAACATCACGCCATAATCGACCCTTGCATTCCTCGACGTCCGCGCCAAATGCCTGAAGCATCCGGCCTGTCCGCGCCCGACGAACCATGATCAGGACCTCGCGCCCAAGACTGCGCAGCCAGCGAAGTCCGCGAAAATTCAGCCTTTCCCGGATGAGCCCAAGCATGGATTTTGCACGATCGTCGCGGAAAGGCGATATTGCGTGCGACGCCCTGCCGCACTAGGAAGAACAATAGCGCCGGCGCGCAGCGCAAATAGCTTTGGAATAACCCTTCAGGAGAGGTGATATGACGTTTACGCTCGAAGCTCTTCCCTACGCCTATGACGCCCTTCAGCCTTATCTCTCGAAGGAATCCTTCGAATATCATCACGACAAGCACCACGCGACCTATGTGGCCAACGCCAATAATCTGATCAAGGGCACGGAGTTCGAAGGCAAGCCGATCGAGGAGATCATCGTCTCCTCGCACGGCAAGAACGTGCCAATCTTCAACAATGTCGCGCAGCACTACAATCATCACCATTACTGGCATTGGCTGAAGCCCAATGGCGGCGGCGCCATCCCCGGCAAGGTCGAGAAGGCGATCGTCGACTCCTTCGGCTCGGTCGACAAGTTCAAGGAAGAGTTCCAGGCCCAGGGTCTCGGCCAGTTTGGCTCGGGCTGGGTCTGGCTTGAGGTCAAGGACGGCAAGCTCGCCGTGCGCAAGACCGCCAACGCCGAAAATCCGCTGATCTTCGGCGCCAAGCCGATCCTCGTCGCTGACGTCTGGGAGCATTCCTATTACATCGACTACCGCAACCGCCGCGCCGATTACCTCAAGGCGTTCCTCGAACATATTGTGAATTGGGGCCATGTCGAGGAGATGCTCGAGGCGGCGACGAAGTAAGGCAGCAAGCGATCTTTTCCGAACGCATCTTGGCCGGGCTAGTCCCGGCCAAAGTATTTGTGGCGCGAGGAGCCGGCTAATTCTGCCCGGCTGCCGCTTCAACCAGCAATATCCACAACACGCCAAACCTGTCCTTCACCATCGCGAACCGCGATGAGAAGAAGGTCTTCTGTGGCGGCTGCACGACAGCGCCGTCCTCGCCCAGCGCTTCAATGAAACGATCGACCTCCGCGTCGCTCGCGACCGAAAGCGTCAGCGAAAAGCCGGCGAAGTTCGGCCCGTCCTGATTGTGTCCGTCCGAAAGCAGAAGCGTCGCGCCACCAATGTCGAGCCGCGCATGCATCACTTTGTCCGCCAGAGCCACCGGCGAGGTCCCGTCGGGATTGTCCTTGAAGCGCATGCGCATCACGAGCTTCGCACCCAGCGCGCGCTGATAGAAATCAATGGCCTCGTCGGCGCGCCCGCCGAAAAAGAGATAGGGCTGAAGGAGCGTCGTCATCTCCTAAGGCCGCTCTTCCAACAGCGTCTTGAGATTGGCTAGCCCCTTTTCGAAATCATTGCCGCACATCTTTTCGACATTCATGAACAGGCCGAACAGCTTCGCGATAAAATTGTTCTTGCCGGACATGGACCATGTGACCTTCGTGCTTTCGCCAGCGGCGCTAAGAGCGAATGTCACGAGATTCTCGGCCTTCATCGGCCGCTCGAAATTCAGCCTTATGCGCAGCATTTCTTCCTTGACGCATTCAAGCAGCGTCATCTTGCCCGCGCCTACCTTGGAGTTGCCGGACCATTCGAAGCTTGAGCCGACCGCGCCCGGCGAACCGTCGAAAGAGTTCTTCACATTCGGATCGAGCTTGGCCCAGGGCGACCACGACTCCCATTTGCGAAAATCGGCGATCTCTTCAAATACGGCGGAGGCGGGCGCGCCGACAATCGCGCTGCGAGAGACGCGAAAAGCCTCGGGCCGCAATGAAGCGACCGCGATCACGCCGCCAAGAAGGCCGAGCAGAAGAAGCAAGGCATAGGTCAACATGTGCAGGGCCCCCGCTAATGTCCGATTTTGTTCTCAGATTATTCCGGGTGGTCTCAAATGCAAAGCGCAGCCAATTTTTACGCCTGCGCTAGCCCTCGCATCGGCGGAACTTGCGCGGATTCGGGGAACACTTTATCCGCAAGAGCCTGCGCTGAAACCCCGAGTTGATCCGCCAGCACGCCTTTCAGCACGCCGCGCAAATCCGTGGTGGGAGCAAGGTCGCGGCCTTGATAGAGCTGGTTGGATTTCAGCCCCGGCCAATTGGCGATCACACGACCGCCCGCGACGGCGCCGCCCGCGAGGAACGCCACGGTTCCCGTTCCATGATCGGTGCCATTGGTGCCATTTATGCGCGCGGTGCGGCCGAACTCCGTGATTGCTATGACAGTCGTGTCTTTCCAGCTTTCGCCGAGGCCTTTCTCCAGTTCCTCGAAGGCGCCGTCTAGTCCCGAAAGGCGCGTCGCCAGCTGGCCGGTTCCGGCCCCCTCGTTCTGATGCGTGTCCCAACCGTCGAAAGCCAGCGCGGCGACACGCGGGCCGTCCGGCGCCGCCAGCAGCCTCGCCGCGCCGGCCGCCGCCTGACGCATGCCGCCGGGCTGATCCATGCCGCCCTTGTTCTTCTTGGCGTCGTCGCTCATGCCGCCCTGCGTCGCCATTTTCTCTGTGTCGAGGCCAGCTTGCAGCGCCGCCGCAAGCGAGGGATCTCGATGCCGGTAGAGATCGAGCGCGCGCGTGGCGAGACTGTCGCCAGCATTGGGAAGCCCCTGCGGCGCCCAGCCGAGCACGGGCGCGGGGCCGCGCATCACCAGCGGCGCCGTGACGCCAACGCCAAGCCCCCGCACGCGGGCGCCGCCTGTGGCGGGAAGCGAGGCAATGGCGCGGTTCAGCCAGCCGCTGTCGGTGCGGTTCGGTCCCGGATAACCACTCTCCAGCACATCCTGCCCGTCGAAATGCGAACGGTCGCGGTAGCTGGTCGCAACGGCGTGCACCGCGAGCGCGCGCTTCTCCTGATAGAGCCGCGCGAACGTGGGCATCGCCGGATTCAGCGCGAAGAAGCCATCGAGCGGAAGGCCCGCGCGGTCGCCGGTCGCGGGAAGCGCCAATGCGCCATGCAGCAGCGCATAATCTGGATCGCCGACAGGCGCTATCGCCGTCAGTCCGTCAAGCGCGCCGCGCAGAATGATGACGACGACGCGCGGGTCTCGCGCTCCCGCGGCGCTGAGCCGCCGGGGCGTGAAGGCGGCGGCGAAGGAGACGGACAGGCCTTGAAGCGCCGCGCGGCGCGAGAGGATGGGCAACTTCATCTTCATCTCCTCTGGAATTCAGGCGACATGTAAAGCAACGCCAGCGCCTGTGGACGCGATTCCGCGTGCAGGATGGCTTCGCGCGTGTCGCGTGACGCGGCGACGCCGCAAACCGAGTCCAGCACGCCGAGCGGCGCGCCGAAATCGCGGGCGCCCTGCGCCATCTGCCAGGAGACGTCGAGCCGCAGCTTCATCTGCTCCGGCGAGGCCCAGACAGCGGCGGCGTCGGCGTAGCCGTTCGGCCCAGCGGGCTGCCACAAGGGCATTCCGAGCGCGTTCACGACGCCGAGAATCTGGCCAGGATCGTTCGGCATGTTTCCGATCGCGCGCTTCGCCGCGAGCACAAACTCGCTCGGGTTGCGAATTTTGGTCGCGGGCGTGCTCCAGGCGCGATCGTTTTCGATCAGCGCCGTGCTGACCAGCGCCAGATCGCCGTCGCTGTCGCGAAACACCTTCGCAAGCGCATCGACAAGGTCCGGCGGCGGCTCGTCCGCCACGAAATGCCGCGCGAGCTTTGTCGCGACATGGCGCGCGGTCGAAGGATGGCGCGCGAGATCGAGCAAGGCGGCTTCGCCCTGCGCGCGGCCAAACTGCGCATAGCTCTTGCCGAGCAGCGTCTGCGCGCCGGGTTCATGCCAGTTGGTCTTGAACAGGAAGGAGCCGGGCTCGCCCAGTTCGCTTCCAGCTTCCGCGAAGCTCCATCCCGTGATTATGCGCGCCAGCGAAGTGACGTCGGCCTGCGTGTAGCCGCCGTCGACGCCGAGCGTGTGAAGTTCGAGAATTTCGCGCGCGAGATTTTCGTTGAGGCCCTTGGAGTCGAAACGACCGGCCTTGGAGCCCGGGCCGCTGGAGCGCTGATTGTCGAGATAGAAGATCATGGCCGGATGGGATTCCGCCGCGATCAGCAATTGCGAGAATTTGCCGAGCACATGCGGGCGGATCGCCTCGCGTTCGAAGGGACCGGCGGTCACGCGCAGAAACTGTCCCTTGGCCACGGACACCGCGAAGTGATTGGACCAGAAGGCGACGAGTCTTTCGACAAAGCCGGCCTGCGCTTTCAGCTGCGCGTTGAAGCGGGCCATCGCCTCGGCGCGGAAAAGCCTTTGCTCCACCGGCGGCTCCGCGGGTTTCGGCTTCGCCTCCATGGCGTTTTGGTCTGCGGGCTTGGCGGCGGCCATCGCCGGGTCCATTGGCTTTGCGTCGGCGGGGGCGGCGCTCGCGACCATGGGGGTCGCGGCGGCCGCCGCCGCCATCTCGCGCGCCATGCGCTGTTGTTGCTGGTCGGCGAAAAACATCTGCAGCGCCTGCGCCGAGGATGGCAGATCGCCCGACTCGATGCTTCCCGCGCCCGGCGCGCGAAGTTCCTCAAGAAGAAAACCGCGCGGATCGTTGGCCGCAAGAGCAAGGTCGCCGGGCCGGGCGCCAAGGCCAAAGCGGTTGAACGCCGTTACGGCGGCGAATGGGTCGGGTCCGACAGCCATCATATGCCTCTCGTTGCCATCAATTAGGTTCCAGCGCCCAGATAAGCATGGCGAGTCTGACCAGAGGATGAACCACAGGCGCGCAAATCCGCGTCGATGGCGTTATCGCCCGGCGCGTGCGATAAGCCTCGCATGACAAACAGCACAGACACCGAGAACAAATATTCGATCGCCCTGCGCTCGCGCGGCGGCGCCGGACGCGGCGCCATGTGGCAATGGGAGATTTTCGCCGCTGGCAAGAACCTGCCCGTAAAGAAGGGCGTCGTCAGCGGAACCGAAAAACACGCCCACGACCTGGCGCGGGCGGCGGTCGCGACGTTGTTAAGGCATGAGACGGCGGCGTTGGCGGACTCTGGCAAATAACCAAAGTGGCGGCCTCCTTCAGGACAAATTACAGCCCCATTGGATCGCTCTCACCCCTGCCCGCTCACGCGCTCGATCACGGCTTCGGCATCGCCATTTCAGCCCATGAACGCCAATTATTCGGCTGATTTGACAAGCTGCTCGGGCTTTTGACGGCCATCGGCTATCTCGCGCTCGTGGTCTCGGCTGCTGTGATGTAGTGGCGCCGTCGTCCTCGTGGCGCGCTCGGGGCGCCTCCCGCCTATGCGCCGCAGCCGAAACTCGCCCCCTTCGTCATTGGGCTGATCTCGCTTCTCGGCCTCTTCCTGCCGACACTCGGCGTTTCGCTTGTGCTGGTGCTGGTTACAGAGTTGTGCATCCGCCGTTTCAACCCCCGGATGAGCCGCTGGCTGGGCCTCCGCTCCGCGTTGACCTTCGATCAACGGGCTGTCTCGCGTAGCGACGGGTGGCAGCGATAATTTGAAAGTAGCGCCCCCGCCGGGCGTATCCTCAACCCATATCTTTCCCTTGAGCTTGGCGACCAACTCTTTTGCGATCGCCAGGCCCAGCCCGGCGCCTGTTGCGCCTTCGTTCTTGCGCCAGAAGGGCTCGAAAATTGTCAGCCGATCAGCTTCGGCGACGCCGGGGCCGTGGTCTATCACGGCGATTGTCGCATCTTCGTCGACAACAATCGCCACCGCACCACCTTCCGGCTCGGCTCTGAGCGCATTGTCTATGAGGTTGGCGATGACCGCTTCGATCGCGCCCTTGTTGCTGCGAACAAAAACTCCGTCGGACGGGCCCAAATACTCGATTTCTCGGCCGTCACGAACCGCGAGTAGCGCAGCGTCGTCGACAATCGCCTGCGCCAGCTCCGCGAGGTCAATAATCTCATCGACAGGCAGCGTTGTTTCGTCGGCACGCGCATCGGCCAGTAGTTGCTGAATGATATGCGAGATACGCCACACGTCTCGCTTGAGCATATTTTCGAAGTTCGCTTCCCGCGGACTGCTGAGGCGCGCGGCGAGGATCGCGACGGGCGTCCGCAATTCATGGGCGGCGTTGGCGGTAAAAAGTCGTTGCCGCCTCGCCCCAACATCTAGCCTTTCGAGCGCTTGATTTATCGCGCGCACCAGCGGCATCGCCTCCCTAGGAACTGCGCTCATAGTCAATCGATTTCCCAGAGTATTCATATCGATGAGAGCCGCTTCCTGCGCAACCCGACGCAGTGGCATCAAACCGTTGCGCACCGCAAACCAGGCAGCTGTAGCGGAAAGCACGATCGCCATTACAAGAAAGGCGGCAAGTCGCTGAAAATGGAACGCCCAGACGTCATAAATGTCGCTCCAGCGAAACTTTTGCCCATGCACCGCGACATGCAGTCGCCCGAATCGCGTGTGGATCGGCTCCATGTAACCCTCTGGCGCAAAACCATCGTCCCCCGGCAATGCGAAATGGGTGTGCGTTGGACTAATGCCGACGAAGGGCAGTAGAAAGGATGCCAATTCTGGGTCGGAGCCGGACAACGCCTGCTTCCCGCCGTCGAACACAGCGAAACTCATGTGAGGGGCCCGACGAAGCTCCGCAAGAAGATTTTCGGTCGGCTCGATCCGGACGCCTCCTTCCCCATCAGACGCAAGCGAGCCGATCACCTGCCTCTCCGCACGCAACATCGCGAACGAGTCCCACGAAGTGACGTAGTTGCCTACTCCAGCCAATCCCAGAGCAGTCGAGAGAATCCACCCACAAAAAAAAGCGATGAGTTGCGCGGCTACGAGATATCCGGCGACGCGTAGCGCAAGCGGCTTCATAGGCCCGTCTCCGCGAGCATGTAACCTCGCCCACGCACCGTATGAATCGCCACGGGCGCCTCGAGTTCGCATAGCCTCCGGCGAAGCCGGCAAACGATCGTATCAAGGGAGCTCGCCATGACGTCGTCTTCAAATCCGTAAATTTCAGTCAGTAACGACTTCCTCGACGTTACCCTGTTGACTCTTTGCATGAGCGCTCTCAGGAGCATCAACTCTCGGCGGGAAAGGCTGATCGTCGAGCCATTGAACACCACGTCGTCGGTCTGGAGGTCATACGACAATAACCCTACGACGATGGGTGGACGAGACTCGCCGCCGGGTCGCCGCAAGCATGCTCGAACGCGAGCAATAAACTCCTCGCCTTGGAACGGCTTGGTCAGATAATCATCGGCCCCCGCGTTGAGGCCGGATACTTTGTCGTTCAACGCATCCAGCGCCGTTAGCATGATCGCGCGAATGCCGGGCCGCAGCTCCCGCGCGGTCTTCAGAATCGACGCGCCGTCGCCATCGGGTAGCCTCCTGTCCAATATAAGCAGGTCATATGGATTCTCGCGAATGACGCCCAGCGCGCCGCCGATGGATGGAGCGACATCGACACTGAACCCGCAATGAGAAATTAGCGACGATACGAGGCGCGCCATTTCCTTCTCGTCTTCTACAAGCAAAATCCTCATGTTAAACGGCTCCATGCGTCGCACGCCCCAGTCTATTGAGCACTCCTCGGCGCGTGGCGATCCAAACTGGGGGACGGGCGCACGGGTGGGAGCAATCACTGACCCTGGCTACGTTGACCTGGCGTTACGTCTTCGATGGGAGTTCGGACGATCCCCGATCCCGTCGACGGAGTCTCTCCGCGTTTCAACGATATCGCGCCTGTGGCTAGAATGCCACAGTCGTCAACAATTACCAGCGCAGCCTTCAATGACAGGCTGCTGAAAGGTTACCTTGGCTATTAACGGTTTCGAAATATTGATCCGCAACCGGCGTCGGCGCCCCGAATGAATAGCGTGACGATACAAACAGCATTCCGAAATTGGGGGATCCGCTCCGACGCCAGCGCTTCGTCGTTTCGTGGGGCGGCGTACCAAAGCTCGGTGACCCGCTTGATGGAGATCCCTTCTTGACGCGCTCGCTCCATCTCTTTTTCGCGGGAGTGTCGGCTCGTCGCCTTCTCATTGCTTGTCTTCAAGTCGTGGCCATCACGTTTTCCTTGGTTGCGAGCCCGCGCGCGGAAGCGGCGACCATGCGGACCATGGCCCTTGAAAGCGGTCTGATCGCGGGCGTGGCGATTTGCGACGCGTGGAGCGGCGACCGAGGCGCCCCGGCGCATCGGCGCCACGATCCTGCTCAATGCTGTGTTTTCTGCAATGCCGCCGGGCGCGGCCCGTCGCTTTTCACGGACGCCCCTTCGAGCGAGGCGTATTTTTTCAAACCCGTGACGAGTATTGTCGTCGCGCATCGCATTGCGAATGGCCTCAATCCACAGGCCAAGGGTTGCGCCAATAATTGGTCGGCGCGCGCGCCCCCTTCATTCTCCTGATCAGAGCGCGGCTTTCGACGGCCCGCAATCTTCCATTTTTGTTCCAATTCAACTAGCGGCGCAGGCGCCGCGTGAGAGGGCTTTCCATGTCCATCAATTCTCTATTGCGCGGCGTTTCCGCCGGCGCGCTCGCCCTTGGCTTCTGGTCGTCGACGGCCGTCGCGCAAGAGGCGCTGCCCGCGATTGACATCGGAACGGCTCTGGGCGGCTCGGCCGGTGTAACGCCACCGGCGGCCTCACAAGCGGCGTCCGCCGCCCAATCTTCGTCAAAGCCGGAGCCCAAAGACAGCTATGTCGTCAGGGAGACGTCCACTGCGACGAAGATGGATATTCCAAATCTCGAACTCCCGGCTTCGGTGAGCACCGTGCCGGGGCAAGTGATCCAAGATCAGGCCGCGGGCAGCGTCAAGACCGCGCTCGAAAATGTAAGCAGCGTGCAGCCCGCGCAGACGCTGGGCTCAGGCTCATTCTTCTATGTAAGAGGTTTTTTGGACAAGGGTAAAATCTATCGCGACGACCTCATCTCGACTTCGACGGTGTATTTTACAGACCTCGACACGTCGAATGTCGAGCGTATCGAAGTGCTGAAGGGGCCTGCCTCAGTGCTTTACGGTCGCAGCGAACCGGGCGGTCTAATCAACATCATAACCAAGCGCCCCCAGGACGACCCAATCCACGAGATCTCCCAGACTTTCGGCAAATATAACGAATACACGACCAGATTCGATTACAACGAAGCGCTGACTCCAGACAAGTCCGTGCTCTATCGCGTCTCTGGCGGCTACACCAACACCGACACCTTCGTCGACTTCACCCAAAGAGAAAAGTTCAATATCAATCCGACAGTGACCTGGAAACCGGACCAGGATACGAAAATCACTGTCGACGTGCAGTATTTCTGGGAGAACTTCCAACCCTCTCTCGGCATCCCCGCGACCATCGGTAATCGCCCGGCAAATATCCCGATCTCGACCAACTTCCAGGATCCGACCACGCCGCCGACAGAGGTCCGGAACGCGAACGCCGCGCTGGAGATCAGCCATCGCTTCAACGAGATGTTCGAGTTCAAGAATCGGTTCCTGGCCACCAGTCTCGGCTTTCAGTCCGAGTTCCTGGATCCGACGCCCTTCTTCGGCATACCCCTGCAGTCCAATGGAGAGCTGCAGCGGAAGGTTTTCGCGGAAGGGAACCGCGCCGAGGTCTACTCCACTAACTTTGAGCTGCTCGGGCATTTCAACACGCCCTACATGCATCACGACACGCTGGTCGGGGTCGATTATCTCAACAACCCCAACCATTACTATTTCAATCAAGCTTTCTCGACAGCGAATCCCGCGTTCAACATCAACATCTTTTATCCTTGGCCGAATTACAACGTCTCCCCTTCGTGGTATAATTACGCGCAAGCGCTGGGCGGCGGGTCCCAAAACCACCTGTCAACGATGTCGGACCAGACCGGCGTCTATTTTCAGGATCACATCTCGCTTCTAGACGACAAGGTGCACATCGTCGGCGGCGGAAGATATGACTGGGCCGATGAAGGTTCGGCGAGAGGTCCGTCGTTTCTCATTGCCGACGCGGCTCTCGGGTCGAACTACAATCTGTTGCCGCCTACTGCGCCCGGCTGGCTGCACGCGGAGGCCTTCAGCCCGCGCGCCGGACTCGTCTATATGCCGGTTCCCTGGGCGAGCGTGTACGGAAACTGGACGACGTCGTTCGGGCTGAACCAAGGCTACGACTCGGCCGGCCGACCGCTTACGCCGGAAACGGCCGAGCAGGTCGAAGTCGGCGCAAAAATGGAGTCCTTTAACAAAAAGCTGACGACGACTTTCGCGCTCTTCAACATCGAAAAGAAGAATGTGGCGGTTCCGGATTACAGCTCGCCGATTTCGGGCGCGCAGACCACCGTCGGCGAGCAGCGGAGCAAGGGCCTGGAGTTCGAGAACAATGGAAAAATCCGCGACAACGTGAGCTTGATCAGTAGCTTTACCTATATGGACGCACGGACGGTCAAGGACACGACGATCGCCACTGACATATTTGGCCGCTATTACACAATGCTTGGACACAGGCTGCAGAATATTCCGCGCTATCAGGGCAGCGTCTGGGCGAAGTGGGACGTTACGGAATTCGAGCAACTGAGAGGCCTGAGCCTCGGCTTCGGCGTCAATGTCGTCGGCAACCGCGAGGGCGACTACATCAGCACGTTCCAGCTCCCCGGCTATGTCCGCCTCGACGCGATGGCAGCCTACAGCTGGTTGGCCTGGGGCAAGAAGGTGACGGCGCAGCTCAACCTCAAGAACCTCGCCAACACGCGGTATTTCGAGTCGACCGACATCAACACAAACGCCAACCCGCGCTACTCGATCTATCCCGGCGCGCCTTTCACGGTTTCAGGAACGATCAAGGTGAACTTCTGAAGGGCAAGCGAGGCAAAAGCGATACGTCGCAGAGGAGAGAAGTCGGCGCCGTCAGTAGCGGCGCCGACGAACAACCCGTCGATGTTGCTCGACAAGGCTGGCGATATTGAAGCCGTCTCGATATTTGATGATCACGAATGTTTCAATCGAGGCGGAACGTCCGCCAGCAAAATGCTAGAGCATGTCCCGAAAAGGTGCGAGCGACTTTTCGATCAGGACATGCTCTAAGGTATTGATTTTGAGTGAGTCCTTGTCGCTCGCACGATTCCGTGCGAGCGGGACGCGCTCTAAGCCGATGGACGGCCTCGATTTCGCATTGCCTGGGCCACACTTATACTGCGCCTTGAGCGACGGAGGCATTCGCGAATGCAAAACGTCTAGCTTCTCAGTCCCGTTCACCCCTGCCCGCTCACGCGCTCGATCACGGCGCCGCAGCCGCGCAGCTTGTGCTCCAGCCGTTCGAAGCCGCGATCGAGGTGATAGACGCGGTTGATCGTGGTTTCGCCTTTCGCGGCGAGCGCCGCGATCACCAGCGAGACGGAGGCGCGCAGATCTGTCGCCATCACTTGCGCTCCTTCCAGGTGATCGGCGCCGGTGACGATGGCGCTGTCCCCGTCGAGCCTGATATGGGCGCCAAGGCGGGCCAGCTCCTGCACATGCATGAAGCGGTTCTCGAAGATCGTCTCGGTGATGCGCGAGACGCCCTTTGCGCGCGTCATCAGCGCCATGAACTGCGCCTGCAGGTCGGTCGGAAATTCGGGGAACGGCGCGGTCGTCACGTCGACCGGCGCGATCCCCGAGCCGTTGCGCCTCACGCGCACGCCTTCGTTGGTTTCCTCGATATGCGCGCCGGCCTGCGTCAGCGCGTCGAGCGCGGCCTGTAGCAGATCGGCCCTTGCGCCGGCGAGCAGCACGTCGCCGCCGGTCATCGCCACCGCCATCGCATAGGTTCCAGCCTCGATGCGGTCCGGCAGAACCGCATGGCGCGCGCCATGCAGCGCATCGACGCCTTCGATCTCCACCGTCGACTGGCCCGCCCCGTGAATACGCGCGCCCATTTTGATGAGACAGTCGGCGAGATCGACGATCTCCGGCTCGCGCGCGGCGTTGCGCAGCACCGTCCTGCCTCGCGCCATCGAGGCCGCCATCAGCGCCATATGCGTGCCGCCGACCGTTACCTTGGCGAAATCGACTTCCGCGCCGCGAAGCCCGTCCTTGGCGGAGGCGACGACATAGCCGTTTTCGATGCTGATCCTGGCGCCCAGCTTCTCCATCGCCATTAGCAGCAGATCGACCGGCCGCGTGCCGATGGCGCAGCCGCCCGGCAGCGACACCCGCGCCTCGCGCATGCGCGCCAGCAAGGGCGCCAGCACCCAGAAGCTCGCGCGCATGCGCGACACGAGCTCGTAAGGCGCGGTCGTGTCGACGATCTCGCGCGCGGTGAAGTGAACCGTGCGGCCCTCGTCGCCGGTCGCGCCCGCGCGCTTGCCGGCGATGGTGTAATCGACGCCATGATTGGAGAGGATGCGCTCAAGCTGAATGACATCGGCCAGCAGCGGCATGTTGTCGAGCGTCAGCGTCTCTTTCGTGAGCATCGAGGCGATCATCAGCGGCAAAGCAGCGTTCTTGGCGCCGGAGATCGGGATCACGCCGTTAAGCTCGTTGCCGCCGGTGATTTTTATCTTGTCCATGTCGCCTCGTCTTCCGCTGCCGGCTCGCTACCGGGCGTTTCGCCATCCTGCTTTCGCGCCCGCAAGGCCTGTTTGCGCCGCTGCAGATTCGCCCTCAGCGCATTGGAGAGCGCGGTCGTGTCTTTTTTGGGGGCGCGCGCGGGCGCTCGTCTGTCCGGCTCAGCTTTAGTCGGGTTAGATTTATCGTCAGCTCCGCCCATCGCCGCCTGTTCCTCAACGTCTAGCGCTTCCTAGGCGGTTGGGGCGCGGGAGGCAAGACGCCGCCTTTTCCGCGCCGGCCAGCTCAAGCCGAACCATCCCCCTTGACCAGACCCGCGCCGATGGCCAGCCAGACCAGATGCGCGTCGGTCCGGGCGCCGATCTTGGACTTGATCTGATAAGTATAGTTCTGGACCGTCTTGGGGCTCAGGCAGAGCGCATTCGCGATTTCCTCCGTCGTCAGGCCCAGCGCGACCAGTCTTAAAATCTCGGTTTCGCGCGAGCCAAGTTCGTCGACAAGAGAACGCCCGCCGCCAAGCCGCTCGGCGGCGATCTCGCGAGCAATGTCGTCGCTGATCGATCTGCGTCCGCTGGCGACGGCGGCGACGGCGCGAAGGAGTTCGGCGGCGTCGCTGCCCTTCGTCACATAGCCGGAAGCGCCGGTCTCGAAGGCCTTCAGTGCGAAGGCCGCACTGGAGTGCATGGTGAAGACGAGGATGCGCGCGCGCCGGTCCCATTGCCGGATATGCCGCACGGCTTCGAGACCGCCGGCTCCGGGAAGCGACAGGTCCATGATGACGAGATCCGGCTTCGTCTCTCGATAGGCGCGATAGGCTCCCGCCGCGTCGCCAGCTTCCGCGACCACGATATATCCCGGCTGACGTTCGAGCAGGCGGCGGTATCCCTCCCGAACGACAGGATGATCGTCAACCAGAAGAATGGAAACCCCGGCCACGCCTAAACCGCCGGAAGCACGCGCTCTCGGCCCGGTGACATCAAGGGGATGATCGCCGCGATGCGAACGCCCCGCGCCGCCCGGCTGATCGAAAGACTGCCTCCGCAGGCCGCGATCCGCTCGCGAATGCCCAGAATCCCGCGCCCCGACGCCGCGCCGATCCGGGCGGCGTCGCCGCCGCCGTCATCCTCGACCGTCAGCGCAACGGCGCCGCCGTCCGAAGCCACGCGCTCCACCCGCAAATACACGTCGCTCGGCTTGCCGTGGCGCGCGGCGTTGGTGAGACACTCCTGGGCGACGCGATAAATGCTCATCGCGATTGTCGAAGGCATGCTGGAGAGATCACCAACCACATCGAGATGAAAGATCGCCTTGGGCGCGCTCGACACATTCCAGCCTGCGACCAGTTGCGTCAGACTGGCCTCAAGGCCCAACTCGTCCAGATCCTGCGACCGCAGGCGGGCCAGCGCTTCCCGCAAGGTCGCCATCATCCGCCTCGCGACGCGCGTGATCGAACGAGCGTCCTGCGCCAGATCAGGCCGATCCGACGCGGCTCCGGCTTCGATCGAAGCGGAGAACGCCATCGTCGCCGTCAGACATTGACCAAACTCATCATGAAGATCGCGGGCGAGTGCGCGGCGTTCCTCCTCCTGCACCTCAAACAATCTCTTGGTCAAGGCGACGCGCTCGGCGGTCGTGAGCGCGAGGCGCTCCGTCAGATCGTTCAGCGCGCGGGCGATATGGCCGAACTCCGCCGTATTGCACCTCGGCAGGCGCACGCTGTAATCGCCTTTTTCGAGGCGTCGAAGACCAGCGACAATGGTTCGCGTGGGCGCCAGAAGGTGGCCGATCACGACGGCCCCGAAAAGACAAATTCCACAAACCATCAGCGCCGCGACATTGACCACGATGGAGATCTGACGCCACGCCTGGCGCACCGCGGCGGCCGGGTCGGCCTCCGCGACGATCACGCCCGTATCCTGTTGTCTGATCGTCAGGAATCGCGAAGCCGACGGCGGTGCGCCAAACCAATATTCGAAGGTCCGCGCGAACCATTCGGGCGCTGGCGCTCCGACGCCTTCGATCTGGCTGCAGAGCTGGCGCGGAGTCTCGCCGCCGGGCGCGAAAGTGACACAGACTCCCGGCGCGATGACCTTCAGCGTATCAAGCGACTCCCAGTCGGGAACGGGCAAGATCAGCTCCCTGCGCATGCTTCCCCGCCACAGCAGTTCGCGCCAGTAGAGATTCTCCAGATTGCGCGCGGCTCGCTCCGCGGACGCCGAGGTTTCCGTCTCGATCGACGTTCGAGCGTCCCGCACGACCCAGGCGATCGTGATGGCGAGACAGACGAGGGCGACGCCGGCGAGCCGCAGAACGAGGTGGGCCATCAAACGCATTCAGCTGCTCCCAGAACCAGGCGAGGCTCGCGATCTAAACAGCTTTTGCGGACGCAGCCAATGCGAAGACGGGCGCGAATGGCCTCAATTCCCTCGCCGGAAGCAACATCGGGCAAATTGCCCGACCGGTTTCGGTCCCGGCGCCTTTGTAGGCGTCCCCTCGCTGGCGCAGATTTGCGGGCGACGCGGCGCCACAAGGGCGCATGCCCGCAATGACGCTTGTAAAGGATTGGCAAAGATGAGGAGTTTCGCACTGCTGGGCTTCGCCGGGCTCTATTTCGCGATCGCGCTGGCGCTCGCATGGGTTCTGGGCGTAACGCTATTTTACCCCAACGGCTTTTTGGCCAGCCATATCGTCGTGCGCGCGGATATCGTTAGAGCGCATATCGACTATCTGATGATGTCGCAGTTTCTGTTCATTTTCTTCCTGCTGCTGCGGCGATTTTCGGTCGAACCGCCGATCTGGGCCGTGGCCGCCAGTTGCTTCGGCGCCTTCGCCAATCCGCTGGGCTTTCTCGCAAGAGGCCTGACGCCAAAGCCGGACCCGGCGCTCGCGGTCGAGCCGCATTTTCCGGTTCCCGCCATCGTCACATTTTCGGCCACGACCCTTGGCTTTCTTAGCCTTGTCGTGATCATCGTTGTAGCGGCGTGGAAGGCGACGCCAAAGTCGGCGCCGGTCGCGCTCGGAGGAAAATAACATGGCCGTCGCCCCTCATTCCCGCCGACCGATAACCGCCGGAGAAATCTTGAAAGCCGCGACAGCGCTGCTGGCTTTGACCTGCGCGCCGAACGCGCGCGGCGAAACTGCGCCGAGCCAGCCGATCCCGATCGCTGTCTTCGACTTCGACTATTCCGACAGTTCCGGCGAGGCCCGCGACCAGACGCGGGAACATCAGGCGCGGACGCAGGATTTCGCCCGCCGCCTGCGCGAGGATCTCGCCGCCAGCCCGCAATATCTCGTGGTGTCGATAGAATGTCCGGCCCCGCCCTGCACCGCGAAGAGTCTCGCGCCGGACGAGGTCGTCGCGGCGGCGAAGCGCGCCGGGGCGAAGCTCATTCTCTATGGCGGCGTGCACAAGATGAGCACTCTGGTGCAATGGGCCAGCGTGGAGCTGGTCGACATCGAGGCGAACCGGCTGCTCGACGACCGTTTTCTGAGCTTTCGCGGCGATTCCGACGAGGCGTGGAGACGCGCGGAGGCCTTTGTCGTCGAAAAGATGAAAGCGCGCG